>PYIJ01208884.1_pt1 | contig 49172 bp, 45 predicted proteins | sample 3578051 | NCBI WGS metagenome assembly PYIJ01 (sample SAMN08408021, study PRJNA431606) | Marine metagenome isolate SA_KN192-05_S13_5m, whole genome shotgun... | biome: marine; feature: oceanic pelagic zone; material: water; isolation source: surface water sample, 0.2-0.8 um fraction ... | reverse complement strand
CGAAAACTCTCTATTGCGTCTATCTTAATATACGCACATTTCCTAACATATAAATACCGTTGTATATACAATGGCCACAACAGATAGACAGAACAGATTACTTGTAGCGGAAGATTGGAGAAAGATCTACCAGGCTTTCCAACAGGCAGATTTTAAAAGTTATGATTTTGAAACGCTTCGTAGGACAATGGTTGCATACCTGCAAGAAAATTATCCAGACGATTTCAACGATTTTGTAGAGAGTTCAGAATATGTTGCATTAATTGATTTAATTGCCTACATAGCTCAAGCACTTTCATTTAGGGTAGACTTGAATGCTAGAGAAAACTTTTTAGAAACTGCTGAAAGAAGAAATTCAGTATTAAGATTGGCAAGGCTTATAAACTACAATGCAAAAAGAAATAAGCCTGCAACAGGATTATTAAAAATAGATTCTTTATCTACAACACAAGATGTAAGAGACTCCACAGGAACAAATTTAGCAAGGCAAACCATTGTCTGGAACGACGGTACAAATTCAAATTACAGAGAACAATTTACAGCAATATTAAACGCCGCAAACCAAGTAGGCCAATTATTTGGAAAGCCTAGAGAAAAAAACAAGATAGGTGGAATAGATACAGAAGTCTATACGTTGGCATCGAACCAGAACGGTTTGCCGATCTTCGGCTTTCAAAAATCAGTTGGAGGAGTAAGCAGAGGATTTGAGATAGTATCATCATCTATCAACAACAGTGATTCCATATACGAAGCCGACCCAATTGACGGAACAGGATTGACATACGCTTTCAGAAATGATGGATCGGGTGATAGTTCGAACAACACTGGATTTTTCATGTTGTTTAAACAAGGTAATTTACAAAACAGCACTTTCATTGTTGACAATGCAATTACTAATTACGTGAAATCAATCGCCGCAACAAATGTAAATGATTCGGATGTTTGGTTGTACAGATTAGACCAATTTGGACAGATAATTGAAAGGTGGACGAAAGTACCATCATTGTCTGGTAACAATGCAATTTATAATTCTTTATCAAAAGATGAAAGAAATATTTACAATGTTTTGACTAAGAACGATGACGCCATTGATTTGGTGTTCGGTGACGGAAACTTTTCAAACTTACCTCTGGGTTCATTCAAAGCATATTATAGAATAAGTGATAATGCCAAGTATTCTCTTCAACCTGCAGACATGCAGAACGTTCAAGTAAATGTAGGTTATGTTGACGCCAACGGAGGTAATCAGGTATTAACAATTACATTAAGTTTAAAGGCTTCTGTATATAATTCAGCCGAGACAGAAAGTAATGCTTCGATAAGAGAAAAAGCCGGACAAGTTTATTATTCTCAAAACAGAATGATAACTGCTGAAGACTATCAAGTGGTTCCTTTAAGTGCATCTCAAGAAATTGTCAAAGTAAGATCAGTAAACAGGTCAGCGTCTGGGATATCTCGTGCCAAAGAAATTTTAGATCCAACTGGTGCCTATTCCAATGTAAGCGTATTTGCTGACGACGGAATTTTATACAACGATGAGTCAACCCAGCAATTTAAATTTACATTTACAAACAGAAACGAAATACAATCCACGATACAGACATCCGTGGAGGCAAAATTAAAACAGGCCTATTCTCGTCAGTTCTATTATGACAAATATGCCGCACAAGATTTAAGCAGTTTGACATCAACGTGGAATTCCACAACCACATCAACAAATACTAACACAGGATATTTCACTACCAGTGGTGGTGCTTTGGTCATAGGAGACACTGCAACTTCTAATTATAAATTTGTAAAAGCAGGGTCTTTGGTGAAATTTACCTCCCCGGATACCAGAAAGTTCCTCAATGGTAAATTAGTCACGTCAGCAACGGAAAACTCAGAAGACAGAGCATGGGCAAAAGTTGGAGCGGTTGTTGGTGATGGATCCAACGGCGGCGTTGGAAACTTATCCTCTGGCGTAGGTCCAGTAACACTTTCAAGCATTATTCCTGATGGCTCGGTCGTTGATTCTGTCATTCCCAATTTCACTACGTCTTTCTCGTCTACACTTTTAAATGACATCATTAATAGGATAGAAAAATATGAAGATTTTGGTTTGAGATATGATATAAGTTCAGAAACATGGAAAGTGATCACAAGCAGTAACCTGAGTACAAGTACATCTTTCAGTCTTTCAAATCAAGGTAGCACAGCCGGAACAAACGCAGACGCAAGTTGGTGGTTCAAGTTTACAAATGATGGTAACACCTACACAGCAGTCTATCGTAAGTTGGAATATGTATTTGAGTCAGAAGGACAAAACAAATTTCACTATGATGCTGAAGAAAAAATTTATGACTACACAACAGGGAAAAGTGTCAAAGATACTGTCACAATCCTTAAAACAAATTCAATAATTTCCACAGGCAATAGTATAGGGTATCCAATTACATGGCAAGTTGTAGATACCGTGACAGAGGCCGATGGTTTTCAAGACAACAGAAAAGTAAAAGTAGGTTTCAATGACGACGATGATGACGGTGTAGTAGATAATCCAGAAATATTTGACATTTTTGTCGAGCCCGATACATCTGAAAGCACTAAATTTGTGTTCTATGAAAAATACATTTCATATGACAATATTTCAAGATTTAGGCCTTACAGTGCCTCAAACTTTATTGTCAGCCAAAACGAAACTGACATCAATCTCAACACAACGGCTTACACAGACGGACAGTTATTTTACTTTTATGATGTTTCAGAAGATGTAATAAAAAAATACGATTCGACAACAAACGTTCTCACAACCAATACAGATTATTTGGCCAAAAAAGGGAGATCGGGCATAAACTTCCATTACAAACACCACGCTGGGCAAGAAACAAGGATCGACCCAAGCGTGTCGAATATAGTTGATGTGTACCTGTTGGAACGAACATATGATAATTTGTTTAGAATTTGGTTGCAAGATGGTGGGGTCAAACCCGGAGTTTCTACATCGGATCAACTAAGAATAAATTATGCCGGTATATTGAATCCATTAAAATCGCTTTCGGACCAGATCATATATCATCCTGTGGCGTACAAAATCTTATTTGGAACTAATTCAGACGAACAACTGCAGGCAACTTTCAAAGTTGTCAAAAATGCTAATACAAACGTTACAGACGCTGTCATCAAAACAAGAGTAATCGCGGCAATCAATGAATTTTTTGCTTTAGATAATTGGGATTTTGGTGATACTTTCTATTTTACAGAACTTGCCGCGTACATACACAAAGAACTTGCTCCGGATCTATTGACTGTTGTGATAGTCCCTAATGAATCAGGACAAAGTTTTGGTTCATTGTTCCAAATAAATTCAGCGGCAGATGAAATTTTTATCAGTGGGGCCACCGTTGATGATGTATCAATAATAAGCGCATTAGGAGTAAATCAATTAGTTGCCTCTGGCAACGTGGTTACTTCGACATCAACTGCCACAACGAACACGACTACAGGATCAGCAGTATCAGGCTCTACTACAACAGGTTCCGGATCAAGTTCCGGAAGTAGTGGATCTGGATACTAATGGCTGACAAACCAATTAATTCTCAAACAAATCAGGAAGAAGTCTCTCAAGGCAAGGCCAGTATAAGAAGGACCGTTGAACATCTGCCTTCTTTCTACAGAACAGATGCCAATCAAAGATTTTTAAGTAGCACACTTGACCCCTTAGTTCAAAAAGGCCAACTAGAAAGGGTTGATGGTTACATCGGTCGGCAAGATGCTTACACTAGGAGTGTCACGGACAGATACCTGACTGCTACTAGCAGAGACAGAATGGCTTACCAGTTAGAACCTGCGGTGACCTACACAGACAAAGACACAACGTCAATAAACCCAGAAGATCAAGTACAATTTACAGGCACATATGATGACTACATAAATCAAATCAAGTATTTTTCTGGCAATGTCGAGAACCATGATAGGTTGAACAAAGAATCAGTTTACGGCTGGAATCCAGCAATTGATTATGACAAGTTGGTAAACTACAGAGAATACTATTGGTTGTCGAATGGGCCAGATGCTATCGAAATTGACTCCGTAGGCACAGGCGCAGTTGTAGAATATACGGTAAACAATTACGCAGATGACGGTAGCAGTATTAGAGCTTGGAACTTCCCACATTTAGAAAATGAAAGAAATCCTGAAATAACAGTTTACAGAGGCAACACATACAAGTTCAATGTCAATGCAAAAGGTCATCCTTTTTACATCATGACAGAGCCTTTCAAAGATCTAGTCAACGCTGACGGGTCAACGTCAACGTTGTACAGCACAGGAGTAACGAATAACGGAGCCGATTACGGAACAGTCACTTTCGAAATTCCTGTGGGCGCACCAGATACTCTTTACTATCAATGTGGATCACATGATACAATGAATGGAGTACTTAATGTCAAAACTGTTACATCAACAACAAGCATTGACCCTGCAGACGACATCATAGGTGTGAAAAACTATAAACTACGAACTTTAGATCTATCAAATGGAATGAAGATCAAATTTAAATCCAGTCTTGTTGCGACAGAATACCAAGACAAAGAATATTACGTAGAGGGAGTTGGTGAATCAATTACACTTACAGATGTATCGGTTTTAGCAACGCCTGAAAGTTATGCTACAGATGGTGTACCAGTAGACAAAGACTACATCACAATCAACAGGAGTTCCTTGGACCAGAATGCATGGTCAAGGTACAATAGATGGTTTCATAGTTCTATCATTACCAAGACGGCAGAGGTAAACGGCACAGAAACTGTTTTGGACGAAACTGATAGGGCAAAAAGACCGATTATAGAATTTGATTCTGGATTGGAACTATTTAATTTTGGTACCGTGGCGAAGACACCTGTCGACATATTTGACGACACAACCACAGATGCCTTCAGCACAGTGCCGAACACCACGGGATTTTTTGCTGACGGAGTTGCGCTCGCCGAAGGTATGCGGGTGGTTTTTTCTGCGGACAACGACCCATTGGTCAAAAACAAAATTTATGTAGTGAACTTTGTGACAGCCGGAGACTCAACGTCAACTGTGCTGACATTAACACTAACAGAAGCATTAGATGGAACAACTGCGGACAAAGAGAACATATATGTAAAACAAGGCACAAATAACAAAGGCAAGTCTTTTTACTATAATTCGCTAACAGGTTTGTGGGAGGCAACACAGACAAAAAGTGCAGTGAATCAGCAACCTTTGTTTGCTATGTTTGATAACGATCACAACTCTTTTGCAGATGTAACTTATTATCCTAATACTACTTTTGCTGGCGCAAAAGTATTTGAATATGCAATTTCAGATACAGCAACAACCGATACAGTAATTGGAAAAAAAGTAAAGTACAACACCATTAATAACATTGGTGACATTGTTTTTGAATCAGATCATACAGCAGGCACATTTACCTATAAAGAAGGCACTCAAATAATAACAAAAAAACTTGCGGAAGGACATTTGCATTATACCACAAGCAGGACCAATCACAATTCTAGAAGCGCCTGGGTGAAAAGGACAAATGATAGCAAACAAAGGGTAATACGAACTTACATTGTTGACGCAACAGAAAAGAAATTATTTCCTGTAGACGTTTATAAAAATTCAACTGCATTAACAGACTTAGAAGTTTCGGTATCAGTAAACGGTGTAAAAAAACATCTTACAACAGATTACACTTTGGAAAGTGGTACAACAAACAAATATGTCAAGTTTGTCAATGAACTAACAGTAAATGACCAGATTAGGTTAGCCTGTTACAGTAGCGCCGTAAAGATAGAAGATAAAGGCATATATGAGGTTCCAGATAATTTATCGACTAACAGTCAAAACTTACAATTGGGGCAATTCACATACGGCCAGATATTGAATCATGTTAAGGATATCCTAGATAAGGATCAAGAAGTGACAGGCACAGTACCGGGCAATTCAAATCTGCGAGACAAACCAGATGCCAGACTTAAAGGCGGGAAGATTCTTCAGCACGAAGCATCATTGATGCCTGCTATTTTTGGTTTAATAGATAGAGACACAAACGTAATTAACGCAATCGATTTCAATAACAAAGAATATGAAAAATGGTATAACTCGTTTTTGAATTTGGCCGTTGGCACTGCGTACGAAGGAAATGCCGCGGACAGGGTTGACGAAATAATTTCTAAAATGCGAGAAGGAAAGAACAGTTCGTTTCCATACTACTATGAAGATATGGTCGGATGGGGAGAAAATGTTTCAACGAGGAATTACACGGTTGCAGGAACTCTGCAAACGGAATATGCTTTAGATTCCCAACACAGCACAAGCACTTTGAGTTCAAGGGCAGTGTATGTGTATCTGAATGATGTGCAGTTGATCCTCGGACACGATTACACTTTCAGCACTACAGACGACACTGTCAATATTACCAAGAGTCTAACAATAGGGGATAAAATAAAAATTAAAGATTACAGCAACACCTCCGGGAGTTTCTTGCCTCCTTCTCCAACTAAACTTGGAATGTATCCAAAATTCAAACCCGAAACCTTTACTGACGATACCTATATTACAGACCAAACTGTCATTAGGAAACACGATGGGTCAATTATAAAAGCCTATGGTGATGAACGTGACGATTTAATACTTGAATTAGAGAAACGAATTTACAATAATTGTAAAGTTTCATACGATAGTTCCGCTCTACAACTTTATGATGTGTTGCCATCTGCTTTTACTTCTACTGAATACTCATTGGCAGAAGTAGAAAGTATTATGGGACCTGACTTTTATAATTGGGCAGGAAGGAATAATGTTCAGTACATAAACAATACCACTTTCTCAGAGGGAAGTCCTTTTACTTACAACTACGGCAATTCAACCAGCAGAGTTGACAACACGAAACTTCCAGGATATTGGAGGGGCATTTACAAATATTTCTTTGATACAGACGCTCCACATACAAGACCATGGGAGATGTTAGGACATTCGGAAAAGCCGGATAACTGGGACAGCACATACGGTGCGGCACCATACACGTCAGGCAATGATTTGTTGTGGAATGACGTAGCCAACTTTTCAGGACGTTTTGGAAAACAAGGCATCTCTGCCTACATACCAGTAGACGCATCAGGTAATTTGTTAGATCCTCTTGCATCAAAGATCATTAGTGACTATGACGTGCAAGGGCGAGCCTTGCCATGGAAGTTTGGTGATCAATCACCGGCGGAAACGGCTTGGAGGAGATCTTCCGCATATCCATTTACAGTAATCAAAACATTGGCGCTGACAAAACCGGCAAAATTTTTCACTAACTTTTTTGACACTTCTAGATCTACTACCAATGTGTCGGGAAATAAAATTTACTCTGACACCGGGATAAGAATTAACTTTGATGAGGTCAAGTATCATCTACAAACAGTAGTAGACAATAACACAGGAATAACAACTAGGTATCAAACTGCAGGTTATCAAAACTTTGTGGTTAACCATTTGACGCACAAAAACTTGGACCCTGTAGTGTTTTATTACAATAAGATGGCAGGTTTGAGAGTTCAACTTGCTTACAAACTAGGTGGATTCACCGACAAGGAAAACCTTAAAGTTTTGACTGATTCCGTGAGTCCTGGATCGTCGTCAGGATCAAAATTTGTGCCAGACGAAAACTACAAAATACTTTTCAGGACTTCTAATCCGGTATCAACTTACAACTATTCGGGAATCTTGATAGAAAAAAATGCAGACCTAAGCGTCGATGGGTCGTCTTTGCTTGGTGGGTACAAAGTAATAGGATACAACACTGAAAATCCAAATTTTAATTTTTACTATCCAATAAAAGGTAGTTCATTTAAGAATGTAACAATAGGTGGCAACAGCATCAAAAGATATACCACTTACCAAACTGCTGTTCAAACTATTCCATATGGGTACGTGTTTACGACAATACAGGATGTCGCAGATTTTTTATTTGGTCATGGCAAGTGGCTCGAAAGCCAAGGATTCAAGTTCAACAGATACTCCAATGAGTTGAAGGAAACATTGAACTATGAAAATGCTGTAAACGAATTTTTATTTTGGACATCACAGCCATGGGAGCCTTCAAGTGCAATTACTATTTCACCTGCGGCGGACGGATTCGAGTTGGATACAAACAATGCAGTAGTTGGAAGATTACGTGGTATAGACGGCGACTACTCGCTGTTAGATGCAGGCGGACGAAAGATAGACATCAGTAACGTCAGCACAAAGCGTGTAGGAAATACTTTTGATTTGCAGATAAAAACTGCCGATGTTGGCTTATACAACATCTCATTGAACACTGTGCAAAAAGAACATTTGATATTGTTCGATAACAACACAGTATTCTCAGATATAATATATGACCCATACACGGGTTTCAGACAACAGAGGCTGAAGTTAGTTGGATGGAAGACTGGCAGTTGGAACGGAGACTATTATGCGCCTGGCTTTGTGTATGACGCCGCCAAAGTGAAATATTGGTTGGCAAACACCAACTACAGAGTTGGAGACAGCATAGAGTATCAAGGAAAATTTTATGTGGCAAACGTCAACCACACGTCAACTGATAAATTTATTACCCAAAACTGGACACAAAAATCAGAAAAACCTAGACCACAATTGATTCCAAACTTTGACTACAAAATCTCACAGTTCAATGATTTCTATAATCTTGAGACAAACAATTTTGATGAGTCACAGCAAAAATTGGCGCAACAGTTGACAGGGTATCAAAGCAGGGATTACCTTGAAAATTTATTTGTTAACGACATCTCACAGTACAAATTTTATCAAGGGTACATCAGAGAAAAAGGCACACAAAATTCCATAGACAAAATAATCAAGGCCAAGTACGAAAATGAAGATATAAATCTATCTCTTTATCCAGAGTGGATGATTCGGACAGGAAAATTTGGAAACACCGATGCAATTGAAAATATTCAATTCACTCTAGACGATAATTTAGTGGCAACAAACACGCAGAGTATAGAATTGCTGGACACATCGAATTCCACAAAAGAATATTCTGGATCTTTGTCAGTTGTCAAAGATGACCTTGTCAACAAGCCTGTTGATTATGAACCGTCTACAACTTTCAAGGATTATACATATGGCGAAGGTGTGACTCGTGATACAGTGCAGATATTTAAGACTGCGGGATATCCACAATTAGATCAGATACAGCACACGGTATTCAACGGAAACCAATTACTTGACTTAGATGTAGAAAGTCTTAGTGCCAACGACTTAATATGGGTGGCCAATAAAGAAAACAATGATTGGGACGTGTTCAGAGTTTCGTCAGCAGGTTACAAAATTGCTGACCTAAGAAGTATAAATGAAAACACAGAACTTGAAATAGGTTTTACGCAATCACATGGCCTGACAGCAGGGTCGCAAACCACAGAGCCAGACAAGATTGCTATTTCAAACAGTGAATCAGCGAACTTGAATGGTGTGTACAAAGTTGTAAGGACACCAGATCATAAAACAGTGGTTGTGGAGTACAATGATAGTTTAGCGTTTATCCCTACACTGGCAGATGGGTCGACAGCGGACTCATATGGCAACATATACAAGTTCATCTCGGTAAGAATCAACTCAATGGACAACGTAAATGATCTACTAACTTATTCAAAATTCAATGATAAAAATGAATCATTGTCCATAGAAGGGGACAAAGTTTTTGCAGACAACGATCCAAGCAACATGTGGGCGGTTTATGAGAAACAAGATCCATATGAAACAAAAATTATTTCTTCTCCAGATGTAACCAACAATGATCAAGAGTTCGGACATAAAGTTGTAGCACGTAACGACGGAAGAACAGTAGTTTGTACAGCACCAGGATCCGGGCAAGGCCAAGTTCATTTTTTATTCAGGTCAAGTACAGATGCCGGCACAGAACTAGGTGTTCAGACAACTGCTACAATGACAGACGGCAGTGATAACACCAGCAGATTGGGAGAATCTCTATCCATGAGTACCGATGAAAATTTTGTGATAGCAGGTGCCCCATTCACCAATTCATTTGGCTTAGACGGTAGCACTAGATTTGCAGATGCAGGGCTCATTAAAATTTACGTTTGGAATCCTTCAACTTTCAAATACCAAACCTTGAGTACTTTGACTCCACCAACTGACTTGGCTTCACAGAATTTTGGATTTGCACATAAAATATCTGAGCCTGGTCTTAACGCCGTAAGGAGTACAGATAAGAAATATTTGTTTGTTTCTGCACCCGGACACACAAACGACACAGGTAAAGTTTACATGTACACATGGGGGAAAGGTGCAGATGGCTCCACATACGATACTTGGACATTAGACGCAACCATAGAGTCTTCATCTGGAGGTTCTGGACAGAGATTTGGACATAGACTGACAGCAAATGACAACGGCGACATTTTGGCAATCAGTTCATTGGCTCCCGGAAATGCTGGGAAAGTTGAAATATTCGCAAGGAGAAGTCAAACAAATGATGACAGCTCTGTAAACACCTTTACATTAGTACAGACATTGACAGGTGTGACATCTGATGGTTCAACCAATAACATTGAGTTTGGAGAGTCAATTGCAATGAGCAAAGACGGAACGGATTTAGTCATTGGCGCACCAGGAGTTGACAATGGTTTCCAAGCAGACGCCGGCGCAGTATACTTTTATAAATGGAATGCAGACGGATCCACAGACACTTACACACTGCAACAAACTTTAAATGCACCAGATACGCAGGCAAACATGAAGTTTGGTTCAGAGGTTGATATAGATCCTGCAGGCACACGGGTTGCAATAGGTTCGATAAACATGAACAATGCCAGGGAAATGAAATTTGATTCTGGTGAAACTACTTTTGATCTCCAAGACACAACAATAGTAGATAGCAACATTGGTTCAGGTGCGGCCTTTACAGCAACAAAATACAACAGCACTTTTGTGATAGATGACAGACTTATTTCAACAGGTGTCACAGCAAATGACGATTTTGGCAAAGGCGTGTTTGTCAATGACTATTCTCTTTATGTTGGGTCACCAATGAACGAAAGCAATGCAGGATTAACCAACGACGGTTCAGTGTATGCCTATGATTTGAAAGTGCTAGGCAAATACGCTTGGGATAAGATTGCATCAGAGAGCACACTTTTAGACATAGGGAAATTAGGACAAGTTTTCGATTACAACAGTGGATCTAAACAGATCAAAGATTACTATGACTTGTATGATCCGGTCAAAGGAAGAATTCTAGGGTTAGCAGACAGAGAAATAAAGATCAAATCGTCTTGGGATCCGGCTGTGTACAGCACCGGAGATAATGCAAACACTTCTACTATTTGGACTAATGATCACATAGGTGAATTATGGTGGGACTTATCTACAGTCAAATGGCTATGGTACGAACAATCTACACAGGAGTACAGATACAACAATTGGGGCAAAATTTTTCCTGGGTCCAGCGTGGATGTGTACGAATGGACAGAATCCAGCATTACACCTACACTGTGGAACAATAGAGTGGGTACCACTGCAGGTCCAGGATTATCAGGCACAGCGTCTGAGAGATTCACTGTGGTACAAAAGTACAATTCGCGACTTGACAGGCTTGTTGATGTGTACTATTTTTGGGTCAAAGGCAAAAATACAATACCAGCCAACAGCGTGGTTGTCAGGAAAAACACAGCGGCATATGTGGCCAACATCATAGCCAATCCTCAAAATTCAGGCATTCCTTATTATGCGATCACGGACAAAAACAAATTGTTAATCAACAACATAAGAGGCCTGACAAACAAAGATATTGTGCTTAACGTTGATGTGCGTACTAATAATTTTGAAGGTGATGCACACTCAGTTTGGAAGTTGGTCAAAGAAGGTGACAAGGATTATAGACCAGGACATCAGATAGAAACACGTTGGTGGGACTCTCTGGTTGGAAAAAATTCTGCAGGATCATCGGTTCCTGACACTAATCTTTCATTGAACGAACAATACGGAAACAACGTGAGACCAAGACAAAGTTGGTACACTGATAGGTTTTCAGCATTAAAAGAAATTATAGATTATGCAAACAGTGTATTGAAAAAACATCAGTTGGTGGGAATGATACAACTGACGAACTTAGATTCTAAGGAACCTGAGCCAACGTCGGCAAGTTTACTATGGGATGAGTCTGTAGACACCTTTGCAGAGTTGGGCTACATCAATACCGCAGATCTATCAGGGTCTGTCAATTACCTTGTAAAAGTTGACGAAACAGCAAATGATTTTTGGTCCATATATCAATGGAATGGAACAGAATTCGTCAGGACGAAAGTACAAACTTACAACACTTCGCAGTATTGGAGTTACACCGATTGGTATGGCACAGATCCTGAGATCCACGAAATGATTCATGATGAAAACACGCCTATAGACAAGCAGGTGTCTTTTGAATATGAACTTGATGGTTTAGACCTTGCAATAGGAAAACATGTAAAAGTGACCAACGCAGACACGGGTGGGTGGAAACTGTTTATGAAAACTGCAACAGGATGGACCAATGTTGGAACAGAAAACGGCACAATTAGGCTTTCAACTAAACTTTATGATTATTCGCAGGACGCAACAGGCTTTGCCGGTAATGATAACTTTGATGAAAATTTCTTTGATAGAGAACCAGCAGAAGAAACTAGAAAAATACTCCAGGCAATTAGAGATGATCTTTTCATAAATGATCTTGCCATAGAGTACAATAACTTGTTCTTTGTGGGATTGAGGAAAGTTTTAGAACAGCAGACGTATGTAGATTGGATGTTCAAGACTAGTTTCATCAATGCAACCAATAGTGTAAGAAGTCTGGATCAAAGGAAAACATACACAGCAGGCACAGATTCTTGGATAGAAAGTTATATAAATGAAGTCAAACCATTCCATACTAAATTAAGAGAGTACAAACTTGGTTACACAAACTTAGAAACACAAGACGGACTGTTTACAGATTTTGACAACCCTCCGTTCTATGATCCAAGTTCTAACAAGATCAAAGTATTGAATCCAACATACGACGAAACTAAACTGACGGAATATCCATGGAAAATTTGGCATGATTATCACAGGAAGCATGTTCAAAGCATCACAGTGTACCATGGTGGTTCAGGATATGAGGTGGCACCAACTGTGACAATAACAGGTGATGACTCGACATCTGCAACAGCAACCGCAACAATAAGTTCAGGCGCAGTGACAAGTATTACTGTGACAGGTATAGGTTTTGGTTATTCGACAACTCCAACTGTGACAATAACTGGAGGTAAGTTGGATGGGACAGCACCTACCGATGTTGCCAAGGCATACGCTAATCTAGGCAATGACCTGGTGAGAGATTTCGACACCACAATAAAATTTGATAGGGTTTCAAGCACATCTCGAGTGATAGACTGGAAAGCATCTACCAGTTACGCTTACAATGATCTCATAAGATACAAAGATGAATTGTATAAGGTAACAAATGCCTTTACTGCAACAACAGATTTTGATGACAACGAAGGAAGCGTATACAAAGTTTACGGAAATGAGACAGGATTGACTGCCGCCGACAGGACCAAAGGCTTTTATGCTCCAACATCGGGAATGCCAGGCAATGAACTCAGCCAGGTAATGTCCGGTGTAGACTATGGTGGAACAATGGTCACAGGTCTGCTGTTCAATCAAAGCCAAGGATGGGACAGGGCAAAATGGTATGATTATCCATGGGACAATTACGGACTTTCACGAGTAGTACCTTTCCTCGCTGACGGAACTACCAGCAGTTACACTGCAACGTTGGAGTCAGGTGTTGTGTATCACGTTTATGTCAGTCAAGATGACAGCACAAGGACTAAACTTTCAACTGTTATTACAGGTACAGGCAGTTCTCAAACAATAACTTCTATTCCTGTGCAGAACCAAAATGCATTAATTGAATTAATACCAGCGGACGATGATGGTGTGCTTACACCTATAGATGATAGGACTTTAGATAGCATTATCAAAGGAGGCTTATTCACCAAGGACGGACTATATGGTTCGGCACTAGGATCAGCACCGTCAGACATCAATGTGGATGGCGACGAGTTTGTGTCACCAACAACAAGTTACGCTCCTGAAGAAACAATTCCAGGACAAATTTTTGACACTGTTGATATCAAAGTTTACACGTCACCTCAGTCAGGTGTGCCTTTGATCACGGAAAGGACATACACAGGAAACAATAGCACAACCACTTTCGACATTGGAGACTTCCCAGGCACTTTAGCATCAGTGAGAGTCGCAGTGGACGGGGTAGTACAAAAAGTTTCTTTGGATGGATCTACATCGGCCGACTTCACTGTCAACGTTGCAGACAAGACAATTACTTTTACCTCAGCACCAGCAACAGGAAGTGTCATTTCAACAAAAGTTTTTGCTATTTCCGGTACAAACTTCAGGGTGCTAGACCAGTTCACAGGTGATGGATCAACAGCGCAGTTCACCACATCGACAAGAGAGGATTTTAATTTGGATTCTACTGCATCTGAAATATATGTGACCAAGAATGGAATACCGACTACAGCGTTTACATCCACGGTGACAGCAGGAAGTGGGTCAGCCAACACTGTGATAATAACCTTTGCAGAAGTTCCTAAGGCAACTGACTTCATCCAGGTCGCTGGCTTCCAAAAAACAGCAGGATCAAGAAGTCACGCGGCAATAAGAGCAGTAGACATCGCTTTCGATGGATCAACAACGACCCATCCATTAACCTATCCGCCTGGATCAGTGACGCCACTACATGGTTTGACCATTGTGGAATTAGATGGTAAGGTTCTAAGAGGACCCGACACTTCTTATTATTCAGGCGATGGTACCACAACAACTTTTTCTTTTGGAGTAGTTTCAGGCTTGAGTGATGGGTCAACAATAGATCCTGCCAAGACAATAACAAATTCGAATCAAATAGAAGTACACTACAACGGCAGAAAATTAACCGAAGGTGCTTTGCCTGGTGGTAATTATACTGTGAATTTAGGTTCTCAAACAGTCACAACCAATGCACCTGCTAACGTTGGAGATGTTGTGGCAATTACAACATTGGTAGATCAACAGTATCAGGTAAATGCTACCTCATCATCACCTGAACTTGTTCTCAACACTACACAGTTGGCCGCAGATGGCTTCACGTCCGGTGTAATGAGAGTGACTACTTTCAATAATGCTCTAGGCATGAAATTAAGAAGAGAAATATTAGAAGGAAGACCTAGCGGTTCGCATTTCTTGTATTATGAACCTTTGAACTCAACTTATATGTACGTCTGGTTCAATGGCGAACAACTCACCCAGGGTGTTGATTTCATACTCACGGGTAGTGAAATTAAAATTAGTGGCAAGACTATAACGGCGTCTGACAGGATAGACGTAATGTATTTTTCATTGGAATCTGCTACTGGCTCAACAGGATTCCGTATCTTCAAAGACATGATGAACAGAACTTTCTACAAACGAATCAGCATGGACGCCACAACAGAATTGTCACAGACTCTGCGTGAGGACGCTGATATAATAACAGTCAAAGACGGATCGCGATTGGCGAATCCCCAGCACGTGATAGGTCTAGATGGGTCAACAGTCGCAACCATCATACCTGGCGTAATTTTTGTTGACAAAGAAAGAATTGAATATTTTACCAAGTCCAACAACACTCTAGGACAACTAAAAAGAGGGACACTTGGTACAGGAATTAAGGTACATGGATCAGACACAGAAGTCGTAGATGCGTCTGGTACTCAAACCATACCTTATGTGGACACGGTGCACACCGACACATTTACTGGTGACGGAACCACGTCCACATTTACGACAACACAGACCCTGACAACATCCTTGCAAACTCCAACCGAAGCAGATGGTACTGCTTCTTCGGACTACGCAGGTATCCCCGCTGATCAAATCGACGTATTCATTGGTGGCCAACGATTGTTGATGACCAGCGAGGATGGGTCTACATTAAATTACACCGTGTCCGGAAACATTGTCACAATCACGACAACTCCTCCAGCATCAGGTGTTCAAGTTAAAATATTACACAAGAAAGGACAGGTATGGTACACTGCGGCAGACGGTAATCCAGCAGATGGTAAAGGATTACAGGCTTCTAGCACACAACAGGCTAAATTCATAGCGGATGAGCCCACAAACGCACCTGAATAAATACACTAGATGACACAGGACAACAAACCAATAGAATCTAAAGAAGAGAACAAAAAGCCACAGGATAACACAGGTGTTATGATGACGGGCCATATTAAAATATTTGACCCTGAAACAGGTGAAGTAATTGTGGACAAAAGGAACGCAATTCACTATGAAAACATGTCTCAGGCATTGGCCAATTCACTAGCCAACAAGACTACAGGCTTCATACATGAAATGGCATTTGGAAATGGCGGAACAAGCGTAGATCCAACAGGTGTAATAACTTACCTTACGCCAAACTCAACAGGTTCTAATTCAAGTTTATACAATCAAACATACTACAAAGTGATTGATGATAACTCTTCCACTAACAAAGACACGACAAGAAATAAAATGGAAGTTAGACACACCACAGGAAACAAATTCACAGACATAGTTTGCACATGCACTTTGGATTACGGTGAACCAACGGGGCAAGAGGCATTTGATAACACAACTAATTTCAATGGCGCTTTTGTTTTTGACGAGCTTGGTCTAAAATCATGGGAAGGTTCAGAAAACGGTGGCACGAACAAATTGCTTACACACGTGATATTTCACCCTGTGCAAAAATCACTTAACAGACTTATACAAATTGATTACACATTAAGAATACAAAGTTTAACAACTTTTACAGAAACAAGTTCCACAAACTTAACTACATCTAACACAGTGAGTGGTACAACATCTGGTGGTAACACAGGTTATTAAAAATGGCGTACACAGTAAATAAAACCAACAATTCAGCGTCTCCAAACCAATACATTGTTCAAGACGGTGTGGTTAACACACAGACTGATTTATCTTTTATCGGTAAAGGTTACGAAGGCTACGGTGAATTAATAGCGGAAAACTTTTTACATCTATTAGAAAATTTTGCAAACAGTTCAGAACCAACAAAACCCATACAAGGTCAATTGTATTATGACTCAACCAACAATAGGTTAAAAGTTTACACAGGCACACAATTTATTCCGGCAGGAGGTAACGCTCCATACCAATCAAATCAGCCTACAGGAATCCAGCAAGGGGACCTTTGGATTGATTCAGATCTTGGACAACTTTTCTTCTATGACGGCACTCAAAGTATTCTAGTAGGTCCTCCGACTTCGACCGGATCACTGAACGGTTTCGTATTTGAATCTATTACAGATTCTACCACTTCCAGCCAAAATGTCACAAAGTGGTACAGTGACGGAACACTTATTGCAATAATATCAGACACAGAATTCACACCACAAAGTTCAATCACTGGCTTTGCAACTGTCAAGAAAGGTATCACTTTTACAACATCACCGACAGGAATCAAGTTACATGGCACGGCCACAGATGCAGATGCTTTGGGAGGCATAGCCGCGGCTAACTTTTTAAGGTCAGACAGCAATGACACAACTACAGGCACACTTGGCATAGTAAATGATTCAGGTGTTACCATTGGTGCTGATAATGACTTGTCAATCACAGTTGACGGATCAGGAATCAATGTTGCAAACACAGTTCAAAATACTGATATTACTTTCAAAGTAAATGACGCAGGAGTAACAACTACTGTGATGACCATAGACGGTTCAGAATCAAGAGTTGGAATAGGTGTTGCATCACCAACTACAAAATTAGACGTCGACGGAACGGTAAATGCCACAGCGTTTACTGGTGCTCTAACAGGAGCAGTAGTGTCTTCTGGCATTCAACTTACACAGAACGGCACATTAATTTTTGAAGGGTCAGCAGACGACGGTTTTGAGACCACATTGACTGTGGCAAATCCAACTGCTGATAGAACAATAACCATTCCTAATGTCACAGGAACACTTGTGACCACAGGGGACACCGGAAGTATTTCGTCAGCAATGTTTGCCTCGTCAACATCATTACAAATTTTGAGTAGTAGCGGTGCAGTGTTGAAAACCATCTTCGGCGCAGGAGCGTAGATTAATGGTTGAAATATACCTAACATCACACTATAATAGATAGATATGACTGTAAGAGTACCTTTAATATACAATGGTTCGCAACTTCAACAGATGAAGGCCTCGGAACTGGCCAGCATCTATTCTTTGGCAGTGTACTATTATAGTACTAGTCCATCTAGAACTTTGACAGTGTCTGGTTCAGGTGGAAATTTAACTTCAATAAATGACACCAGGCTTAAAGCAGGAGCGGCCTCAACAGCATCAGGCAGTTTCCCTAACGAATCAACAACAGCAGAACCCAGTGTTGTGACAACAGCATATCAAAGAATCACACAGACAGCGGCATCAACATCTATCAGCACCAGTGATAGTGGTAAGACTTTTCCTGTGTATTGGAATGGCTCGCAGGTGCAGGCAATGACCGAAACAGATTTCAAAGACACATTTGTAAAACCAGCAATAAATTTATTAGTTGATTCGGGGATCACGTCAGACCAAGCAGGAACATATCATATATCAACCTCCACTTCGGTAACGGGGTCAACACTCGTGTCATCCACTCCTGTGTTCACAGATACCAGGGCGGATACTTCGGCTTATTCAGCAGATGAAATAGAGGAAACTCTTGATCAACCTCAGACCATAACAAACTATTACCTACACATTATTGATGGAGTATTACCAACATTCTCCAGTCCTATCTTTATTGATGGATCAAATAATTTGCAAGAATACTCTGCGGCAGGAATAGGCGCTTTATTTTTGGAATACATACGTCATGAAGTTGTAAGTTCTGGATCCGGTTTTCAAGTGTCTTACAACATAGATGGATCAGGCACAGCAAGGGGGTCAGCAATAGTCAACACCCAACTGACCGGTGGAAGCGGAAACTACCAAACAAGGTTTGTTGGAACAAACGATTATAGAGCACAAGAATTTCCAGATGGCACTCCGAATACTGCCAACACATACACTTTCAAAATTTTAAAATCTTAATTGACTTTTTGGAAAAAATATTGTAGAATTTATAATAAAAAAGGATTAATGTATGGCCATTTTCACTGGAAAAATTATCGAGGCATATTTTGCAAATTCTGAGAACGATGCGGTAGAAGTAATTTACCAAGACGGCACCAGAGCAATCAATCACTACTTGCAAGTTGATTACAACAATAAAGATTTCAAAGACCTCATAGAAGAATACAACACTGATAAAATTGCTGAAGCCACAATAGCAAGGAATAGAAGATACGCACAGCAATTAAGTGACATAGTTGATGCAGGCATAAAGGCAAAAACTGATTTAAAGAAGCGTGTCTCGGTAGAAGATTTCGTAAAAGCAATACTAAATTTTGATCCAAAAGACAAACAGTGTCAAGAAATACTGTTCACAATTAAGGTTGAGATCTTTGAGATGCAAAAAATAAAAAATTCTACTGATAAACAAAAGAAGTCACAAATTAGAACTGCAAAAACACCATTGGAACTATTAGTGGCTTATACTAATTTTGATGATTGATGTATATTGTGTTAACGTTGGAACAAAATACAGCAGAGATTTTGACAGTAGGTTAAGAGACTCTGTTGCGAAGCATCTTACATTAGACCACACTTTCACTTGCGTTACAGATAAACCTGAAAAAGATTACGACAAGCCTGTAACTCACCCAGAACTGCGTGGTGTTTTCCATAAATTATCTTTATTTCAATTTACAGGCAAGTGTCTATTCTTTGATTTGGATATTCTCATCAACGATAACATAGATTTTTTAGCATCTGAATTTGATGACCTAACTCTAGTGAACAGCAGTGCTTGGAAACAGGAATCGCTTAAAACTCCTGTAAAGTTTAAGATTACACAGAACACCTTAGTCAACTCATCTGTCATGCGCTGGAGTGATCAGCGACACGTTTTTGACAGGTTCATACGGCACAGAGATTTGTATGTGAGATTGTACTCAGGAATTGATAGATACATTTACAATGAGCAAGTGAAATACAATTATTTTATGGGTGACCAAATTTCTAGTTGGCAGGAAGGTGTGAAACACAATACAATAGTGTTGCACAATCAAAAATATGTTTGATAGAGACACATTGCAGACGTTCAAGAGACTATTGTCCAAATGTCCTGACAGGATAGTTGATGCATTGGACAGTCTTAGCGAAAACCAGTTTGCCAGTAAAGATTGGTTGGTTGAAAAACTCAATGAATACCCGCATCACTACAGATACAAAACTTTAGACAAAAAAATTGACCTTTGCATTCTGGCAAGTTGGTACGGACTACTTGCATATAGGTTGTTAGATAATTTTAGTCTAAAAAAAATTAATAACATAGACTGCATTGACTATGATCCCCAAGCAAAAGCAGTTGCTAAAACAATATGGCATCAACAGCATACAGAAAACTTGAAAAAAGGCAAGTTGTCTTATGTGAAATACATAACACAAGACATCAAGGAGATCAAAACCCTGGACTATCCAGTGGTCATTTGCACATCTTGTGAACATCTAGAACAGCAGACAGTCTATGACACAATCAACAAATTAGAAGAACACACTTTAGTTGTTTTGCAGAGCAACAACTACAGAGAGATCAGCCAACACATCAATTGTGTGGATAGTGCAGACGATTTTGCTAATCAATACGTATCCAAACTGCGAAACATGAAGTTTTACGAAAAAGATTTTGGCAAATACAAAAGATTCATGATAATAGGAACCAAAATATGATAGAAGATTTACTTAAAAAAAGACATAATATAAGTTGGTTTAGTAAAGAAAAAATACCTGAAAAAGAAACCATACAAAAGATTTTAGAAAAGTCACAAGAGCTGACTCCCCATAAAAATAATTTTTGGCACTATGAAATAGGAGTATATGGTCCGGAACATGCTGAAGAAAAAAAGAAATTTGCATTAACAACAGTGTGCAACAAACATAAGGATCATTTTAGACAGGAAAATTTACCCAAAGAAGAATATAAAAAATTAGAAAAAGGATACCAGGATTGGCTAGACTATTATGATGGTGATCAATCAAAGGAATACGTAATAAAGGACAAATGGCATTTCAATCAGCAGGTCACGGCTCCATATTTGTTGGCTTACTATCCTGCAAAAGTAAGGATTAGAGAATCACAAAAGCAAGGCAAATATTATAAAAGTGGCAGGGCCGAGTATGTCTTTAGTAACATGGAGAGGGTAAACAAAGATGAATTCAATATACAAGCAGGCATGAACGCAACGGTGTTGACTTTATTGGCCTTAAAAGAAGGTTTAGAAGTTTCGTTTTGTAAGTGTTATTTCTACAACAAGAATTTACACACAGAAATTTTAGCAGACAGAATGCCAACTTTTACACTAGGCATAGGTTATAAGGATGAAACAAAACGTCATTCGAAAACATGGATAGACAAACCAACGTTTGATGAGGTGGTCAAGTGGCAATGAAGATAGTAGCGGTGCGAATAGGTGACAGGTATGGACCAGAGTATGAGAAGTACTTGGAAGAAAAATTGCCGGAGTATGAATTTGTTTGGATACGAAAGCCAATAAAAGAAGGTGTATTACTGCAATGGAACAAGATGTACGGAATGGGTCTCGACATAGACGAGCCGATATGCGTGATGGACATAGATGTGCTTTTGGTCAACAACTACAAAGAACTTTTTGAGTATCCCGTAAAGAGAGGCCAGTTTGTTTCAATACCTGGATGGTGGAGAGACACGGAAAAGAAAAGATACAAGATCAATGGCGGATTCTTCAAGTACTATCCCAAGGACTGTAGGTACATCTATGACAAGTTCATGCAGGATCCGGACTTTTGGCAGAACTACTACATCAAGCGAGGCATCGCAAGAGGGCCTGTAAACGGTGAACAATACTTTGTGGAGGACAATGTAAACGAGGAACTAGAACTAATCACAGTGCCTGAGAGCTGGGTGGCGAGATGGTGTGCAAAAGAAGACATAGGAGTGAAGAATTTTGATTTAAATAAGTGGAAGGTCAAGGTTAGTCAGTTGTACCACAAAGTAACGGGCAACGACTACGTTTATTTGGGCGGTGAGTTCCATCCAGACATTAAGATGGTACATTTTACCCATGCAACTAATAAACCACATGACTGGGAGGATTATAAGGATTTTGTATGATAGTTTTGTACGGATACATGACATATTGGGTGATAGCGGCCATTGGAATCACATATGGATACCACAGGTATTTTGCACATGGGGATTACAAGATTAATTCACTTTACGAAATAGTGTTGCTATACTTTGGACTACTATGCGGCGGTAGAAGTGCTTTGACATGGGCCGGTGTGCATAGGATCCACCACGATTATGCAGACACAGAAAAAGATCCACACAGTCCAAAAAACCATCCTTGGTACGTGATACTGTTCAGTTTGTGGAAAGTCAAACAAATACCAAGAAAATACATGGTCGATCTTATGAAAAATCCAAGAGTGATGTTTTTCCACAGGTACGGTAAATTTATTTTAGCCGCACACTGGATCACTACACCATTGCTTTTTGGCGTAAATGCAGTTATAATTAACCTAATGTTGTTTATTCTTTCATATGTGGGTTTTGGTATACTGAACTTTTACGGACATGATGCCAAAGGTCCTGCAAACAATTTACTGATTAATTTAGTTGCACCGTTTGAGGGGAACCACAAGGATCATCATGACTACTCAAAAATTTAACAGAGACAGTAGCGTAGAATACGTACACATGGACTTTGATGTTCCTGTGAAACAGTTGTTGACAGAGTATGAGTTGATCAAAGACAAACTTGTGATACACAGACCAGAGGATGGACACAAAGATTGGTGTGCAGTGACCTTGTACGGATTTGATTCTGACAAAACAAACAGTCATTGGGAGTATGATCGGAAAAAACAAAGGCCAGGAATAACCGATGTAGGAGAACGTTGCCCACGCACTATAGAGTGGGTCATGAGTTTGCCTTATGCCAGGATAGATGACATTAGATTCCTTGTGATTAAACCAAAAGGTTACATCACAAAGCACATAGATGTGCCAGAAAGAAATTGGTTGGAACCATTAAACATTTGTTTAAGTTATCCAAAAGGCAATAAGTTTGTATTGAACAACAAGCAGGTGGACTATGTGCCTGGAATGCCATTGGTGTTAAACATTCACTACGAACATTATGTTGAGAATAATTCAGACCAGGAGAGAGTACACCTATTGGTGCATGGCAAAAAGAAACAGGAGTTTTGGAACAGTGTTCACAGTTGGAGATAAAAATTTTATGAACAAAAACAGCGAATGCGATGTGTTAACCTTTGCACCTGAGGATAGACCAGATGTTCTCAAAAGTTTAAAGGGCATTGATTTTGCAGACGAACAAATCGCCAGCAACTATGAAGACATAGATTGGTTCGCTTTTGATTGCATTACTGTACTGATGAAGAATGATGAGATATTAGGATTCAGTTCTGTGTGGCATAGACCTGAATATTATGAACCTGGCGAAGCAAGGATATTAAATAGGTATTGGGAACATCCAAAACTGAGAATGAATGGTAGGATCATTGCTAGACCCCATTTGATTGCAACTGTTGAACATCAATTGGCATACGCTAAAGAGGCAGGTTACAAGAAAGTATTCATCAGTAGATGCCGGAACCCGGGATTTATGAAAAGACTTTTTATAGAGTTAGGACAAAAAACAAACACACAATGGAAACTACACGATGGCAAAGTAGCAGTGTGTGATCCAAAAAATGAGTCATGCTGGCAACACAAAGGAACATATGAAATTAAAGACTAGATACGAACTGCCACCTTTTGTGAAACTTGATCAAACTTTTGATGTGGATAAAATGATCAAGGTGGTACAGGACATGCCTGTTGCAGAGGATGATCTGAAAACGAAATATGGTTACGGAGTAAAAGTGGGTGGCAAATCACCAAAACTGCAGAAAGCATTTGGATTGAAGTTTGATTCTATTGAGGACGCATATAAATTTTTACAAGACAACGATGTAAACGAATCTGAATTACGTAAAGGGTTAGGCAACAAAAGGATGGCGTGGGATTATAGGAACTATGTAAAACCATTTGAGAACTATATCCAGAAAGATGATAATGGCAAGTATGAAGTAAACGGATCCCCATACAAACAGATAGCACTCACACAATACAATCCAGATGAGGAGAAGAGGGTGTATGACAAGAAAATACCAAAAAGCAGATTAGACGAGCGTCATTATAATAAAATTAAGGACTGGGTAAAAGGAACCTATCTGGAAGAAGTTATTATGTCTTTCAAAGCAGAAACAACAAGAGCCAGGATAGCAATAATGGATCCTGGGGCCTACGTTGCAGAACATATTGATTACAACACAGACTATTCTGTGCGATTCCACATACCGATCACCACTAATGACAAGTGTGGATTTTATTGTGTGAACAAGTCGGGAGAAAAAGTTTATCAGACCATGGAACCTGGCAGTTGCTGGTTTTTGAATCAGGGCATGAGGCACAGTGCCTGGAACAAAGGGCCAACAACTCGATCGCACATAATAATATCGTTACAAGGACAACAGGACTTAGATGAGATCATCAATAGACAGTAATGGTTGGACACTTACTATCAACGAAGATATTAATACGTTATCAATAGAGCAACTACACGAAGTAGCCAAACTTTGCAACAGGCATTTTGTTGTAATTTTTAGAAATCAAAATCTCACAGTACAAGATCAAATGCGTATTGCATCAAGCATTGGCACTGTCAAAATGGATCATGGGCGAGATGATGCGGAGCGTGAACGTATATTGTTGGAGCCAGGTGTCATAAGGGTAACCGGTGAACTCAACAGCAAAGGCGAAAAAGGACTTTTTGGACATGACGAAGAACTGGACTGGCACACTCATCATGCTAATGCCAAGAAAAGGTTTCCGTTTGTTTGGCTTTACTCAGTCAAAGGCAGTACAGGATCACGTACGAGTTGGATCAATCAAGCAATGGCATTCAATGACCTTTCAATTAACATGCAAAATGAACTAGAAGGAATAAAGTATGCAAGTGGTTATAAGGTTGGATCATTCAGCGATATGGCAGTCGCTAAAGAAAAAATAAATTATGAAAATCCAATAAATCTTGTGCATACCAACATAGAAGGAAAAAAAGGACTTTACTTTCCGTTCCAACAAGTGTATGATGTAGTAGAAGGAGCAACAAAACAGCAATGGAATGAATTGCACACTTTTTTGAAAGGGCACTGCACAAAAGAGAAATATATCTACCATCATGACTGGCAAGATAAGGATCTTGTGATATCTGAACAATGGTTAAGCATTCACAAAAGATGGCAGTTTGATGGCATGAAGGAGAGGCTATTACACCGGATAGCGTTTGATTATGACAAAGCATATTAAAAAGAAATGGCATAAGGATTTCTTTATCGAAACCGATTACAAGGTTCCTGTGGACTTTTGGAGTGATTACTTCAACGGCAAATGGGAAGACAGCAACAAATTATATTCTGAGTATGTTGATGAAGCAACAGGCGGCAAAGAAATGAATAAATTTTATGTGCAAGAGATACATAATTTTGACCGGAAATTACTTAGATTAATCAAAAGCATATGGAATGAATTTGGTTTCAGACCTAAAGAATTTAGATGTAATTTTTTCCGAGTGCTGGAAGGTGGCGAACTTCCAATACACGTTGACAACAAAAGCAAGTGTTCTTTTGTTATACCAATCACTGAAAACACAGGCGAATTGTATTTTGATGACGGAAAAGAAAGTGCAAGTATTTTATATGATTCGATGGTTGTGCTTAACACAAAGAAACCACACGGAGTAAGATCTCCGTCAAAAGAAAGAATTGTTTTTCACATGGGGGTCCACGATGTCGGGTTTGAAGACCTATCTTGAGTATGATGTAAGGGCGTACTTTGAGCAGTTCACACAGTTCGAAGGAAAGACTGTGTTGGACTTTGGGTGCAACCACGCCAATTTTGTGCGATATAAGCCGCATGGAAATTACACAGGAATTGACATCAAGGAACACAAAATTAATAAAAATAAATTTGACTTCCCACACTACAAGTTTGAATACTATAATGGATACAATTACATGTACAATCCTAAAGGTGATGCGGAACTTGAATTGAAAAATCATTATGATGTGTGTGTTGCATTTTCTGTATTCACACACCATACATTTGAGGAGACCAAAGATATATTAGAAAAATTAAAGGAGAAGTGTGGAGAGGTCTATCTGTCATATTTTTCTAACAAGGACAAATTTTCATATGACAGCATATGTTGGTTCAGGCATCTCGAGCCTACAATGTGGGAGCAGATATCAAATCACGATGTATTCTATCTTAAAACAGACAAATGGTTATGGACTTTTTATGACGATGAATGGTTGGCCGATAAATTAAAAGGAAAGTGGATGGCAACAAGTTTTCCACAGAATGATGTGAGAGGAATGCAAAGATGCCTAGTGATCTAAGTCATTACGAACTGCCAGAATTTCTTGACAGCGACACAAAAAGAAGACTTTTGCAGATAGGCCTAAGCCTCAAGGACGAAGATTGGACAGTACACAAATCTACCAGGACAGGAAAACCTAGTGTGTTGAACTTCTACGACCTTAACATGACTTTCCATGGCAGAAATTGTTACCTACTGATGATACGTCCGCAGGCTATCCAAGACTGGCATACAGACGGAGGTAAAAGAAACACAGCCTTGATATATCCGTTGAGTGAAAATTACGCACCCTGTAGTTTTGAGCAAGGACAGACTGACAGGCCGATGTTCCTTAACACGCAATCTAAACATGCAGTATTCAATAATGATGAAAAAAGAATAAACCTTAACATATCTTTTGAGGAAGACATCGACGATTGCATAGAATTTTTTAAATGCCTTAAATTTTTCAAGGGAAACACAGCATATGAATTTGATCCATCTTAATTATAAAATTGATAAAGAGAAATACAGGAAAATATTTTTTGATATACATCAGCGTGGGGAATGGTATCAATGGAAAAAGTTTGAACCAAAACTATCTTGGTGGAAAGTTTATTTGCCAGACGGATCTGACCTAAGGCACTTGACCAAAGAAGTCGAGGAGCATTTGGGTATATGGGGAATGAACACGTATCCAAGATTTGCATACCTATTCGCCAACAACAATGTGCCACCACATGTTGATGAGGACGACATGACAAGCATACAGATAAACCTGTTCGACAAGCAACCAGTGATGGTTGTAGAGGATCAACAAGTGCCATACGAGTGTGTGCTGTTAGAGAATGGAAAACTAAAGCATTGGGTAGAACCTGTTAATTACGACAGACTGATGCTGAAATTTTGTATAAGGCATCCATGGCATGAAATTTTAGAGAGGATTCCAAATGAAATTCAAAACAGATAGGCCATTCACACAGGACGAATTAAAAGCAATGGACGTGATACATGATCCTGCTACTAGACTATTTGAAGACCAAAATGATAAAAGTTATAGTTTGCCAAACTTTATCAATGATGACGAATGTGATTTCCTTGCAAAGTTCTTTAATGATAATTTTGATAAGATAGGATTAAACATTAACGATCACGTTTTGCATATCACTTATCCAATGGCTATTAAAGACATCGACGATATTGTGCGTCCAAAGATCTATGAGCACTTTGGCGAGGATGTGATATTTTATAGCGATGTGGCAGTTGATGATCCAATGAGTGTTGGGGACCAATTTTTTAAGAGTGTAAGGCCGTATGGTTTACACACCGACTCAGTCACGCACATCAATGGATATAGGCCATACAAAGACATCATCATCCCGATCGAGTTAGATAAAATTGTTAGCACTCAATACGTCACTTTCAACCAGAGATACAGAGGCAGGGCCACACACTTCATGAAAGGCAGAAACATAGGAAGTTTTGCCAATTATGCAAATGTCATTAGGCACCAGGATTACAAAGACTATGGGGTAGAAAACGTAGAGCATAATACAAAGGACATGGAAATACTAGAAAAAATTATGCCCAAACACATTCCCATGTCAATATACGAAGGTCTATCAATTGAAAATATATTTGAATGGAAGCCAAAAAATGCTATTGTACATGATGCAAGTGTCTTACATGCACCCACTGATTTTAGGGAACATGGTGCAAATTACAAAACAGGACTTACACTGCACCTTATGAAGGCAGATGCCACATACAATAACAGATTAGAGGGATATTACACTCCGTTTAGCCGGTACACAAAGCCTTTAATCGAAGCATAAATATGGTATAATGGCGTATAAAATAAACAACACATTCGGCACTCTTCTGGTTACACTTGCTGACGGAACCATTGACACGGCCAAAACCGATATTACACTAATTGGAAAAGGCTATGCAGGGTTCGGAGAAAGACTGAATGAAAACTTCGTAAAATTATTAGAGAATTTCAACAACACAACAGCACCTGCAAACAAGCAACAAGGACAGTTATGGTTTGATAAAACCAACAAACAACTGAATGTTTACACAGGAGATAAATTCAAACCGGTAGGATCTACAACCAATTCTGCTACATCTCCCACAAACGCTGTATTAGGTGACCTATGGTTCGATACTGCCAACAGCCAAATGTATGTGTATGATGGAACGGCATTCACACTTATAGGTCCAACAACGGTTACAGGTTCTGGAGTTACACAGGTTGTCACAGAAGTTGTTCAAGACAACACAGGTGTAAACAGAAGTATTTTAAAATTAGTCACAAATGACACAGTAGTAGGAATAATCTCAAACCTAGCATTTACGCCTAGTGGATCTGAAACAAATGCAGTGGCACTGACTGCCGCTGGATTCTCTTCAGTTGCACAAGGACTGCAACTTTCAACATCAGTTTCAAATAATAAATTTAGAGGCACTGCAACAGACTCAGATGCACTTGGAGGCATTGCAGTAGCAAATTTTTTAAGGTCTGATCAAAACGACAGTACCACAGGACATTTAGAGATTCTTAATGACAACGGTCTTAGAATTGGTGCTGGATCAGACATACAGATGACAATGTCTGGCGATAACTTCACGATTGCCAATGTTACAGAAAACGGTGATATTGCATTCACAGTAAATGATGGAGGCAGTACCAAGTCTGTAATCACTATGCATGGTGATTCAGGAGATGTAAGAATTCATGGAAACTTGACTATCGATGGAGATACGGTAACTTCCAATACATCCACACTTACGGTAGAGGACAACATCATAGAATTAAACAGAAATGTATCATCCAATTCTGGAATGCCAAACCACACAGGACTGAAAGTCAACAGAGGCTCTGTATCAACAGCAACTGAACAAAATTTATACTGGGTATGGGACGAAACGTTTGCAGATGACGGAACTACAATACATGGAAATGCGGGAGGAGCCTGGACAGCATTTAAGGCTTCAGAGACAGACACAGAACTAGAAGCACCTACACTGGTGGACATTCGAGCAAATGTTGTACATGCGACATCAACATCGGCACAGTACGCTGACTTGGCGGAAAGGTATGCAACGGATGTTGCCCTGGAAGTTGGTGATGTTGTTGTGCTTGGTGGATCGCAGGAAATAACAAAATGCAACGACGAAATGAGCACCGCGGTGTTTGGTGTTGTATCCAAATCCCCGGCATTCTTGATGAATGCAGAAGCGGGTGATGATGTCACACACCCAATGATAGCACTCAAAGGGCGTGTTTTGGTGAAAATCAAAGGTACGGCAAATCCAGGTGATCGCATTGTGAGTGCAGGTAATGGAGAGGCCAAAGTGGCTGATCTGGGTGACTGTACCGCTTTTAACGTGCTGGGCCGAGTTATCAAGCATAAATATTCACAAGAAACAGCACTTACAGAGTGCGTGATAGGAGTCAAATAAAATGGCATATGCATCAGGTGATACAATTACTGCGGCGCAGTATAACATCTTTGTAAACAATTCATCAAGTCCTTTTGGATACAACCACTTCGCGGGAACTGGAGCATTATCGTATGGCCTAGGACAAACACACATAGACACAGTGACAGCAAGTGCTGGCAATATTACAGCGGCACAGTTCAACACATTATTCACAGGCATGACGAACATTGCCAATCATACAAATGATTCAATAACTTCAGCGGCAGAGGTATCAGCAGGAACCAATATCGCAATCAGATCTAATTTAGAGGCCAACCTGGCAACACTGGCGGCATCGGTCGCTGGCGGATGTACTAGTGCAACTGCAATTTCGGAATCATCAGAATTACAGAGTTCACAATCAAGTACAAGATGGACAGGCTCGCACACAGTTGAGCACTCAATAACTTTTTCCAACAACAACGATCTAAGGCACTTCTTCAACGCAGGTGGTACCATGAGGATGAAGTTCACAAGGACAGGAAATGGTGGAGGTTCTGCCACATCCAAAGACAGTTCGATGGATGAATTGATCACAGCGATCGGAAACTTCGACTTGAAGGCACAGGTATCAACTAGATCTGGATCTGGTGAAACACTTACAACTGACGGTCTGGCAAACGGAGTAGCAGATCTAGACGATTCATATACAGTTTTAATAAGTTTGACACAGGCTTCAGGCACATACACTTCAATGAATGTTAAGGTTGAGGCAAAAGTCAACAACAGCGATTACTCAGACGCAACAGTGGTGACCCTTAAGACAACACTTACTGATGCGGACTCAGGTGACAGTGAATTTACCAATGGTAACACATCTGGTGTTGACCAATACGCAAACTTCATCGGACAAACTGACATTGCTTTGCACACAGTGAACCCAACGACAGCACAAGGTTTGGCAAGTGTGGCGGCAATCGCAAGTAGCGCCGAAGTCAGCAACAGCACAGCCTAATAATAATAACTATTCGCACTGCCAAATTTCTATCTGCTGTTTAGCGGCAGAAATAATTAACTGTATTAACAGTTATGGATATTGGCAATATCAAAAAACAGGCAGACCTAAACTTCAAGGCATCACAGGCCAAGAAGAATGCATTGGAACGAATGCACTCTCGGCAACTAATGGCCTACAATGAAAGATTGCTCAAGGCCGATGCACAAACAATAAATCTAGTTAACAACCTAAAAGACAAGCACGATTGTTTCATGATCATGGACGTGAACGACAATCCATGTGAAGTAAAAGATCCTGACGATTTATTGTTCAAGTTAATTGAGAGAAATCAAGAGTCGCTAAACACCTACAAAGAAATACATGAGGATATCGCCAACAGAAAGTTTAAATGAACGCTGGCGTATTAATATATTGTTTTGATACTCCGCAGGTCAAATATCATAAATTGGCCGAAAGGTGTGTGCAACAAGTCAAAACAAAACTTAAACTTCCTATTACTATAATCACTGACATCGATACTTTCAAAAAATTCAGTCCCATGGGAATGATTAATTACAAGATTGTTGAGCCAAGCACAACAAATACAAGAGCATACCGCGGCAACAACATTGCGTGGTACAACAAAGAACGTGTTTTGGCCTTCGAACACTCACCATATGATAAAACAATCCTTATGGATTGTGACTATTTTGTTTTTAGTGACAAATTGTTAGAACTGTTGAATACACAGTTCGATGTATTGTTGCACGATAAAGTGAGCGACATGACAGGCCTCAATAGCATCAGTGGGGATCAAGAAAGCACTCTGCCTTTGGTCTGGGCAACCGTAACATTATTTGCTAAAACGGAACAGGCAAAAAAAGTTTTTGAACTCATTAAACATATACAAAAAAATTATGTGCATTATATGAATTTGTACAGAATAAAATATACAAACTATCGCAACGATTTTGCGTTTGCAATAGCCTTACATCAAATGGGAATATCTCAAAGGATACCTACTCCGATGAGCATGTTATCAGATAATGCTGTGATAATAGAAAGCGATGAGCAAGGAGTGATGTTTAAACAAGGCGACACTGTGAACATTGTGAACCAACAAGACATACACATAATGGACAAGGAGTGGTGTAATGGATAGAGGATTTGTTTGGTTTGCCATCAATAACAGCACAACGGACTACGTTGAGATCAGCAGAACACTGTCAAAGAGTATTAAGAAATACAACAAGCATAACAAAGTGTGCGTGATCACCGACAAGCCATTACAGGATACTCTTTTTGATCATGTGGTTGTTCTTAAGCACGATGACAGTACGGGGCATGAATGGAAACTACACAACGAGCACAAGGTATTTCAACTTACGCCTTTTACCCACACTATAAAACTTGAAGCGGACATGGTGTTTACGCAAAACACCGATTGGTGGTGGTATTATCTTTGGCAACACGATCAAGTGTTTTCTTATGACTGCAGATCATACAAAGATGATATTGTCACAGACAAGCATTACAGAAAACTTTTTGTCAGGAATGATCTACCAAACGTGTATAATGGATTGCACTATTTCCGTAGAAGTGTAGTTGCAAAAGAATTTTACGATATTTGCAGAACAATTACACAGAACTGGGAAGATATTAAAAAAGATGTTCTCATAAACTGCCACGACGATCAGCCAACTACCGATGTGGTTTATGCCCTCGCAAACAAATTGCAAGATCCATTGCAATTGAAAAAAATAGATTACGAATGGTTCAAATTTATGCACAACAAACAATACATAAATGGTGTTGCATATGAAAATGACAACTATCTCAATCCTATTGCATTAGTCGACAGATTATACATAGGTGCACACAGGCAGAACCGTATTGTCCACTACCATAACAAAAAATTAAGGAAACTTTTAGATGTCTGATATATTTGCAAGTTGGAGAAACTACAAACCACCGGTCAAAAAGCATTTCGTCACCATAGATGGCAAAAAGATAGAAGTGAATCTTGAAAAGAAATTAGAAATAATGCGGCATGGCGAGGAAAAGTACATGATCAAGCCTGCAAAGTTTGGACCCGAGATCAAGTTACGTCCCAGGCAAAAAACCCAACGTGTCTTTACTACACTTGCTAACAAAAAAAATGGAATGAAATTTTTAGACAACGATCCGTGTTGGGTCGAAGGCACAACAGAGGAAGGATACGAATGCAGATAGAGTCAGAATAAGCGATTTGGATTTTGTTTATATCTCTTTCAAAGAGCCAAACAAAGAACAGAACTGGATCGACCTTAAGAACAAAGTGCCATGGGCAAAACGTGTTGATGGTGTTGTTGGGTTCGACAACGCCCACAAGGCCGCGGCGGACAAAGCGGAAACTGATTTTTTCATTAGTGTGGACGGTGACAACATAATAGACGAAAGTTTTTTATTGCAAACACTGGACTGGTCAAAAACCAACAAAGATGCAGTACACAGATGGCGGGCAAGGAACAACATCAATGGCCTTGTGTATGGCAATGGCGGTTTGGTGGGGTGGAACAAAAAGACGTGCATGGAAATGAAAACCCATGAGAACGCTGACGCAGATGAGAATCAAATAGATTTCTGTTGGGGTGTGCCACATGAAAACCTGCACAACTGCTATTCCGAGACAGTGATAAACGCCACGCCACAGCAGGCTTTTGTGGCCGGATACAGGGAAGGCGTAAAGATGAGCACGGATAAAGGCAAGCCTATCACTGCCAAAAACTACTCTCGAACAATATGGAGGAACAATCTCAACATACTCAGTACCTGGTGCACGATCGGTGCAGATGTGGAGAATGGCAAGTATGCAATGTTGGGGGCGAGGATGGGGTGCTTCTATACGGTGCTGGAACCAAACAACGAATTTTTTAAGATCAGGGACCTCGATGAAATGCAGAACTATTTCGACGAGATAGACAAGGATAACATTGACGAACAACTACATGCATTTGGCAATAGCCTGCGACAGCAATTGGACATACCAATTGCAGATTACAGCGAAGAGGACAGCAGGTTCTATAGATTCATTATGCCAAGGCATATCAACAAGGGAGTGCAAGATCGTGAGTACCAGTGATTACAAAGCAGACGCACTGAAGGCCAAGGATAAACTGAAGGAAATTTCTCCCACGATGTGTTTGGCAAAATGGAACCAGACGTCACTGCATCTGCCAACAGGCATGACCAACTCCTGTTATCATCCACCACTGCACAACATTGACGCAAGGCAACTGGAGAGCAATCCGGCCGCACTGCACAACACAGTGGAAAAACTGGAACAAAGATTTCAAATGCTACAAGGCGAGCGTCCCAAAGGATGTTCCTACTGCTGGAAACTGGAGGACACCGGTGAGATGTCGGACAGGCACTACAGGTCCGGGGAGCCATGGGCCATGCAGGACTTCGAGCAGATTAAACAGAATCCAATGACAACAAGTTGGACACCGAGGTATGTGGAGGTAAACTTTAACAACGCTTGTAACTTCAAGTGTAGTTACTGTTCTCCGCAATTCTCAACAACGTGGGGCAAGGAGGTGGAACGTTATGGCCAATATCCGACCACCCCTCCCCACAATGCACCAGAGCACTTCCAGGGCAGGAGACGTCCGATACCGAACAGGGAGGAAAACCCCTATGTGACAGCGTTCTGGAAATGGTGGCCCACATTGTACAAGAATCTTAAACACTTCCGCATGACCGGAGGCGAACCCATGATGGACAAAAACACCTACAAGGTGTTCCAATACATAATAGATCATCCAAAAGCGGACCTACACCTTAACGTCACAAGCAACATGTGTCCACCGGACAAGAAGTTAAAAGAGAAGTACTTCAACATGGCACAGACGATCTGTATGCAGGAGAAAGTGGAACACATGATGCAGTTTGTGAGCGTTGATGCATTTGGCAAACGTGCAGAATACATACGTGACGGCCTGGATTTCAATTACATGATGGACAACGTCGAGGAATTCCTGGATAGAATACCTGTGCGTAATTCGATAACATTTATCTGCACATACAACAACCTCAGTATCACAAGTATGGATAAACTGCTGGAGAAGATACTTGAACTGCGAACAAAGTACAGCAAGACCTATCAGCGGGTATGGTTCGATGTGCCACTGTTGCGGCAACCTGCTTGGCAACAGATCACACTCTTGCCCGAGTCTTACCAGAGCATACATGAGGCCAACATAGAATACATGAAAAACAATTCTGGCGAGGACAACGGGTTGCACATATTCAAGGATTTTGAAATTCAGAAGATGCAGAGGAATCTCGCATATTGGCGCGAAAACGCTGACGCAAGTACGCAAAATAAAAAAAACTTTTACGCTTTTTTTACTGAACACGATCGCAGACGTACTACAAGATTTTTAAACACATTTCCAGAAATGGAAGATTTTTGGGCGGAGTGCAGTAATATATGAAAAGTATAGGATTTTTTGGAGACAGTTTTTGTGCAAGTAATCAACCCGAGAGTTGGTGTAATATACTTCAGGAAAAACTAGGCGCCAATCGAATAAGGTGGTTCGGTGAGCCTGGGAGAAGCATATGGAGTGCAATGTTCAGATTCAATAGATTAATACAACAAGATAGGGTACCGGATATATCTATATTTTGCTGGACAGAGCCTTACAGATTGTACCATCCCAATTTAATTTTGAGTGCAAATACACAACCATTGGAGGGAGTAGATCCAAAAGTATATGAGACATTAGACAACTATTGGAAATATCTACACAACTACGATAAAGACGAAATGGCATACGAATATGCCCTAAAGTATTACGATCAAAATGTGCTGTCAAAAGTTAAAAGCGAGATAGTACAGATGTGGAGTTTCCGCCCTTTCGAAACCGCTGACAAAGATGCAGGAATAAAATTATCTACAGGCACATTCATAGACGAAAGCATATATGAATTTAGTGGGGGTAACGACAACTGGGGCAAAGGCACTATCAATCATATGACAGTGGAACAGAATCAACAATGGGCAGAAAAGGTTTATGGACGACTTACAATTTAAAAAGCAAAAGTTAGATACTAAATCCGCAAGTTTTTGTGCGGCCAAGTGGTACAACGCAACTATCTGGTTGGGCAGTGGTATGACCACAAGTTGCCACCATCCTTTACCTCACAAAATTGATCTTGAGGAGATCAAGACAAATCCGAGCGCCATACACAATACACGGCAAAAGAAAGAGCAACGTAGGCAGATGCAGTGCGGTGATAGGCCTGCAGGATGTGAATATTGTTGGAAGATAGAGGACATCGGCAGAGACGCAATTAGTGACAGGGTTTATAAATCGAAAATTTACACTGATAAGGAATTGGACGATGCATACAAATCAGATCATAACAGAAATTTTAATTTAAGGACCTTGGAAATTGCTTTTGATAGAGTGTGTCAGTTTGCCTGCACATATTGTAATCCTGCTTTTAGTACAACATGGGCAAACAACATAAAAAATCAAGGACCATATATGAGCCTAATGTCCGATGGACGTAACCACTTCACTCATGCACATGATTCAGCGGAACCATACAAAAAAGATGAGACCAATCCTTATGTCGAGGCATTTTATAAATGGTGGGAGAGCGATCTGCACAAAACACTAGACGAATTGCGTATCACGGGAGGAGAACCAATGATGTCTCCTAACCTATGGAGACTGCTTGATTGGATAGAAACGCAAGGTGACAAAATGAAACCGGGTATGCGTATTGCAATAAATTCAAATCTTGGCGCCAAACAAAGTATTATTGATAGATTCAAAAACAAACTGAAAGGATTTAAAAACTTTCATTTGTATACAAGTTGTGAAGCAACATTTAAACAAGCAGAGTATATCAGAGATGGACTTAATTATGGGGAATGGCACTCTAATCTGTTACATATGATGGTTGATAAAGTTCCATCTGAAATTCATAATATGTGTACCATAAATGCATTATGTTTAGAATCATTGCCTGAATTTTTAGAGAAAATAGTTTGGTTTAAAACAGCAAGTGCAATATATGGACCAACCATCAATTACACACTTAACATTTTGAGATTTCCTAGTTTTCAATCGCCGCTAGTGCTACCGGATGACTTGAGGAATAAATTTAAAATGGACCTGGTAAAGTTTTTAAGTAAGAATGAAAAATATTTAGAACAAATGGAAGTGAATCATACACAAAGATTAATAGATTATTTAGATGTAGTGAAGACACCACACGCAGGTGCGGCCGAACAAAGCAAACTACAAAAGGATTTCAAGGCATTTTACAGCCAATATGACAAACGACAAGGAAAGGACTTTGAAAAGACTTTCCCAATTATAGGAGAATGGTACCGTGGCATATGATTACGGGGCAAAAGAGCCTGAAAAATTAAAAATTAAGGACATGACGGACCGTCAGAAGGAACTCCTGATAGAAAGTGACACTTTCTGTATGCTTCCTTGGATGCATCTCCATGCATACCCTGATGGCAGGGCATACCCTTGTTGTTTTAGTTTTGATCGCTATCCGGTTGGAGACTTCAACAAAAACAGTATGAAGGAAGTTTTCAACAATGATAAAATGAAGGAAATGCGTAGGAACATGTTGTCAGGTAAGAAATGCAAACAGTGTGTGAAGTGTTATGACCAAGAAGACTCAGGGTTCTTTTCATTGCGTTTAAGTTCAAACAAGCATTTTGGACACAACATTGATTTAGTAGATTCGACCCAAGCAGACGGTACCGCAGACTTTGTAATGAAATATTGGGATATAAGATTTAGCAATATATGTAATTTTGCATGTAGAAGTTGTGGAACATGGTTTAGTTCTAATTGGTATGAGGATCATATTAAAATAAATGGCGGCCCACCTAACCATGCCAAGATAATAAAAGTTGGCAGGAAAGCAGACGATATGTGGGAACAGGTTTTGGAAAATATCGATCATGCTGAACAATTTTATTTTGCAGGTGGAGAACCATTGATAATGGAAGAGCATTATAGGATTTTAAAAGAATTAGATAGAAGAAAGGCATATCATATTAGATTGATTTACAATACTAATTTTTCACGCCTGAAATTCAAAGACATGGATGTATTAGAATTATGGAATAAATTTGATTCTGTATCTGTGGGTGCCAGTCTTGACGCTGAAGGGCCACGTGCAGAGTTGATGCGTACTGGCACTAAATGGGAACAGACTATTGCCAATAGAAAAAGAATGATGGAAGTATGTCCAAAGGTGGACTTTTATATTTCTTCGACTGTGAGTCTTCCAAATGCATTTCACGTTGCAGACTTTCATAGGAGTTGGGTAGAGCAAGGCCTAATCAAACCACAGGATTTTAATTATAACCTTTTACAAATGCCAACTTGGCAAAGAATGGACATTCTTCCATTAGAATTTAAAGAACAGATCAAAGAAAAATACACAACACATTTAAAATGGTTAAAGGAACAGGATCATCTTACTCGTGCTAGTAAAGGATATGAATCTGCTTTGGATTGGATGTTCAAGAAAGACAATACTAGGCATCTTCCATGGTTTTTTGAAAGAACCAAGAAGTATGACGAAGTAAGAAATGAAAAATTTATAGAGGTGTTCCCTGAATGGAAGGAACTTTTTGACAAATATGACAAATAGGATAAAACCTAATGAGGGCAATAAAACATTTTGCATGGCCCCGTGGACACACACTTACCTATCCCCACAGATGGAAAGAAGGTTGTGTTGTAGTTCTAGAGAGTCATCGGAAAACTTCAAGCAATACATAGACACGATAGATCCAAAAGGACACAATGATAAGATAAATCTTACCTCACTAGAACAACACTGGAATTCAGACTACATGAAAAGCGTGAGGTTAAAGTTATTAGCAGGCGAAGAAATACCGCAGTGTGCTGTGTGCAATCACAAACTATTAAATGAACAGGTATATAGGCAACACTTCAATTGGCTGTATAGAAATAAAATTGACGAAGCATTTGACAGCACAGACGAAACAGGTGCCACGACCATGCAGACAGAAAGTTTTGATTATAGATTTTCTAACCTGTGCAACTTCAGTTGTAGGATGTGTGGCGATATGTTAAGCAGTAGTTGGGAAACTGAAAACAAAAAACACGGAAAAGGCGACTACGAAAATTATAGGATATGGGGCAGGAAAGATATTAAAGAACAATTATCTAAATTCCATGATCAACAAATAGTAAAAGAATTTACACAGGCAGTGGAGCAAAAACGTATCACAGAATTATATTGGTGCGGAGGAGAACCGTTGATGTGGAAGATACATTGGGAAGCAATGAAGAGGATCATTGAACTGGGCTATCAGGACCAAGTACTAGCAAGGTACAACTCTAACATGAGTAGAATACATTTTTACAAGTACAATTTGTTTGATGATATATTGAAACACTTTCCAAAATTCCAAATATGTGCTTCCATCGATGGCACTGGCGAAATTGGAGAATACATCAGGACAGGATTGAAGTATGACGAATGGTTGTCAAACATGAAGTACGGTTTGCAATTTGTTAAACAGGAACAACAGAGAATGCAGTTGGACTTAACAATTACGTTGCCAGGTTTGTTCGACCTAGAAAACATGGTATTATTAAGCAACGAATTGAACATTGAATTGCTTACAAAACAAGTGTTCAATTTCTCGCATGACAACGCAATGGCGCCACTGTTTATGCCTTATGATATTATGAGTGAGATAATAGATGACGCAAGAGAAAAAACTATCAAATACAAAAACTGGAAGTTGAACAACTTTTTTGGCCAATTGGAAGAAATGCAAAAACAAAAAAGGAATAATGAACTTGTATATGACGAACAAACTTATAAGCAAGGTCAAAAACAAGGCAAAGCAGAAGTCGAAAGATTAGATAAAATTAGAGGCACAGATATCAAAAAGATACTGGCTAAAAACAAAAGGGCATTGGAGTGGTGGACAAGTATCTAAAATCAAACATTTGTCCGTTGCCATGGACGCATCTCGAAGTGGATGTAAATGGAGGTGCATCTCCTTGTTGTCTATACAAGGGAAGTGTACCTGGTGTAAAGGTCTATGAGCAGAGTTTGAAATCCATTCAAGATAGTGAGTATATGGACAAACTTCGAGAAAAATTCCGTAAGGGCGAGAGACCAAGTGGCTGTGCAAACTGTTGGGCGGAAGAGGACGCAGGCAAGACAAGTAAAAGGCAAAATTCATTGTACAAGATGTCAAAAACTTTGAAAGACTGGACACCTAGTAGCGAGCCAAATCTCAAATTTATAGACTTTAAGTTAGGCAACGTGTGTAATTTAAAGTGCAGAATCTGTGGATCGTGGAGTTCGTCTAAATGGGCTCAAGAAGAAATGGACTATGGCGACAATCCTGTGGCACTAAAAAATTTACGTGAAGGCGGCTGGCCAAAACGTAATCCGCAATTTTTTGAGGAGTTGCAGGAAGACCTCAAGCACGTGGAGTATTTTGAATTCACCGGAGGTGAACCTTTCATGATCAAGGACCATTTCAAGATACTGATGCACTGCGTTGAGAAGGGATATGCAAAGAACATTGATATACATTACAATACCAACGGAACGCAACTTCCACCACAGGAAATTTTTGATCTGTGGTCATACTTTAAGCACGTCGAAATAGCATTTTCGATAGACGACATAGGACCTGCTTTTGAATATCAGAGGCATCCTGCCAATTGGCGTGAGGTAAGTGCAAACCTGGTCAAGTTTAAGGAACGCAAAACACAAAACATGGATTTCCAGATATGCACAACTGTATCGATATTCAATGTATTCAATTGGGCCAAGATAGCATTGTGGGTTGCCCAGTATCAGCCAAAATTTTTCTATGTAAACACCTGCTTCGATCCGGATGTGTTTAACATACAAACTCTGCCACAGCAAATAAAAGACATCGTTGATACGAGATATCATATGTTGACGGATTTCCAACCATCATTGAGGTACATGAATGCGGCTGACAGAGATACACCGGAAATACGTGAACAAAGGAAAGCAAGGATTTTGCAGACTGACAAGTACAGGAAAGAAAATTTTGGAGATACGTTTCCACTTTTAAATAAGGTTTTACAAATATATGAATAAAAAACTTTTGATATCGGGTTGTAGTTATGGAGTGGTGTATTCAGAGATACAGGATGATCTTAAAAAGATTTTTAACGTAGATGAAGTTGTGAATTTGTCACAGAACGGCGGTTCTCCGGACAGGGCAATTAGGGTAGCAATAGAATGGATAGCACAAAACGGCAAACCTGACATGTTGATACTGCCCGTAAGTCATTACAATAGATTTGATTTGCCAATCGCAGAACGAATGGATCCTTTACACAATTTGCATTTTAGGTCTACTTGGCATATGGATCTGAGCAAAAATTATGGTTCTGCTACGCCTATCGATCCAAAGTTTGATAGGGATAATCTACAAACATTTTTGAAGACGGGAGTGCTAGTGCATCAAAATGATTACCCGGCACACGATTATTTGTTCGTAAAACTAATTACATTCCAATCATTTTTACAACTTAACAAAATTAGGCACTTAATTTTTGATACAGGAAACTACTACGAAAAGTTATGGAATACACAACAACCAGGAATGCAAAAAAGAAAATTGATTGAGAACTGCAAAGGTATTTACAAACTATTTTCTTTTTGTTCTAATGTGTGGATGTATAACCAACTGACAGATAAAGAAAAAATAGATTACATACCATGGTGGAAGCCACAGGGGAAAAAGCCATTGGGTAAGATAGTACCAGATACCGTTGCCGCGACAATACATTTCCAAAAGCAAGAAGTGATAAAACTTATGCAACATCTGAAAAAGGAAGGAGCGGTGCATGAGTAATAAAAAATTTATAGCAGGCGGTTGTAGTTTTACTTTCGGGCATGAACTTGGAGACGAGCAGGAAGGCAAAGTGCCATCTAAGAAATCATGGGCCTATAGACTTTATGAGCAAATTCCAAATCAAGACAAAACATTCATTAACACCGCATGCGGTGGTATAGGGAATTGTGGAATAGCAAGGAGGGTATTTCAGGAAGTATCAAAGCATCCGCCAATGGACATAGGCGGTGTGTTTGTGATGTGGACATTTGCTTCAAGGTATGACTGGGCATTTCCAAGATATGCAGGGTTGGAAAACGGCAGGTGGGCATCTATAACTCCATGGGACACAAAGATGGGTTTTGAGGAGAGGCACAAGGCACTTGCAAATTCCGAAATTCAACAACAGCAATATGACAGTAGATCTCAAAAATACCAAAAGGCAGGTGTGGCGCCATTTGCAGATGCATTGTACAGGTACGCCGCAAACCAGTTCCATGAACTATATCTAACCTACAACGCTATTATTTGGTTACAGAATCTTTTACAAAAAAAGAAAATACCATTTATGTTTACTCTGGCCGACAATAGCCTGTTCTACGATAAGATGGAGGAACACAGGAAACAGGAGCCGTTGTTGAATGCACTACACAACGAAATTGATTTTACCAGATGGGCAAGTTTTGGTGAAAGAATGATGGGATTCAACCAATGGTCTTTGTTGAATGATTACGAAAGAGGGACAACACATCCACTAGACAAAGCACACAGAGATGCTATAATGTTATTGTTACCAAAGTTTAAAGAATACATAGGAGAAAAGAAATGATTGCATGGTTCAAAAAAATGTTTAACAAGTTAAGAGAAGAGATCAAGTACAGGAAAAGATTGAAAGAACTTAAGAAAAAAGACCCGTTTATATACAAGTAAAATGGAAATTCTGAATAGAGAGAAACTGAAAGAAGTTTTGCAAAGATGGAAAGAGCATCCATCTATTACAGGACTTATGGAAAAATTTTCACAGTTGCAATCATACACAAACAAAAATTACAAAAATTTAGAATTATATACTAAACAGAAAATTAAAGAATCAAAATACGAACTGGTCGAATTGCCATACATTGATGTCAAGGAAGATCCTGTGCGACCTGAACTAGACTTGGCTTTTAGGCAATCTTATGGTAGAAAGATTTACGGATTGAAAGACGATGTTGGAGAAATATCTGCTGTGATGTGTTTTGCATTTACTAATGAAGTACCCAAAACAGTAGAAGAAATGGATAGTTTAAGTTATGACGCCGCTTTACAATCAGTACACAGGGCAGGTATACAAGGTTCAATAGCCATAGCCTATACTGTGTGGGCAAAGAAAAAAGGCGGAGGTAGGGCCATAGTCAACGAGGTGTATAAAATGGTCAAAAAGTCAAACCATTTAAATCGATTGGTTACACTATCTCCTCTTACAAAAATGGCAAGGAATTTTCATATTAAAAATGGTGCTAAAGAATTACAAGTAAATGAAAAATCACAAAATTTTGAATATGATATTACATTAGAAGATTGGGAAACAGCACTAGTAAAAGCAAAAGGATTTCTAAAAGTCAAATGAATTGTCTAGGATTATTTTTAGCAGTGTCCATGCACGTGGGCCTTGAAGCAAATTACAACAACATACATCCTCATGCAAGATGCACAGTAGATAACAAAATAGCAGGTGTGTTTTATAATTCAGAAGATAAAGCAAGTGCCTATGTGGGTAGACAGTTTGAGTTGGACGAATATTGGAATTTGGAATTAGGACTTGTTACAGGATATGATCACGGCACAGTGATACCAATGGTAAGATACAAAGCAGGTGGCCTCTTTATATCTCCTGCATATGAACGTCATAATGGTGATGAAAATTACGGAATTGTCATAGGCTGGGAAATAGGAAAATGAAGATATTGATCATGGGCCTGCCAGGTTCGGGCAAAACGACTTTGGCAAAACTACTTTCACCAATGTTTAATGCTGTCTATATAAACGGCGATGAAGTAAGGAAGGATGCCGACGATTGGGATTTCACAGCAGAAGGCAGAAATAGGCAATCCTTGAGGATGTGGACATTGGCAGAGGAAGCCATTGATGCAAACAGGACCGTTGTAGCAGACTTTATCTGTCCAACAGAAGAGACCAGGAAACAATTTGGTGCAGATTATACAGTATGGATGGATACTATCAAAGAAGGAAAATACGAAGACACAAATAAAATGTTCGAAGCACCTAGCAAATATGATTTTAAAGTTGGACACATGGAAGCAGACATGTGGGCATTTCTTATTAAACAAGACATATTAGACATGCATGGCAACCTAGGACCACACAGATGAGAATATTAGGAATAAATTGCATGAATCATGATGCCGCAATGTCGGTTGTCGATTACAGTTCAGGCATAGGTGAAGTGCTATGGGCCGCACACGCAGAACGCTATTCCAAAGTAAAAAATGACCATTACTTAAATTGGGCGATAGTAAATGAAGCAAACACTTATGGTCCATTTGACAAAGTTGTGTACTATGAAAAACCTTGGTTGAAGAAAACAAGGCAGTTGTACGCCGGACAATGGGCAGATGCGTTCAGTTACACTGAACTGCCACAATGGCATTTGGATCATTTCAATATTAAAATAGATGAATATGTAAAGCATCACGACTCACATGCGGCGGCAGGATATTTTACTTCGCCGTTTAGAGAAGCAACAATACTTACAGTAGACGCCATAGGTGAATGGGATACCGTGTCGATATCAACTGCGGAAAAAATATGGATAGAAAGAAAAGAAACAATAAAGTACCCACACAGTTTAGGTATACTTTATTCAGCCTTTACACATCGTTGTGGATTGAAGCCTGCAGAAGAAGAATACATCCTAATGGGTATGGCCGCGTATGGTGAACCCAAATACAAAGAAGACATATACAACGACTTTGTCTATCAGTCTCCTTTCAAACTAAAACAAAATTTACACAGAGGACTGAGTGATTGGCATCCAGAAGCGGATCCAATGGATCTTGCCGCCAGTATACAGGCAGTCACAGAAGAGTGTCTAGCAGGACTATGGCACAGAGCAAGTCAGTATGGCAGTAAGAATCTAGTATACGCTGGCGGGGTAGCGTTAAACTGTGCCGCCAACAAGGTTCTTGCAAACCTAGGACTGTTTGACAACATATGGATAATACCGAATCCTGGAGATGCTGGATCAAGCCTAGGCTGTATTGCCGCACATGAAAAATCATTTATAAACTGGAAGAGTCCTTTCTTAGGACACAACATCGAAGGCGAGTATCCTGTAGACGCAATCATTAAAGAATTGAAAGAAAACAAAATGGTTGGTGTGGCCAATGGTAAAGCAGAATTTGGACCGAGAGCACTTGGTAATAGATCGTTGTTAGCAGACCCTAGGGGTGAGGAAATCAAGGATTTGGTAAATGGAATAAAGAAGAGACAGAAGTTCAGACCGTTTGCTCCAGCCATATTAGAAGAGGATGTTAATGACTATTTTGACCTCCCTACAGGCGTAAAAAACACCCCCTATATGCAATATACAGCGGCGTACACGCATGGTAAAGACTGTCCTGCCATATTGCATCATGATGGCACATCTAGGGTACAAACAGTGTCAAAAAGCGACAATGAAGGGTTTTATGAACTGCTTAAAGTGTGGAAAAAAGAAACAGGTTGTCCTATACTTTTAAACACTAGTCTCAACATAAAGGGTATGCCAATGGTAAATGATATCAAAGATGGTAAAGATTGGACGGCAAAATACGGAGTAAAAGTATTATAATGAAAATATTGGTTACAGGTGGAAAAGGATTTATTGGATCAAAGATCGTAGAGATGTTATCGGTCGATCACAAAATCACAGTGGTAGATAATAATGACACTTACAACATAATGTCAAACACACAGTTAAAAAATCTTTACAAATGGCGAATGAGAAATTGGAACATGAAAAATGTACAGATAATAGACGGCGACGTCTTAGATAGGCTTGTATGTTTACAGGCCTTTAGTCATAATCCTGACATAGTCATTCACCTTGCAACGTACCCAAGGGCAAAGATAGTGGATAATGATCCTATATTAGGTATTCCAAAAGTAATAAACACCACCACTAATTTGTTATGGCACTCAGAAAAATGGAACATAAGAAAGTTTGTGTATGTCAGTAGTAGTATGGTTTATGGAGACTTTGTTGATGGCATGAAAGAAGACGGAAAGACCAAGCCAAAAAACATTTATGGTGAAGCCAAACTTACAGGTGAACGCCTCGTGAAACTTTTTTCTAAAAGGGACGGACTTAACTACAATATTATTAGACCTAGTGGAGTTTATGGCCCTGGAGATATGCCGGACAGAGTTGTTTCAAAATTCTTTGAAAAAGCAATGAATAATCAAGCAATCACTTTACACAACGGAGAAAATAAAGTGGACTTCACATACCGTAGAGATGCGGCAAGGGGAATAATATTAGCCGCCCTTTCACCTGTGGCCAATGTCAGTTTTAACATGACGGCCGGCAAGGCTACCAGTCTAAGAACTTTGGCAGAGAAAATACTTGCATTGACCGGTAGTGATTCGGACATAGAAGATATTGGCAATCATGTATTGTATCCAATGCGTGGCACACTAGATATAGGACGTGCAAAAGATTTACTAGGCTACGAACCAGAATATAACCTTGATGAAGGATTAGCCAGTTACTATGATTGGTTAAAAAACTACAATGGCCTTTGATAGTGTACAGGTAAGGTTTCCTGACGTAGCACACAACGAATCTCCTTTTGTAAACACAAGGGTGGTTCCTTTCGTAGACAGTTATTTTGAAATACTTAAAGATGTAGTAGATGATATCAAGACCGAATACTTCTGGTTCTTTGCAAACTTCATTAATCTTAAACCGTGTGAATACTTAGACTTCATACCAGAGCAACACGAAAGGCACCAAATCCATGTTTGGTATGCCACCCATCCTAAGACAGGTTTGAACAAAGAAGGCAATATAATGCTGATCCCAACGCAAAAATTTAAAGATCAAATGAATGATATAAAATTTCTAAGAGATTTCAAAGATATCAATTATCATGAGGATCCAACTGTGTTCCAACAGCCTATACCAATAACGAATTACACACTCAAAAACCCAATCGAAGCATACAACAAAAACAAATCCTTTTACAAATGGATGTTAAACATGAATATAGAATCTAAGCAAATTCCAAACTTTTATCCTAGTTTCTGGGAGGATGAAAAGTTATATAGTTTTGGTCAAACAAAAGATATCATGTTGCTACCTGGTAACAAAGACATCAAGCAATTCTATGACATTGATAGGCAAGTGCATTTTGATTTTGATTATGAAACCAAACCAATGGACATCATCTTTCTGTCATATGATGAACCTTGTGCTGAAGAAAATTACAAAAAATTAAAGGATAAGTTTCCAAGGGCAAAACGTGTGCAAGGAGTCAAGGGAAGAACAGCGGCCTATCATGCGGCGGCAAATATGAGTGAGACACCTTATTTCTTTGCAGTGTTTCCAACTATTGAATTAGATGAAACATTTGACTTCAGTTTCCAGCCAGATAGAATGAAGGACCGTTGCCATTATATCTTCCATGCTAAAAATCCAGTAAACGGTTTAGTGTACGGACACCGTGCAGTTATACTTTATCATAAATTCCTATGTCTTATTACATCAAATCCATATTTAGATTTCACTTTATCTCAGCCGCACACGGTCGTACCGCAGTTATGTGGAGTAAGTCATTTCAACCAAACTCCTGAAATCAGTTGGCGTGTCGCTTTTAGAGAAGTTTTAAAATTGTGTGATATGAAACCCACAGTTGAATCCAAACACAGGCTCAAGAAATGGTGCGAATTAGGAAAAGGTCAATATGCCAATTTTGTGCAACGAGGTGCTCTCGACGCCGTTGAATACTATGAGCAGAACAAGGAAGATCCAAATAAATTACTATACTCTTATGAATTGGATTGGCTCAAACAAAAATTTAATTCTATCTCTTAAATGTCCTAGACATCAGCAATGATGTTTTCGATTGCATGTCTCTTTTTAGTGCTGGTATGTCGAACTTCATATCAACGTTCTTTATTTTTCTGTAGTGTAACTCTAATGTCTGTCTAAGGAATCTTGCAATGATTTCTTGTTTTTTAGACTTGAGCTCTTTGGCTATGTCGTAGTGAATTGTGATATTGTTCTTAAGTATGATCTTGACGTACATCAGGTACTTGACCGGCATGTTCTGAAAGTGTAAACCTTCTAAAACCTCCGGCCATTCCTCAACAAAGTCTCGTGTGAGCTGTACCCAAGTGCTATTTTTTGGCGGTTGTCTTTTTGGCATCCGCTTTCTTAGTGTCTTCTTTAGCGTCTGGATCCTTTTGTGCAAGATCCGAGACCTTGACGCCTTTTTCTTTTGCAATCATCTCGTTAAGTTTATTCAACAAGATTCTTCCATCTGCGCCTGATCCATAAGTGACCATTATTTCATTTGTTTTAAATTTTTTGATATAATTGTCATTATGAAGCATTGCTAACATGTTCGTGCCGTCCGCGAATGTCTGTCTACCGGCAAAATCGGCAAATTCCTCTGCCTGTTGTCCGCCTTCTGACTCTACAGCAGACATCAAACCGTTATGGTACACATCAGGTAAAAACTTGGTACCAACAACCAAACAGTTGTTTGGTTCACCTGGTATTGTCCTGTACATGATAACCACTTTGGCTTTTGACTCGTCCGCTAACTCTCCAATGTGTTTGAAGTGTCTTTTTGGACCTGTCTGACCATCACCTGCCGCTCCGGTATTATCACCCATTGGCATGGCTTGGTTGTTTACGTTCATTAGTGTTGCCATTTTATTTTCCTTCCGCTGGTGCTTTTGCGTCAGTACCTGCTTGTTGGCCTTTTTCTACATTCACTAGGAATGCGTTAAGTTTATTGAAGAGTGTTCCCACGCCTGCCATTTCGGCGGCTTTGAAGGCACCTCTTGTTGATGCAACATCGATAATTGATGCAAGACCTTTTAAGTCTCCAATCGATAATGCCATCGGATCAGGTTGTGCTGGAGCAGTAGATTGGGCCGTCGCCGTCTTTGGTGCTTCAACAGTTTCCGTCTTTTTTGTTTCTTCTTTTGCCATTTAATTTTCTCCT
>PYIJ01299783.1_pt1 | contig 51451 bp, 45 predicted proteins | sample 3578051 | NCBI WGS metagenome assembly PYIJ01 (sample SAMN08408021, study PRJNA431606) | Marine metagenome isolate SA_KN192-05_S13_5m, whole genome shotgun... | biome: marine; feature: oceanic pelagic zone; material: water; isolation source: surface water sample, 0.2-0.8 um fraction ... | reverse complement strand
GTAGCATTTTGTAATTTTTTAGCTTCATCAAAAGACATCGGTTCACCTAAAGACCAATACTTAGTTTCTATGTTGGGAAAATTTCTTAAAGCATTCACACAGTATATTTTTTCTTTAATTAAGTTAATTTCAATTTCCTCAGCCAATTCATTAGTTAAAATTTCACCCTCAAATTTTTCTAAAACTTTAAGGAAGAATTTAAATCTTGCAGGATTTCTTACAGTGGTAGTAAAACTTAGAGGTTTATAATTAGAAGGCATCTAAAAATTTTGTATTAATACTTCTTTAAAACTTTTAATCGTATTATCATTAAAGCTTATATAATTACTCTTAATCTTATAGCTTTTATATTTTTTTGACCAGTCTATAAGGATTTTATTTTTCTTTCCTCTGTATTCAATTACATTTGAAAGTGCCCATTTTACTTTTATTTGGCTTTACTTGGATATACCACATTTTTAAATAATAACTACTTCTTTAGAAAAAAATTAATTATTCGAATTATGCATCATATTGTTATTTTAGATTAAATTAAGGTCATGAATAAATTAATTGAGTTTTGGGGAGTTTATTATCCTATCATTTTAGCTTTTTTATCATTTTTATATTCCGTTACTCTCTGGTTTACTGGAAACCAATTAGAGGGAATTTTTGTTGGCATTTGGGTTCCATCAATCTTATCAGCATCAATTGCATTAAGACAAAGGAGAACTGAATATCAAAATAAAAAAATCAGGATCTAGACAGAGAATAATGGAAAATATTGTAATGTTTACTATTGGGACGGTAATATTCATTTTATACCTTCTCGGGTATGTGATGATGATTAACAAAGCGCATAATTCTCAACAAACAGATTTAGAAAATGATCCTGAACTTATATTGCATTACAGGAAAGAAGACTTAAATAGAGTACTAAGTATATTAGTACATTTGGCAAAGTCTGATGGGCATATATCTGAAGAAGAAGAAAAGATGATTAGCAGAATTGGTAGAGAAAATAGTCTTGATCCAGATCAAATAGAAGCACTTATCAACGAGCCTAAACCGGTAGGGGAAATTGAAGATTTGCCTAAGGAAGCTAAACTGGAATTAATAATTGACATTATCAAATTGATGAAGATAGATAATGAGGTTCATCAACAGGAAATTAAATTTTGTGAAAGTATTTCAGCAAAGCTGGGCTATAATGCTGAGGTAGTAAAGGACCTGTCAACTTACATATCTACCTCTGCACAAGAAAATTCAAGTAAACTCTTGTTAAAGGAGATTATCAACAAATTTTATAAAGATCAAAAATAGTAAAGAGAATAATAGTTTATTCCTTGATACCAAAGTAAAAATCTCAAAAACATTATGCTATAGGATTTTTTTATCAACGAAACAGAGAAACTCATCTCAATATCTCATCAGTACTATCATCTTTAAAAGTTAAAATAAGTTTTTTAGTTCGCTCGTCATTCTTTCTTATGTTTAGACGTATTATGATGACTCTTTGGAGACTTATTCCTTACAGTTAGTGAAGTTAGGTTTAGGTTCTGTCCAAGCCATTGAATTTGCGCTGAAATCATTACAAAATGTAACCTTACCTACATCCCAGCTACTTAGATCTTGATTAAAGGAGGAGGCATTTGCCAACATATCCCCCATATCTGTTACTTCGCTTACATTCCAGTTACCGATATCTTGGTTAAAAGAAGTATTATAGTAAAACATAACACGCATATCTGTCACGTTGCTTACATCCCAATGACTTATGTTTTGATTAAAATTAGAACTTGGAAACATATAGCTCATATTCGTAATTAAAGTTGTAATGACTTGAGTCACATCTGCACTATCTTTAATCATATTATAAAGCATAGTGCTATCCACAATTAAATAACTTTTTCCATCCATTTTATATGATTTTCCAATAATAACACCCGTATCAGCTTTTATGGTAATTCCATTGTTATCAATATAAATTAAATCGCTATTGGTATTACTTTCTCCATCAGCGTCCAATGCCATATTAGAATCATCTTCCGTGTTATTATTGCTCGTAAGGTTATCCGTGAGAGGATCTTTATTGTCTCCATTGCAATTAGTAAACGATCCAAATGAAAAAATAATACTCGATAAGAAGAGGTATCGGATATAAGTCATAACTATTGTGTTAAAATTATTTTGATCTATAGAGCAATTTTATTCGAAACAGTTAGTAAAGTTAGGTTTAGGTTTAGTCCAAGCAGTTGTGTTGTTACTAAAATTATTACAATCATTAACATTATTTACTGACCAAGAACGGAGATTTTGATTGAAGGAGGTGGCACCAGCAAACATTCCTCCCATTTTAATTACATTACCGACGTTCCAATCACTTATACTTTGATTAAAAGATGGACAATTTGCGAATGTACCACTCATATCCGTCACCGAGGAAACATCCCAATAGCTAATATCTTGGTTAAAGGTCGGTAAATCGATAAATGTATCAATCATTGATGTTACATTACCCACATCCCAAGAACTTATATTTTGATTAAAGTTATTACCATAACTCCAAGAAAGATCCCAATTTGGAGAGCTATTAAATAAGTTGTTTAGAGATTTTATGTGTGTGGTAACTATTTTCGTTATATCCTCTTCATTGGTAATCTTCTCGATAAGCATAGTTGAGTCAACCACTAAATAGCTAATTCCTCTTAATTCATATGATTCACCAATTATGGCATTCTCTGTGGCTTTGATTGTTACCCCATTTTCCGCCAAGTATATTGCTGTATTTGCACGTCCTTCATTTGACGATGAGCCATCATTTGGATTATCTATTTGATTACTTGTGTCAGGATCTATCGGATCAAATTTATCTTGATCACAATTGGTGAAGAATACCAGCGAACAAAGAAATATCAAGAGTAGTAGGTGTTTTAAATGTGTCAAAATTATTGGTTTGATTATTTAAAGCTAATAAATTCTGTATACTCTTATTGAATTCTTCTTATCCTTATTCGATGGTATTACCCAAGGCCATATTAATTCTGTATTGAATTTAAGATGCGATAAAATTAGGCGTCTGTTGAGAGAAAAAGATGGCACAGTTTTAAGTAAAATTATTTGGGTATATACTTTAATTAATGAGAATCTGGGATTTAACTAAAAGCTCAGGTCGGAGAAAGCGGGTAAGAATTGTTATTTGGCTTTGATTATGAAATTTGTGAAAGATAAGATTAGCTATAAATGGCTATGACTTTAGCTACTTCTATTGAGCATTCTGATTGGGAAATAATATAACTTCGAAGTTGAACTATTCTTGATAAATTAAAGGAGTAATCGAAACGAAAGAAAAGTATGAAAAAATTTCGTTTCTCATACCCCTTAACCAACTTTAAATTAAGCATAATAATAACTCAAATTTGTTGAGGATAGTTCTATTTTTTTAATATTTTCTTAAATAATATTAATCCAAATAAAGGCAACATAGAGGGGTCCTGAGATACCATAATAAAGAGCTAACTAAAATCCAAAATTCTTTGCTCTGTCTATACGCCTTAATGTTTTCTACTATAATATCTTTAACAGGTCCTCTAATCCCTCTCCCAGCAGTTAGCTTCGTAACTTATTATTTCTTCACATTTATAATTCACTTCAAAAGGGTATTTGAAAGTTTGAAATTGGCATTTAGATACGTTGCAATCTTTTCAATTAGTATATCAATTGGTTTTAATCCTTTTGTACATGATCAATCAAAAAAGAATAAGACTTCTCTAGTCTTAACGAATTATTTTTATCCGTTAGAATCTCTTTTCAGGGTCTACATGCACTCCTTCGATTGGCTGTCCGTAAAGCTGAGTGGCCAGAAGAATATCACTTAACCATTCTTTTATATTAGATACTTTCCCTTCTGGGTTAACAGTATATCTCAATGCATACTCATTTTCATATTTCCCTCCAATGCCCTCCATTTTTCCATTGGCAAAAATAATTGCAGCATCTTCACCAGCAATAATTCCAGTAAATTCTCCTGCTGGTTTGCCTGTAAGTAGGGAGCCAAAATATGCAGCAAATTTCATATACCCTTCCCAGTCATATGTTTGAGAAATATCAAGTTCACCATTTAATGTATAAGTAAAATCTTCACTAAGTAATGATTTAAATGTCTCAATATCTCCATCAACCTGAGCGTTATATACTTTTAATGAAATTTTTTCGACACTGTTTATTCTTTTTTCTCTTTCGCTAATAGTTGAACAAGAAAAAGCAAATAAAATTATAGATAGCAATACAATTTTTTTCATAAGGGTTGATTTTAATAATTAGGAATTACAAAATTTTTTATAGTTAAATCAAAGCTAACAAATATTTTTCATCCTTTCAGAGTCCTCAACCTAGGGCTGTTCCTAAGCTTGACAGGGAATCTAGTGATAAAAAAATCCTATAATCATTATCATTTAGTGGTTTCTGTAAATTCTATATGTTCTTGAAATATTGCTTAAACTAGGGATCTTTTATTTTTCAGTAAATAACCAAAAACTTACTCAATTCTTATTAACTCCTTGATTATCAATTTTACACTCTCAATTTCATATTTATCAATAGACAATAAATTTTTCAGTTTTTAACATTAAATTGTAATTGATTAAGCCAATTCCAATAAAAACATCATATTATCAACAAATGGTTTAATTTTTTCTTAAAAAACTGAATCATGAAGATCTTTTTATCTTTTCTAACCCTATTATTATTTTTAATAAGTTGCAATAACAATAATTCTGATGTGACAGTACAAGGAATTATTCCAGAGAGAAATGTTTACGTAGGAGGATATATTACCGACGCATCTGGTCAGAGCACGGCTTGCTACTGGCTAAATGGAGAAAGAGTAGATTTAGGGGTTGGTCAGATTGAAGACATTGTTGTGAGTGAAGGTAAAGTATATGCTGTTGGATGGACTCTTGGCGCAGCTGCCTCGTATTGGATTGATAATCAGTCTTTTACTCTGGAAGGGAGCGATCCTGAAGCATACTCAATAGTAGTTCATGATGGTGATGTTTATACCGCAGGAAGAGATGATGGTGCATGTTATTGGAAGAATTCGAAAAAAAATAAACTTTCTGGCGGGGATTCCTCGGGGTATGGTATTGCTGTTAAGGACAATGGCAACGTATTTGTTGGTGGCTATTATATGAATAACCATCATTTTATAGTTCCGGCATATTGGAAAAATGGAAATAGAATTAATCTCAGTAAACCAGATGGTGGAGATGGTGAAGTTCAGGATGTGAAAATTCATAATGGATCAATTTATTATTTTGGGATGAGTATGGCTCCTAACAATATGCTAGGTTATCTTCCTAAGGCTTCATTTTGGAAAGGTAATGGGAATAGAACAGACCTACCTAATGGTGGAGGATGGCAGAAAGGTATATATGGAGGTGAGGCTTATGGAGGATATATAGAAAATGATGTCGTGTATGTTGCTGGTAAAATAGATTGGATTGGCGAAGTTGATGATAATGGCGAAGACATTCCTGGTACAGGTGGAACATATGCACATTATTGGGTTGATGGAAATAAAGTTGATTTGCCTGGTGGCACATTTAACAATATGTGGGTAAGTAATGCTTATGATATTGCCGCTAGTGAGGGATTCGTAATTGTTGCTGGTGATGTTGCAACTGAAACTCAGACTCAAGTTCCTGCAATATGGGTAAATGAACAGCTTATAAAATTAGAAGGTGATAAAATACACGGTATTGCAAAGGCGATTTTTATAGATTAAAATTTAACCAAATAAAAATCATCTTCTATTAGTTTTAAAATAGTTTTCTTTAATTAAAATAAAATTCTTACAACTACTCAAAATTCAAGTATGCCTTGCCTTGTTTGATTTTATATCATAAATTGACTAATTTCAATGCAAGTATACATGAGACATAATGCATTTCAAATTTAGCCTTTTTTTAAGCCTACTATTTTGTATTTTTTCCTGTAATACACAGCACTCTGAATTCTATCAGGCGAGTGTAATAATTAATAGAAATGTTTCTTCCAAAACTTATAATCCAATGATTTTTGGTGGATTTATTGAGCATTTTGGTAAGCAAATTTATGGTGGGGTATTTGATCCAGGCTCTTTACTATCTGATGAAAACGGATTTCGTAATGATGTCATTGAAGCACTAAATGAGCTTAAAGTACCTGTTATAAGGTGGCCAGGTGGATGTTTTGTTGATGGATATCATTGGATGAATGGTGTGGGAAATAATCGTCAACCTACAGACGATATTCGATGGGGAGTTATTGAACCAAACACATTTGGAACTCATGAATTTATTGAGCTTTGTAGACTATTGGATGCAGAGCCATACATATGTCACAATGGTTTGGCAAATGTTCAAGAAATGAGTGATTGGGTCAAATACTCCAACGCAACTGAGGGTAAACTTGCCGAAATTCGCAAAAAAAATGGATCCCTTAATCCATTCAATGTCAAGATATGGAGTGTTGGAAATGAAAGGTCAGGTCGTGATTATATTCATAAAGTACGTGATGCTGGTTTAGCCATCAAGGAGATGGATTCAAGTATTTTGGTAACTTGTTCAGGGACTCATGGGGGTTCAAAAATAGATCCTTATTTATTTGAATTAGCGGGGAAATATTTAGATTATATTTCGATGCATGAATACTGGATTGAAAACTGGCAAAAACATTCTACACCTAGCTATATTTCATGCATGATGCTTTCTGAAAAACCGGAATCTTATATTAAGAAGGTAATAAATCAAATCCAAACGGCAGAAATAGAAGGACAGATTAAAAAAGGGCAAATTAAAATTGCCTTTGATGAATGGAATTTACGTTCCTGGCATCATCCAGGATTTCAACGACTTGAAAAAGTGGACTATGATGATCCGGAAATAATAAAATTGATAAAAGCTAGAGACAAAAGTCTGAATCCTTCAATTTATAATCTCTCAGATGCATTGTTCACAGCCTCATTCCTTAATTCATGTATTCGTAATTCTGATTATGTTAGCATGGCGAATATTGCACCACTGGTGAATCAGACTGGTCCTCTTTATGTCCATCCTAATGGAATTGTCAAGCGTACTCATTTTCATACAATTTCGATGTACGTAAATGAACTTGAAGAATATTATAGAAGTACAGAGATATTTGGGGAAAAACTTTCTGACGGCAAAGATTCAGTTTCAGTAATTGATGCCATTGCGACTGTTGATGAAAAAGGTGAAAACTGGTCTATTTCACTAGTTAACCGACATCCCTCGGAGAATATTGACTGTAAAGTTACAATTGGACAGGAGCAATTAAATGGTATATACATGGCAAAGATACTTACGGGTGAATCAACCAATACATACAACGATATTCAAAATCCTAATCGCGTGATTCCTAGAGAGATGGAGTTAACGTTTACAAAAGGTGTTGTCAAACTACCTCCTCATTCATTGATAATTGTTCATATTGGGGGTGATTTTTTATGAATTAAAAATTGTCAAAATTAAATGCCTGTAAGGGATTTAAAATGAGATTTTCCTATTTCTTCAAGAAGGGTAACCAAGGTGAATAATTCAATAAAAATATATCTTTAACTGAATAAATAACGAAACCGTATTTGATAGAATAAAAGCCTAATTAAAAATACTCAGATCCCACTTTTCTTGCCATTCCAACTCAATTGAATTATTATCGGAAATATTAAGCGGAAGCCAAATATACTTGCCCTCAATTGGATTACTGGGTTTCCATCGATCTGCCATGAATATGTAATTTTCTGTATTCTTGACTTTTAGAATAAATGTACCCTGTGAGTTAAATGTTGTATTGGCGTTTTCTCCTATGCACGGATTACCTAACTCTGTCCAGGGGCCAAAAATATTATCTGCAGATGCTGATCTTGCTGCATTGGGATTCCATCCCGTACAACCGGAAGCAATAATAAAATACTTTCCATTTTTCTTAATTATTGTTGGTGCCTCCATGAATCGGTACTGGAAGAAGCGTTTGTAAGTACCTGAGTGGGAGAGATAATCGTCCGAAAGTTGTGATATGTGCAGTGTACTGTTTTCTTCTGATGAATATAATTGATATGCTTTGCCATCATCATCTTTAAATAATGTCATATCTCTTGACATTTGTCCTATTTCAAAGTCTCGACCAAGTATATTAAGGCTATCCACATGGTGGGGCATACATTCTGGGCCACCACAGTAAATTTTTTTAGTAATTTTTGGAACCTTTTTTTTATGAAATTTTTTGACATTTAACGGCCAAACACCTTTGTTTGGCCTTAAAGATTTTATAAATCTAAAAGGGCCTCTGGGACTATTTGAAATGGCAACTCCAGTAAGTGCACTGGAGTAATTTTGATTTTTGGGTTCTAAATGAAACCACATTACAAATTTATTTGTCTTGTCATTGAATAACACTTTTGGTCGTTCTAAGATACAACCTTTAGAAATGTCGGAATTAGAGTTTGTTTCATCAACTTGTAAAACGATCCCTTCATCTCTCCAGTTATATAAATCAGTAGAAGTATAGAGATGAACGCCTACCTGTGCTGTATTACCAATTTTACCTTCAATTTTATGTTCACCATACCAGAAATAAGTATTATCATGAAGTAAAATTCCCCCTCCATGGGCATTGATGTGTTTGCCTCTGTTATCTAACCAATCTTGTCCAGGATTGAAAGTACTCAATTTTTCAAATCGAGAATCTTTTTCTTTACAATTTGCAATTAAGAGCGAACAAAAAATCAATAAGTATCTCATTTCTTTTTAAAATTAAAAATTAGCTTAATTTAAAAAAAATTATTAAGGAATTTACAGTGAATCAAGCTTTTCTGCTTCAAGAGTTAAGATAATTATTTAAGAGAAGTATTTTCAATTTCTTGAACCCAAAAGGAGGAATATACTCATTGACACCAGTAAATCCTTTGAGTCTGTATTCAAGAATCATTTAATATAGTAGAAAAAGATAGAAGTATGATTAGCAATCAAAATAAATATTTTTAAAATCCTTGTGGCCACTCGGAGATTGAAGTCAATTCTTCGGTATTCATTTTTAAATTATCCAATTCTTATAAATAAATATTTTCTGGTGCTTTTTACAAAATAAACACATGTCATGAAATTTATCAACAAGGGGTTTGATACAACTTGCTTATTTGATTCTTTCCTTGCGATATGTTAGAATTTTTATTGAAGATCAAAAAGTCCATCTGAAAGATATTTTAGTCCAGTGTCGCAAGCCACAGCGACAACTCTCGATTTAGGGCCTAGTTCCTCAGATAATTTTAATGCCCCTGCTACATTCATTCCACTAGAGGTACCACAAAATATTCCCTCCTTAATTGCAAGATCTTTACAAGTTTTTCTTGCAGCAGACTCTTCAATGGTAATAACATTATCAATATATTTGGAATTATAAATAGCAGGAATAAATCCAAGACCTACTCCCTCTACATTGTGTGCCCCTCTAATCCCTTTTGAAAGTATAGGAGAACTTGCAGGTTCTAAAGCAACAATCTTACAATTACTGCCTACACTTTTAAATGATTTTGCAATCCCCATTAATGTTCCCGCAGTCCCAATAGTATCGCAAATTGCATCGACATCTTTATCAAGTTGTTGACGTATTTCATCTCCGAGAGGAACAAATCCTTCAATAACGTCGCTATTATTCAGTTGATCAGTAAAGAAAGTATCAGGTTCATTTGAGATTTCTGACGCTCTATTGATCATCTTACTTATTAGTTCCTTCGTAATTTTTCCATTATCACTTTCAATAATTTCTAAATCTGCACCTAGTGCTTTCATTAATCCAATTTTCTCCTTCCCAAACACATCTGCGGTAATCAACCTAAATCGGTACCCTTTAATCCCACAAACGAGAGCAAGTCCGGCTCCAGTGCTCCCGCCAGAATATTCGACGACAGACATTCCTTTCTTCAAAATTCCTCTTTTTTCTGCACCTTCAATCATAGCAAGTGCCATTCGATCTTTTTTCGATCCCGTAGGATTATTTGCTTCTAGTTTTACATAAACCTCACCGGACCCTTTTGGAACCATTTTTTGAAGCTTAACAATAGGAGTATTACCAATTGTATCTAAAATATTTTTCATAATCTAAATGTAGGATCTGTTAAGTAATGATTACTTTTTAATCATTCTATAATTCAATTGTATAATTGGATTTGGGAAAATCTTATATGACATGTGTTCTTATCATGATTAAGAACGTTCTTTTATATGAGATTCGAGAACTATTCTATGTGGATTAAACATTATGTATGTCCACTCATAGATTTGTCACTATTATTCTATAATGAGACCATTTGCCAGAAATGAAAGTGTTATTTGAGGCTCGGTTATTGCCAAGATTTCACTTTTTGATCTACCTTCATCTTCTGCATAATGTCGTAAAGTTTTAACGCTCAATGTGTCTATTGATATTCTTCCATTTACAATTGTTGATTTTCCCTCTAAATTGGCTACTGGAACAAAGAATCCATAATCCTTGAATTTAACAAAAAGCTCATTATCACCAATGTCTATATTAATCCAACATCCTTTTTTAGAACAAGATGAGATAATTTCGCCTTTAATTTGAATGAGTTTATCTTTTGTATTAAAAATATCAATCTCACTTGAGATATGTTTCTCAAGAATTTGAATATCAAATTGTTCCCCATAATATTTAGCATTCTCCTTTTGGGCAAGGCAGTATAAAGAGAGAATGGCAGTTAAAAACGAAATATTTATTTTTTTTATCATGTAAGAATATTCATTATGAAGTTCATATTTGAAGGATTTTCATCAATTAATATTGTCCAATTTCATTTAATGTAGTCTTTAATTTTGACAATAAAACCTATTTTATTATGGGTTTTGTAAATGTGTTTATGAAGCTAATTTTTTCATCTTCAAATTGAACAGCCTCTTGATACCTTACTCCGACATCATTTACAATTTGGCTATCCCAGATTAGTACCCATTCATCTCCATCTTTTGTTTTAACAGAAAAATGAACTGCAGAACTGTAATCTTTTACTGTAGAGGATGACCAAAACTTAGTTAAAAAATTCACAACACTATCTTTTCCTTCTATCCTATTTCCGTCAGGAAGACTCCATAAAACATCATCGGTAAAATAGTTTGATAAATTATCGAATCTTTTTTCTTGACAATTTTTAAGTAAATTTTGAAATTTTACAACAAGATCTGGATTTCCCATTGAAAAGTCTTGAGCATAAGTAGCCTGAAAAAGATAATTAGGTTTTTCTTGACTTTTTGCAACGTTTTCCTGCTTACTTAATTGGGCATTTTGATTATTGGAACAGGCAATTGTAATAGCAATTAATGTGATCAATGGAATATTTTTCATCGGCTTAAAGTTATCTTATCAAAAAATATTTGGTCAGTAAATTAAAAAAAAACGTGAGAATCACCAAATCTTAAGTTTGATATGCATATTCATAAATCCCTTAAATTGTCAGAATCCAAAATATTAGAATATTATAACCTTACTTCTTCTTTTAAGACAAGATTGAACTGAATAAATTATTGTTTTTCATTTTTCCAAATACTTTTCAAAAGAGCTTTAAAGTGTTCATAAAGGTGGCTAAAATATGGCATTGGTACTGCCGTTCTAACGGAGATTATAGTATTTATGAGCATTTCTCAAAGTAAGTGACATTAGTGAGTTTGAAGCCTATTTTGGGATATTTTAGGAAAACTATTTAATGAAGTATTGAGTTTAGGAGCATAAATATTTAGTATCTTTAATCTATTAACAAAAAAGAACCAAAAATGAAAACAAAAGTTATTATAAACCCCTTGGTAGTACTAATATTTATTTTTATATCCTGTTCATCAACTCCTGATTCGAGTAAAATTGCATCTTTAGCTAAAAGTTGGATTGCCTCTTCATATGAGAGTAAGGATGCTGCATTGAAAATGGTTTCGGAAAATATGAGCGATGATGGTTATAATGTAGGCCCTCGATATGTTGGATTTGGATTTAATTACAATTCTGACGTGATGGAAACAGATGGGATGATTGTTACCAACGTAATAAAAGGAAGTCCGGCATCATCAGTTCTTGAAGTTGGGGACAAATTTCTCATAGTAAATGAAGTATTAGTTACAAAAAAATCAACTGAAGATGGAAGTTTGTCTTTTAGGGGAAAGCCCGGAGTTCCAGTTACTGCAACTGTTTTAAGAGATGGTAAAGAAATTTCAATTACTATTGAAAGAGGAATTGTAGAACCGACATACTCAAAACAACAAATCATCGAAAACATATCAGATGCTGATGCAGATAATTGGAACGAAAATTCTCGAGGATATGAAATTCGTGAGGTTGTAGCGGATGCATCTAAAGGAATTGTTTATGTAAAGACTTGGGATAAATTTTTAGATGAAGTATCCGGACTCGAAGCTGAAACTCTTACGCTTACAAGATTTGAATTTGACCAAAATGGTAAAGTTTTAACTGTGGGCAATATGACAGAAAGTGAATTGGTTTTGAGACAAACGGGTTGGTCTATTACACGATAATTAAAAAGCCTCTATTTTTAGGGACTTTTTAATTTTTGCACCCTCATATCTTCCTTGTGTCAATTTAATGAATTAATAATCCATTAAGTAGGTTATTCTCAATATCAAATAGTATTGACAATGGCCAAATCCAACTATTATTAAACATTTCAGCACCTTCTATTTTTAAAGTACCCTACTTAAGAGCTTGCATCAATGTCTAATAAATTTTACATTACTGCTGATTAGAAAATAAAGTTCTAAATAAATACGTCAATAAATATCCAGTTGATTGTATAAGAAATTTTTTGATTCTGACTTTTTAAAGTCTCTTATTACTCATAGCTATAGCGTTTCAAAAATTATTTTAACATTTTTTAAGACAATGTAAAAAAATTACAGAACTATACATGATAACTTTTAGTTATAATTTGTAGTAAGTGTATGGTTCGGGAGTATGATAAACAGATCTTATTAATAACTTTCTTCTCTGTTTTGATTATTCCTATTCCATAATAACTGCAAAGTACAGTATCAAATCTTTTCCTTTTCCTAGATTTAAAATCTGAACCACCACAGACTAATGTTACTATGGTTAGTTAACCGAGCCACGTCACTTTCAAACTGATTTTAGAAAATCCGTACTTTGATGGGCCCACAAAAAAATTGGGCTAGCAAGTATGCTAATTTCTTTATAAGTAGTTTAAATTCAGTATGCATGTAGTCTAGTTGAGATTAATAAAACTTCTGAATTTTTTAGGTGCGATTTATCTTTGGTTTTAAATAAAGGTAAAATAAGGAATTTCAATTATGTTCTTTCATTTTAAGCTTTGGGCAAGGTCTTTTTGAATTTGTACATAAAATCTCTAGATTGGGGTGTGTCAGGAGGTTTCTTTATTAATCTGTCATCTTAATTGATAGAACTCTTGTCTTACAATTTATTTTTTGACTAACCTTAAATAAAAAAATGAAAAAAAATATACTATTCACCCTTCTACTGATAGGAACACTGTATGTGCAAGGGCAACAAACACACATGATGCGAGCGTACGTTTTGGAAAAAGGCAAAGAAGCTGCATATTTAGAAATGGAAAAGAATTGGCAAATAGCCTCGCAAGTAATGGTCGATAAAGGATTCTTTGTTCAATGGTCAGTCTGGAAACGAACACCGAGAAAGGGCGATGAAAATTGGGCAAATTACTACGTTTTTAGCAGATGGACCTCCAATCAAAATCCAAATGTAGAAGATATTCCCTGGGAGGATATTTATAAAGCTTTCAAAGGGAAAAATAAAAAAGCTGTCGACAAAATGCTTTCATCTGATGGAATCATCAAAGAGATTAGACAAATGACCTATAAAGGAGTAGCATCAACGGGATGGCTAGGATTAGAATGGGAAATAGGTGATAAGGCTTATTTTCATTACATGACAGAAAAAAATAAAGACTTTGTTGATTATGAGAATTCATTATGGAAACCTGTAGCTCAACAGCAAATACTTGATGGATATAGAAAGTTTTGGGGACTATTCGAAATTACCGGAAAAAATGAAGCTGTGAAAGATATTGATTTTACCCATTTAGCATTTAATTTTTTCACAGATAAGGAGAACAATCAGCAACTACCTGAGCAGGATTTTTTATCAAGAAAATTGTGGGAGGGACTTGAAAATTCTCGAGATATGTTGCCTGCAGAAGAACTCACTTTAGTTTATTCCACATTTTAGTTTGAGTAAAAAAAGATTGGTATAACTCCTAGGAGGTGGTGACTCTGGGAGTTTTTTAAATTGGTGTTTGAAACACTAACTAATTTATATAACTAATTAAAATGAAAAATTATTTCTAATTTTAGTTAACCTTATTAATGTACGTAGCACTTTTAGCATAGACTAGGGGGTATGCTGTAAATGAAATTGAAGAGGCATATGAAAAAGTTCAAGAGGATGCAAAACTAACTAACGGCTATGTTGCGCTCCAGAGATTTGGAAGGGATCCGACAATGGAATGACCCATCATATGATTTGGGCTTTGGATTTAGGAACGGAGTGGTTTACTGGATTATGTCCCAATAAAGCAGAAGCTTTCTGTTTTAAAATCAATAATTATATCGACAAACGGGGAGAATTTTACTCTGAAAAAATTTTGAGTTGGTAAGAGGAAGTGATAATGCTGATGATTACAAAATACGTCATTTCTGAAATATAAAAGTTAAAATCCAAAACAATATAAGATTTGTCATGATAATCTAATCAAAAGCTTTAAAACGGAATTTGATGGACGAATCATTAGTTTTGGTAATTATTACTTTAACGGACCAAATGATGAAACCCACTGGGCGATGGTGTCTGGAAAAAGTGATGAGGATCACATGATTCTATATGATGAATTACAAAACAGTATGACTTCTAAACTCCTCTCAGTGAGAGGGGAGAAGTGGAAAGCTTAAGACACGTTAAATATGAAATATTAAAATTTTATTAGAAAAATTGAAAAGACTATAACCAAAATCTTCAGGGTCTTTTTTTAATACCCATAGAATCCATCTTAAGGATTATCAATTTCATAAATTTATATGAAATTTTCTAGTTCGTGTTTTATTCCTTATTTCAAATCAGTAAATATTTCGAATTAATTTTGATTCAAGCTAAGTTATTTTTTCTGTCATACAACTTTTTGATTTTGTCATAGCTAATATCCCGGTAAAATTAATTTGAGCTAGATAAATACTTTTTGATGAGAATAATTAACCTAATCTTGTAGAATATTTGGTAGTTTACACTATAAATTAACTACGACACATATCTTTAACATCGACTATGAACAATTTATTCTTACCGCTCGTTTTCTATTTTTTTTCGATTTGCATGGGATATGCGCAAAATAAAACTCTATTTTTTCAAACAGATTGGGGATATAATGGCAGTGTGGAAGATTTTATCGAAAAAGCAAAAATTTCTGGATATGATGGTATAGAAATTTGGTTACCCGCTGAATCTAAAAAGCAAAAGTTAATTTCAAAGGCATTGAAAGAATTTGATATGAAAGTCATTTTTTTATGTGGAACTAATGGTAATTTACCTTTTGAAGAGAGCCTTGAAGAATATAAAAGCTATCTTCAAAAAGCTATCGATCAAAAGCCAATAGCAATTAATTCTCATACTGGAAGTGATTTTTTAAGTTTTGAACAGAATATGGCATTTATTAATGCTGCAAATAATCTTAGCAAAACTTCTAAAATTCCAATATATCATGAAACGCACAGGGGTCGTTTTAGTTATTCTCTTCCTGAAACCAAAAAATACCTAGAAGCAAATATTAATTTAAGGCTAACCCTAGATATTAGTCATTGGATGGTTGTTCATGAATCTTTATTAAAAAATAGAGAAGACTTACTTGAAAAGATAGTTCTTGGAAGCGATCATATTCATGCTAGAGTTGGATTTGAGGAGGGCCCTCAGGTAAATGATCCGTCGGCACCGGAGTGGAAGATAGTTCTGGATAGACATTTAGATATTTGGGAAACAGTAATTCAGAAAAATTGGGATGAAAACAAAACAGCCACAATAACTACTGAATTCGGTCCACCAAATTACATGCCGACTATTCCATTTACAAGAAAGCCGTTGAGTGATCAATGGCAAACTAATATGTTTATAATGAATATGTTAAAGGATAGAATAAGGCGAATGAATTAATATTTTAATTTTTATCAATTTCATCTAGATAATTGAAGATACCAAAATATGCATCTGTTAAATGTCAAGATATAATATTTTTCTTATTTTAGTTTAAAAAAGGTTCTACGAAATAGATGAAGGTTATTAAAGATGATTACGGTAATGACTATGAAGTTTCCGACTTAGAAGCTTTTAAAGAGCATATTAAACAATATCATTCAAACAATGGCATTGGCGATGGAAGTCTTCATGAAGAAAATGGCTATTGGTTTAAGGTAACTAAAGAGTTTTATGATTATGTCATGAATTTGTGATGGCAAAAGAAAAATCGCATTTATATGGTTAATTCATAATTTCTAGGTTATTTAAATGCTCTTTTGGATGCCACTATAAGACCTCAGGGAGTTTTTAATTGAAAAAATGAATCAGTCGGTTGGGATTTAAGGATCTCAATTTCAAGTGTTCATTTAGTTATTATTGGTAAAAGCTAACAGAATTAGATTTGGATTTATTTAAAAACCAAATAGAAACATTACTTTAGTCCTATGGTAACCATAAACTATAAAAAAAGAATAATAATGTATCCTTTAATAATTGCATTCTTTTACCTCTTTAGGGCAATTGATTTCTCTCCTTCTGAAACAAATTTTGATTTTACATCTTGGGGGAACATCAAATTGTTGAAATGGTTGGGCATATCCTTTTTAGCAATAATATTTGAGGAAATTCGAATTAGAAAAAAGCAAAAAAAAGACTGAGTTAAATTGAACAAAAAATAATTCTAATTAATAAGCTAATGTGTATACTATCAAGTCATAGGGATTGTATTAATTTTTAAACATTGCCTAGCTAATAAACTGTATTGATAACTGCAAGATAGAACTAAATAGAAAGGGAGAAACCATCACAAAATGGAATTACACCCATCATTTCTTGCATAGTTAATTGAAAAAAAATTAAAACATTAAAATAAAGACTCGGTAAACCACTATAAGAAGAAGTTTAAAAAACTCGATAAATACTTTATTAAGATTTCAAATTGGTTAATCCCCCTAGATATAATTTATTTGGTTATTTCAATTCTAAATCCTTTGAGTTAATTTTAACACGACTGTTTTAAATACTATCAATAGACCGAATAAACAGCCTTCATAAATCTTTCTCTTTGCTCAAAGTTTGTTCTCGCTCTAGTCATAAAAATTGCAAATAGATTTTTTTTTGGATCTATCCAAAATTCTGTACTGTGGGCACCTCCCCAACCATATATTCCCTTTGTGGCACCTAAATTCATTGCTTCAGGATCTTCTAAAACAAAAACAGACAAGCCATTGTAAAAACCATCTAAATTTCGTATTGCTCTATCCTCAATTGGATAGCCTTCTGAAAATTTTGAAGTTATGAGATCGATACTCTCGGGTTTAATTATATGTTTTCCATTATAATTACCATTATTAAGTAGCATTAAACAAAATTTTGAAAAGTCATCAGTCGTTGACACTAAACCTTCAGCCCCTAAAGGAGTTTTATTTCCATCCTCATAAAGCATAATATCTCCAAAACTACTGAATCCATCCGTTGAAAATCCTTTGATATTTTCGTTTTTTATATATAAAGGTTGGAATAGTTTTCGCTCTTCATCGGTCACATAAAATTTTGTATCATACATTTCAATTGGATCAAATATGAATTCTTTCAAAAATTGATTAAACGTTCTTTGACTTATAACTTCGATAACTCTGCCCAAAACAGATTGATTGATTCCATATAAATATTTTGTTCCAGGTTCATAATGAAGTGGGATAGTTGCTACTTGATTTATTAATTCTTTTAAATTTTTAGATTTTATGGCATTTAGATAGAAATTGTCTGGCGTGCAGATTCCTGAGCGATGTGCCATCAAATGGATTATTTTCAATTCGTTTTTACATTTATAGGTGGGTTTAGACTGTCTGCAGTAAGATTCATTTTCTTGAGATTTCAAATCATTTTTTTTCATGCATTGCATTTCTGAAAATGCAGGAAGGTATTTCGATAAAGGATCCTCAAAGCTAATTAGACCTTTTTCATGTAATATTAACATTGCTACATTAGTGATGACTTTGGTCATTGACCAAATTGGGAATATTGTTTCCTTACTTATCGGTTTGTCTCCTTTTTTTTCTGAATTTACTGTATTTCGAAAAACTATTTTTCCATTTTGAAAAATCAAAACTTCATTGCTCCCAGTTATCTCGTCCGTTATGAGAGTTCTTTGAAAATCACGTATTACCTCATCTCTTGTACTGTCCAATACTGACTCTTGAGAGAATAAGAGATAGGATATAAAAGTAAAAATAATCAGTAAATACAATCTTCTCATAAACAAAATCTAGTCATTATATTTTGTCAGTGTTATTTACATCCTCTAATTATTGATTGGCGAAACAACGTGCCTCAGCCATTGTTATTATAATACCTAATTTACAAATTTTCCGCTTATACCCTTCAATACAATTCCAAATTAATTTTGTGATATAAAATTGTCTTTGAAAAAATTAAAAGCTGTAAAAATAAGAGAAGATGCAAGTTCCACATTAGTCCGTATCATTGGGTTGCTGTCAGGGTTATTAAAATTAACACGATAACTAGCATTTTTATTAATGATTATCATTGTGAAAATTTTCGGTTTTAAGGTTCTTATTCATAAAACTTCTTAGACAGCAACTTGTCAACTTGATTTGTAATATAGACTTTTCCAAAGGCTCCAAAGCCGATAGTTTTAGTGTTTCCTCTATAAGTAGCCACTGTCAAAGAAAACAGAAAATAGTTATCTACCAAGATTATTTGATCTACCATTTTATTGATAAATTTTTCCGCTAACATCATCCCTGATAAGCTATCTGTATTTCTCAATTTTTTATCAGATTTAGGAAATGGGTTTTGAGTTAATTTATTCAGTTTAATTTTCATGACTTCTTTATGTCTATCGGGATTTGGGTTGGTAATAGTAGCAACAATCAGTAAAATTCCGATTATAAATAATATAATTGAATTTTTTTTCATTTTATAAATATTAAAATCTAATGAACTTAAAAAAAAAGTCCAAAAAACATTCTTTAAACGACTATTATGATTCAGTTTATTTTTCTATTTCCCAAAGAAATACCTCTGGAGACATTTTAATGATATATCATTTGAAAGAACTCATGATTCCCCATTTAGGTAATATTTCTTTTTTAAGTTCATTTAATCTTTCGATAATGAGATCAAAATCATTAATCATATTTTAAAATTAGCGGATTTATCAATCCGAAATAGTAATAAGGTGAAGGATATAGATATTCTACAAGAAATTTATGATCTTGAAATGGGTGAGCGGGGTGTTACTTGCTCCACAGATGATTCTGAATTTTAAGTCTTGTATGATTTTGGATATTAGTAACAAAAGTTTTTGATGCATATTGCACTTTATACTAATTTATATTTGAAATTGTTTGACCTATCTTTTGTGTACAAGGTTTTAATTTCACTATTTTGGGCAGTTGTTGTTACATTTGACTTTGAGCACTTAATAATCAAGAGGAAAGTATTCGTTTGCCCAAGAAATATTTTTCTGGTACCTTATTCTATGAGGTATTTGTATTAATTCAATTTGGTCACTTTTGAAGCACTTAACCGCTGTTAAAAAAGAAACATTAATATCCTAAAATTAAATGTGTTTGGAACATGATTTATAAAATTAAAAGAATTATCTATCCAATCGGCTATTTATGAAATATTATGGGCACACTATCTAAATCTGCTATTGCAACTGGCGATGGAAAATTTATTATTGATACAATTGTAATTGCTGATCCTAAAGAAGATGAGATTCTTATAAAAATTAAAGCCGCAGGATTGTGTCATACAGATTATGATTCTTTATCATGGGGGAAACCAATTGTGTTAGGTCACGAAGGTGCAGGAGTTATTGAAAAAGTTGGTCAAAATGTAACCGATTTCAAAGAGGGTAATAAAGTGATTTTAAATTGGGCAACGCCTTGCATGAAGTGTTTTCAATGTAGAGAAGGGAATCATCATATTTGTGAAATAAATTCACCTGTTACTGCTGGTGGAAATGGTTACACTCCGGGTCATGCACATTTAGAAGGCTCAAAATGGAATAATAAACCCATAGAACGTTCTTTTAACATTGGTACCATAACAGAATACGCATTGGTAAAAGAATGTGCATGTGTAAAATTTGATAGTGAAATTCCTATGTCTTCCGCATCAATCATCAGTTGTGGTGTGATGACAGGTTATGGTTCTGCAGTAAACACGGCCAAAGTAACAGCAGGTAGTTCTGCTGTTATTTTAGGAACTGGTGGAGTTGGGCTAAACGTCATCCAAGGAGCAAGAATAGCTGGCGCTGGAAAAATTATTGCGATTGATATTAATCCAGAGCGGTTAGAAATGGGGAAACAATTTGGAGCAACACATACGATTTTAGCGGATAAAAATGATGTAGGGTTAATGAATGCATCTAAAAAAGTAAAGAATATGACTGAAGGAAGAGGAGCAGATTTTGCATTTGAGTGCACCGCGATTCCAGCTTTAGGTGCTGCACCTTTGGCTATGGTAAGGAATGCAGGCACTGCAGTTCAAGTAAGTGGAATTGAGGAAGAAATTACCATTGATATGAATTTATTTGAGTGGGATAAGATTTATATTAATCCTTTATATGGAAAATGTAGACCACAAATAGATTTCCCTAAATTGATAGATTTATATGATAAGGGACAATTATTATTAGATGAAATGATTACTAGAACCTATCCAATTGAAGATTTAAAGCAAGCTTTTGATGATATGCTAGCGGGTAATAATGCAAAAGGGGTAATAGTTTTTTAATTTAAGCATTGAAATTATAATAAAGATTTTTAATAATGGTACTAAGCGCATTTCGCTATGAAGGTTGAAAAAATAATAACACGTGAAAAATAGTTTCAAAACCTTAGAAATATCTGATACCGTTTTTGAATCTCAGGGTTTACGCTTTTTAACCGTTAAGACCCCAAACTTACAAGGAAGAGGAGATATTTGTTTATTTGTTCCAAAAGTTGCCAAAACTATCAATAATTTACCTATCTACATACTTTTACATGGTGTTTATGGTAGTTCTTGGGTTTGGTCAATGAAGGGAGGTGCACATAAAACTGCCGCTAAATTAATTAATAATAAAACTATAAAACCCGCCATAATAGCAATGCCATCTGATGGGCTTTGGGGAGATGGTTCTGCCTATTTTTCGCATCATCAAAAAAGGTTTGACAAATGGATTGTGGAGGATGTAATAAGAGCGTTAAAAGAAAATATTTCAGAGGCAAGAAATTCAAGAGCAACTTGCATTGGCGGGTTATCAATGGGAGGTTACGGTGCTTTATCTTTAGGTTCAAGATTTCCAGAAAAATTTAAAGCAATTTCCGGGCACAGTTCTATTACTAAATTAAAACAAATGAGTCTTTTTGTCGAAGAGCCGTTATACCAATATTTAAAAGAAGCTGTTTCCCCTAATGTTATTGATAGTATAAAAAAAAATGAATCAATATTACCTGCCCTGCGATTCGATTGTGGCAAAAATGATGAACTCATAGAACCCAATAGGATATTACATCAAGAATTAGAAAAAGCCCAAATAAAGCACTTATATGAAGAATTTGATGGCGGTCATGAATGGTCTTATTGGATTAAGAATTTAGAAAAAACTCTAATTTTTTTCAATAGCAATATAAATATATAACCATAACAAATCAAACTCCGTGAGTTTTAATTGAATTACACTGCTTTAGTTATATTTTGGTAGCTTTCGTTTCTCAATCTTACTATTCTCTATTCTTAATGACGGGTAAAAAATCATTAATAAGTCTCCTCGAATATTTATAAATTTTCCTTTGATTGTCTCAATTAAGCCAAAATTAGAAATACCTCTCAAATTATTAATTGGCTGTGGAAATATTGGAAAGCTAAGTTATTTGATTTCATCGCACAAATAAATTTTGAGATTTACTTATCAATTAAAATTAAATTGGTTCTGGTGACCTATTTTTTTTCAATTTTATGTTATCTTCATTTTAATTACTTGTAGCTTAAATATATTGAAGAGATCAAGAATCAGAGAATTTTAAACATTACTTTTACCTTCCAAAACATAATGGTGACGATTGAAAGCTTAAATTGAGTTTAAAATTTTTCGGCCTTATAGATTTAAAACCTTTTCCCCTGCATCGTTGTATTTATAGATACTTTTCGAACCATCCATTTCAAAGAAATATTCTTTGTTGTTAAATATTTCATACAGATTTTCATCACTAAAAGCATATTCACTAGATTGATGGACATGATCAAGTATGATTTTCTCTAGATTATTATTTTGTAAACCGTAAATAATATGCTTATCAATAATACTGTTCCAATTATTATTTGGATTTAGTCCCTTTAACTTTCGCCAAATGCAATGTCTCTTGAACAGATCTAAATTATAATTTTGAAATATTATGTATTCACTTGGATCAGGGAATGGAAAAATTTCCATTGAGTATTCTGCATTTAAGAACTCACCAAAATACTGTAACCTTTGAAGTGTTAAATCAACTAAACTTAAATGGGTCATATTGTTTCGAAGCCATGAAAGGACTATTTCCAAATCAGGATGATCACATATCTTGAATATGGGTTCTTCGTTTTCCACTTATATTTTCTAACTAGGTCAATAAATAAATTTAAAGTTCAAAGATATTTAAGACTCATATTACCTAATAACTATTTTTTGTGATTTTTATACGCTATGAATAGTGAGAGGTTAATACTATTACTAATGAAATAGTTAGCGAATTATAGTTGTTCAATTTTAGATAACTTATCAAGAATCAAATTTATCTAATTGATATTTCTGCTTAGAAACATAAATCATAGGTTTTTTATTCTTGAGCTCAAAATACTCTTCAACGCCGTTTGAAATACTTATCTCTCTAATATTTTAAATAAAAAGATCTAAACTCTTCCTAGATGACATATCCAGAGTTTACACTCGAAAGTGCAATTCATTTCCTTACATTAAGCCATCAGCTTTAAGTTATGTTTTTGGTTAGTTCCTTAAAATTTATTTATTTCATTTTAACGTGCTTAAAGTAATTTATTTTTCTAAGGTTACGGGTGCATTAGGACAGGTTTATTTGCTTATTATTCGATAGGAATTGAAAACCTGTTTTGATTTTGTACTTTTTAATGAGTCTATGCTCTGCGGTGGTTTTGCCACTTAATTTTAGCATTCATAAATATAATTACCTGTTAGCACTTAAACCTATATTATTTTAAATAATGTAAACTTTTAATATCTTGAGGGTATATAAACCAAACCAATAGAATCAATTAAGTACGCTATCTTATGAGACTAGACACGCTAACTTTAACAATTGTGAAATTATGAGATTGATTAGATCAGGGAACTATAAAACCGAGAAATATGAAGTGTTAACTTTTCAAGTTTAAATCAAAAATTCTTTGTATGAAAATTTCAAGTCTGTTGTTACTTCTCTCAATCTGTTTGTCATGTACAAAAAAGAGCCTTTTGAATCAATTGGTCAAATCACCAAATGACCTTCATTTTGATCGGTTGTCTACTGTTTGGGATGAAGCAATACCACTTGGCAATGGCATGATTGGTGTATTAATTTGGGAGAGGGAAGGCAAACTTAGATTCTCATTAGACAGGGCCGACCTATGGGATCTTAGACCTATGAAGAATAAAGAAAAATCAGAATGGAAATTTAGTTGGGTGTATAATCAATGGAAAATAAAGGATTACAAATCTGTTCAAGATATGTTTGACATACCTTATGATAATTCTCCGGCGCCCTCAAAAATTCCGGGTGCATCACTGGAGTTCGATGTTTCGGCCTTTGGTGGGGTGGAATCAGTTCACTTGTATGTTGAAAATGCAATTTGTGAAGTAAGGTGGAAAAATGGAGTCCGATTATTAACTCTTGTACACGCCACCGAACCTCTAGGTTGGTTTCAATTTGAGGGTTTAGAGGGCCCATTAAATTATGAATTGATTCCTCCTGCATATTACCATACCGAAGTCAACAAAGACGAAGGTCCAGTTGTTGGACAGGATTTGACAAGATTGGGTTATGAGGAAGGAAATGTAGCTAAACAGAATAATTTAATCATATATAATCAAGAGGGATGGGGTGGTTTTAAATATCAAGTAGGTGTTACTGGCGAAATTAATGATGATGCATCCCAAGGTATCTGGAGTATAAGTTCTGAGTTCCCCGAGTGGGAGAAACAACCCTCTGCTTACCAAATCATAAACAAATATCTAAATAAAGATATTGCTACTCTTTTGTCGACCCATCAAGATTGGTGGTTAAACTTCTGGGATAAATCATCTATACAAGTTCCTGATACAATCTTACAAAAACAATGGTACTTGGAACAGTATAAATTTGGATCGGCAGCACGAGCTGGAGCACCACCAATTTCTTTACAAGCAGTTTGGACAGCAGACAATGGAAAGCTACCTCCTTGGAAAGGAGATTTTCATCATGACCTTAACACACAATTAAGTTATTGGCCCTCATATAGTGCCAACCATCTTGATGAAGAGATTGGTTTTATAGACTGGCTTTGGAATAATCGTTCAGTTTTCAAAGAATACACAAGAGGATACTATGAAACCGAGGGAGTAAATGTCCCAGGAGTATCAACGTTAACAGGTCAGCCTATGGGGGGTTGGATTCAGTATGCTTTTAGTCCAACCGTTTCTGCCTGGTTAGGGCATCATTTTTACTTACATTGGCGCTACTCAATGGATCGTGAATTCCTAAAACATAAGGCATATCCTTGGATTAGAGATGTTGCCATATTTTTGAAAGAAATTTCTGAAGTAACTGATAAAGGGATGAGAAAATTACCAATAAGTTCTAGTCCCGAAATATATAACAACAGCAGAGATGCCTGGTTTAGAGAGACCACTAACTATGACCTTTCACTTATAAGATGGACATATGAAAAAGCCGCAGAGTTAGCATTTGAAGTTGGTAAGGTAGGAGAGGCGAAAAAGTGGACTAGTATTCTTTCTCAATGGCCGGAGTTACTTGTAGATAAACAAAGTGGTTTAATGTTTGGACAAAATTTACCTTATAAATTTTCTCATAGACATTTCTCTCATGTGATGGGCTTTCACCCTTTAGGATTGTTAGATTTTTCTAAAGGATCAAGTGATCAAAAGATAATAAAAAATACTTTGGCCACATTAGATGAAATAGGCTCTGATTATTGGACCGGCTATTCTTTTAGTTGGCTAGGAAATTTAAAAGCAAGGGCTTTTGATGGCGAAGGAGCAGCTAGAGCATTAAGAATTTTTACTGAGAATTTTACTTTACCAAATAGTTTCCATGTGAATGGGGATCAATCTGGAAAAGGGTACTCAAAATATTCCTATCGACCATTTACCTTGGAAGGTAATTTTGCATTTGCAGCCGGCTTGCAAGAGATGTTAATCCAAAGTCATACAGGGATTATTCATATATTTCCTGCTCTTCCAAATGATTGGAAAGATGTTAAGTTTCATCAACTTAGAACAGAAGGGGCATTTTTGGTTTCGGCAACCATGGAAAATGGGTCTTTGATCAATGTAAATATTAAGTCCGAAAAAGGAGGCGTTCTAAAAATAAAGAATTCTTTTCAAAAAGGTGAGTTTAATTCTTCTGTAAAATATGAAATCAATGATAATGGAGTAATTGTTATTGATACCAATATAAGTGACTCTATAAATTTGACCTTAAAAATATGATTAAAAAACTGTCTAAATCTTTAATCTAAGATATTTATTGAATTATAGGCTTTATTTAAAATCACATTGCTTTGCTGTAAAAAAATAGAGTGGTTTTTAATACTTGTTGATGTTTAGTTTCATGATTTCTGGGGAATGCTCATTAATTAGTTTGCTAAAAAGATTCTTTGAGTGATATTCCGCTTTTTAAACAAATGAGAGAGAGTGATTATTCTGAAATAAATGAAATATTAAAAAGTTTAATTTTAAGCTTATTTAAAGGATAGCACTTTAGGGCTAAATATTTCAACTTTAACTTAAGATGATACAATTATCGATTTAATATTTTAATTTACTTAGGGTAAAGTATTTGCCCGAGTTTCCATTTTCAAAAGGGATCATGTAAAAGCTATATGAATACTCTTGATTGCCTCTATACATATATTTTTCCTGTGGCTTTGCATGCCAACTATCATCACCCCCAACACCACGTTGACCTAAGTCAACATTCAATTGTACTAAATTTTTTTCATTAATGTCTATGGTATGTTTTCTGAGATTTGAAATTTTATAATCAATATCGTTTGTAGTATCAAAGTCTTCATTTTCCATATGAAGTGCGCTAAATGATATAAAATTATTCTTTCCAGAAACTATTAATAGTCCATTCTTACTTTGATTAGATAGTGCAACCCACCTTGTATCTGTTTTATATCCATTTTCTTGAGGACGAATGTATGGCACATATTGCTCTGATACATTTGAATTGTATAAATCAACAAATGCCGAGGTCTTTCGGTCTTGATAATTTTCCCATGGGCCCCGTCCAAAATAGCTTAACTTATTGTATGATTTTGGTAATTGCATTCGCATACCAACCCTTGGAATATCTCCTTCATATTCAGTTGGTTTTAGATTATTATTTATATGAACAATACCATTGCCAAATATTGTATAAGTGGACCTGAATGTTGTTCCTACAGATGGTAATTGATATGTAACTATCATTGTGGCATTACCATCTAGAGTCTTTTTGGCAACTAAGTCAATTACCTTATGATTGATAGAAGCACTTTTCCACTCAATATTTTTTTTGTGCATCTGATTTCCAAAATCATTATCGGTTACAGCTCTCCAAAAGTTAGGCTTAGGACCTTTATTGTCTTTCAGTATTTTTCTGTTATTGAATTGATAAAAGGTAATTCTACCTTTATTTTTGCTAAAAACCAGTTCTAGCTTTTCATTAAAAAAAGTAATGATTTCATTATCTTCTTTTAGAAAGACTTCAGCTTTTGAAGCAAAATTATCTTTTGTTTCTCTTAATTTATTCTCTAAGGTAATTTGTTCGTGAGCAACTTCAAATCCTGAAGGTAAAATTCCCCAATTCGCTTGAGTAGTCGCTGATATTTCAACAAAATATTCTGTGTTTGTCTTAAAGTTTACGTCATTTAATGGGATACGAATAAGTTTTCCAGTATTCGGCTCGATAAAATAATCCTCTATCTCAATTCTTTGTAAAATTTCACCCTCTGCTTTTATTGTAGCCACAAAATTAAATTGATTAAGATTTGTAAAATCATAAAGGTTTTCAATAAGAACCCTGAGTTCATTGTGATTATTTACACCTCTACTTTTAAAGTTGATGTATTCGTGAGCTTTCTTTACTTCATATAGTGCTGGTTGTGGCTTTCGATCTGGAAATACAATACCGTTATTGAGGAATGTATTATCAGATGGCATTTTTTCCCCGTAATCTCCACCATAAGCATAATACCTTTCACCATTAATATTGGTTTTCCAAATTGACTGATCAACCCAGTCCCAAATAAATCCTCCCTGAAGGTTATCGTATTTTTCAATTAAATTCCAATAGTCTTGAAAATTTCCCGAGCTATTTCCCATAGCATGTGCATATTCGCTAGGAATAAATGGTCTATCGGTTTTAGATTCTCCGATCATTTTAAAATTACTGGGTGAGGGATACTGAGGTGCTAGAATATCTGTATTGCTGTCCATATCATAAATAATTCCATCATGATCTTTGTAAGAACGTTCATATTGTACAGGGCGCCGTGTTTTATCATTTTTCTTTATAGCAGTGTACCCCTTATGAAAGTTAATGCCGTTTCCTCCTTCATTACCCATTGACCAAATGATGACAGAGGGATGATTTTTATCTCGTTCTACCATACGAAGCATTCGGTCAATATGAGCCTTTTCCCATGAAGGTGCTTTTGCTAATGAATGCTCTCCGTAATACATACCATGAGATTCTATATTTGCCTCATCAACTACATAAAGACCGTAGATATCACAAAGTTCATAAAACCTTCTGCTTCTTGGATAGTGGCTCAAACGAACCGCATTTATATTGTTCTCTTTCCAAAGACGTATATCTTTCATTATTAATTCCTCAGACATTACGTGACCATTATCAGGACTTGTTTCTTGAGTATTGACGCCTTTTAATGTGATATTTTTACCATTTACCAAGAGTAATCCATTTTTTATTTCAACACTTCTAAACCCAATATCGGAAGGGATAATTTCAATTAGATTACCTTCATAGTCTTTGGTTGTTAAAATAAGTGTATACAAATTTGGATGTTCGGCACTCCATTGTTTAACATTTGGTAGGGTAAATTGAAAATTATATGATGCTCTTTTATATTTTTCAATGGCGAGAGTTTTGGTGTCAGAAGCAATACTGTCTTTACCTTGTAACAATAGATATGATATAGTAAGGTTTTTATTTTTATTAAAATTATTTATTAGATCAATATAAATTGAGAGCTCCCCATTTCTATATGCATCATCTAAAATTGAAACAACCTCAAAATCTTCAATTCTTATTTGGGGTCTCGCATAAATAAAAACATCACGTTCAATACCACTAATACGCCAAAAATCTTGACATTCAAGATAAGATCCATCTGTCCAACGAAATATCTGAAGTGCAATAGTATTTTCTCCTACTCTGAGAGCTTTTGTAATGTCAAATTCAGCAGGTAATTTACTGCCCTGTGAATAGCCAATATATTTTCCATTTATCCAAACAAATCCCCCCGATTTCATCGCACCAATGTTTAGAAAAATATTTTTGTCTTTCCAATCTTCCTCTAGTGTAAATTTTCTCAGATAAGAGCCTACAGGATTATATTCATCGGGGACATTTCCTGGATTTTTTGGATATATTTTTTCGATAAATTCTATATCATCAGCTACCGGTGCTTTATAATCTGCAAACTCATATTGATGATTTACATAAATGGGTATCCCAAATCCTTCAATTTCCCAGTTAGCGGGTACCTTAATGGTATTCCAGTTTGAAGCCTCAAATTTAGGATTCATAAATGAAGTCGGGCGGTAAATTGGATTTTTTACCCATTTAAATTTCCATTTGCCATTTAAGGACTTGAAATATTTTGATTTGCCGCTTATTTGCTCGTCAATACTGGAATATGATGTGAAAGAAGCATGAGCAGATAGTTTGTTTTGACTAATTACACTCTCATTTTCTATGTAGTATTTATAATCTTTAATTAAATTCTTTTCCTGACAGAAAGCAGTAATATTGATTAGAGATATTGTTAAAAAATAAAAAAGTGATTTCATTGTTTTACTCTTAATAGTTCGCTTGATTAAAATAAGTTATTAAATATTTTAACTCCTAGTGCATTTTTCTAATCTACATTTTTTTTAGGACGAGGATTTTCGCTAAGCCAAAATCAAGAAGTTGTAATAGGTGAAAAGCGTAAAATCTCTGTAACTGCATATTTGGCCACAAATAATACATGTGTTTGCTTATCCAAATTTTACAAAAGAATATTATTTAGCACCTCATACATATCCAATAGATTTAAATTCTATCATTCTGACCAACTACTCGTAAAGTTCAAATAGCCAAGTTTCATAATCACGAATATCCTCAACGGTCCCTCTACTCTCGATAAACTCATAAAATGCTTTTGTTTTTTCTAATTTTTCTAGCAATATAATATGATCTCCCTCACTTTTTCCTGAGACCGCTGCCCAATGTGTGGCTCCATCAGGTTTATTAATATCGTAGGTTCCAAAAGCAATAAATCTTCCATCAAATTCCTTTTGAAGTTCTTTTAACATTTTTTCTTGAGCAGTTTTGAATTGATTTTGATTAGCAGCTTTAAAGTCCCAGATATGAATGACATCTCCTTTTTTTGGGCGACCTTGACCAAATAAAAATCGTCCTGCCGAATGTTCTGTGTACTCGATAATACAATCACCCATCTTTGCCCAATAGGCATCCCATTTATCTTGGCTTATCCCCTCAAACATATCTCCTTCTGCAGGCATTACCCAAACAGTGCGAAATATTGCACCATTTTTATGCCCCTTTAGAATACGTTCAATCGCTATTTGACTTCCACTCGTAAATTTTGCATCTGAAAGTAATATTTCATGAGCATCTACAAAATTATCTTCCATACCTTTTTTTAGTTTAAGTACGGCTGAATTAAACATCATTGTTTGTGCCGACAAGTTAGCTGAAAAGAGTAGTGTAATTAATAAAGAAAAATTCTGCATGTATAATTTTAAAATTCTCATTTTATTTTTATTTGTAGGTTAGTTTTATTTTTTCGTAAGACAAGGGTTACACTTAGATAGGTGACAGATTTATAAAAAAACCTTCAGAGTCATTAAACCAAGAATTTTTGTACAAAATTTAAATGCGCTTATCGAAAATTAGAATGGATATTCCTACTATATGCTGACTAAATATCAAAGGGATCAATTACCTCAATAATTCGTGGTAAAATGCTCTTTCTTATTTAAAATAAGCCTCAATATTCGCAGATATCAACTTTTATGAGAAGTATTTCAGGAACTATTAATTTCTAATGAACAGCTGCAAGCATACAATATTTTAATTCAAGTATAAATCAGTCTTAAGCTATTTTTCATGTAGATCAGTTCGAGTTTATTAGTGGAATAGAAAATACTTTAGAGAGGTTCATTTATTAGCCCTTTGGGGTTACCTCATTTGTCAAAAGAGGGCTTAGACGAAATATAAAAAAGTACTTCTAATAAAAAAATAATCTCCAATCGCAAAAATTGAAAGTTAAACAGATTAAAAGATGAACATGATTTTTATTTAACTACTACCTTTTTTCCAACCATAAAGCAATAATGAATAAATTAGGAAATTTAGTATCATCAGAAAAATTGGTGCATGAGGTTCATCTGAAATAACTCCTATATAATCGGGCATGGCAACTAGAAAGAGCATTATTCCAAAAAGGAGAGATAATTCTTTTTTAGCATCTAAGTCTGCTATTCTTAAAGCTCCGAATATTGGCACCACTATGGCAGCTCCCATGAAACCCATAACGGAGAGGAAGGTATCAACAACTATAAGTCCTTCAGTACTTTGCAGCATGCTTTCACCAAACCCGTCAACAATAAAAAACTCTTTAACTGAAGGAATTATAGAGGCTAAAATTATTGGAAAAATTTGCATCAGGAGGGTGAGTGTGCCCGAAACAATAAATATATTATTTAATTTCATTTTCTTAATTTTGTTGATAAATATATTTAATATAACTAACATTAATAAACTTTCAATAGCTTAAATAATTTCTTGCATGAATAGAAGCACTTTATAAGTTATAAGCGGCATAAAAAACAAACATCCTTGCTAGTTATCGATGGATTCAGGTGGCTGTCTGTTTATCAAAATGAGCTTGACGGGATAGCTATTTTAGCTGATTTTGACTTTTAATTTTGCGAGAATTAATTAATTTTATTTGACATATCATGTTTATGTATGTGTTGTTTTTGTTTTTACCTCAAAATTTTAACCCTATGAAAAAAAATTATTTATTTCTGTTAATCTACTTATCATCCACATTTGGAATTTTTGCACAGAATGTTGTAAAGGTTTACGACTTTGATGTTAAAATGGGTCATGCATCTGATGTAGCCAGAAATTTTGCTGACTATCATAATGTCGAGAGGAAATCTGGTGCGGCTATATTACAGTCAGTGAGTTTTCTAGACGGTGTAACGCATAGAATGATTTTCGCTGGTGATCCTGCAAACTGGGGTCCAAAAGTTGAAAAATCTGATGACGAGTGGGAAGCTTATTTAAGAAAACAACAACTACATATTAACAGTGGAGGAGGATCGATGGTTATGACGAGTCTTATGTGGAGAATGGAGGGTGATTTTGAGAAATGTAAAACGTCCAGATATTGGGAAATTATTCCTGAAGAACCTGAAAAATATATAAAAGCTCGTGAAAAGTTTGTAAAGTCAATTGGTAATATTCTGGAATGGAGGATTATGGGGTTATCTTCAATTGATATGGGTGGTCTTGGAGGAACGCATACATCACTGTTGTGTGGCTCTGATTTAAATGATATCATTCTTACTGAAAGAAAAATTCGGGAATCTAAAGCTTATAAGTCTTACATAGAGGAACGAGGAAACGTTCAAATAATAAAAAGTTATTCTGCAAACTATATTCACAACTTTTGAATTTAAATATTAATATTTATTTTGGAAATATTTAGTTTTTTTGGTTGCATAAATCAATTTGCTGTGAAAAACTATGTCTATTCAATGCTTTTAATATAATTCGTTTTAGAGTAAACCAAATGCTTGCTTTTGAATAATATCTTGCGTTGAAGTACCTATATTTCATATTTAATGCCTTGATTTATTCTCTTTGTAGAAAATTTTCTAAAAACATAATAATGTGAATAACATATAAATATCCTCTATATTCGAAATTTCTCTAACTAGTAGAAGATATTCTTGTTATTGTTTTTTTGAAGGGTTAATGCTAAAATATGGTAATTAGAACGATTTGAATCAATGGAGCTATGTACTTCCCTAGAATAAACCTTTCTTTGGCTAAATTTTTTGTATTTGGTGTTTCAGATATCCTGATATTCCTTTTAAACGGAAATTTGTTGTTACCCCTCGAGGGCCCAATTACCTGATTAACCAATCTTGTTTTAATAACCTTACGTTGTCTGTCCTTTCTTAACATAATTATTATCCACTAATATATGGATGGATAATCTGCGAAAATATTAAAATCGAAATATACCGACTAGCGGATATGTTACAGATTTTTGCTAAGTAAAGTTTTTAGAATCAATTTAGTCTAATAAAACACATTGGTTTAATCTAAGGTCATCCTCAACCAATTTGTATTTTATTTTCCTTTTAACCAAACCATCAGTATACTGTACTGAGACTTTTGCGTTTCTACTGATTTTAATTCCTTGTGATTGTTTATCACTACAGCATTCACAACTTGAATGATGTTTTTCTTGCATACCGTAATTTAATTATTTGAGTTGAATTTGTAAAACTTGTAGTATCTAAAAGGATTTGTGCCGTGATTTAACTAAGCGTATTTTTTTTTCATGAAATTTATATTAAAAAAGACAAATAGGGTGCAATTAGCGATATTAATTTGATATTTTACAATAAATATATTTTTGATTGAATAATAAAATAATTTATTTGGTATGATCTTTGTGTTTATTTTTAACAAGTTGTTAATCTAAATTTAAAAAAAATGGGAAGGCTATATTTAAAATTATTTTTATTATTGGTGCTAACAACATTATACTCATGTAAGACCACCAAAAATCTTGAAATTTCTGCTCCATTTTCAGAAAAAAAGTATAAATCGAATAAGAATTTTTTCAGAGTAACAAGTAGCGGAAGTAGTAAAGACTTGGAGACAGCTAAAAAGAAGGCAATAATGAATGCTAAATCAGAGCTGGCGGGAAACATCAGATCTACAGTGAAAGCTGTCACGGATCAATATACAAACTCGACAACTGTGGAGAATAATGAGCAGTTTGAAAATAAATTTGAAGAATTGGCGAGAACTGTTGTGAAAGAAATTCTTTCTGACTTAGACGTAAAAGAAGAAAAATTGTTTAGAGAATCAGATAAAAAAACGGGTAAAGATAATTATTCAGTTTGGGTTGTTATGGAAATGTCGAGGCAATCTGTGTTTGATGACATGAACAACAAAATAAGTAAGGATCAAAAGCTTCAACTGGATTATGACAAAATGAAGTATGAAAAGATTTTCAATTCAGAAATGGAAAAACTTGCAGAAGAAAATAATTAAAATATGGTTTTTTCTATCACTTTTTTCATGTACCAATATTTTAATAGCACAGAAAAAAATTAAGATAAAGGAAAGCCATGGAACTGCATTTATTTCTGGAGATGTAAGTCCCAATGAAGCAAAAAAGAGAGCACTTTTTAATGCAAAAATAAATGCATTGAAATCTGCTGGCATAGTTGAAAGCATTAAATCTTTTGAAACGTTATTTACAAGTGAATTTAATAACGATTATCAACAATTTTATAGCTCCGCGATCCAAGATGAGATTCAAGGGAATATCTTGAGTTATGAAATAATCCAAGACACGATCGTTAGAAAAAATGAATTGGAATTTTATGCCAAGGTAACCATTAATGCTCTCGTAATAGAATACAAAACTAAGCCAGATGTAACTTTTGATGCCAATATTGAAGGAATTAAAGCCGTTTATGATAATGGAGAATTGTTAACATTTAACGTAAAATCAAGTCAAACGTTCTATTTAACGATATTCAATATAAATGATGTGGATGCTTCGGTATTCTTTCCAAATAGTCGAGAGGTTTCTCGGAGATTGTCTCCATTTGATTATCATGAATTTCCTTTAGATGTACAAACGGAATATGCCCTTGTTACTTCTGAGGATCAAGAGATGAACCGTTTAATATTTGTCTTTACAAAAACTTATATTCCTTTCATAAAAATGGATGAGGATGGATTAACTAATGAGAACCAAATATTTAGTTGGATTTATTCTATTATGCCTGATCAAAGAAATGTTCAGTATTACAGTTTTACTATCCGGGGATAAACAATGGAAAAAATATTTTTGTTTGTTTTTTTTTGCTTACCTATCATAGGCATAGGACAAGACATTCCATTGACCGAGAAAAATATTACCACTAAAAAAATGGAGAATGAAGATAGAAAATCAAAAGAAAAAACACCAGTTGAAATTATGAACTCTGCCAATCCAGATAGAAGATTGCACCTGAAAGGGCAAATTGGATACATATCGAATCCAAAGAGAGCACCTTTTGGTCTAAATTTATTTTCCTTTCGAAATAATAATAATTTTGGTTATTATATTGATTATCGAACAGATTTTAATGTTCATGGTCTATCGGATCACGAGCTAATGGATAGAGATTGGATAATTAATACTTCTGCTACCCCTACCGGGGATTTGTTAGAAGGTGGATACAGAATTTTTAATGTTGGTATTGCTATGAGTCTTTTTAGATCTGAAAAAAGAGTCACCTGTTTATACATGGGATACGGAACAAGCAAACAAAAGCGTTATGAAGAATATGATGTGCCTTGGTTTGGGACATATTATTCAGAGTATAGTGCGTTAAAATCCCGAAATTTCAATATTGGCCTACTATTTCAGTCCAAGTCATCATTGTCTTGGCAAATAGGTTATGATTCGGAGGTACCGGGAATCAATGTTGGGATTGGTCTTACTTTCAGTTAAAAATTTAAATTTTGTACACTCGAAATATTATCATATTATACCTATTATTTAGTTGCTTTTTTTCTCGAGCACAAGAGGAATGTGTATCTGGAAATTGCTATGATGGTTTTGGTAAAAATATTTATGATAACGGTCAAAAATATATTGGAGAATTTAAAAATGGAATCCGTCATGGTTTTGGGACTACTTATTTTACAAGAGGTGATGTTTATGTAGGCGAATATAATAATGGAAAAAGACATGGTTTCGGCGTATTTGAATGGGAAAGTGGAAATAGGTTTATTGGTAGTTTTAAAAATGGTAAAGAGGATGGATATGCTTTAAAGTTTGAAAAAGGCTGGAGTGGTAAATCCAGAATACTTTTGAGTAACTGGAAGGATGGAAAGTTGGAAAATGGCAGTGTTGAGGATGTTAGAAACAAAACTGGATGTCTCAAAGGGAAGTGTAATAATGGTAGTGATAATGGAATTTATGTCAGTCAAAATAGACTTGTGCTTGGCAATACGAATAAATCAATAATTCTCATTAAAAAGTATTCCAGAGAACTGGGTATCAATCCAGCAAATTGGTCAAGTGTCTACATAGGAGATGTTCTTGGCAATTTTTTAGAAAAGAACTTTGCAATTAAAAAGGGGCTCAAAGCCATTAAAACGGACAAAGGATGGTCTACTGAATTGCAAAACATACAAGATGGAGTTTGGACTTCTTATTTTTCAAGTGCCAACAAAGATATATTCTTAAGAAACTGGGTTGATGGTGAGATGGTAGATGAAATTCCTATTGATGATATTAACATTAAAATTTCTGCACCTGCCTCTTTGGTTGTAGAGAATGTCTCATTTAAAGATAATAATTCCAATAACCTTCTTGAGGCTAATGAGGAGGCAACAATTAGTTTTAATTTAAAGAATATAGGAAAGGGTCCCGCATACGGAATTAATATTAAAATTGTTGATGAAAAAAATATTGAAGGTATTAGATACAATAGAAACATACCTATTAAAATTTTAAAGCCTCAAGAAATTAATTTTATTACAATAGATTTAAGCACATCAATGAGGTTAGCTACCGGTACACCTTCCTTCAATATTACTATTTCTGAGATAAATGGTTTTGATGCAGATCCCATTAATTTATCGATTTCTACTCAGAGTTTTATTCCTCCTCAGCTAGAAGTGGTAGATTTTGTATTTAATAGTGATGTTGGGGTTATGAAATTGGGTAAAGAAGCTAATCTTCAGTTTGCCATACAAAATATTGGACAAGGAATTGCTGAAGATATTGACATAAAAATGTTGATACCCGATAACGTATTTGATATTGACGGAACAGAATATTCAATATTTAAATTGTATCCCGGAGAAAAAAAGATGATAAGTTTTAGCTTTTTTACAAATAGGAGATTTGCCTCTGATACATTAAAAATTACCGCAAAAATATCTGAGAAATTTAATAAGTATGCCACTAATAGGACTATGGCTGTAGAGATACAGAAAGAAATAAGTGGAGCAATAGCATTAGATATAGAATCAGATGTTATAATTGAAGATATTGATATTAAAAGGTTTAGTTTAACCTCTCATGTAGATAAAAATATTCCGAAAAATAACAAAGTGAATAATCGTTTTGCCCTGGTTATAGGTAATGAGGATTATAAATCCTTTCAAAGGACTTTAACCTTAGAACAAAACGTTGATTATGCAAAAAATGATGCAATTATTTTTAAGGAATATTGTTTACGAACCTTGGGTGTTAAAGAGGAAAATATGCATTTTTTATTAAATGCCACGGCAGGACAAATGAGTCAAGAAATAGATTTAATAAGTAAGATATTATCTAAATTAGGTAATAAAGCTGAGCTTATAGTGTATTATGCGGGGCATGGGTATCCTGATGAGATTTCAAAAATACCTTATTTAATACCTGTAGATGTTTCGGTGAAAAATTTGGGTAATGCCGTAAAATTATCGCACGTTTATTCGAAATTATCCGAAACGAACGCAAATAAAATATATATTTTTCTTGATGCTTGCTTCACTGGAGGAGGCAGAAATATTGGTTTGTTAGCATCCAGAGGTGTTAGGGTAAGACCAAAAAAAGGAAGTTTAAGTGGTAATTTGGTTGTTTTTTCCGCGAGTAGTGGAGAGCAGTCCAGCTTACCTTATTATGAAGAGGGCCATGGAATGTTTACGTACCATTTGTTAAAAAAATTACAAGAATCCAATGGGAATATAGATTTCGGAAAATTATCAGATTATGTAATAAAGGAAGTTTCTTTAAAGTCATTAATTGAAAATAAAAAAGAACAAGATCCAAGTATAAGCTTTAGTCATAAAGTTGCTGAAGAATGGCGAGATTGGAGGTTTAATTGATCCTTTGCCCTTGATTTAACAAACATTAAATCACCCTATTTTTAATACTCGAAAATAAGCTTTAACCTTTCTATTATAGCCTAAAAATGAAAATGGTCAATTTAATCTTCTTAAACAATGTCTTAAATATTGGACTTAAGTACTTTAAACCTTTAGAAATGCATGGTATTTCAACGTATGTGAAGCTCTCTTTGAATTTATTTTTTCATACATTTCTCAATACAGAATAAATAATTTTTACAACATAAAGTTATCATTTTCAAGTTCTTCATTTATTTACCAAAATTCTTTGAGTTATCACTAATTTAACTTCAATCAACATAGGGACATAAATGTACAATTTATAAAATGACTTGTGAGTGTCGTAAATATTAAATAAAAGTTTCCAGAAATTTAATGCTCACATTAATTATTATATCTCAGTTACAAATGTTAACAGCTATGAGTGAACTATAATAAAGCAATTTAAAAATAGAAGTTTTGCAGATAGGGCAGTTTTTTGAAAGAAGGTAACTATTTGATTATAATACCATCTAAAGAGAAATAACTTTGATATCATCAAAAAAGCTGTCTAAACTACTGATTAAGTCTCTTCAGACGTAAACCAAGTTTCATATTTGTAAATTTATTTAGCTATTTGAGTAAATACCTCACTTTTGGGTTACAAATAAATTAATTTCTTAATATTAGTACCAAATATTACTCCTGTGGTTAAATGTGTATTTGGAATCAATTGGACATTTGTTTGCGATATAAATTTGAAAGAAATAGGGTTCCACCTATGATTTTGATTCTAAAGACTAAAAATCAAAAAAAAGGAGATTCTTGTTAAGAAACTCCTTTATAAATATAATTATTTTATCTTATCTTATCTTATTAATTCCAGCTTGTGTCAAGCACTCTCCAAACTGACTGTTTTTTCGCATCTGCAAAATTTCCTAAATCCAATTCATTAACTGCTTTTGAAAAGGCTTGGAAATTTGCATCTGACTCCCATTTACCCTCAGAATAGGCTTGAGCATTGATCAGATCTGCAAGAGAGGGAAAACCATCCCATGATACTCCATTATAATTCATCATTTTACCATTTTCGGTATGATTGCCCACCACTTTCATACCGAATCCCCAATTTAATCCAGGGTTTTTCTCTAATTGTGGAGTGACGTAAAGTTCTCCCCATAACTTGTTATTTTCGATGAAGCTGTTCCAATTAGAAGCTTTGTACTGGTTCATAATAAAATATTTTGAATCAGTACCACTGAGCGCAGTAGAGATTAATTGATATGTTTCCATTGATCCCATTATCATTTTAAATACCGATTGATCGGGTCTTTTAACTCGTGCTTTTTTGACATTTTCATCACTCGTCCAATCCCAGTTCCAATCTTCCAATTGCTTGGGATTTTTGAAATGGTGAAAAAATACAAATTGATTTTGGTTTGTATTTGATTGCCACATTTGCCAACCATCCCATTTTTCCTCTTTTACTGCTAATTGTGCCATTTTTTTATAAAATTCACTATTCGCCTTTATGAAAGCATTTACATCTCCTTCAACTTCTATATAATGAGCTCTTATTAAATAGGGTTGTTCTTGAGCATAAGCGAAATTCAGTAAAGTTATGCTTAAAAGCATAAAAATTATTTTTTTCATTTTATTGATTTTTTAAGTTGATATAATAAAAAGGTAATATAAAAAAAACTGCTGAAATTCCAGAATATAAATAATTTACTCAATTGATCACATTGAGAGCAAAGTTTATAGGATACAAAAAAAGAGCTATCAAATTAGATATAGATACATGTTTTTGTAGTGATCTTTTATTTACTCAAAATCAAGAACCTCTATGAAATTTCAAATTAATAAGATTGAATCTTGTCATCCATCAAATTATCAAATACAATGTGAAGGTAGGTTCTTGAATAACGTGAATCACAGGTTAAAATCTTAGTTGAGAACAAATTATTCACGAACAAATAAGTCTCTATGAGCATCAGTAAAAATATTTTTTTGTAATCTATATATTTGTGCGCGTACATTGAGTTGGTCAATTGCATGGTTTCTCGGTTTGATTTTCAACTCTTTAATTTAATTAATCATATGAGAAAATTATTGGTACACTTATTTTGCTAGGTTACCAAAGCGTTTTTAAGTTTTTTTTCTTGAGATAATTTCTCTGTATAAAGGCGTTGTTCCATTTACATGTAACAATTCCTGATTATTAGATGCAATATGAATTGCCTTATTTTTTTCGAAAGAATAAAGATAATTTCGATTATTTTAAATCTTTTTATAAGTGTATTTATTTCTTTGACATTATCATTATTGAATTTAAAAGAATTTCCAAGTGATGTTTAAAAGTAATTTTCATTTTTAAATTTTAGATTGATCATACTTTCCAAATTATCTGTTGGACATATCAAAAACAGGCGTTTTTGCATACAAAATAAATCATGGATTATAAGGAAAAGAAGAATGATGTAAATCAATTTTCAATTGGCCATTTATCAATTTGTAACCAAAAGTATATTCGACTTTAGCTTCGTTACCGCTTGGGTCAGTAAAAAAATAATTACCCATTGCAATAGCACGACTTTCTTCTAGAATGAAATTTGAATTTTCGAATTTTACTTTTGTCCACGGGTTAATTGCAAAACCACCATCTTCTTGACATTCACGATTTTCGCCTGCGATGAAGTAGGATAGTGCCTCTTTCTTTGTTGGTCTAAATTGTTCTATTTTACATTTGGTGGGTTTAAATAAGACTGGATTCATTTCGAATGAATATAACTTGTCTAAAAAAGCATTTGTAAATATCTCACACTCGGATCTATTGTCTTTGAGTGATCCAATTTTTACAACTCCATTACCCCATTCTTTTTGAGCTTCTATAACTTGTTCTTGAGAAATCATAATTTAATTTTTTAATGCAACATTGTTGCAAACATACAAATCAACCTTTTAAAAAACGATATTTTTGTTGTAATTGTATAAGGCAACAATGCTGTATTAAAGGCGATAAGATTTTGGGAAAATTATAATCTAAAGTAGATCTGAAATGAAAGGAAAATTATCATTTACTGTACTAAGTTGCTTTCTTGGAGCGGGAAAAACGACTTTGCCCAACTATGTGGTACACAATAAGGAATATATAATGGTTGCTATTATTAGTAATGCTATGAGTGATGCAAATTTCAACAATGAGACTTAGAAAAAAGGTATACTGGTGAATGGCCTATTTAAAGGGTATAACCTTATAGATTAAAAGTGCTTATTCATCTTATTAAAGGTATTAGTTAACCAAATCTTGGGATAAAATCAATAAACTTTTGCGTGGTTACAAACATTTATCAGATTGACTATTTAGGATAAGCGTAATTTTTTCTAAATTATTTTGTAATTCTTTACTTATTTTTATTTTAAAAGATGGAGCCAATTATTACGATTGTAGGTTTTTTGGGAGCAGGTAAAACAACGCTTTTGAAGCATTTGATCAGAAGTTGTTTGAAAAGTGAATGGAGTCCTTTCATTATTCTAAATGATCACGCGAATGCATCTCTCGAAATTCAACAATTTGATAGATGGATTGAGAAAAGATATTTGAAAGCTCTAAATGGCAGCTGCATCTGTTGTAGTGGGATTAGTGAATTAAGAGATTTTGTAAATAATATTCCCGAACGGAACAGAGGTATTACATTAATAGAGGCAAATGGAACATCTGATGCTTGTTCCCTGATGGGATTTCTTGGAGTTGGAATTGATAATCGATTTTTCCCGCCTATACAGGTTTCAGTTGCCGATTTGGTGAATTGGCAAAATCGAGGAGAATACAACGAATTGGAGGCAAATCAAATTCAGATGTCATCATTGATTGTATTGACACATACTGAGAACATCTCAAAAAAGCGCGAAGAGGATGTTCGAAAAGAACTTCACGCATTAAATCCCACGGCTCAACTTACTACTATGAAGAAGATAGATGTCTTATCTCTTTATGGACTTACCCCCTCATGTAATGAAGCCAAAAAGCTTAACCATCTTGATTCTCATTGGTCTTCTTGCTCTATCGATTTACCTACCTTACCCGATATTGAATGCATTTATGAGATTTGTAAAATGATACCTAAAACTATTCTTCGAATTAAAGGCTGCACAAAAATTGGGATAGATACTCATTATACTTATTTTGAGCGCATTCCAAATGGTAAGATTTCCATTAAACCATTCAATAATGGATCACCAGTTACTGGTCCAAAATTATTAATTATTGGTCCTGGTAGTAAAATTTCCCTACTTACTGAAGTTATCGGTACTAGTATTATGAGTGCTAGTTTTCGGAGCCCAAATAAAAATAGTGGTCTAGAGTAATACTTTTTAACACCACAAACTCCAATTTTTTTAAAATATCTTTCAAATGTTCTTAATGCTTACATTGAATAGAGATCTATACTTTTTTCTTAATTTATCAAAATGACTTGTTGTCTCCTTTGATTTCATCTTTAAGACTCAAATAATTCTTGTGAAAGAAAACGCTTTCTTCCATTACAATATTTTGGAGTAGTAGTAGCTTTTATGAGATATTATGTATGCCTAATCATCATTCGGACATTTTTGTTCGTATTGATCCCAATTGTAAATCGCATCCTCATTAGGGAAATAATAGCATTTTTTGGTATCATTTGGAAAGGTAAGGTGTTTCCAAAAACCTGTAGGAATGTGTACTCCTGTATTTCTTACTTGATGGTCAGCAGCAAAGAATAGCTCAACCTTTACATCAATATCACCATACTGCTTTGACCATCTTCTTACTTGTGCTTCAAGCTCAGCCCACTCCCCTTGATTGAGTCGATCAATTTGCATGGAGCAGTTCAAAAAGGAAAAGGTGGTCTTTAGATTTGTGTAAGAATCACTAAATGCTGCAGCAGGAGCAAGGTGCCCTTTGTCCCAAGGATTCTTAGTGTAATCGTCATTATCTGAGGTGTGGATGTTTGCTTCTTTGTAGAAGTTCATGTTTCCTCGGTCTACATTCTTAGTTCTGTTGCTGACTGTGTAAGCAATCCAATTGGGCTGCTCGTAAATCTCATTGTAGGAAACCGTATAAATTCCTTTCTCTATGATAACCGCTGAACGTAAGTTTACTTGATTACTATTACCTTCTTTACCGTTTGAGCCACATTTACATTCGCTTTTATTTACATAAGATTTATTACTAGACGCGGTCAGATAATAGCATCCCCCTTGAATTCCTTGATATAGTTTTTGTTCACTGCCATCAACCATTTTTGTTTCATACTCAACCACTTGTGATTGAGCATCAGGGAGCAGATTTGCAAGTATAATAGTGAAGGAGAGGAGGTAGGTTCTGATTTTTAGTAGTCGTTTTCAGTTCCTAATATAATGAATACTTCTTTGGAAGTATTAATAAAATGCTTTATTGGGCTAACAAACTATTTTTGATTCTGTATTTATTAGCTACCCTTATTTATGTTACAGGGTCGAATTAATCATTCTTACTTAATATATTTATTGATACTGAAGATGCGAATAAATAATTTTTCAGATGATAAAATTGGATTTTTTTCAATACAAGCTTATCTGAAGACTTGTTGTGAATGATATTTAATTGTTATATTTAAATCATGAAAATAGCTTATCTATTTGCCATCTTAACCTTGCTAACAAGTTCTTGCCACTCCTCTTTCTACCCATTTAAGCCTTTTTATCCCATAAATCCTTCACCATATATTGGTATGTCATTAACTGAATTTTTGGCTAAATCAGAAACTGCAGTTTTATCTAAAAGCTGGGTTGGCAACCAAGATCGTAAAGGCAAATTTCACGTTTATGAAGTTTGGTATCGTAAGCCTCATTCATTGAAATCTTTCTTTTTTTTCAATGGCAGGTTGTATAAAATAGAGGGGGAGTCACCGGAAGGCAATTTATAGTTTTTATTAAAGTGCTTTAGGGGTGTGTTTAAGATTTTGGCTATAAAATCACAATATTTACACCTCTACTTGAAATTTTAACAAATACAATCCTTGCAAGAACAATCGCTACAGTTAGAAGTCGCGCAGGAGCATGATTTACAATTACACTGTTCCATTTTCAATTAGTTAAATGTTTAATTTATTTCTTAGCCATTCCAAGATAAACTTGACCGAAAAACTCGAACTTTTACTATGTTTTTCTGCGAGAGCCTGTTTGTCAACACAACACTTACATTCTGGCTGATGACTTAAATTCATCCTTAAAGTTAAATATTTTTCCGAAGATTATAAAATCTTGCGTGCTAAGACTATTTAGCCATAATTATAACCTTTTTTTAGACAGACGTTCGATCAAATTAGAAGATCTGCACTATATTCATGCAACTCTACCTTTTCTGCTTAATTTCCCTACTACAATAGCAATCAAGAAAAACTTTCTATTTTGATCTCAATGCCTCATAAGTTACCTACGATCAAACACGTTAAGCACATTGCAGGTTCTCGATAATAATTTTTAAGGGATTTATAATCGCTTTAAATATCTTCAATAACGGTTATGCTTATACCATTATTTAATTAAAGTTACTCTAAATGAGTAACTTTTGAATATCTGTAATTCCAATTGTTTTCGTCTAAAAAACTCCTTTTTTGTGTGCATAATACAATAGTGTCATATTGACAAGTCCTAATATAATCACAGGTAACGGAGCTGTGGGATTCCCTTGAATAACACTAATTAAATCAGGAAGTGCAAAAAAACCGGAGAATACAAATAAGAGAAATGAAATGCGTCTGAGCTCTACTAAACCTTTAAATTGAGTGGCACCAATGCAAATAAAACTAAATCCCAATGCCAATAAACCGACAACAAGTGCGAATTGATCAAACATTACTATAGCATCAGAAGAAGGATTTTCTCCAAAAACATCACCTATTAGCATCAACTTAAATTCCTTAGACAACATACTAAGATATAATGGAAGCGCTTGTATGAATGTTGAAATCGCAACAATCCAAAATATGATTCTTATTTTCATAATTAATACTTTTTTAAATTTAATATTTCTATTCTAATTGAATACTTATGTCTTACGAAAATATATTATTTCTCTCTATTATCTAAATCGAAAAGCTATCATGATGTTAAGACTTTCCAGATAATCTGTTTCCTCCATACATTAATAAGCTTCGACTCCTCCAATTCGCAATTTTTAATCTTAATTTTACTTTTTTTGAAAAATGAAGGTAAGTGTCTTTATTTTCAAGTACTATTGATGAGCAGGGGTTGTAAAAAATAGGGGAAATAGTGACATAATTTAGCGTTAAAAATTAGCATAAATTAGGAATATTTGGTTTTTGAATTGGATGAAAAATGTATAATATCAAACATTTATAAAACCTTAAAAATTTTTTTTTAACTAAAAGTGCCTGTATTTTTTGAGGGATTTATAAACTTAAACACAATTAAAAGTTTATTCCCTCTTAGGAAGTTGCAGTTTTGTATTTTGTTTTCTGAGCACTATTGGTTTAATAAATTACTTCTGCTTGAACAATTCTATTTTACCAAAATCTATTTTCAAACATGGAAACTATTGATATGCCTGCTGCGGAGCCAGAGATAAACAAATTCCATTCACGGTGCTTGATGCCAATAAAATTAAGAAATCCGAAAGCAATAATTAAAATTATGAATATTACTAGTAGCTGTCCAAGTTCTATACCAAGATTGAAACCGAGTAAGGGTATCAAAACAGAATGTTTGTCAAAAAGCAATGCCTTAAAGTAGTTTGAAAAATCCATCCCATGAATAAATCCAAAAAAAAGGGCCATAATATATTTAATGTTCATTTTTGAGGAATTTTCGTTCAATCTTTTACCAACTACATTATTTACTGAAGTTATGAATATAGTCATTGGAATAAGAAACTTAATAATATGTGTAGAGATCGCAAAGTCGCTAAATGATACGAGTGCTAGTGTAGTGCTGTGACCTGTTGTAAATGCGGTTACTAAAACCAGAATAGTCCTCCATTGCTCGACTCTATAAATAGCACAGAGAGCGACAAGAAATAGAATATGGTCATATCCAGCCAGATTGGAGATGTGCTCGAAGCCTAATTGCAAGTAAAATGGAAATGGATGCATACTAGAAAATTAATTGATGAGTAGTTGTTTTTTTATTGAGCATTAGACTTCTAGAATCCCCATTTACATAAACATATATAACATTGTTTTGATCAAAAAATAAGTCAGTAAAAATAGCATTTTTAATTTCTAGGGATTTAATATTTTGACCTTTTCTATATTCAAATAATAGCCATAAGGCCACATTATCACCTTCTCCACTTAGCCTCTTGCTTTTGATCTTAAGTGCAACTTTTTTTCCATTCACCTTAACATAAAAAAAAATATTAAGATAGTTTAGCAAGAGTTGCTCTGCATTTGCTGATTCATTTGGTTGACAAAAGGCAAGCTCTTTACTATTTGGATTAAAAACTAATGCCTCGTTTACATCCATAAGAAATAGTTTGAGGTTGATCGTTAAAAGTTGTTCAATAGATGAATATTCGATTTCGCATAATGATAACCTTAAGGGATGAACAGCGGCCTGAGTAGACTGTACAAACAGAAATAATACAAAGAGTAGTTTGTACACCATCATTGGAGCGTATAATTTAAGATACTTCTTTGGACTGAATTTGTTGAGCAATTTCTTGTACCTCTCCTAAAACACGCATAATATTACCACCCCAAATTTTCTGAATCTGTTTTTCAGAATATCCTCGTTTAACCAATTCAATGGTAATGTTCATCACTTCACTCACATCAAAAATACCCTCAATACCACCACCGCCATCAAAGTCACAACCTATACCGACATGGTCTATTCCTGCTACTTTTACAATATGATCAATGTGATCCACGACATGTTTAACATTTGCTTCTTTTATTGGATATTTTTTATTTATTTCATCAATTTCAGTTCGGTAATCTTCACGATCCTCTTGTGTCATTTCTTCTAGAGGTTTCATAGTCGCGCGGTGTATTGCCATAGCAGAATCACGCTGAGTATTAGGGAGGGCCTCACGTAAGTAATCAGATATCATAGTCAATTGGACAACCCCTCTATTTTTTGCTATTAGCTTAAGCATTTCATCTGTCATGTTTCGTTTGTGATCAGTTATCATACGTGCATTAGAATGACTGGCGATGATTGGGGCTTTTGAAAGTGAAATAGCATCATAAAATACGCTATCGTTTCCATGAGAAATATCTACCATAATTCCTAGTCTATTCATTTCTTTAACTACTTCCTTACCAAGCTCACTGATACCCCCATGTTCGGGACCTTCATCATCCGTTGCAGAATCAGCAATATCATTATTTGATGAGTGTACCAAAGTGATATATCGCACTCCTTTTTCAAAGTAGAGTTTAATATTAGAAATGTCAGAACCGATTGGATATCCATTTTCAATACCGATGAAGATAGCACGCTTTCCTTCTTTTTCAAGTTTGTAAGCGTCTTCTGGATTAAGTGCTAACCCAACATTATCTGTATTCTTTTCTGTACTTACTAAAATTGAATCGATCATTTGTAGGCAAAGTGCTTTTGCTGATTTATTTCCGATATTATTTCTAATATCTTGTGCAACAAATGCTGCAAAAAATATGGCATCTAGTCCTCCTCTTTTCATTCTTGGATAATCTACTTTCGACCCTGTCTCATGTGGATCATGTTCTTTGGCCATATCAAAACCGGGCTCAATCATACGCAGAGGTGTATCTGCATGGGTATCAACTGTCAATACACGGTCGTGAATTTCGAGTGCCCGATTCATAAGTTCTTTATTAGTCTCTAAATAGGTATTTTCTGTAGTTGATGATGAAGTACACCTAAAGAAAACCAATAAAATAGAAAATAGGATTGAATAATTTTGAATTTTTTTATGATTCATCATTTATATATTTTAAATGTTAAAATTACTAATCAGAATATAAGTTTTTTATCTTGTTTTTCTAAAGGTAAAAAATTAATATCTAAATAACCTCCACTTGCGTTGTCATCAGAAACTATTTGCGGTTTCCCTTTAATTATTTCGATAGAGCTTCGATGGATATGTCCTGTAAAAACTCCTAATAGATTTGGAGCAGAAAAAACTTTTTTATGGAAATCAAGAGTTGTTTTAGAGTGCCCACTTTCCGGCCATTTAGGACGTCTTTCTAATTTAAAATTTTGATCTAAAGCTGCTCCCCAATTTGGATTTCCGCAACCAAAGTTAATATCTTTCCCAGGAGCATACATAGGAATATGCACCAATAAGACCAAAGGGATTCCACTAGCGATGTGTTCTTCAAGAAAGGCTAATTGTTCCTCATTAATTTGATAAGTGGAATTGTCAATAGCCAAAAATCTAATTCCTTTGATATTGTAAGCTGCCATTAGAGGGTCATTGCCTTGATATAAAGGTAATAATCGTTTTTCAATCCATTTATCGCGTAAAGATTCAAGTGTACCCCCCATTCCCTCATAATGCCAATCATGATTTCCAGCGATATAAATGTACGGAATATTTGTATCCTTCAATTTGGACAAAACCCACTCAATTGCTAATTCAGAGGGGAAGCTGAAAATATCTCCAATTAAGGTAATGACATCGGCTTTTATTTTTTTTGCAAATGTGAGAGTTTGCTTAAAGGCTTTCTCTGGATTGGTGCTTAATTGTGTTTTAAAATGTGTAGTTTGATTATAAGCTTTTGACATTCGGTCACTAAATTTTTGATAAGGTATTCCTCTTTCATCATCCTTAAATAAATGCGTATCTGCGATATGGACCACTCTTATCGCTTCAATAATAGTTTCTGAGAATAAGGAAACTTTTTGTCGATCCATGGTAGCACAGACCCTAATAGGTAGCTGATTTTTTCGTTTAGTTTTTTTTGCAAAAGAATTGGATGTAATTCCAAGGCCCAGCAAGGTTGAATAAGTTTTTCGGAAAAATATTCGACGGTTCATCTATTTTTAGTCTCAGAAATAAATTCTCTGTTTCTAATTCGAGATTTTAATTCCTTTAATAAACAATATTAATCCCTGAAATATAAGATTAATATTTGACGTAATTACAAGATTATTCTAGAACTTAAAATTAGTCTTTCCTACTAAAAGGGGATTTTTTAAAGTTTATTAAAATCGAATTCGAAACTAACAAAAATTCAAAACTTGTTATTTGATTTTGTTGATCAGTGGAATTAAGTCTAGTAAAATTTAATATTTTCAAATGAATATGACTCGGTCAAATTTTAATTAGAGTTAATTAATTTGTGAAGGCACAAATTTTCTTGAGATATCTATTATTAGATTGAATTGGATTTAATTTATCCGTACAAATTTGATATGATAATATTTTTTGATTTGCTTTTAAAGTTTTTGACGATCAATTTATTTCATTAATTCAAAGAAGTAAAATTCATTTATTAATTTACTTACAATTAATTATTAACCTAAACAAACCAAAAAATGAAAAAAAATTACTTCTTAATATCATATCTATTATTGATTATACAAGGCGCTAATGCCCAAACAAGTATCCGCGTGTATGACTTAAATGTTAAAATGGGTCATGCATCATATGTAGCTAGAAATTTTGCTGATTACCATGATGTTGAAAGAAACTCTGGGGCAGCAGTACTACAATCAATTAATTACCTAGATGATGTATCGCATAGAATTATTTTTGCTGGAGATCCTGCAAATTGGGGGCCAAAAGTTAAAAAATCGGATGCCGAATGGCAAGCCTACCTGAGAAAACAACAACTTCATCTTAATGAAGGGAGAGGTTCTATGGTCATGACAAGTCTTAGATGGAGAGAGGAGGGTGATTGGGAAAAAAGTAAGGCTTCTAAATATTGGGAAATTATTCCAGAAGATCCTGGAAGGTTTTTAAAAGCCTACGACAAATTCGTAAAGTCAATTGGTGATATTTTAGATTGGAGAATTGTATCGTTGACTTCTATTGATATGGGCGGCCTTGGAGGTACTCATACCACCTCATTGAAAGGATCGGATTTAAATGATATAATTCTAATCGAAAGAGAGATTCAAAAAACAAAAGCATTTAAAGAATTTTTAGAGGAGCGGGGAAATGTAAAACTTGTAAAAAGTTATTATTCAAATACGATCCACCGTTTTAATAAACGTTGAAAATTTACCAAATTTTAAAATTCTTGAGATCGTCATTTCTGGAGTTTATTTTTTTAATCAAATTAAACAACCTTCTTTAAAGGAACTTTTACAATATCTTTTATCTCCCTTATCACATCTATCAAAAGCTTTTAAAGGGGTTGTTTAAGTTGAAAAGATAATCTACGAGAGGGTAAATATTAAAATATTTAATTTCTTAGATGTGTGATAAATAGTAAGTCGAATGAAAAATGTAATCTTTTTAATATTATTTTTTTTAATGCTGAGTGAATATTGTTTTTCACAAATCGAACAACTTGAGGGTCCTCGATTAGGAGTGACTATATTAACAAATGGTAGCTCTTCTGAAAGACTTAACTCTAACTTTATAACGCAAATTGGTTACCAATGGGAAACAAAGTTTTCGAGCGATACACTTGGCTCTGCTTTTTTAGGAGAATGGGTACTTCTTGTGGGTGGCTTGGAAAAAGGATATTTTATTCCCTCGTTATCATATTTACTGGGTTATAGAACAATCAGGGGGTTTGAATTTGCAGTTGGTGCAAATTTATCAATTACGGGTTTTGGACCTATTATCGCAATTGGTAAAAGTTTTACGTTTGGTAGTGTTAATGTACCGGTGAATCTTGCGTTTGTACCCTCAATAGACAGAGAAGATCCACCAGTGGGTACTGAAGGTCGAACAGGGTCTCGAATAACTTTTACCTTTGGGTTTAATTCTAAATACTAAATTTTCTGATTCTTTTATATTGGATTGTTGCTTGATGATGAATTTTTTGCTATTCAAAAATTTAGATTTTAGAACCCTCTTAACTAAATTCTCTAAATTATGTTATTTGCAAGAGTAATTTTCTTTTTTTAAAAAACTATTAATTATTAAAGTTTTTCTTGCATTTTTGTTAAACAACCAAAAAATCAATATGAATTATCTTGATGAAATCCCAAAAATAATTCCCCACAATGTTTTAAGAGAGCTTCAAAAACCTTTGAAGTACTTTCTTATAGTTCTTTTAACCACTCAATCAATAGATCTATATGCACAGGATCAAATAGGGGATAACATTATATATGAAGAACAAAGTGCAATACAGTTTGGCTACAGGACAATAATAAGTGATGATGCTCAAATAGTTGCTGTTGCCTCGCGCTATGGAAGTCCGAGTGATAGCAAAAATATAGAGGGTTTGGTGGCAATTTTTAAGTATGACTCATCACTGGAAAATGATCCTGCTAAAAATGTTTGGCAGCAAATAGGACTAATTGAGGGAGAGGCC
>PYIJ01250652.1_pt1 | contig 51693 bp, 34 predicted proteins | sample 3578051 | NCBI WGS metagenome assembly PYIJ01 (sample SAMN08408021, study PRJNA431606) | Marine metagenome isolate SA_KN192-05_S13_5m, whole genome shotgun... | biome: marine; feature: oceanic pelagic zone; material: water; isolation source: surface water sample, 0.2-0.8 um fraction ... | reverse complement strand
TAGAATTTAGTTATGGTGCAACCGCTTGGACATTACCTAAACCTAACTTCACTAACTGTACGGATTAAGCCTTCTCAGAGGATTAATTAAGATTATTCAGATACACTCTGACACACCCACAAAGGCTCTTAGAAAGGCTTATTTAAGGAGAGGTTATACTAAATGATTAAGTAATAATTGTTCGTAAGTAATACCTAAGTTTTAAGCATTCTACATCCACCTATATGTCAACCCATTTTCAAAAAAGATATAAAAAAAGCCTCTTACACAGTGTAAAAGGCTTTAATTGTAGTCCGTAGGGGAATCGAACCCCTGTTACCAGGATGAAAACCTGGCGTCCTAACCCCTAGACGAACGGACCATTTTGAAACCTTTCAAGGGCGAAATTTTGACCTTTTTTTTGATTTGCAAAGATATAGCTGTGATCATTATTTGCAAATTAGGACGCATTTTTTTATTGGAATTTCTTTTTATCCAATCATTAGGGCTTTATATACACCAAATATTTCTGAAAACTTATATTACAATTGTAAATATATAATTCCTTCATATCCATTTCAATCATCAAAAAGACCACTCTTAAAGACTGTTTAAAGTAATTTAAAAAAATTGAATCCCTTGAAAAACTATTTATTTAAAAGTCAACTTTCTTTAAAATCAATCAAAAGAAAAAGAAGTTTCCTGGAAAACTAAAATACTTGATGCGTAGTTTGCAAGAAAGTCAACTAATGATAACTTTGCGCTCTATTGCTTACAGTATTAAATTAGTAAAATGCAAAAAACAAAAATCGCAATAAATGGATTTGGTCGAATTGGTCGTCTTGTATTCCGTGTAGCAGTACAGAATGAAAATATTGAAGTAGTAGGAATAAATGATCTCATCGACGTCGATTACATGGCTTACATGCTTAAATACGATTCTACTCATGGTAACTTCAAAGGTGTTGTAACTGTAGAAGGAGGTATGTTATCGGTGAATGGGAAAACTATCCGAGTTACTGCTGAACGCAATCCTAATGAATTAAAATGGGGAGAAATTGGGGTAGATTACGTTATAGAGTCAACCGGCCTATTTTTAAGTAAGGAGGCAGCAAAAGGTCACCTCAAGGCGGGAGCTAAAAAAGTAGTTATGTCCGCACCTTCTAAAGACGACACACCAATGTTTGTCATGGGTGTTAACCATACGGATTACCAACCTGATATGGAATTTGTGTCCAATGCTTCTTGTACTACGAACTGCTTGGCGCCGATCGCCAAAGTACTTAATGATAATTTTGGTATCAGGGAGGGACTAATGACCACAGTACATGCTGCCACTGCTACTCAAAAAACAGTAGATGGCCCTTCTATGAAAGACTGGCGCGGTGGACGCGGTGCCTATCAAAATATCATTCCCTCCTCAACGGGTGCGGCAAAAGCAGTAGGTAAAGTCATCCCTGCACTTAATGGAAAATTAACAGGTATGTCTTTTAGAGTGCCCACCGCTGATGTTTCCGTAGTTGACTTAACTGCAAACCTGGAAAAAGCAACCAGTTATGATGAAATATGTGCAGTGATGAAAACAGCTTCAGAGGGGCATATGAAAGGAATTTTAGGTTACACCGAAGATGCCGTAGTATCCAATGACTTCCTGGGAGATGCGCGAACCTCTATTTTTGATGCAGGAGCAGGCATACAATTATCTTCAACATTTGTCAAGGTAATTTCATGGTATGATAACGAATGGGGTTACTCATCAAAAGTGATAGAATTAGTAGAATATATGGCCTCGAAGTACTAAATGAATCTATAATAAAGACCGTAATTGTCATATTAAGGGCTTATTTAGAATATTAGACTGTGCTCACCTAAGGCAAGCCTTGCTTTTTTTCTCTTACCTTCCTATTCTGATCTTAAGTCTTAATTTCACTAATGTGATCTTCGATATCAGAGAGCATTAAGTGCTTAAAAACTTTTATATTTTCGGCAGACCATATATTTTCACTTATTCTAAACACCTTCACATATTCAATACTACGAATGGCCTCGCCAATCAGCCCTCAAGAATCAAAAAAGTATCACCCAAATAATGCTCTTCAATAACATCATCAATATTCAAACATACTTGTATACCAAGCAAATATGAAAAGAATCATTATTTGAGGGAATTATAATAATCTCCAGAGTATTAAAACTGATTATCACCAGGTCAGGTTGTGCGGGCTTGAAAGTAGTGGCACCCCAGTCCTCAATAGTTGAGGCTGGGGCGACAAGAGCACTCACCCATAGATCTAAAATCCGAATCTCCAACATCATTATAGATCAATGCACCGATGATCTTCCTTATCACCTTCGATTTCAAAGAAAATCTGATTACAAAACTTGCCGAACTCAAATTACATCTCATTTAACGCGGCATATATCAACTCAGGTTTATTTTCTTTAGGGAGAAATAATCAGACGGATGATTCAAAAACCAGTTCAAAATATACTCAGAGTTATTCATTATGCTATATTAGTGTAAACAGCTTGAACATCGTCATCTTCTTCAATTTTGTCGAGCATTTTTTCAATTTCTACCAACTGATCCTCAGGAAAAGACACTGGTGTGGTGGGGATTCGTTGTAAAGAAGATTTCTTTACTTCTATATTAAGATCTTCTAATCCCTTTGCAAGGTTGCCGAAAGCAGTATAGTTTCCGCACAAATATACATGACCATCATGCTCCTCTATTTCCTCTAGTCCCGCATCAATAAGTTCAAGCTCTAACATTTCTAAGTCGCATTCTTCTGTTTTTTCAAACTCGAAGACTGCTTTACGCGCAAACATAAATTCCAATGAACCCGAGGGAGTAAAAGCACCACCTGCCTTGCTAAAATAAGACTTAATATTAGCAACTGTTCTATTGTTATTATTGGTAGTACACTCGACAAATACCAAAACACCATATGGCCCTTTTCCCTCAAAGGTCACCTCATTTATGGCTTCAGCATCCTTTCCAACAGCACGTTTGATCGCATTTTCAATATTATCCTTAGGCATGTTTTCAGCCTTGGCATTTTGAATCGCAGCTCGTAGTTTGCTGTTCGTTTCAGGATCTCTCCCCCCTTCTCTTGCAGCCATTTGGATGGCTTTGGCCAGTTTAGGGAAAATCTTTGACATTTTATCCCAACGTTTTTCTTTTGCGGCCCTTCTATATTCAAAAGCTCTTCCCATTTTTAAATTATTTAAACAAATTAATATAAAGTATCATTCAAATTCAATACTCCTTTAATTTGAATTTAAAATTTAAGATAATTCCAATTAAAACTAAGGCAATACCTAAATATGTAAGCAAGTTGAAATACTCATTAAAAAAAATGAAGCCAAAGATCATGGCATAGACTACCCTCAATTAATCAAAAATAGCAACCTTAGAAACTTTAGCCTGCTGATATGATTTTGTCATGAAATATTGAGCGATCTGTGTAGTCAGTCCCACCATCAACAAATTAAACCAGTCCCAATCTTGCGGAGTGACCCAAAACCTCAATGAACCAATTAAAGATACCGGAAGCACAACTAAAGGAAAGTAAAAAATAATAACTAGAGGATGCTCTATAGCACTTAATTTTTGCACCAAATTATAGGCAACTCCACTAAAAAAAGAAGCCAAAATACCCAGAAGCAGATGTATTTTTGAGATGCGTGCATCGAATCCCTGAATGGTTAGTATACCAACAAAGCTGATAAAAAAAAACAATCTGAGCAGGATGAATTTTCTCTTTTACCAAATATACTCCGATAAGAGTGATGAAAATGGGAGCTAAATTTGTCAATATCGAGGCAGCTGCTAACGGAATTTCATGCAGTAAATAATAATTCAGAATCAAGGCTGTGGCACCTGCAACACCGCGGAAAGCCAGAAGTCCCTTTTTTTTACCAAAAACATATGTTTTTTTGATTAGTAGGTAAACCAAACTCAAAGTCAAGGATATAATAGCTCGGAAAAAAACAATTTCAATGGTAGGAATAGTACTTAAATATTTTACAAAAACTTTCATTAAGCTAAATGATAGTGTTGCGAGCAACATGTAACGGAAATCTAAGGAAAGTCTCATTTGTTTTACTTGCAGTTTACAACATAAAAAATCAAAATACTATTCCCCTCATATAAACTGTGCTAGATGAATTAATTACTATTTTCATAGATTTTTATAAATGACAATTTATGTAACTCATGTCCTATAATTCAATCAAATTGATCAAATCTATCTCCGTATCATCGTTGAAATATGCTCCAAAGAAATAAATACCAGTGATCTCACTTTGATAATCGTAATAACCATAACGACAAAAAATATACCTCTCTGTAGGAAATCAATAACCGTACCTTTTGCGTGGTAATCACGATATTTTTATGCTAAATTGCCCACAAATCTCATGGTCAACCTTGAGATGATAAGCTAACTTTAAGCCATTCGGCCATCCCGCATCGTAAGTTTGCGGTCGGCCATATCAGCGAGTTCTTCATTATGAGTTATTATCACAAAAGCATGGCCCAAGTCATCCCTTAGTTCAAAGAATAATTTATGCAGCGCACGCGCATTAGAAGAATCTAAGTTACCTGAAGGTTCATCCGCAAAAATTATCTCTGGCTGATTGATAAGTGCACGAGCCACAGCCACGCGATGTTGCTCTCCCCCAGACAATTCTGATGGTTTGTGGGCAGATCTTTCTTTAATTCCGAGGCGTTCTAAAAGCTCCATTCCCGATTTTAACACCTCAGACTCACCACGTTTACCTATAAAGCCAGGTATACATACATTCTCTAAGGCTGTAAACTCGGGTAAAAGATTATGGAATTGAAAGATAAGACCAATATTATCATTCCTGAATTTAGCTAACTTTTTCGAGGATAACGAAAATAGATTTTGTCCTTTAAGCCTTACTGATCCTTTATCTGGCTTATCCAAGCTCGCTAAAATATGAAGTAGCGTGCTTTTTCCTGCACCTGAAGCACCTACAATGGAAATCACCTCTTTTTCGACTATTTCCAAGTCTATTCCTTTCAGTACTTCAAGCTTCCCAAAACTCTTATAGACGTCTTTTGCATTTAGCATAATTGCAAATATAAGATTCAATTATTTATATAATTTGATTAAACCCAAACTATGAATTAGATTCGCAAAATAATCAATTAAACAATTTTGCTTTTCTCTGCTTAGAATTAAAAAAAAACCATGAATATCCATGAATACCAGGCAAAAGAAATATTAGCTTACTATGGCGTGACCATCCAGCGAGGAAAAGTGGCAAGTACAGTTGATGAGGCGATGGCAGCAGCACGAGCTGTTAAAAAAGAAACTAACTCTGATTGGTTAGTGATTAAAGCGCAAATCCACGCTGGAGGAAGGGGAAAAGGTAAAATAAATCAGACAGGATCAAATGGTGTAATTTTGGTAAAAAATATCGACCAAGTAGGTCCCAAAAGTGCTGCTATTTTAGGAGGTACACTCGTTACTCATCAAACTGGACCTAGCGGTAAAAAAGTCAATAAAGTACTAATTGCTGAAGACGTATATTATCCGGGAGCTTTTAAACCTAAAGAATTTTATCTATCAATCCTTCTAGATCGAGCAGCTGGACAAAATGTGATAATGGCCTCCACCGAAGGAGGAATGGATATAGAAACCGTTGCTAATGATACTCCTGAAAAAATAATCAAAGAATGGATAGACCCTGCTGTCGGCCTAGGTCGTTTTCAAGCACAAAAAGTAGCCTTTGCATTGGGTCTGACGGGCACCTCTTTGAAACAAATGGTAAAGTTCATTCAAGCTCTTTATAAAGCCTTTGAAAAAACAGATTCAATAATGCTTGAAATCAATCCTGTACTCAAAACATCGGACGATAGAATATTGGCAGTAGATGCCAAAGTAAGTATTGATGACAACGCCCTTTTTAGGCAAAAAAAGATTTTAGAACTCAGGGATTTATCAGAGGAAAATCCTTTGGAAATTACCGCGGCGACGCATGGTCTTAATTATGTGAAATTAGATGGAGATGTAGGCTGTATGGTCAATGGCGCCGGTCTTGCCATGGCTACAATGGATATGATCAAACTTTCTGGAGGGGAGCCTGCCAACTTTCTTGATGTTGGAGGTAGTGCAAACGCCGAAACAGTAGAGGCCGGTTTTAGAATTATTTTAAGAGATCCAAACGTAAAAGCCATCCTTGTTAATATTTTTGGCGGTATCGTTCGTTGTGATCGTGTTGCCAATGGTGTAGTGAAAGCATATAAAAATATTGGGACTGTTGAGGTTCCCATTATCGTAAGACTCCAAGGAACCAATGCTCAAGAAGGGGTCCAAATTATTGAGTCCTCTGGATTGAAGGTTACCTCAGCCATTCTACTCAAAGACGCTGCCCAAAGGGTAAAAGAGGTATTAAAGGTCTAAATGAAATATAAGCCAAATCAGAAAGGTTTATTTTATTTCTGTATTGCTTACAGGCATTTTAATACAAAAGAAAACAAGTCGTTACAGATTTTTATTTATTCAATGGTTTAATTCATTTTTTTTTAATAGATTAGTTTAAGATTATTTTAATTAATAATCTCTTTTTTCTTCATATTATTTTGGTCAATGAATTGGGCTATCATATTGGTAGCCCTTTTTATTTAAGTCCTACACAAACATCGAAACAACTTTTTATCCCATAAAGCAAGAACTAATTAAAAACTTATCATCTCTTTCCTTACATCATTGGCGTTCAGCCCATTAATAAACTCTTTGAAAAATCCCAACCGTAAACAAAAAATAATTACAAAGGTCATTGGATGTGACTTTTAAATTCATGAGGATCCAAAGTATTCAACTTAGAATTTAAAATAGCAGCTAAAATCACCTAAAATATAATTGATTTAGACCTTGAGTGAAGAAGGAAGGTGAAAACAAATGTTGTAGGTGATTTATTAGGAGACCAAACAGGTTTATAATTGCCTTGAAGCGAAGGTTGGACGGACTACCACTTACTAACAAGAGTAGAACTCTCATTGGCCTCAAAGTCCACTTCAGTCCGTCAAAAAAGGAATGGATGTCATGCATAGCAATCACAATACAGGTGTTACCATTTCGATGGGTGTAATTGAAATGTTCCGGATACTGAAAAAAGATAATAGGAATTATTAAATTTATTTTTCAACTGAGAGAGAAAGGTAATGCTAAACCCATGATTCAAAAAGGGATTAATGATAAATCCAAAGTAGATATTGCCTTTAATCTACATATTTCAGCAAAACTCCAAATTGATACTTACTCATAAATCTGGTAAAATTTTGCCTTTGCAAACCGTTTTGTTTTGAACCTTGATGAAAAATAATCTCATGACTCAAAAAACTTGTGATCAATAGATCTTGTAGTAACCCCAAAGCGAGTCATCAGAGGAATTCTAACAATCATTAGTCGACATATGCAACTGACCAAGGAAGGTGTATTTTTTGCTCTTGAATGATCAACTCAGGGATACGTTGTGACACCATCCCCAAAAGTGCTGAGATGACAGGTAACTTTATACTTTACATACCATTGTAATAAAAATTAAAACATAGCTATTCCTTACCGCTACAAAACAGAATGAAGCATAGTTGCCTTGTGATTGACGACATTTAAAAAGATTTACATAACTTTAATGATTTAATCCTCATCACCAAAGTAGTCAGCTGCTCAATTAAACAATGGGCTTGAACATCTCCAATTAAAGCGCGACATAACTAGAACTAGGGATTTCTCATTCTTCGGAGAATTGCCTTGATTTTTCTTTTCATTAAGAATTTACACGTTGATCAGATCCAAAGTTGGTGCTCTACACAATAACATCAGACTCACATATCACCAATTGCATCATGATCACTGAATTAAACAATATTAGTAATAGCTTATAGGATAAATGGATAACTCTTTTATATAATTAGCTAGATTATATTTTTGATTCATATGAAATTAATGATAAAGTAGCACTTGGTAAAAAGCCTGATCTTTTCATTATATTTAGCTCGGGGGGTTTCCAATTAACTCTAAGGAGCTCATGGATTTGTCAAACAGCAATCGTAAGTTTCTACTTTTATTAAATTCAGTGGTATCGGCCTATTTTCAACCATAATTCTATAGTCCATATTTTTAGATACAATTATTACTAATTAATCCTAATTAACCAAATCGATCTCCATTTATAACTATTCCATTTAAAAAATACCGGAGGGCTAAGAATACAACCTTTCATCCCAAAAAGGAAAGTTCTGTGATGAAAATTTCTTAAATTAAATTATCTCTAGGAAAATAATATGAAAAAAATAATTTTGTATCCACTCTTCGCGCTTGTTTTTATACTAATTATAACTTCCTCATCATGGGCACAAAGAAAGCAGTCGAAAATAAAACCCATTCATCAAGAAATTGCTTTAAGTAAACTAGGGGGATTAGAATGGAGAATGGTCGGACCCTTTCGTGGGGGACGCTCAGCTACAGTCGTGGGTGTAATCGGTAACCGAAATCTATATTATATGGGTACCGCAGGTGGTGGTGTTTGGAAAACTGTAGATGGAGGTGAAACTTGGGAAAATATTTCGGATGGATTTTTTGGGGGATCCATCGGTGCAATTGCTGTCAGTGAATCCGATCCAAATGTTATATATGTAGGCGAGGGAGAAGAAACAGTCAGAGGAAATGTCTCATCGGGTAGAGGAATGTGGAAAAGTACCGATGCAGGCAAAACTTGGCAATTCATCGGTTTGAGGCAAAGTGAACACATTGGTCGGATTCGGATTCATCCAACTGATCCGAATAGGGTATATGTTGCTGCGATGGGAAATCTATGGAAACCCAATATGCAGCGTGGTGTTTTCAGATCTAAAAATGGTGGTAAAACATGGGAAAAAATATTATTTGAGTCAGACAAGGCCGGTGCTGTTGATTTAATTCTAGATCCTAATAATTCAAGAATCATTTATGCAAATACCTGGGAAATCAAGCGTAATGGTTATCGTATGGACAGTGGAGGACCTGGAAGTAAACTTTGGCAGAGTACCGACGGTGGAGATAATTGGAAAGAGTTAACTCACAAGCCAGGCTTACCTAAGGGTGTTTGGGGTATTTCAGGTGTAGCAGTTTCCCCACTAAACTCTAATAAAATATGGGTCATAATAGAGAATACAAAAGGAGGTGTCTATCGATCTGATGACAGAGGAGAGAAATGGACTTACATCAGCTCAAAAAATGCTTTAAGACAACGAGCATGGTATTATTCACGCATTTACGCAGATACACAAATTGAAGATCGCTTATATGTCATGAATACAAGTTATCACCGCTCCAATGACGGAGGTAAAACTTGGAAAGGATTCAATTCACCTCACGGTGATCATCATGACCTTTGGATTGATCCAAAGGATAATCAACGCATGATTATTGCCGATGATGGTGGTGCCCAAGTGACGACAGATGGCGGTACCACCTGGACAACTTATCACAACCAACCAACCGCTCAATTTTATCGGGTAACCACGGATAATAGTTTCCCTTTCAAAATACTCGGCGCCCAACAAGATAATTCAGCTATCAGGATATCACACAGAAGTAGTGGAAGTGCCATCACTGAACGAGATTGGGAGCCTACCGCAGGCGGTGAAAGTGCGCATCTCGCTCCAGATCCGAAAAATCCGAATATCGTGTATGGGGGCACCTATAAAGGTTATATGAACCGCAAAGATCATATTACAAATCAAACACGCTCTACAAATATTTGGCCTTATAATCCAGCAGGATCAGGTGTAGAAGTAATGAAATACCGATTCAACTGGAATTATCCAATCATATTTAGTCTCCATGATGCGAACAAACTCTATGCAGGATCCAATTACCTACACGAAAGCATAAATGAAGGACAAAGCTGGCGCGTGATCAGTCCTGACCTCACTCGGAATGAACCGCATACTTTAAAATCATCTGGGGGTCCTATTACACAAGATAATACAGGCGTAGAATTTTATGGTACTCTTTTTGCCATGGCAGAGAGCAAACAAGAGGCCGGCGTAATTTATACAGGAAGTGATGACGGCTTAGTTCACATCACTCGTGATGGAGGGAAAAATTGGACCAATATTACCCCTCCAATGTCTCCAATAAATAATATGATTAACTGTATTGATGTGGATCCACATCATCCTGGGGGGGTTTATGTAGCGGCAACAGCTTATAAATTTGGAGATTATACCCCCTATCTCTACAAGTCCAAAGATTATGGAGAAACATGGACTGTTATCACCTTAGGTATTGAAAAGAACGATTACACACGAGCAATCAGAGCTGATTTAGTGCGTCCTGGACTTTTGTATGCAGGTACAGAATGGGGTCTTTACATCTCCTATAATGATGGGGCATATTGGGAAAATTTTAGATTGAACCTACCGATTGTAGCTATCCGGGATTTACACGTTCGTGAGGAATACTTAATAGCAGCGACACATGGACGCTCCTTTTGGATGATTGATGATTTGGGTCCTGTAAGACAAATAAATGAAAAAATTTTGGCCAAGAGTCATCACCTATACAAACCTAAGCCTGCATACAGAATGGCTCAAAGCGGCCGAAATGCCAATAGTAAAATAGAAGGAACAAATCATCCCAACGGAGCATTACTTAATTTCTTTGTTGAAGATGAAAAGGCAGATGTACGCATTGAAATTTTAGAAACAGATGGATCCCTAATACGATCTTACTCTAATCAATCAAAAGAAAGTTCTTCGAAACTTCATGTAAAGACTGGAGGCAATAAATTCACTTGGAATCTGCGGTATCCTGGATTTTTAACTTTTCCAGGTATGGTGCTCTATTCTTCTCCTAATCTTGGACCGAAAGCAGTACCAGGAACTTACTACATCCAATTAATTGTGGATGGGGATACCACGGGACAAAATTTGACTGTTTTAGGAGATCCCCGAATGTCTAATACCCCATCGGATTATCAAACCCAATTTGAATTTTTAATTCAAGTCAGGAATAAGGTTAGTCAGGCCCATCAAGCCATGCATGACATTGAGAAAATCAGGCAAGAAATTAATTTTATAAAATCTAAAATTAAAGACCCTGTACTAATCAGTAAAATAACCACTTTTATGGATCAATTGACTACCATTGAGGGTACGATTCACCAAACAAAAAACAAAAGTAATCAGGACCCATTAAATTATGGTATCAAAGTAAACAATAGGTTAGCTTTTTTGATGGCAGATCAGCAACGGGGTGATTATCCACCAACAGATCAAGCCTACCAGGTATTCAATGAACTTGCTGCAGATCTTGATCGAATTTTAAAAGAAATGACAAACTTGTGTAATCAAAATATTCCTAATTTAAATAAGGCCTTAAATGGATTGAAAGCAATTTCTAGGCCAGAATAATTGTGAGATTTAAAAAGCTCCATTGGAGCATAATAGATTCACAACCGGAGTTAATAAATTATTATTTTTTGGATAGATGATGGGGTCCGACCAATAATTGCAAACTCTTTCTTTTGAATGATGGGGCGCTCCATTAAAACGGGATAATCTACCATAGCCTGAATCCAATCTACACTATCAGGATGGAACTTTTTGTAATGTTCTTTAAATATCTTCTCTCCCCTTCTGATTAAATCATAGGGTGCAATGTCCAATGCAGCTATAATTTTTCGCAATTGCGCACTGTCTAATGGTGTTTTGAGATATTCAATGACTTCCACTTCTAAACCCGAGGCCATCAACTCCCTCAAAGCCAAACGACTTTTTCTACATCTATTGTTATGGTATATTTTAACCATTAAGGATTCTTTTAATGAACTTAAAATTTACAATATCTCCACTACCAAATTATGATTGGTATAGATACAAATATCTGCAGCAATGGTCAAACTTTCGCGAACGATCTCCTCTGCAGATAGATGATCTGCATGCTTTTTAAGTGCTAAAGCTGCTGATTTGGCATACTGACTACCGCTGCCGATGGAAGCCACATCTTCATCTGGATCCAAAACATCCCCCGTACCAGAAATCACTAACATTAAATTTTTATCAGCTACAATCATCATGGCCTCTAACTGTCGTAAATATTTATCCCTGCGCCAATCCTTCGCCAATTCAACCGCTGCCCGCTTTAAATTACCGGAAAATGCACTCAACTTTTCATCAAATCGGTCTAACAAAGTAAAGGCGTCTGCAGTAGAACCTGCAAATCCAGTAATTATAGTGCCTTCGGACAGCTTTCTTATCTTTTTTACATGACTCTTGGCGACCGTAGCACCCATAGTCGCTTGTCCATCTGCTCCCAGAGCCATCTGACCCTTATGGTGAACAGCCAATACCGTGGTAGATTTTGTTCTTAATTTAGTCATAAAGTTATTTTTTCAAAAAATCACCCTGATAATTATCAAATTTTATTAAACAAGCATTCGTACAGGGTCTTCAAGCATTGATTTTAGACTTTTTAGAAAAGCAGCTCCAACGGCACCATCTACGGCTCGATGATCACACGATAAAGTTACCTTCATGGTGTGCCCTGGACTTATTATGCCATCTTTTACTATCACCGACTCTTTAATACTCCCTATAGCGAGAATACATGCATTGGGAGGATTGATGATGGCTGTAAACTCTTCAACACCAAACATCCCCAAATTAGAAATACTAAACGTATTACCGGTAAACTCTTCTGGTGCTAATTTCTTAGAAATCGCACGCTGAGCTAAATCCTTTACTTCTTCTGAAATATGAGCCAACGATTTCGTATCAACAAATTTCACGACTGGTACTACCAAACCGTCAGGTATGGCAACAGCCACTCCAATATGTATGTGTTGATGCTTCTGCATCTTATCTTCCAACCAACTCACATTAACATCAGGATGCTGCCTAATAGAACTAGCCACTGACTTTAGCACGATGTCGTTAAAAGAAATCTTCACTGGAGATACTTCATTCACACTCACCCTGGCAGCTATGGCTTTATCCATGTTGATTTCCACCGTTAAATAGAAATGTGGAGCACTGAATTTACTAGCAGAGAGTCTTGAAGCAATAACTTTTCTCATCTGTGTCAACGAAATATCTTCAGAAGACTCAGCACCCATGATTGTAGATTTTACATAATTTCCAGAAGTCGTTACCGCCGGGGTAGTCGTCGAAACCGAGGAATCGAATGTTTCTATATCCTTTTTGACAATTCTACCACCATCTCCAGATCCAGGTATGCTACTTAAATCGATTCCTTTATCCTGAGCCATTTTTTTAGCAAGTGGAGATGCTTTAACTCGATCATTAGAGGTAAATTCCTTATTACCGGAAACACTTGACTCTTTAACTTTAGCTGGAACTGATACCGTATCAGCAACTAATGATTCGGCTTTTGGTAATTCCCTATTTTCTAATTGCAACAAAGCCTCAAAATCAGCATTTTCCTCCCCTATTATAGCAATTATACCATCTACCTCCACGGCACTACCTGCTGATACTGCTGTGTATAATAAGATGCCATCATCATAAGATTCTAACTCCATGGTAGCCTTGTCTGTTTCAACTTCAGCCAAAATATCTCCTGAGCTTACTTGATCGCCTACCTTCATCAACCATTTTGCGATTACACCCTCAGTCATAGTATCACTCATTTTTGGCATCCTCAAGACAGTTGCCTCTATATTAGAAAGATTCACAGTAGAAGTTTTAGCCTGCTCAATATCAGAATTTACAGTAACCTCTGTTTCTCCTGATGGGTCAGGTAGTAAAAACTCAGACTTTGACTGTGTGGACGAAGGAATAAGAGATTCAATATCTTCCCCTTTGTCTCCAATAATCGCTATAACCGCATCCACGGCCACGGTTGCCTTCTCGGGGACTCCAATAAACAAAAGAGTACCATCTTCATATGATTCCAATTCCATGGTTGCTTTGTCCGTCTCGACTTCTGCAAGTACATCCCCAGAGACTATTTCATCTCCCTCCTTTTTTAACCATGAGGAAATGACCCCCTCAGTCATGGTATCGCTCATTTTGGGCATTTTTATTACTTCTGCCATTTCTATTAGCTCAATTATATAATTTTAAAGGTTAAAGTTAATCCAAGTCAGATTTTAATCAAGTAAGCAAAGAGATTATTTGAATGTTAGTTAAAGAATATTAATAAATTTATTGACACACCGAGTGAACTTAAATGAAAAAGAAAGCGTATGTACCTCCAAAATTACTTTGTAATGGACATTTCCAAACTATTTATCCTTCTTTATTTAGAAGAATTAAACTTTTAACTCCCTATGTTCATGAAAGGATTATAACCCCAGATCAAGATTTTTTAGACTTGTTTTGGATGAGGCAAAATAGTAACAAACTGGTCATTATTTCGCATGGATTGGAAGGAAATGTAGATCGTGCATACGTAAAAGGTATGGCCAATGCTCATTTTACTGAAAATTTTGATGTGTTGGCTTGGAATTACAGGGGATGCTCAGATCAAATGAACAAGCTACCCAAAATGTATCATAGTGGTGCTACCGAAGACTTATTAGAAGTAGTTAATCATGCATCAAAAAAGTATAGTGAAGTTTTCCTGATTGGGTTCAGTCTCGGAGCCAATTTAACACTCAAGTTTTTGGGTGAACAAAGCACTTATAAAAACATTAAAAAGGCTTGTACAATTGCCGCACCACTGGATTTAAAATCGAGCTCACTACATTTGAATACTTCTAAAAACGCCCTGTATCAACTAAGATTTTTACTATCGTTAAAAAAGAAAGCTCGAACAAAACATTCCCAGCACCCAGGACTCTTCGATCTCAAAAAACTCGAAAATACTCATACTATTTACGATTTTGACAATATAATTACAGCACCCATACATGGCTTTGAAAACGCTGAAGATTACTATGAAAAATGTAGCTCTAAAAATTTTCTAAAAAATATTCAAATTCCTACCCAAATACTCAATGCAATGAATGACCCCTTTCTATCTCCAAAAACATTAAATAAATCTATGATATCTCATTCAGACTACGTTTCCTATAATATCACCTCCCATGGTGGACATTGCGGCTATCCTAAACTTTTTCAAAAAACTTATTGGTCTGAGGCATTTACTGTCAATTATTTTAAAAGTTAGGCTAAATTACATCTATTAATTATGATAGATCGTTATGTACTTTCAACCCATAAGGAGGTTTTAGAAAATTATTTTAATGCCGCTTTTAAAGATGAGTTTATACCTCGGTACAATGCCGCTCCGACCCAAAAACTGCCCGTCATTACTCTTGACCATTTGAGCCATTTTCGATATTTTAAATGGGGATTAATTGCAAATTGGGCAAATAACAAAAAGATGAGTCCTAAATTGTTTAATCTCGACACTGAAACTTTATTAAAAAAAGCATCTCATCAAAAAAGTTTAAAGTCCCATAGATGCTTAATTCCTCTAAATGGTTTTTATGTTTGGAAACCTATCTCAAAAAAAAAATCTATCCCATATTTTATTGCTCCTTGTGACAGAAACCTCCTATCAATCGCCGGGATTTGGGAAGAAAAAGATGATTTTGATGAGAAAGCACATCATACCTTTATAATGATTACTCAAAGCTCAGATGAAAGGATGACCCCTTACCAAGAAAATATGCCATTGTGTTTAAGTAAAAAAAACGTTGCCTCATGGATGAACAAGGACACACCAATTAAAGAAATCGAAGAAATCATTAAGGCTCAATTTACATTACCCCTTATGGCCCATCCGGTTAGCCCACTGATCTCTAATTTAAAAATAGATTCGCCAAGTTTAATCAAACACAGTCAACCTTCAGATCAATTTGGTAATTACACCTTATTCCAATAATTATAATTTAAGTTAGACAATTAGTATTTTTTTATATGAAATCATTGATTTAGGTATTTAGATTAATTCAATGAACTAAGAAATATGAATCAATAAGCTTTTTGTAAGCATATTATCCGGTCTTAAAAAGTTAAGATTTATTAAATATCTAAACTGAATAATAAGGACGATTTTTATTTATGTATTTACTTTACAACACGAAGTCTCATTTTTTTAACAGAGTAATAATAAAATGTGCTTTTTAAATGATTAGCTATTATTTAGATTTTTAGTCTGATGGGTACCTCTCCAAAGATGGTATGGTATTTGATTCATTTAATCACCTGTAGGCAAAAAATAAATGGTGTTCTAAAAAAAGCTTAAGACATCCACTTTTTGATCAATTTAACACCTTTAACTATCTTTACCGATAATAATGTATTAATTTACTTCAATGTTCAATTCTAAAATCGCTGGCATTGGCCACTTCTTGCCAGAAAATGTCGTAACCAATAAATCTCTTGAATCCGTAATGGAGACGACGGATGAATGGATTCAAGAACGTACAGGGATTAAAGAAAGGCGCTGGGTAGTTTCAGGAGATGGAAATACCACTTCCTCAATGGGAACTAAAGCCGCCCGTAAAGCGATAAAAAATGCAAATTTAACTCCTGATGACATAGATTTCATTGTCTTCGCTACCCTCAGCCCAGATTATTATTTCCCAGGGCCGGGTGTTATGGTTCAAAAGGATTTGGGTATTAAAGAGATTGGTGCCTTAGATGTTCGAAATCAATGCTCAGGATTTATTTACAGCCTGTCAGTCGCTGACCAATTTATAAAGACAGGTATGTATGAAAACATCTTGGTGATAGGCTCCGAGCTTCATTCTGGAGGCCTAGATAAAAGCACACGAGGTCGTGGAGTAAGTGTAATTTTTGGCGATGGAGCAGGAGCTGTAGTTTTGCAAAGATCAGAAAACATGGAAGCTGGTATTTTATCCACTCATTTGCATGCTGAAGGTTTACATGCCGAAGAATTGGCCTTAATTGGACCGAGTACCGGACGATGGGTTCCTGAAATTATTGAAGCTAATGATCCTAGGGACACTAGTTATTATCCCCACATGAATGGTAACTTCGTATTCAAGCATGCAGTTGTAAGATTTTCAGAAGTAATCATGGAAGCATTATCGGCCAATGATCTTAAAACTGATGACATAGGTATATTAATTCCGCATCAAGCCAATCTAAGAATCAGTCAATTTATCCAAAAACAAATGGATTTAAATGATAGTCAGGTATTCAATAATATCATGCATTACGGTAACACAACGGCTGCGTCGATACCCATAGCTTTAAGTGAAGCTTGGCAAGAAGGACTAATTACGGAAGATAAAATAGTCTGTTTAGCAGCATTTGGCAGTGGATTTACCTGGGCATCTGCTTTGATTCGATGGTAACTCTTTGAGTAAATTCTTTTGTATCTGTATCATATCATTTTATCATGAAAATGATGATTAAAAATATGGATGTTAATTAAAATTAGATTTACATTAATTCATATGAAAGCGTTATTATCTACAGTAATATTTTGTTTGCTTTCTTTTTATTGCTACTCCCAAAGCAGAGATCTCGAAAAGATAATTATGCAATTGGACACCATGTCTGATGGACCCGTACAAGGACGTTTCAAAAATAATGTTCTAGCTTTTTCTGGAGAAGTAGTCTCTGGAAAGATGTCAGGACAGTGGCTTTTTTGGAGTAAGCGAGGAATCATTAAATCAAATAGCTCGTATGAAAATGGGAAAAAAGAGGGCACAGAATACTTATATGATGAGAAAGGCCGTATGTTAAGTGAAAGTAATTTTATTTCAGGCTTATTAGATGGCATTTATATTGAATATTACGAATTTCTTCGCCCGGCACTGACCGGTTTTTATAAGCAGGGAAAGAAAGACAGTACTTGGACAGAATATTTCCCAGATGGTACCATTAGTTTTATCCAAAATTTCCAATCAAATCTAAAACATGGGAGACAAACTTATTATTATCCCAATCAACAAATCAGTAGATCAGAAAGCTACACTTACGGTATTAAATCTAAACAGTGGACCTATTACCATGACAATGGGACCAGAAGTAAAGTTTTTAACTATGAAAAAGGACTAATCGAGGGCATCTATGAAGAGTTTTATCCCAATGGAACCAAAAGTTCAAAAGGAGCCTATGAATTCGGACTTAAAAGTGGTATTTGGCTCAATTTTTATGAAAATAATCAACTTTATTCGATGGGTTCCTACCGCCATAATGAGAAATCGGGCATTTGGAAATACTTTACTAAAAAAGGATCCATTGATTATGAAGGTCTATATGAACATGATTTAAAAATAGGCCAATGGGTTTATTATTATACAAATGGAAGTCTGGAAAGCATAGGTAGTTATCTAAATGATGAGAAACATGGTTTATGGGGATTTTTTTATCCTAATAATCAGATCAAACAGGAGCAGACTTGGCAACAAGGAAAACTTTTAGAAGTCTCTGATTTTTACTCAATGAAGGGCAAATTATTGTTCAAAGGAAATCTGAAAAATGGTAATGGTTCCTATTTTGAGTATTATCCAGAGGGAGAAATAAAACTCAAAGCCAGTCTTCAAAATGGATTATTTAGTGAGCTCTATAAAGGATACCACATCAACAATAAGCTTGCATTTGAAGGGAAGATGGTTCTTGGTTTAAGACAGGGCTTATGGTCATTCTATCACCTAAACGGAAACATCTCGGCAACAGGATGCTACCTCAATTCAGAAAAAGTGGGTCAATGGAAGGAATACTCAAAATACGGTCGATTATTGAAGACATTAAAATATTAGTATTAATTGTCCTAATAAAAATTATCTTAAAAATAGCAACTCCCTGTACTTAACCAAGGGCCAATCTTCATCATCAACAAGTAATTCTAATTTATCTACTGCATATCTAATTTGATCAAAATATTTATCTTTCACGTTATCACAGTAGGCTATCGCACGCGATCGAGAATTCTCTATTTTGTTGACTTTTTTCCTTTCTTCTACCATTTCATTGGTTAATTTCTTGATGGTGCTTACGTGCTTTGACAGTTCCTCTATAGTTTCAATGATATCATCCGATTTGATTCCTAAACCCTTGAGGCCATTGGCATTCTGAATCAATTTATTTTGATAAATAATGGCGGTAGGAATGATATGATTTAACGCTAAATCACCTATAACACGTGCCTCTATCTGAACTTTCATGATGTAATTTTCAAGCATTATCTCATGCCGTGCCAGTATTTCAGTCTCATTGAGTACCCCATGACGCTTGAACAAATCTTTTGATTTTTTTGTAATTAAAAAATCTAAGGCTCTTGGTGTATCTCGTACATTGGAGAGGCCTCTCTTTTCAGCTTGCTTTTCCCAATTTAAACTGTAACCATCTCCTTCAAATCTGATTTTTTTAGACACCGTAATATAATCTCTTAAAATTTCAATGGCCGCTAATCTTTTTTCATCTCCAGCATCAATCTTTTTAATCAACTTCTTGTGAAAATCTAATAACTGGTCAGCGACAATTGAATTCAGGACTGTCATTGGATTAGAAACATTGGCATCACCTCCTACTGCCCTGAACTCAAACTTATTGCCTGTAAAAGCAAAGGGAGATGTCCTATTCCTATCTGTATTATCTAAAATGATTTCTGGAATTTGATCAATGCCCAATTTCATGTATAAATTATCTCCTTTTTCAATTTTGATATTTCCATTACGTTCCAACTCATCAAGTACGGAAGACAATTTCGATCCCAAAAAAACTGAAATGATAGCAGGAGGTGCTTCATTGGCACCTAAACGATAATCATTACCAGCCGAAGCGATCGTTGCTCGTAATAAATCTGAATGATCATGTACCGCTTTGATGGTAGCTACAAAAAAAACTAAAAACATCAAATTTTCCCGAGCGCTACTGGTTGGTTGGAATAAGTTCACACCTGTATCAGTAATCAAAGACCAATTGTTGTGCTTCCCACTTCCATTTAATCCTGCAAAAGGCTTCTCATGAAACAATACTTTCAATCCATGACGGTCTGCTAACCGGTCCATCAAGTCTTTAAGGAGTTGATTTTGATCTGTTGCTACATTTACCGGACCAAACATAGGTGCAACTTCAAACTGAGAAGGTGCTACCTCATTATGTCGAGTTCTGAGAGGAATACCCACCTGGTGAGCATGGATCTCCATATCTTTCATGAAATCATAAATCCTAGGAGGTATAGCTCCAAAGTAATGATCATCTAGTTGTTGACCCCTGGCAGGATTATGTCCAAAAACAGTTCTTCCAGTCAATGTCAGATCAGGTCGAGCATCGTAAAGGGCTTTGTCGACTACAAAATATTCTTGCTCCCATCCTAATGACGCTTGAACGTTATTCACGTTTCGATCAAATATCTTACAAACTTGAGTTGCCGCATGATCAACCGCTTCCAAAGCCTTTAACAAAGGAGCCTTATAATCTAAAGCTTCCCCTGTGTAAGCCACAAATATGGTAGGAATACAAAGAGTAGATCCATATATAAATATATGAGATGAGGGATCCCAAGCGGTGTAGCCTCTGGCCTCAAAAGTACTTCTAATACCTCCACTTGGGAAAGAAGAGGCATCAGGTTCTTGCTGCACCAACTCAGACCCTTTCAAGTTTTCAATCCTTTTTTGAGGATCATAAAAAGCATCATGCTTCTCTGCGGTAGCCCCCGTTAGTGGCTGGAACCAGTGAGTAAAATGTGTAATCCCTTTATTCATTCCCCAAATCCTTACTGCGGCTGCTACCCCTTCTGCCGCCTCTTCATCTATTTTCTTCCTATTTTCAATTGCAAATTTGACTTTATTAAAAATAATGGGAGAAAGCGTTTTCTTCATTTGATCTATTCCAAAAATCAATTCTTCAAAATAATCCGAAATTTTTTTTGATGGAGAGGATACTTTTATTTTCTTACGATTTTGAACTTTTTCTAGCGCTTTAAAACGTAATTGAGCCATTAGTCTTTCATTGTTTTAGTAAATATATTAATATTTTAAAAAGGGTTAAAAACATATTTTATTTATTGATGACATAATTTTACTAGTATTGACAACTTTAAAAAGTAATGGTAAAGTAAAGTATTGAATTACAATTAGTAAAAATCTAAAAGATTTTCTTTATGATGGGTAAAAAATAATTGTAAATGTATTTGTTCATTTAAAACTTATGAACTAATTCACAATCATTCTTTTTTTAATAAATAAGTTTATAAAGCTAATATTTTGAATTTATTTTATCAACCCGACTTACATTTAGGCATCCATTCCTTGAATGCAGAGGAGACCAAACATTGCTTGCAGGTTCTAAGAAATCAAATCGGGGATGAAGTACATGTGACTAATGGAAAAGGAATAATTGCAAAGGTCCGAATAACTAGTACAAATCTTAAAAAATGCTGTTTTGAAATAATTTCAAATGAAAAATTAATTAAAAAATCCTTCCATCAGCATCTTGCTATTGCTCCAACTAAGCAGACCGAAAGAATGGAATGGTTTGTTGAAAAAGCATGTGAATTGGGAGTAGACGAAATTAGCTTCATCCATACAAAAAATACAGAGCGCCCTAAATTGAAGTTGGATCGTTTAGAAAAAAAAACAATTAGTGCCCTGAAACAATCAAAAGGAGGATTAAAGACAATTTTAAACCCTTTAATTAAATTTGATAAATTTATTGAGAAAACACAATGTTACACTCGATATATTGCCTCGGTTCGACCTGGATTACCCCATTTGATTAATTGCTTAATACCGCAATCTCATCATATCATTCTTATTGGGCCGGAAGGCGATTTTACATCTCATGAATTGGGGAAAGCATTGGAGAATGGTTACCAACCTATTAGTTTGGGTGAAAAAATTTTAAGGACGGAAACTGCAGGTATCATGTCCGCCGTATCAATTAATCTCATCCATCAATATTAGTATCCGTAACTCAAAAATAAACAAAGTGAGGTGTCATTCTATTTCATGCCAATTATACAGCTTACCTAACTCCAGGAACTCTTCTTTAAAAAGTAAGGTATGCGATGAAACTTCCTCTATCAGCCAAAAGCCACCATCAGAAAATAACAAAGTATCAGAAAAAAGCATTGACTTCACCGAGGCTTTCATCATACCCAATGAAATTGTATCAGAAAAATCAATAGAAATACCCATAACATTCACTGAATCATCAATCGATTGGAACAACAAATAATTCCAAACACCTTCCTCATTAGTCTTCCATACTTTCCTTACACCCCCATGCAATAAACGTTCTACTTGATAATCATATAAGCCCATTGGAAATTCATCATATTGACAGCTCAAGGTGATACAAAGTGCAAACATCCACAGCAACTTGAGAAAATGTTTTATTTTGTTAAAAAAATTAATTTGAGCCAAAAATTTATTAGGAGAATTCAAAGTTTTTTTTGCATTCAATCTACTATAGCAAAAGTGGAATTACATACTGTATTCATAAGTGACCCTTGTCGTCTACCTTAAAGTTAGAAAATTGAATTTATTTTATTTTTAATATAATAAAGGAAATTATTAAATTAAAATCGTATGGCAAAAAATATTAAAAGAGAAATCATTGAATGGGCTGCCTTCCTCCTAATTGCTGCGAGTATGTACTTTACTGATTACCACACGGAGTTTATTGGAATCCTTCAGCGCATCATTCTGAATACGGGTATAATTCAACCTACAGAAAATGAGGATACCATCTTGGCTGATTATGATTTACTACTCGAAGATTTAGAAGGAAATGCCCAAACCTTATCAGATTGGAAAGATAAACCTATTTTTTTAAACTTTTGGGCGACTTGGTGTCCTCCATGTATTGCTGAAATGCCAGACATTAACAAACTATATCAATTGATAAATGAAGAAGTTCATTTTGCAATAATATCTGTAGATGACGATCAAGAAAAAGCGAAAAAATTTGCTAAGCGAAAAGGTTTTGACTTTCCCATTTACTTTATCAAAAGCGGCCTTCCGCAAGTCTACGAATCTGCTACTATTCCCACTACTTATGTTATTGACTCCCAAGGTCACATTGTTATCAGTCAACGGGGCATGGCCAAATACTCAAGTCATGACTTTATCACCTTTCTCAGGGGGCTTAAATTCCATTAGGAAAATATATCTGTTCTGCGAAATAACTCAAGTTAGATGAAGTTTTCCCCATTGCTCTAATCGGGGAAAGGAATTTTTTATTGATGGGGAAGACAGCGTTAAAGAAAGATTTTTTTGGATCATAATCATCTCCTAACTGACCTCAAAGACCAATGAAAGCCACTTTTTGATTATGGATAAATTTTGCGATGACTCCAGGACCTTTACCGTAACTTTTCTGTTTATTATTGTTCCCTCGCAGGTCAACACAAAATCTACACCAAATACCTTTTCAGATATTGGCTAATTCTATAAAAATAATGCACCGGGATGTAGGGTTGTTTGTGCCTGACAAGGGACTATTACAGCTGGTACGCCACCACTGGCTCCACAACCTTTAGCTCAAAAATATGTTGACTTAACGCAGTCGTTAACAAATTACCCCAATGTTGGATTAAATCTTCAAATATCTGCAATTCAAACGAATAAACCTCCTTTTGAGGACCAGATATGCGTGCCGCACCTTCGTTTCCACAAAGCGTATTTTCAACATCTACTACATTTTAATGCTTACATGGTGTAAGTTCTTATTAAGTCGATCATTATTAAGTGCAGTAACCGAACAAAGATCTGATAATTGATTCACTTCTACGTTACGGCCTAATTCATCGGGAATATTAGCTCCTAGAGCTATTAATATGCCAAATCCCCCATCAAGAGTCGCTGAACTTCGAACAGTCAAATAAGTGGTTTGGGCACACTTAGCAATAGCTTCAATAATAAGCTCACCTGTACCAAAAGTATGGACTTTAAAAGGGTTTAATTCATTTGATCTTAAAAACCTAATTCCACTTACCTCCGCCAATTCTATAATGGCAGTATGGGTTTCTAGATTGAAACCCCATTGGTAATCAATAGTCCTTCCGATGGGATCAAGAACTGCGGATGAAATTAGTTCAGCCCCAAAATACTTTATTGGTAATTTAAGGGAACCATCTCCTCCATCGACTATCGGAATAATTTATACCTGAGCGTTAGGATCATGAACTGAAATGACTCCTCTCAAGACAAGACCAGCCGCCTCGGCACTTAACGCATTTTTAAATGTATTAAGTATAATGAGTACTTTCATGAGTTTTTGCTAATACCTAAATCTTAATGGCATTTCTTTATGCAAAGTGCTAGAATTATCAAAGAAAATAAAAATTAATTAAGAAATATATAATTACTAGTCGCTAAAGTACTTCTGTACCGTCGGAAAATGGTCATTGAAATTAGTACCTAAACCTTAGTAATTTCATTCCAAACTTTTTATTAAATTCAAAAAAGTGAACATCAAAAGGATAAATTCACTCCTTTATTTAGACACAAAAAATATAATAGCTGAGTTTTTCACTTATTTAGACATATAAAAACCATTTTTTTCTATTGAAAATCTAGATAAAATTCTCAATCATTACCCTCCATGATACATACTAATATGTTATTTTAAATCTCAATTTTTAAATTTAAGAAAGCAAAATTATTCTATGCCTTTTTTTTTGAGAGATGCTCGAAAAATCCTTTCCAAAAGTTTTATTAAATGTGTGATCCAGTAATCATGAATTGTCTTTATTAAAAACCTCAATCTAAAATTTTACAATAAAATTACAGTTCGATATAATTTTTTAAGCTTATATGTACCGCGACGTTAAGAATAAATTTCTTACCATGAATTGAATTTGAATGTTTCTGTAATAAATTACAAAAAATTAACACAAAGAAAAAAATGACGATCCAAAATTTGTCATTAAATATTTAAAAAAAATTCATCTTTGGGACTTAATTTGATAAAAATGGGAAAAAACCTTGTAATAGTGGAATCACCAGCAAAAGCAAAAACAATCGCTGGATATTTAGGAAAAGATTTTGAGGTAAAATCTTCCTATGGCCATATTAGAGACCTTCCAAAAGATGACCTTTCCATTGATATTGGAAATAACTTCGAACCCACATATGCAATAACCGCAGACAAAAAAGATGTTATAAAAGATTTAATAAAATCCGTAAAAAAATCAGATATGGTATACTTGGCTTCAGATGATGACCGCGAAGGGGAAGCCATATCTTGGCACTTAAGCAAAGCCCTCGACCTCAACGATCAAAACACGCGGCGCATTGTTTTTAGGGAGATAACAAAAAATGCCATCAAAAATGCAATTGATAATCCAAGAACAATCGATCAGAATTTAGTGGATGCCCAACAAGCCCGAAGGGTACTTGACCGAATAGTGGGATATGAATTATCACCTATTTTATGGAAAAAAATTAAATATGGACTTTCAGCAGGTCGAGTACAGTCAGTATCTGTCAGATTGGTAGTTGAACGTGAGCGTGAGATTGATGCTTTTCTAAGTGTAACAACTTTTAAAATCACAGCATTTTTTGATCTAAATGAGGGAAAAATTTTAAAAGCAGAATTGGCCAAAAAATTTAAATCTGAAGAAGAGGCTCAAAATTTTCTTGAGAAGTGTAAATCTGCTGATTTCTCGATCGAAAATTTAGTAACTAAACCCACAAAAAAATCTCCTTCACCACCTTTTACCACTTCAACACTCCAACAAGAAGCAGCACGAAAATTAGGATTTCCGGTTTCCATGACTATGCAGGTAGCACAAAAATTATATGAATCTGGGAAGATCTCATATATGAGAACCGATTCGTTAAATCTCTCTGATGATGCCAGGGAAAATGCAAAAAATATGATTTTAAATTCATATAACATAGATTTTAGTGAACCTAGAAAATTTAAAACTAAAAATCAAAGTGCCCAAGAAGCTCATGAAGCAATCAGGCCCACGGATTTTAACCGACAAAATGCAGGAACCGACTCAGCAGGAAATCGATTATATGAGCTCATTTGGAAACGTGCTATTGCCTCCCAAATGTCTGATGCAAGACTTGAAAAGACAACAGCTACAATTGCCATCTCAACAACAGAAGAAAAACTCGTTGCCTCTGGAGAAGTCATTAAATTTGAAGGTTTTTTAAAGGTTTATTTAGAATCGAAAGATGATGAAGAGGATGATGATCGAAAAGATATGCTCCCTCCGCTATTTTTAGGTCAGCAACTAACGCTCCAAAGACTCGTCGCTAGAGAAATTTTTTCAAGACCCCAACCTAGATACACTGAAGCCAGTTTAGTAAAAAAATTGGAAGAAATGGGTATTGGTAGACCTTCAACGTACGCACCTACCATTTCAACAATCATCAAAAGAAATTACATAGAGAAGGAAAATAGAGATGGCCGTAAAAGATCTTATCGAGAAATGATCTTGTCCAACCAAAAAATTCAAAGCGAAACAAAAGTTGAAATCACAGGTGCCGAAAAGAATAAACTTTTCCCTACCAATACCGCATTAATCGTAAATGATTTTTTAGTGAAGCATTTCCCAACTGTCATTGATGTAAAGTTTACGGCCAATGTTGAGCAAGAATTTGATGACATTGCAAATGGAAAAACTAATTGGACAAAAATGATCAAATCATTTTACGAACCCTTTCATGCACGAGTAGAAGAATCTGATCAACTGAAAAGATCTGATGTAAATAATAGAAATCGATTGATTGGTGAGGATCCTATCACTGGTAAACCTATCAGTGCCCGACTGGGAAAATTTGGTGCTTACGTACAATTGGGTAACCTTGATGATGATGAAAAACCTAAATTTGCCAGTCTTCGAAAAGGTCAATTTTTAGACAAAATAACTCTTGAAGATGCCATTGAGCTCTTTAAATTACCTCGAATGATTGGTAGCTTCGAAAATGCTGAAATTGAGGTCAATATAGGCAGGTATGGACCTTACATAAAGCATTCAGGTAAATTTATATCATTGAAGCCCGAACAAGATCCCCTTACCATAGAGCAAGAGTCCGCCATTGTCCTAATCTTAGAAAAACGGGAAGAAGATGCCAATAAATACATCAAAACATTTGATGAAGATGAAAGTGTATTTGTCATTAATGGAAAATTTGGACCCTACATTAAATTTGGTAAGAAAAATGTAAAAATACCTAAAGAAAAGACTCCTGAATCGCTCACATTCGAAGAATGCAAGGAATTGGCTGATGCAGCACCCGAAAAAAAAGGTCGGGGTCGAAAGTCTACGACTAAAAAGAAAAAATAATTAAATATCATTTCTCACTTTTTTGTCTGTCAAAATGATTACTCCAAAAAAAATTAATAAAAAAGTTTGGCGAAACACAAGCCTTCTAAGCTTAATATTTTTCAGCTTATGTTGTACAACCCATACTAAACAACAAACTATAATTGAGCGTGTTGAAGTCGACACTTTTGAAACCAAATTAAACACACTCGAGAACGTATTCCTAATAGATGTAAGAACGCCGGCTGAATATAAAAGTGGACATATCCACGGTGCGACCAATATTGATTTCAATCAAGTTGAAAATATGAAAATCACTTTTGATAACCTTGATCGTAATCAACCCATGCTGATTTATTGTGCTGCAGGTGGAAGAAGCAATAAAACCCGTTTTTTAATGAAAGAAATGGGCTTCAAGCAAATATATGAATTATCTAGCGGCTTAACTGGTTGGAAGGCCGCTGGCAAAGCTGTATCAATTGAATAAATGTTCGTATTTGAGTTTGTAGCCTAATTAGAACTATTAAAATTCTATATAATTTTCATCATATACATCTATTTAGTTACCGACTAGAGATACACCATTACTTTTTTAACAAATTCAACATTGTTATTAATTTTTAGTAATATCTGAGAATTCTAAAAGCACAGTAAGGTAAGATAAGGTATCTTTCATTTTTCAAGATTTAGAGAACTTAAAACCTATTAAATTAAGCAACCAAGTCTTTTTTTCGGTTTAAATAAATACAAACCCTCTATTATTATCAAACGTAATTGTTTAGCATGACAGGCATAACGAGCATTAAGATATCCTCATTTTCGTTTTTATTTGAGGGTTCAATCAAACCTGCCCTATTTGGAGCACTGAGCTTAAAGGTAATTTGTTCAGAAGATATATTACCAAGCATCTCAATTAAAAATTTAGCATTAAACCCTATCTCGATGTCTTCGCCATCGTGCTCACAAACTAAACGCTCATTAGCCTCATTGGAAAAATCTAAATCTTCTGAAGATATCATCAATTCACTTCCTGTTATTTTTAACCTTACCTGATGAGTGGTTTTATTGGCATAAATAGCAATTCTTTTCAAAGAACTTAATAATTCCGCTTTACTTATGGTGATGTTATTCTCATTATCCGCCGGAATCACATTTTCATAATCTGGGTAACGCTCATCAATGAGTCTACAAATCATTTTGACCTTATTAAAGTCAAAAAATGCATTAGATGTATTAAATTCCATCGTCACGCTTGTAGCCTCTGTGGGAAGAGTTGCCTTCAATAAAGTCAAAGCCTTACGAGGTATAATCATACTATGCGCCATATCACTGGTAATGTCGACCCTGCGATATCTGATCAAGCGATGTGAATCAGTAGCTACAAAAGTTGTGTTAGTTTCATCCAGTTTAAGAAAAACACCTGTCATTGAGGGCCTTAATTCATCATTACTTGTCGCATAAATTGTATTGCTGATGGCCATACCTAATACTTCGGAAGGAATATTAACTGAATAACCATCTGATACCGAAGGAACCCGAGGAAAATCTGTGGCGTTTTCACCCGACAATTTATAACGCCCGTTATCTGAACTAATCTCAATGCTATAACTACTTTCTTCTATGGTGAAATTAACAGGCTGCTCTGGTAGATTTCGAAGCGTCTCTAATAAGATTTTTGCAGGCATTGCAATACTGCCCTCTTCTTTAGATTCAACTTCCAACTCAGTCATCATAGATGTTTGAAGATCTGAAGCAGTAATAGTCAAAGTACCCCCTGAGATTTCGAAAAGGAAATTTTCCAGAATTGGAACTACCGGGTTGGTAGTAATTACACCATTAATGGCATTAAGCTGCTTGAGTAGGTAGGAAGAATTAACTATGAATTTCATTTAAATTACTTGTTGTAGTACCATAATTGCAACTCAAATTTATACACATTTATTGACATCAAAATCATAATTGTCTAATTAGAACGCAAAATCACTCCTAGATTTGAAATAGGAAAAGATTCTATTTGATTCAAAAACCATCAATTCATTATCCTGATCCATAATAAGACGTATGCTTTGACCTGGCAATTCTGGAAAAATTTTAATTTCTACGGGTAACTTATATTTAATATCTGATATTGAAATGATCATTTCGGGTAAGGTTTTGGAAAGACTATCAAAAGCGGATGAAAAACCTGAGCTGATGCGTTCATTTGCTTGTAAATATTCGAATTGGTTCAAATAAGTGACGACCGCACTAGAGTCAATTTTCTCTAAACCGTCCACCTTATAAAAAGTCTCGTCAAAATGAATGACTAAATTTTTATCTGATTTTTCAGGATAAACAACTTCAATTTTTTGAATGGTTCGCCAATTTCCATTAAATACTAATCGATTCCTCCATTGATCACTACTAAGTTTATAAATATTGGCAAGAAAATCCTGATATCCTGGAATATTTACTTGATAAACTTCCTCATTTTGTATAAAATAAGTTTTGGTTTTATTTGCATTTCCTACCACGGAATAAGACTGCTCAATGCCATCAACAGTCAAGGTCACTAATGTCCCCATTTCCTCATTTCGCTTCAACAATTGATTTTTCTCATTTCCGGTTAGGGCTCGCGAAACTTTGACCCTTTTAGATACTGTAAAAAGCATTTTTCGTAAATTGGGATCAGATGGAAATTCGTTATTTATTTTCCACCCTTCTTGACGAGAGAAATAATGATCCAAGACTTCAGAGTTAAATTGGAATCTTTCTATCTCTGAGGTATCCCTAACCATGAACAAATCAGGATCAAAGCTTAGATTAACCAATTTAGGTTTTAAATTAAAAAGTAATAGATTTGAGATAATTAAAATTATTAAAACAACTAAAAGTATGATATTTCGTATCCTCATATCTTTGCAAATCTTTTAAACCTAAAAATATGAATGGCTAATCCCAAGACAAATAAAACTACCAAAGGACCTAATGTATTCAACCAACGCCAATAGGTACCCTCTTGAATGAGGACTGTTTTATTAAGAGGTCGGATCTTAACTTGCTTATTTCGGGAAAGCATCAATCCGTAGTCATCTAACATATAATCCAATACGTTGTACAAAAAAGCTTCATTAGCGTAAATCTGCTCAGTATATGCATCCTGACCCATAGGAAGAGGTTTTTTATTTTTAATTGAATAATCGTTTCTAACAAAATCGCCATCTGAAACGATAATAATTTTAGCTATATCTCCTTTTTCTTTTCTAAAAATTTGATTTGCCCCTCGAGGGGCAAATCTGTTGGCATATAAGGAAGTGAAAGTACCCTCTAGCAAATATCCCAATACTTTAATTCCGGAGGTAAAGAATTCAGGTCGCAACTTATCTTGTAAGTCGTTGTAACTTACCTGAACCGGTGGTGTAAATACTTTCGTATTCTCGCTGGTCATGAATAGCGGTATTTTACAAATATCCTCAGCCTTAACGGTATCTAATGTTGCTGCTCCTCTAAACAAAGTTGCATCTAAATTCTTTACTGTTAGATGATTCCCATAATTAGTAATGACAGGCGAATAAGGCCAAGGCAACATTTCGATACGTGGCTTTTCACCCACTGATCCAGTATAAACCGGCGTATAGCCGCAGTTCACGTCAGCGACATAATTACCATTGATCCGTACGCCGTATCGGAAAAATAAATCTTGTAAATTGCTCTCAATCGGAAAAGCAAAAGTACCCGAACCACTGGCCTGACTCATATCCACGGACAACGCATCTATGAACACCAATAAGTTACCGCCATTCATGACATATTGATCTAAATAATATTTTTCAACTTCACTAAAGGGATGAACAGGTTTAACAATCACAATAACATCATATCCTGTAAGTGGACTCTTTCTACTCGGTAAGTCTATTCTAAATAAATCATATTTTGACAAAATCGAATTGGTCATGCCTGCGAGATCTGTAGTATCGGGCTCCCCATGTCCAGTAATCAATCCTATTCTTCTTCGACTATCAGACTGAATTCGTTTGATTCCAGCGGACAATTCATACTCCACACTTTCGATAGATCTATTGAGCATGTCCTCAATAGACAAAGTAGTATTACCTTTTAAGAGTGGAATTCCCAATTCCCGACCTTGAAAAGTAATTAATGCACCTGGAAATATAAGTTTCTCCGTTTTTTGTCCATTTTTTGAATAGGACACATTCGATGGCAGAATACCTTTTTTCATCAAACTTCTGTAATATTCATTCCTTGCCTTCACACCAACAGCCAAAGCTGGATCCGAAAAACGAAACTGAATACGATAGCCTCCGTAATAGGCAAACTGTTCCAAAGTCTCCCTTATAGCCATTTTTAATCTTCTGAAATTGGCAGGTAGTTCACCTTCCAAAAAAATCTCAATATTAATGACATCTGTCAGTTGATTTAACCCATTAATTGTAGAGGGGTGCAGGGTATATCTCTTTTCCTCAGTCAAGTCCCATCGAAAATGGTATATATGAGCTAACTGATTGACTAAAAGAACGGTACATAAGCATACCAAGAACACAAGGAATTGATAAAGACTTCTACTATTCATTATTTACGTGCCTCAATTGAATAATGGGTGGCGAAAAGCATAATCACAATAAAACCTAAAAAATACGTAATATTAGAAAGATCAATGACTCCCTTACTCATAGCGTTGTAATGAAATATTATACCAAAATATTCAATGTAATACGCCCAAGAAACCCAAAGGTCAATACGTGCTAAAATCGTAAATCCTTCATAACTAACAAAGCACAGCGTCGCGGCAACTACAAATGACACAATTTGATTTTCGGTGATGGAAGAACTTAAAATACCAATAGAGGCAAAAACAGATCCTAAAAAAAACAAACCAAAATAAGCCCCTACAATACCTGAAGTATCTAAATTCCCTTGTGGATTTCCTAACTGATATATAGAATAATAATAAACCAAAGTCGGGAGTAAAGAGAAAAATACTAATAAACTCGCTGCTAAAAATTTACCCATCACAATGGCTCGGGAGGTCAAGGGCAAGGTGTAAAGTAATTCAATCGTGCCGCTACGCTTTTCTTCGGCAAATGATTTCATGGTAATAGCAGGAATTAAAAACATGAATAAATAAGGCCCCATCCTGAACAAAGGTTCCATGCTGGCGTAGCCATATTCCAATAAACTTGTCTCAGGTAACACCCATAAGATAATACTCACACATATCAAAAATATTCCAATAATCAAATAGGCAGTAATGGAATACAAAAACTCATGAATCTCTTTCATCATCACTGCGATCATAACTCTTCTTCACCCTCCGCAGTGGTTAATTTTTGGAAAATCTCTTCCAAAGAATCTCCAACATTTTTAATCGTGACTAAAGGTAAATTATGTTTGGTGACAATGGCCAATACCTCTTGCCTAAGCCGTTCATCATCAGAAGTAATAATTAGCTGATAATCAGATATAACTTCCAATGAAATAATTCCATTGAGTGATTTAAACAGATCAGAGTTAATACGTTTATCAAATTTAACGCTAAGACTAAATTGATTTGAAGATTTACGCTGTAAATCAACCAAACTATCATCTGCGACCAATTTTCCCTTTTGGATAATAACCAATTTATCACAAAGAGCTTCAACCTCTCGCATAATGTGTGTTGACAAAATCACTGTTTTTTCACTTGCAATTTTCTTGATGACATTTCTGATTTCAACAATTTGATTAGGATCTAATCCTGATATCGGTTCATCGAGAATCAATACACTCGGATCTGACATCAAGGCTTTAGCCAATCCTACCCGTTGTCGATAACCTTTTGAAAGCATTCTGAGTTTTTTATGCTTCTCAATGGTCAAACCGCAAAGATCTAAGAGCTCATAAATCCGATTTTGACGACTTTGACTGTCTATTCCATAAGTTTTACCTATAAAATCTAGATATTCTTTCACGTACATATCTAAATATAAAGGATTGTGCTCTGGTAAATAACCCACTGTTCTTTTCACTTTAATAGGGTCATTGGTTACAGAAATATCATTTACTAATATATCTCCAGAGGTAGGCCTAATAAAACCAGTGGCAATCTTTAATGTAGTAGATTTCCCTGCACCATTAGGACCTAGAAACCCAGTAATTTTACCCTTAGGAGCTATAAAAGAAATTTGATTTACAGCCTTTTGGGTATCGTATACCTTCACAAGATTGATTACCCTTAGTGACATAAATTCAAATTATAAAGTGAGAATAAGACTTTCATTCATTTTCTTGGGATAGATTTGCAATCTAACCTTTAATTGAGTGCAAAATTGAAGCTTTTTATTCTTAATGTCAATATAAATTTTATTAATCAATGATCAGTATTATATGCGGAACCAATAGAGGACAATCTGTAAGTAAACAAATAGCAATTTATTATCAAAATTCACTTCAAGAAGCTGGTGCTAAAAGCTATATTCTAGACTTAAAAGAACTCCCTACAGATTTTTTGAATGTAGCTCTTTATGAAAATGCAGGAAAAAGTGAAAGATTCAATGCAATCAAAAAAAATCTAAATGACAGCCAGAAAATGGTCTTCATCGTTCCAGAATACAATGGTTCATTTCCAGGTGTCTTAAAAACTTTCATTGACGCACTTGATTATCCAGATTCATTGAAAAACAAAAAATGTGCACTTTTGAGCTTATCATCTGGTACTCAAGGTGGAGCACTAGCCCTAAGTCATCTCACCGACATCCTTCATCATTGTGGCATGCATGTCTTGGCAATTAAACCAAAACTAGCGAAAATAGAAGTAAATTTTAAAGATGGACAATTCACTAATAATCTTTATGTTACCCTTTTAAAAGAGCAAATAGATAAATTTCTAAACTTTTAACAGGAACTATTTATCTGGACTAATTATATTCCAAAGCCATAATATACCATAAAGGCTAAACATGGCTATGAAAATGTAATTACTTGGAAAAAAATGGTAACTGTAATTCATGAACGCAACAATCAGGATCATTACACTCATAAATTGAAATACCCGCGTACCTCGTTCTCCTAAGTTTGAAAAAAAATCATCCATTTAAATGGCTTGATAAAGAAGTTAAATATGAACTGTTGTTACCAAAAATATGATAGATAATATCATATAAGCAAGGTATTTTCATGATTTGTACTTTTAATAAAGAGTAACAAAACTAACCACAACAACAAACTTTCTCAGATACTTTTTTATTAAAATAAAAATCAAGCGATGGTCAAAATAATTTTACCCTTATTTAGGTTTTGTATCATCCTTTGATGAGCTAGCTCTACGAGCTCCCAAGGTAAAACTTGATCAATTATTGGCTTTAATTCTTTGGTAACTAAGGCAACCTTATAATGCCTATTAAATGAATGAATTAAATCTGATTTATAAGCCAAAGATCGAGAACGCAAAGTAGAACCTTTTAAGATGAGCCTTTTCTTTAAGATTTTTGCTAAATTTATTTGTTTTGCCCAAGCGTTTGACATGTATGCTATCAATATAATCCTTCCATCTAAAGCCGCACAATCAATATTCTTAGAAAGATAATCGCCTCCTACACAATCCAATATCACATCTGCGCCCTGACCATCCGTATGCTCTAGAAATAATTTTGACCATGATTGGGTTTTGTAATTGTAGGCCTTATCAGCCCCTAATTTTTGGCAAAATCTGACTTTCTCATCACTGCCTACTGTTACGGATACTTGTGCACCACAAATATTAGCCAATTGAATGGCAGCCGTTCCTACACCGCTCGCTCCTGCATGAATCAAAACTTGCTTCTTTGGACGAAGTCCTCCTAATTTAAATAAGGTCTGATACGCAGTCAAAAAAACTTCAGGTATTCCTGCTGCTTGAATATAATCTAAATGCTCAGGAATCGGCATTAGAAGTCTATAATCTACTACCGCAAATTGAGCATAACCACCCCCAGCTAGCAATGCCATAACACGGTCACCTTTTTTAAAACCTTGCACTTGACAGCCGATCGCTACGATTTCTCCCGCTACTTCTAATCCCAATATTGGGGAAGTACCTTCGGGTGGTGAATAATTCCCAAGGCGCTGAAAAATATCTGCTCTATTGACTCCTGCAGCATAAACAGCAATCTTAACTTCAAAATCTGTATTTTTAGGTGCCTTCTGTTCACTAATCTTCATGGCTTTTAGTCCGTTTTGATCGAATACTTCTATATACTTCATTTCTAATTCTTCATTTTGGCCAATTCAAAACATTTAAATAATAAAATGAGGTTTAATTGGCTCATGAATATACCTCATCTTTAGAGGAGCTTTGGTTACTCACAGATATTTTTAACCTACTACCTCAAATTATAGAGATTTATTTTTTGCATTTTCTAGCTGACTTTAGTATTTATTTCATATTATTTTTGAGTTAGTTTCTTGACCAAACCACGCCGTCTTTAACCCAAAAAATATTAAAGGTCAGATATTATTTATGGATTGATTGCCCTCTTGACTTATTGAAAAAATTTGTACGGACTATTTTGAAAAGGTCCAGATTATCCTTTGATAATCCCTTTTTATAAACCAGATTAACTACTTTTCACGAGGTCAGACCTATCTACGTATATCCTTCTCTAAAGTTTTTTTAATGAAAACAACATTTATATTTAAAATGACTCAATAACTTCACAACCGAACTATTATAATCTTAAACTCTCACTGAGATTAAAGTCATTAGTTTAGTTTTCATGAAACTGAAAGCATTCAAAATAACAAAAAAATTCGCAACTTAAAAAAAGAAAAATCAGGCCTAAATGTTCTCAAAAATAGGTAGGAGCACACTGATCACGATTAGGAACCACCTCACAAGGTTGAAAATAAAATCTAATTTAACCATTACACTCTAGGATAGAAAGACTCAAAATAAAATATTAATTTTGTATCAGATTTAAATAAGAATGATAGAAATCACTAGGTACCAAGACATAAGCGCTGGACATCGCGTTGTAGGACATGAAAATAAATGTAGTCAACTTCATGGCCACAACTTTAGAGTTCATTTTACAGTTACTGCTGAAAAACTAGATGAAATCGGCCGGATCATTGATTTTAGTGTTATCAAAGCCAAATTGTGTAATTGGCTTGAAACTAATTGGGATCACCGTTTTCTAATGTATGAATCAGATGAACTGCGAATTCCGCTACAAAAAATAATTTCTGAGGACATTGTTAGTTGTCCGTTCAATCCAACGACTGAAAATATGGCTCAATATTTATGTGAGGTGATTGGACCCCGACAACTAAAGGGAACAGGCTGTCGATTGATCAAATGTACTATTGAAGAAACTCGAAAATGCTCAGCGACATACGAAATTTCTTAAATAAATTGAATTTAGTTTAAAACTCAAAGATCTCTGCCTAAAATCGCGCAGAACTCACCATTCATTTTATACAAAAAGCAATCAAAATAAAAAATGGTTAATTAATGTCATTAAGATAATTTCTTTTTAAATTAATTATTCATATTAGGTGAAAAACATGACGGATCTTTTAAGAAGAAGTTGGCTCAAAGGAGTAGGGTTGATGAGTTCACTGGCGGCAATTGGTGGCATCACACCGATCCATCAATAGCATAGAGGAAATTAAAAAATTCAGACCAAGGCCGCTGAAGGAAAAATAAAGTTTACTCTAATGAAAACCCTTTCGGACCCTCCGAAAAAGTACGTCAAGTCATGATTTCAAATCTTGACGAAGCCTGCCGGTAACCCTTTAGCTACGGTGAGGAACTCTTAGAAAAATCGCCTTACAAGAGGCTGTATCTAAAATTCATATTGTTTTAACGGGTGGATCTACAGAAGGCTTAAAAACGGTTGTGCTGACATATGGTATGAATGGAGGTGAAATAATTGCTGCAAAACCCACTTTTCTTGCTATGATGACCTATGCAGCACAATGGGGTGGATCCATCAATTGGGTCCCCGTAAACAAAAATATGATTCTTGATTTAGATGAGATAGAAAAAGAATCTCGAATAAAATAAAACTTATCCTCCTATGCAATCCAAACAATCCCACCTCTACCCTGTTGCCTGCTAACCACTTATTAGATTTTTAGTACTATATCCGATAAAGTAACTCTCTTTAGTGATGAAGCTTATTATGATTTTATTGAAGAAAAAAGCTACCCCTCGATGGTATGTTTAGTCAGAAAAGGTAAAAACATTATTGTTTCAAAAACGTTTTCAAAAGTTTATAGATTGGCTGGACTTCGCATTGGCTATTTGGTGGCCAAACCTAAAGTTGCCATAAATCTTAGAAAAAACATCATGGCATTTACCAACGTTCTTGCGATCAAAGCAGCAAAAAATGCAATCGATAATCAAGAATTTTATAACTTTAGTTTGAATAAAACATTCGAAAAAAAAAAAATAATTATGGAAGGGTTAAAAACCTCGATTTAGAATATGCCCCATCCAATGCTAATTTTATTTTTTAAAGTCGGGCATAAATATTGTAAAACTACAAAAGTAAATGCTTGAAAAAGGAATCATGATAGGAAGACCTTTTCCTCCTTTTTACTATTAGTGCCGCATTAGTATAGAAACTCTTGAAGAGGTCATGTTGTTCAATGATGCATTAGAAAAGATTATATCTTAGTTTATCTCCTCAGGCTGCCATCCCGGACCTCTTACAAATTTGCCTGGTGTTGCACCAGTAGGTTCACCGTTTTGTATTACTTGAACCCCGTTGACCCAAACTTGACGAACACCTAACGCATATTGATGGGGGTCTTCAAATGTAGCTTTATCTCTCACCTCTTCTGGATTAAAGACAACAAGATCTGCAAAATTTCCAACTTGGAGTGCCCCTCTTTTTTGAATTTTTAAATTTGCAGCAGGGAACGAAGTCAACCTTCTAATGCCTTCCGCAAGAGTGATTACTTTTTCATCACGGGCATATTTTCCTAAAACCCTAATAAAAGATCCATAAGCTCGAGGATGAGTGCTTTGTTTCAAAAATATTCCCTCATTGGAATAAGAGCCCGCATCCGAGCAAAAACTCACCCAAGGTTTAGCTATTTTTTTAGCTACATTCTCTTCGGACATAGAAAAATATACAACTTGTATTCGACTGTTATCTTGAACAATTAAATCTATCATGGCCTCCGCCGGAGTTTTATTTAAAATCTCGGCAACTTCATCCAACCGTTTACCCGTATACTCTCTTAAATCAGGATTATTAAATCCCACAAACAAAATTTTATTGGGGTCGTACTCAAAATTAATGTCTTTTAAAATTCTCCTTCGCAAAGATTTATCGGCTAATCTTTCAATGGTTTTTAGTATGCCCCCGTCTCTCACCCATTCTGGCAATTGAACATGTAATCCTGTAGAGGAGGCCGGGTAAGTATAAATATCTGCTGTAATCTTCAATCCACCTGCTCGGGCAGACTCTATCAAGTCAAAGGCAGTATCTAATTTAGACCAATTGGCACTACCAGACGCTTTCAGATGATAGATCTCAGCAGCAATATTCGCTTCCTTAGCTATTGTGACAAGTTCTTTAATAGATTCCAATAAATAAACCCCTTCATCCCGGATATGGGAAATGTACATTCCTCCATGTTTAGCTGCTATTTTGGAGAGTGCGATTAATTCTGCCGTATTGGCATATCGACTGGGTTCATAAAGTAGTGAAGAAGAGATTCCCATTGCTCCCATAGTCATTTCTTTATCCAATAAGGCCGCCATTTTTTCAATTTCCTCAGATGTCGCAATTCGTTGATCATAACCCATGACGTATCTTCGTAAAGTTCCATTTCCAACAAAAGATGCCAAATTGGTGGCAACTCCTCTGGCTTCCATATACTCCATATAACCTCCCAAGGTTTTCCACTCAATATCATACTTTATGTTTCCTTGAGCCGCTTCCTCTTCTCTTATCATTCGATCACTCCAAGGTCCCATGCTGGAACCTTCACCCAAAACTTCAAGAGTTACCCCCTGCCTGAGGTCACTTTGAGACCTTCCATCCTCAATTAAGGTCTCATTGGCCCAACTCAACATATTGATAAATCCAGGTGCCAAAGACAAATCTTTTGCATCAAACTCAACATTCCCTCGATCTTTTGATAAGTCGCCCAAGGCAGCTATCGTATCTTCAGAAACTGCCAAATCGCCCACGTAAGGAATATTTCCGGATCCATCGTAGATCATGGCATTTCTCACAATTAAATCAAATTGCCTAGGTTTAGACTGACAACTCAAAATAATAGCTGTCACAAAAGTAAAATACAGCACTTTCATATATTTTAATTTTAAATTAAAAGTAGTACAATGAATATTCACAATAACTAACTCTTGTATAAACGTTACAAGAATTTGGCAATATTGAAAACCTAAGTTTATAACTGTCTTCAACAATTTGTGTAGACCTGGCCAATAAATGATACTTAAATGAGGTATATTGGTCCTCATAAATTTTATTCAACAAAAAACCACATCGATTCAACATAGGTCTAAATATTACCACTTTACCTTAATAAATGAGCTAGATCACGGAAAAAAATAGCATTGCTGATCTCGCTATCAAACTATCAAACTTTGAAGGTGCCGAAATACTTACCTCTTCTAAAGACAAAAATCCTAAATTCAACTTCAATAGCAACCATCTCCCTTTCAATATAAAGCCTGCAATTCATAAAATTAATCAACTCAAAAGTATTAAAACCAAGGAAGAAAAATTTCCTTTAGATTCATTCGATATTTTTGACATGCATAATAAGAAATTATCTAAAATCCCGCATCTACACTCCTATAAAGTTGAAGGAAATGGGCTGATTGGCCAATATATCTACATAATATACCACAAGATACGGTACTGAAAAATTTTAAAATCCAACTAAAAGAAACGGGTTATGAACTCATTATCCAATTCTTCAAAATTAACAACCGATCTAAATATCTTTTGCTAGAGTACAACTTATAAGAAAGAAATGGGAAAATAAAACTAGCATTATGATTCCTCAAGAGGAGCTAAAGACTATGATCCTTTTACCCAACACAGTGTCCCAATACTAATTGCAAATGTCTAAAATTTGATTTGTTCAAACGATGAGAAATTTTATGTAAAGTTTACAAAGTTTCAATATTCAAAAATACCAAAAGCCAAATTATTGAAGTTCATTAATTATCTTTACCATCAAATTAATCGTTTTTACCATGAAAAACTTAACGATTCTCTTATTTATCTGCCTTATAATTTTAAAAAAGGGACAAGCACAAGAAAATGTAAAAGTATCCAATGAAGATACTTTGAATGTCGTAGAACATCTCGATGAACTTACATTACTTTGGGATGAAAAATCTATAGAACTAAAAACTTACCAAGGTTTAAGAAAATTCTGTCGTTCTTCAGCTTACCGAAATTCAATAATAGAAATGCTCCAAAGTATGCACCATTATGATTCACTACTTTACGAAATGGCTATCGAAGCGTCAAAAAAAAAACATGCGCATATGAAACATCTTATTAATGAACTTGAATCGTTTGAAAAACATTACGGGGTGAGACAATTCCTAAAACACTTGAAAGAAGAATGCACAGCTCAATCTGATTTAGAAAGACATAAAAAGGATTATAAAAAAGATAGTGGTGATGAATCCTATGACAGTAAAGTCTATGTTATAGAATTAGAGCTTAAAAAATACGTCAAACATTTGACTCACCGAATCGATCGATTAAATAAACATGTACACCATTTAATGAAAGAATGAAGTTTATGCCAACATATGCTTTGATCAATTTCCTTTAAAACTTCAATATACTCGGCTAGCGTTAAACAAACCTAGTTTCCTAATCAAATCTTTTTGCATGAATTTTACGCTTTTCATCCTATATAGAGTTTAACCAAAGGGAATAAAGCCACTCCTTCTCTCAGCAAAAAGGTTATTTATGAATAATGATGAACCTTCTTGGCTTCCAAAGATATTTGTCGTTAAACAACTGCATGAAGTAGACACCTGCTGGTAAGTGACTCACATCAATTACAAGTCCTTCTTCGTTTTTCCTTATCCATCCTGTCAAACGCTTTATACCATTCTGGTCAAACACAATCCAATCAGTCTCACTGCGTAATGGCGTATCAAATAGCAATCTGAATATACGATCTGCAGGATTAGGAAATAAACTAAACTCTGTACCGCGTACAATTTCTTCTTCTACACCAAGTATATTATTTAAATTTTCCAAATCCTTAAAGGCTGCCTGATAGATATCCTTGGTCACCTCATTTTGAATCATTACAATAACCCGAAGCTGTGTAGAATCATTGTATCCCACCGGTGTCCACTGTACGGACTCGGTAAATTTATCATTAACTTTAAATGATTGATTTTTTACAATTCCCGAAGCATTTGGTAAGATTCGCACTAGAACATTTCGAATGGTATCTTTAGTTGAATACACTCCGAAGTCGTATTCAGGGACGAAAAGCTTTTCAACAATAAAAAATCTAATTGAAAGTTCCGTCTCCGGATCTGGTAAATCAATTAGAGATGTGAATTCAGCTGTCAAAGACAACGAAGAATTACCCTCGACTGAGCTCTCAGACAACTCAATCTTGAAATCTGGCTTATTTAATTCTTTTTGATCTAACTGACTTTTATCCCATCCCAAAATATCTGTATTGGAGGAATTATTGATAACCTCGCCGTTCAGTATGCTGGTGGGTATTTCATTAATACTGTAATAGGATCTTCTTGCATCTGGATCAATTTTATTTCTTGAGTAAAGTATATCCTCATCCAAATCATTACCATCATTATAAATGTTAGTTATATAATTTATCCAGAGACTACCTTTACCCATTTGTCCTATACGATTATGTACCTCCGCATTAGCAATCTTACTTTTTTCTTGAACCATAGAGCCAAAAGTTTCAACCAGAACAATTCGCTTTCTATCATAAATACTAAAATTATCAAAGGCAAACCCCTCAAGGTCCTGACCATTTTGATTTACTTTTTGTCCAGTCATGGAGCCTAATGCGAATCTAAACCTTATGGCTGACCAATTTTCTTTAGGAATGACATAATTACCATCATCATCCATAATATCAATTTTATGTACAGCTAATTTCCAAGCTCCCTCAGTGCTCGTATTCCAACCATAAAATCCAGGATTATAAGCCGTTTTTTGAGCTTCATCCCAATTGCCAGGGTTACCTGGGATACCCTCGAAAGTATACCAATTGAGACCTGAGGTTAAAGTACTATAATTTTCATCTTGATTTTCAATAAGAAATTTATAAAATCCTAAGGGAGACCAACTAGCCCCATCATCGGTAGAATATTGTAAAACCACACCATCAGTAACCAGTAAATCAGAACTATAGTTGAAGCTAAGGGTAGGCCTGTCTAAAAGTGAAATATCATAACTTGGAGAATAAACCCAAGAGTGCTCCGCTATAGAACCCTCACTACCCCCTCCAGCGTAACTACCTGAAGGATTGGTAACCCATGAAAATCCTGAAACTTCAACAGGTACATCAGAAACGATAGGATCCAAATTTATAGTAGCCCCAATAGGAACTGCTTTTTGCCAAGTTGAAAACCTTAAGGAAGCTTCAGTCAACGCAATTTTATCATTTTCTATATCATAGTCAATACCGTCATAAAAGCCATCAACACTGATGGAATCTGTATGCCATGACTCAGGCCCGTCATCAAAAGTATGCGTTTTACTACCTACCACCTGGATCTTATCCAAAATATTAAATTCTCTGACCAAGCTATCATAACAATTAGCAGTTGAAATAAGATGCAGCTTTGCTCGGTAAATTCCTCCATCATCAAATACTACATTAACAGAATCCAATATAGTTGAATCAATCCCTACTCGAACTTCTTCATAAAACTCAGTCCCATCTTCTCTTTCTATCGTAAAATTAAATTCTTGAATTTCTTGCCAAGAAAAGTCATATAACTCTAATTTTCTCTCCCTAAACTCAAACAAAGTATTATTCCCCTCTGTAATATTTTTCCACCTGAATTCGGGATCAGGGATGATTCCAATTGATTTTGCTTCAGTTTGTTGCCAGGAACATCCTGTAATATTAGAAGTTGCCTTAACAGTAATTAGAACACCATCAGATCCTAAATTGTAATCATCTGAGGCTACTGAAACGATATTTTCATTTTGATTAGGTACAAAATCATTTTTAATAGTCCATTGAAATGTAGCTAAGCTATCAAACATGTTAGCAAGAGTAACGTTAACTTCTAAAGAATCGGATACACAAGCCTTATTGGTTAGTACAAAACCTTCTCCTTCGCCAGTTGTCTGAAATCGGGGCTTAGGATCGACCACAATATCGTGCTCTACAATACTGACACAACCATAATCATCAGTATGTTCAAAAGTCACGATATATGTACTTGAAGAATCATAATCTTGCAAGTCATTATCAGTTAAACTTAAATTTTTACGTGCATCTTTTGGTGTAAATTGAGCTGAAGCCTCAGAGTCATCACTTAGTCCTGCGAATAATGGAAGCCTATTATGATCATAAATTTCAAAATTTGACTCAAGACCACCTCCACCAATACCTGCCCCAGTTTCTGAATTAATCCCAAGCAATTCAAAACTTCTCTCTTCAAATACATCAACATTTTCGTTTATACACGTATTGAAGGTAGTATCTACGATCTGATTATCGATCTTGAAATCAATGGCAGGTGCAGGATTAATTACAATATTTGTAACTGAATCTATATTGGTACATCCCTTTATGTCCGTAAACTGAAAATAAATATTACGTTTTGTTGGTTTTCCTCCCACCAGTGATCGATCTGATGCTTCTAAAGGCTCGATCAAATCATCATCAATTAAATGTAAAGAATCTAATTTCAACTTTGCATAGCTATTTCCAACTTCTAAACCACTTCCTAGTTGATTAAAGTCCTTAAAAACCGAATATTGACCAACCCCATCAATGCCTGGAGACCCACCACTAAAAATAATTTCATCTTCTGTAACACAGTATGTATCATTATTATTAATATTATCAAATGCTACACTTGGCAATCCATTGATTCTTAATATGATATCAGTAAAATTGCTACCACATCCATCAAAATTTTCAGCATCATTGATATCTGCGGTAACCGTAACCCTGAATTTGAAATCATTTGATAGATCAGTTTGAATTGAAGATAAGTTGAGATAATTTCTCACATTAAACTTGTCACTAGAATTTGTATTTAAAGGCCTATTATCTTGGTCATACCAAATCCACGCTAAGCTTCCAACAGATTGTGAACTAAACGAGGAGTTATCAATCACAAAATCTGGAATATCCTCCCCTTCACAAATTTCATAGACGTAATAATTATTGATGGAATCATAAACTCCAGTCGTAGCCGGATTGTCAGGAATCTCAGTAATTCTCAAAATTACATCTGTAGCTGGTGATTCACATCCTGTAAAACCCTGATTATTAAGATTAATATCTGTAATTTGAATAACATTATACTTATAAAGTCCGGCAGTTGAATTATTAGTGTTTTGTGGGGTTAAATTTTGACCAGCAGCTAATTGTATGTTCAGACTGTCAGACCATTTGTAAGTATTTTTACTATCAAATGAAGCAACAGAGAAAGTCGGAACAGTAGCACCCTCACAAATAAACAATGTTTGATCCAAAACTGCAGGAGAGACAGGAGCATCTCTTACATATATAGTAAACTCCAAAGGTTCGCCCTCACTTCCAAAAAATGGATCTCCAGAAAATCCGTTACTTGGGTTCATTTTCTTGTTACTAGATTGAGTTACATAAAAAGTATAAGTCCCTGACTGAGCTGGTCCGGACATGTTTAAAGGGGTAGTGTTATCATTTGATACATCATCATTACTCATTTCAACAGGTAATATTCGTGCTCCTTTTGCATCTGCCGTTGTTAATCTCTTAGTTGAGTCTTGGGATAAAGCATCTGATTCTGAAGCATACCAATGAAATGTAATATCATTGGGGTAACTTTCGTCATAGGAGATAACACTTATATCATCGATTGTATCACCCTCACAGTAATAAAAATTAACTACTCCAGGATCCGAAACATTCGCTGAAGAGGCCTCAGCGGGAGAATTCGGTACATCGAAAATATTGATCTTTAGTAATACTCCTTCACTTTCTGATCCTTTATAAACATTACTCGGTTCAATATCGGTAGTTTGTGTAAGCAAATAATAACGTATTTCATTAGTATTGATACCACCTATCAACATCTCAGATGCATTGATGGTATCTCCATTTACATCGGAAATTGAAATAATACTCGACGTACTTCTGGTGGCATTAATATCTGAAAAATACCACGTGAACTTTTGACTATTAGTAGCATCCGTATAAAACGACTTAGCATAAAATTCTTCATTACCATCTAATAAAATCGATTGATAGGACAGCTCTAAAGGTTCACCAATATTATCGTTATTGTCATCATAAAAAGTCTTATTATCTTTAGAATCTATGGCTCCAAGTATCGGGAAATCGGCTACTGGATACACGGTTATAGCTACAGGGGCCCGATCAGATATTTTGCTTTCGCAACCTTCAAAATTAGTTTTAGAGCTACTAGTTTTTCGGTTAAGAAGATTTGTTACCTGACTCAGATAAATATTAGTATTATATGTATTGGCGACTTGATAATAACCATTACTACCAGTGCTTATGAAACCCTCTCCTGGAGTTGCAATTTCACCAAAAGAAGTTGTCGCGGAATTATTTGTTTGATCAAACATTTCTGTTGCGTCCTTTTTGGGATCGGTAGCATTTCGGTACCAACGATATTGAACATCGGTCAATCCGGGACTACCTATAGTGTCTGAAGGCAATATTCTGGCATTATAAGGCAGTTCACCACTGCTCACATTAATATCCGTGAGCATTCCTGTCGGCTTACCAGGAATACCGTATACAAAAATATCAATACGCGTTAAAGCACTTTGGCACCCTTCAAAGATTCGTGTTTGGGCAGCATTATGATCCTCTCTTCGAGCTACATAAAAAGTGTAGGTCCCTGCAGCTGGAGTATTATCATTTCCTGCACCGACAGATGAAAACAATTCTGCCGCATTGGCAGTAACATTTCCTTGTGCACTAATAGCTCCTTGACCAACATTATCCTGAATGGTTCCAGGAGATGACATTCCATCAATTAAAGTACTATCACTCTTAAACCACTCGTAAAAAGATACATTATCAATAATAGGAGACGCGGTAAAATCATCTATTCGTGCGGCTGCATTAGTTGCAACAAATTTGATTACAGCATTTTTTGATGTCACTGAGGGATCATTAAACTCCTCGATAGTGTAGGTGTACGTGGAGTAATTCGTATTCGAAGTAATAATGGTTCCCAATGTCTCGAAATCTGAAGATGAACTATTACTGAAATATCTAACTTCTAAAGTAGTCGATGCTCCTGTAGAAGATTTGGCTTTAAAAGAAATTTTATTGACACGAGTCAAAACTTCAGACTGAACAGTTCCCCCAGCATTTACCATAATATCAGAACCCATGAAACTCCCTCCAGAACCAAATATCCAGGGATTACCCTTCAAGGAAGGGTTAGCAGTAAAGCTATCTGAAATACCCCCAACTAATATATTTAAATTCTCAATCGTTTCCCCCTCACAATACTCGTAAGCATAATAGCCCCCCGAGGTACCTCCAATAGTTTGCTCATCTCCTTTTGATGAAGCTGATAAATCTAGCCGTGGAGCATTGGGTATATCATGTATTACAATAGTCAAAGTCGAGTAATCACTCTCACAGCCCGAATATGTACCACTAATGATGTTGCTGGTTTGAGTAAAATTAAACACATAAGTACCCACGGCTGGTGTATTGGTGCCGAATAAGATAAATGGTGCTATATTCCTATCATCGGGTGAGGTAATCGCTACATCCTTAGCATCACTAGTACTAGGTTCATCTCGATACCAATTAATTGTAGAGTTCAAAGCGGGATTTTCTGCTACAACTTTCACGTTTTGTATAGTTTCACCATAACAATACTCAACCAAGTAATTATCGGCAGAGATCTCATTAACTAACTTATTATTTATAGATTGATTGGAAAGATCTAATTCAGGTTTGCCCTGCCGCTTAAAAACTGTAAACTCATGATTAGCAGTGTTGTCACACCCAAAATTGGTATTAGTCGGCCCCGAGGTATTCAAAGGATCATTACTGTCTATAGAGGAAACAGTCAATCTATACTTAATTTCATCACGGTTATTGTCAGCATCAGCTGAGGTCAATCCTATTGTTCCATCTGAGATAATTGTTGCAAAATTTATATTAGCAGTGGTAAGTCCATCATTTGAAACTGTAAAAGTTTTAGTTCTACCAAAATTATCTGCAGCAGCAGGGCCTATGACCTCTAATGTATAAGCCAAAGGATTGATATCATTTTTGGTTGGTGCAGGTGCACCTGCGCTAAACAAGGTCATATTAAAATTAAGAGATGGATTATTGTTATTTGCGTCAACATCACAATAATAAGACTCCAAAGGATTATCACTGGTCGTCACCAAAGTAATAACGGGTAATGGGGTGATGATAATTTCTGCAGTACCATCTACAAAAGTATTTTGAGTAGTATTATCAATAATAGTTCTTGAAACAAAAGCCGTATGGGTTCCATTTGCATTAACCACAAGGTAATTTGAAGCAGCTGTAGCGTTAAATGCAGCATTCATGTTCATTTTAAAACTAGAAGCATTAGTAAAAGTCAATGCGACATCATTGTCAATACTTTGGGGAGAAGAAAGAACTAAATTATTTTGATTAGTAACCGAAGCAACCGTGACCACACCGGAAATGCCTGCACCAGAAATTACATCGCCGACATTAATAGTACCTACGTTTGTATCTACCACCAAAGCAGTAGTTCCTGTTGGACCTCCATTTACTGACGCCGTAGCACTAATAGTTGACGTAACTCCAGGTCCACTAAATGAAACAAAAGTAAAGCCAGATCCAAGTCCAAAGGGAACCAATGAAAAATCTCCCTTCGTAAAAGTTAATACCACATCATTTGTCAAACTCTGAGCCGAAGATAAAATTAAATTATTTTGGTTTGTTAAGGATGCGACCGTGACTACTCCAACAATTCCAGTTCCGGTGACTATGTCTCCTACGGCAATAGTCCCCGTTTGTCCATCGACTACCACATTAGCAGTATTGTTGGTTGTACCATTAACAGATGCTAGTAGAAAATCAGATTTTGTAAACGTTAATACTACATTGTCAGATATACTTTGAGCAGAAGATAAAACCAAATTATTTTGATCAGTTACCGAAACAACTTTAACATTCCCAGATATACCTGTCCCACTTACAATATCACCTACGGTAATAATTCCTGTTTGCCCGTCCACTTTTAAGTTAGTACTGCTATTGATTGCCCCATTCACCAAGGCCGTAGGTGTGGAGATATCATCAATACATTTATTGAAATATAAACTACTAGTTTTAGGGAATTCGGTTTCATCTAAAACCTGACCCTGAGCTTCCACAACCTTAATCGTCTCCGACACAACTACAGAACAGCCGGTAAAATTTTCTGTTAGAGTATAAGTAAGCACCGTACCGGCTCCTGAGGTTAATCCAACAACATAGGGAGTAAAAGACACAGAATCTAAAGCAGTGCTATTTGTGTATTGTACTCCCAAGCCTTCTCCTGTAAAGCTACCTGTGTAGAGACCATAATCGGTTCCTCTATTTGAATAAGGTGGGGTATTATATCTCGTAACTAAAGAAACATCAGCAGTAAATGTCAGTAATGCATCATCAGTCAGCGTTTGAGCTGACGATAAGACTAAATTATTTTGGTTGGTCAAAGAGGCTACAGTAACATTTCCTGAAATTCCAGTACCTGTGACGATATCTCCAACTAATATAGTTCGAGAAGTATTACCATCGATAACTAAATTATTTGTACTCGATATTGCCCCATTTACCTTTGCTGTGGTCTTTACCAAAGGATTAGCCTCTGTGATAGTTCCAAAATCTCCATATATTGGCTGACCTGCTACTTGCGTTTCAGAGAAAGTTAATCCATTTTTAGAAAAAATATCTGCAAATACAGGTCGATCTACGACAACTTTAACAGCTGCTTGTCTATTAGTGCTTGGAGATCCCGGCAAGCCACTATTGACAGGAGCTTTACAGCCATTAGCATCTGATACATCAAGGTAATAATAAAAGTCTTGAGTGGTGTAAGAATTATAATTTGAGATTGAAGATGTATTGACAGGAGCTGCAATAGTTGGATTAAAATCAGTCGAAGTGTAGCTTGCATTGCTATTACTCCAACTAAATGTGTATCCACTCAACGCACCATTACTGGTATTCCCTAAGGTTATTTCATCTCCGCTACATACGCTCGGCTTAGCCGTCTTTGACTTTGTAAAAGTTAATATTACATCATTAGTCAAACTCTGAGCACTTGATAGAACCAGGTTATTTTGATTACTTAAGGATACCACGGTAACCGATCCTGAAATTCCTGTACCAGTAACTACATCTCCAACAGTTATGGTAGCGATGTTGTTATCAACAACCAGGGCAGTACTGTTGCTGGTACTATTATTTACTGAAGCTTGGGCTGTGTAAGTCGCATCATCGAAATCAAATCCGGCAATAGCTTCCGCATCTGGAGAATCATAAATAGTGGCAACTACATTAATAGGTGTACTCTCACAGCCTCGCGTATTCGTTTGGGTAATCCAAATATTTTGATTACCTGCATTATTCGCATTTAAGTGTGTTAAATCTCCAAAACCAACTGTTGCATCTCCACTACCATCGAAAGAGGTTGTATGTAATACTTGCGTAGATGGTGAGGCATTTGGATTAGCACTGCTATACCATTTGATTGTATTTGTAGCAGCATCACCTGATGAGGGATCTGGATCAACTTTAATACTGAAATTTGACGTTGCATTAGCTAATGAAGAGTAATTAGTATCAAACAACCCTCCCTTACAAATATCCAAATTAACTAATAAGACTTGCCCATCTGTGGGGGATCCACTGGTTATGGTGGTTAAAGGATCAACGGACTCAACCTCTAAATCTAAAATGTTAAATCCATTGCTAACTCCATTGATTTGAGCAGTTCCACCGGTTCTAGTTAAAGTACCAAAAGCAGTCACATCTGATCCCGTATATTTGATTTTTAAAGCTGTTCCAATTGTAATTCTGTCAACACCACTTGCATTTCCATCATTGGTGTAGGTTATTGTTATGGTGGAAGAATTTATAACTGCAGCTGTAATAGCTATATCATCATTAGATCCAGAGATTAAACCATCAGTAATAATACTCCTTGCATCAGCGACCGGCTCAAAAGCAAAATTTGAACTTAAGGTAAAAATGAGTGTTCCTGCATTTGCGAAATCAGCAACACTTGATTCTTTGATAACTATTGGGTTTTGTAAAGCTATGTATTGATTATCCAAACAAGTCAGCATTCTCTCTGTATAATCAAAAGCAGTTGCCCCATCAGTAATCTCATTTCCAGATAAATCTTTTATTGAATTTGCGCCTGAATCCTCATAAGTTGCACTCAATCCAGATGCTCCTGAAGTTTTATTACTTTGATCACCAACGAAATTTAAATTAAGACTAGAAACGCTACTCGCAGCATAATTGGCATTGTCTATCGTTACTGCTCCACCATCATTTATCAAGATCGCTCCAAATCCATCACCAGCATTGCCATCAACAATATTTACAGGTTCACTAAAAGTTAGTACCACGCGATCTATCAATCCGTCGACTTGCGCATCTTGCCAGCGTGCATTAGTTATAACTGGCTTTGCTGCATCAATAGGAGTGAAAGCACTTTGCGCTGTCATATTATTGGATGGATCTGCTATCTTACTTGCATTCATAGTAATAGTAGGTTTTATATCACTATCCACAACCAACTTTTCTGTCAGGTTTATTCTTAAAAACTTATCATCACCTGTAGCCCCTGTAACTACGGTACTGACACCATAAGAGCTACCCAAAGTGAATGAATTACTATTCATATTGCTACCCTTTGAATCATCCAAATTCTCACTGAACGTCAAATCAATACGATCAATCTTCCCATCTGCATCTGCATCCATAGTTTGAGCTGCAACAATCACTGGAGCCGCTCCATCACTTGGAGTAAATGCCCCCTGATTCGTAGTCGCCTGATTATTCAAACCATCAGCTATCTTACTCTGTACAAGAGTTACCGTTGGAGTTAACTCCGTATCATAAACACCACTTCCCGCCTCAGTCACTACCACTCGAAGTTGAGCATCATCACTACTCGCTCCCGTATTAATACTACTCACTGAATAAGAACTACCCAATGTTACTGAATTACTCGCAAGATCAGCCCCTTGAGAATCATCCACGTTCTCACTAAAGGTCAAGTCTATCTGGTCAATCTTTCCATCTGCATCTGCATCTGAAGTTACTG
>PYIJ01181833.1_pt1 | contig 55487 bp, 44 predicted proteins | sample 3578051 | NCBI WGS metagenome assembly PYIJ01 (sample SAMN08408021, study PRJNA431606) | Marine metagenome isolate SA_KN192-05_S13_5m, whole genome shotgun... | biome: marine; feature: oceanic pelagic zone; material: water; isolation source: surface water sample, 0.2-0.8 um fraction ... | reverse complement strand
TGAAAAATTGAAGGTTAATATTTCCTCCGCTCTAGAAAATGATTATTATGGAAGTTTGATAGGAGGTATTTTCTTTGCTTTTTTGGGACTACCTATTTTAGGATTAGTCTATACTCCTTTGATTTTAGGAAGTATTAATTTCATTGTGGCATTATCTTTATTGTGGGTTACATGGGACGATCTTCAAAAAAAACAAAAAACTAGATTCATCACATATGTGCTGGGCGTTTTGATTATTTTGAGTGCCTCTGGTTTTCTTTCTGAAGATGTGGTAAATTGGGGTGATCGTATACGATATCGAGACATGGTGGTCTACAGTGAGCAGTCTCGTTATCAAAAAATTGTAATTACATATTCAAAGGGTGATTATTGGTTGTTCCTAAATGGAAATCAACAGTTGAGTACTATTGATGAGGCCATGTATCATGAACCAATGGTTCATGCTCCAATGGTCCTTTCAAAAGAAGCTCGATCCGTATTGGTTTTGGGAGGAGGAGATGGTGTTGTGGTAAGAGAGTTACTGAAATATCCTGAATTATCCAAAATTGTACTAGTTGATTTAGATCCTGCTGTTACACTAATGGCCCAAAATCATCCCATAATGTTATCGATAAATGAAAATTCTTTAAACGACGATCGGGTGACAGTAATCAACCAAGATGGGTTTCAATTTTTGGCCGAAACACAAAAAAAATTTGATGTGGTAATCGCTGATTTTCCTGATCCTAGAACAGTAGATCTCGGACGTCTTTATTCGCGTGAATTTTATGGTCTTGTACATAAAGTATTACATGAAAGTGGGATAATGATTACTCAAGCGGGTAGTCCATATTATGCACCTCAAGCTTTTGAATGTATTGATCTTACAATACAATCAGCAGGGTTTAATACCTTGAAATTACATAATCAAGTATTGTCCTTGGGCGAATGGGGTTGGGTCATGGGATCGAAACAGAAACGAGAGCTTAAAAATGAGTTACAATCAGCCTCTTTAGGCGTATTACCTACCCAGTGGTTGACTGATGGAGCATTAACAAGAATTTCTTCTTTTGGAGCAGAAGTATTTGAATCAAATTATACATCAATTTCTATCAATAGGCTACACGATCCAGTGCTTTATCATTATTATCTCAATGGAAGATGGGATTTATATTAAAGCGATTTGGCCGCTACAATACCAGAGTCAATGGCTTCAAAGAGCAGAGGCAGTCTACCCGTATCAACTCCTGAAAATTTAAAATTATTCATTTCTGGATAGGTCTTGAATAAGTAATGCGGTGTGGGTATTGGCATGGCATGTCCCATGACATGAATAAAGGCAGCCTCTGGATGAATCGGTTCTTTAACCATAGAATGAATGTAGGTTAATGTTTTGTTGACGATGCGTTCTTTATGATCTTTTACGGTTAGTAATTTGCTCCGATGTTCAGGTTTTAGACAATAATAACCAGTCAGGCAATGAAGACCCTTGAGATTTCCTTGATATTGTATGCTTGAATCAATAAAGCCTAAAAAACCCGATTTACTATCCAAATATTCATTTTGCCAATAACCAAAATTATCTGGTTTTTGCCTAGTCAAAATATTTACTACCATCCAAGGAGCATAAATATTTTTATCAAATGGAGAATCTATTTCTGAGGCAATATATTTGAGGCTGTGTTTTTGTCCAGCATAAATGATTGCGTCTGTCTGTATTTGTATCCGTTGATTCTGGATAATGTTTAATGATTCGACTAGATAACCTGATCCTCTTTTTTCAATATGATAGACTAAATGTTTCTTAAGTATTCTTTTCGATGGAATTTTTTGAAGTATTTTTCTTGCAAAATATTGATTTCCTTCAGGTGCGGAAAATAGTTCTACATATTGATTTTGATAGGGTCGGCAGGTATAATAGTGGATTCCGGCGAGAGCTGAGATCTGTTTACTTGTTCCTCCATAGTCATCCAGCATTTGGTAGTCAATGAGATTTCTAAAATGAGGGTCTGTATTGATATCATGTTCATTTAAATAGGTATCAAATGTACTTTGATCAAGATATTTTAGTTCAGTAGGAGTAAAACGTGTGGGTAAGACCATTCGGCCCTCAAATTGACGCATCAGATCCATTAATTTTTGAGAAGCTTTTGTTTTCGGCATTACATCTCTTCTAAATTTCCCTTTTTGGAAGCATTGTTGTCGACGCGCAGTAGGAATAATATGCTGACGATCTTTGAAAGACCAACTATCATTCCATGGTTGGTACTTAATAATTTGCAACTCTTCAAACATTTTTAAGACTTCTGCTCCATAGTAGGCTGGGTAAGCTAGGTCATAATGCGCACCACGGCCCAAGGCAACGCCTTGATAATTATTTGCAGATGAGGAGCCTCCATATCGATCATCTAGCTCAAAGAGCAGATAATCTTTATTTTTTAGAGCATGTGCAGCTGCTAGACCTGCTAGTCCTCCACCAACTATCAGTATTTCAGTTTGATGCTTTTTACAAATTTTGAGAGACAGCGCATTTTTTATTAAATGACCTGACTCAGCCAATGAGGAAACCGAGATAGGGAAGGATTTATTATTTAAAAAATCCATCTCGCAAGAATTCAACCAAAAAGGTGCTGAAAGGCCAATAACCGTTTTTTCTATAAATTTTCTCCGCTCCAATTAATTTCAGTTTATAAATCTTTGTTTTTCTAAGAAGTATTCTTGCTTACCCATCGACATCATCATTGCCATGACATCGTCATTCCACCATTGAGAGGCAAAGGGGTTATTAGATTTTTTGAGTATACTAGCCAGTTGTTTAGTTGAAAGATTTTTTGAGACTAAAACCCAGCCTATTTGGCCTAATGTGGGAATTTGTAAATGATAGGGGACGACTCCATAGTTTAATGAGTTAACCTGATCATGGTAGTTTTTAAAAAGCTTAGGTTGATTATAAACATCTCCAATTTGCGTTAAAAGGAAACCGCAGGTATTTAGTATACTCAGCAGTTTTTTGGAAAAATAGGGTTTCATGAGAGTTGATATTTCCAAACTTTCCATAAGGTTAAACAAATCTATGATGATAGCATCAAAATGTAGTGGGGTCTTTTCTATAAAAGTGGTTATATCTTGTTCGATTATGGTTATCGAGTCGAGATTCAAATCCTTTAATTGATTTTGGAAAAAATCTATGTCATAGGGGATTATATGGAGTGATTGATAATGAAAATTAGAAGTTTTTAGTTGCTGAGCGATGACTCCATTATCTCCACCAATAATCAGAATCTTGGCATTCTCGGACAGTACTTGTAATAAGGGATATAATGTAGCTTCTCCATACATTTTTTGATCTGGAGTGGCAGTGCTTAATTGACCATTGTAATAAGTCCAGAGATCGTTTTTCCATCGAACTTGATCGATTGTACCTTTTCTAGTTTTTAAGGATAAAATCAGATTTTCTGTATATTTTTTTTGACTAGGGTTGAAGTTAAAAGGAATCATCCAAATAATACTAACATTGAGAATAGGGAGAATTAGCCACTTTATATTTAATTGAGTCCCGACAAGTACAGAGGTAATTGCAATTGCATTGATCCATATCCATCCATGATCAGATACTTCGATCAAATACTTAGCTAAAGGATAAGATAATAGGATAGTAGCTGTAGGCCATAGAGATATAAAAAATGAAAATAGATTGTTTTTAAAGAGAGTAATGGGGGTAAATCGTATTGCAAATGCTGATGATAAAATAAAAAACCAAAAAGCTATTTGATTCGGAGTATCAAACTCAAAAAAATGTACATATAACCGATGGTACCAACCGCCAGTCAGTCCTAAAAATAAAAAGAAAGTTAAATATGATTTTTTCAATCTTTCTCTTCTGATTTTTTTCTAATTTCTGACTCAAATCCTGAAGCAATGATTCCAGCCGGTAAGGCAAAAATTCCAACACCCATAATTGCGATAAACGCACCTAAAATTCTCCCCAGGGCGGTGATTGGATATACATCTCCATAACCAACTGTAGTCAGTGTAGCAACACCCCACCACATAGTTGATGGAATACTACTAAATGCCTCAGGTTGTACCTCATGCTCTACATAATACATTAGACTTGATGCCAGTATAAGGACTAATAAAACAATGGTTAGGGTGACTAAAAGTTCCTCTTTTCTTTTTTTTAATACATTTGAAATCATTTTAAAGGCCGTAGAATATCTTCCCATTTTAAAGATCCGTACTAACCTAAATAGTCGAAGGAGTCGTAATATGCGTCCATCAATATTCATAATGAAGGGCAAATACCAGGGTAAAATCGCTAATAGATCGATCAATCCAATTGGTGAAAAGATAAATTTAAGCCTTCCTTTTATGGGATGACTGTAATGGTCAAGTAAAGTGCATGTCCAAATACGTCCGAGATATTCCAAAGAAAAAACGACAACCGAAATAATCTCAAACCATTCAAAAAAGTAAGTATACTTGAGGTAGACATCATCTACTGTTTCCATGATTACAGCGATCATATTTAAAACAATCATAACCATGATGAATAAATCAAATTGATGACTTACACGATTGTCACCATCATCTTTCTCAAGTATTGCGAATAAGCTTTTTCTAAATTTTTCCATTTTTATTATATTTCTGATAAGCAATTATAAAATTCATATACATATCATTGTTACAACTACTAATCTCTAGATAGGCTTTTTTTTCTTCAGGAAAAGTGTGGAGTGCACAATGACTTTCTGCTAGTAACCAAAGGGCAGTGTAGCCATGGGGTTCAAAGATGTGGTCTATAAATTTGATTATAGTGAAACCTGAGCTAATGATGAGTCCTTCCACATCTGTTTTTAACTGATGATCTGAGGAGTAGTTCATCCAAGATGAGAAATTATCGATTTTTGCTTCCAATGAGATATGTTTTAAATATATTTTGCGATTTGAAATTAATCTCTACGCTAAAATAATGTTTGTTCTTCATATGAAGGGTTAATATGTATATTTGTTGTGTGTCAGATAGAGTTACGAAGCGAAGAATTTTTCTCAAAAAGACCGGATTAGTACTGGCTAGTCTCTCGGGCTTAGATGTAGTATTTGCTTCAAGTATGCCCAAAGGTTATATCCCATTGATAGGTCTGCAAGATCCTTTTAAGGAATTAAATAAGCATAAACAGATGGTTGTGTTGAATGATCGGCCATTAAATATAGAAGCTCAGGCTCATTTGTTGAATGATGAGGTGACGCCTGCAGAAAAAATGTTTGTGAGAAACAATGGGATTACTCCTGAGAATATAGATCCAAACGATTGGAAATTGGTTATAGATGGTGAATCGGCCATTAATGAAAGGTCATTTACGCTTGAGGAGTTAAAAACTACCTTCAATGAATATACCTATCAATTGGTTCTAGAATGTGGAGGTAACGGTCGGAGTGAGTTTAATCCACCTGCCAAAGGAAATCAATGGACTATAGGAGCTGTATCTTGTCCACGATGGACAGGTGTCAGGTTACGGGATGTGTTGGAACGCGTAGGTATGAAGAAAGATGCCGTTTACTTGGCTTATCATTCTAGGGATCAGCACCTAAGTGGAGACTCCAAAAAAGAAGCGATTTCACGGGGGATTCCTATTTCAAAGGCTTTAATGGATGAAACGTTATTGGCTTATTATATGAATGAAGAAGATCTTCCCTTGATTCATGGTCAACCATTGAGGTTAGTAGTAGGCGGTTGGCCGGCCTCAGCATCTGGCAAATGGTTAGAACGATTATCTATCAGAAATATCGTACATGATGGAGCTAAAATGGGAGGTCAGTCTTATCGGGTACCATGTGAGACGGTTGCCCCAGGCACCGTTGTGTCCGATGAGGACATGTGTATCATTGAATCCATGCCCGTCAAATCGTTGATAACTTATCCAAAGAGTGGTGCTTTATTAAAAAATCAGAAGAATTTAGAAATCAAAGGACATGCTTGGGCAGGTGAATTAGTGGTTTCTGCAGTCTATTACTCTATTGATTTTGGCGCTAAGTGGCATATTTGTCAATTATCTGCTCCAGTCAATCGTCTGGCTTGGCAGCATTTTAAGGCAGAAATTCTGTTTCCAAAAAAAGGTTATTATGAAGTTTGGGTACGCGCGAGAGACCAAAATGGAGTGGATCAACCCATGATCTTACCTGGATGGAACCCCAAAGGGTATTTAAATAATGCATGTCATAGGATAGCAGTTAAAATAGTATGAGGAATATTGTGATATTTTGGTCTTTGCAATTGTTTTTTGGCTTTTTTTTGGTGAATTGCAGCTCATCAAGAAATAATAATACCAAAGAAGAGCTTATAACGGGTAATAAGACGCCAGGACTTATAAATGATGCAGGAGTACTTCTTGTACTTCAAAATTGTAATTCATGTCATTCTACCCAACTTATTACTCAAAATCGTTTGACAAAAGTGGGATGGAAAAGTACAATTCGATGGATGCAGTCCACTCAGAATTTATGGGATTTAGGTGAAGATGAAGCACCTATTTTGACGTATTTATCAAAAAATTATGCTCCAAGTGCCACAGGAAGAAGGCAAAATCTTGTGACAGATGATTGGTATACATTAGAATAAGAAAATTAAAAATTATCGTCTCATCTTATCAATAAAGGTCGAAGATTAGAGGAACAATATTTTATTTAAAAAACTTACTTCTTTGAAGTAAGTTTTTTATGGATTAGAAAAATTAAGTTAGTTCAAAACGGTCAAGATTCATCACCTTGACCCAAACTGCTACGAAGTCTTGAATGAATTGCTTCTGGGCGTCTTTACAAGCATAAACCTCTGCTATAGCACGCAGTTGAGAATTAGAACCGAAAGCAAGGTCAACAGAGGTAGCGGTCCATCTAACTTCTCCTGTATTACGATCGCGTCCTTCGAAAATAGTGTCAGATGTATCGGACTTACCCCATTGAGTACTCATGTCAAGTAAATTAATAAAGAAGTCATTGCTCAACGTTTCTGGATTATTTGTGAACACTCCATGAGGTGCTCTCCCCACATTAGTGTTGAGTACCCGCATGCCTCCGATTAATACCGTCATTTCAGGAGCGGTTAAAGTAAGTAAATGAGCCTTGTCTAAAAGAAGCTCTTCAGGAGCACGATCATTTCCCTTTTTATTAAAGTTACGGAAGCCATCAGCTTTCGGTTCTAAAACAGAAAAAGATTCAATGTCAGTTTGATCTTGCAGAGCATCAGTACGTCCCGGAGTAAACGGAACTGTAATCTTTTCTCCTGCTTTCAAAGCGGCAGCTTCAATACCAGCCGTGCCACCTAAAACAATTATGTCGGCTAATGATATCTTTTTATTACCAACTTGTCTTTGATTAAATGCCTGTTGGATTTCAGAGAGGATCTTAAGGACCTCTTTCAATTCCTGTGGCTGATTTACCTCCCAAGTATTCTGAGGTACTAAGGCAATGCGACCACCGTTAGCACCGCCACGTTTGTCCGAGTTACGGAAAGTAGCAGCAGATCCCCAGGCAGTCGCTACAAGTTGAGTAATCGTTAAATTACTCTTGATCAACGCATCCTTAAGTTGAGTAATATCCTCCAAATTAATCAATTCGTGGCTTAATTTAGGAACTGGATCTTGCCATATTAAGGTTTCCGAGGGCACTTCTTTTCCTAGATAACAAGTGATGGGTCCCATATCTCGATGTGTAAGCTTGAACCACGCTCGTGCGAAAGCATCTGCAAATTCAGCGGGATTTTCATGAAATCTTTTGGAAATTGGAGCGTAAAGAGGATCCATGATCATGGCTAAGTCTGTAGTTGCCATCATAGGTGCATGACGCCTGGTGGGATCATGAGCATCAGGAACTGTATCTGAGGCAGCACCGTCTTTAGGTGCCCATTGTTGTGCACCGGCGGGACTTTTGACGAGTTCCCAATCATAACCAAAAAGGGTGTCCCAGTAGCTGTTATCCCATTGGATAGGTGTGGGCGTCCAAGCTCCTTCCAAACCACTGGTGATTGTATGAACTCCTTTACCAGTTCCAAAACTATTTTTCCAACCAAGTCCTTGTTCTTCAATACTTGCACCTTCAGGTTCTGGCCCAACATGGTCAGGATTTCCTGCACCGTGTGTTTTACCAAAAGTATGTCCGCCTGCAATGAGGGCCACTGTCTCTTCATCATTCATAGCCATACGACCAAAAGTTTCGCGAATGTCTCTTGCTGAGGCCAGGGGATCGGGTGTCCCGTTAGGTCCTTCTGGATTCACGTAGATCAGTCCCATTTGAACGGCACCTAAAGGATTATCTAATTCTCTATCACCCTTGTAACGTTCATCACTAAGCCATTCCGTCTCAGGTCCCCAAAATACGTCACCTTCGGGTTCCCAAATATCTTCTCGTCCTCCCCCGAAACCAAAAGTTTTAAATCCCATTGATTCTAAAGCGCAGTTGCCAGTGAGAATCATTAGATCTGCCCAAGATATTTTGCGACCATATTTTTGTTTGATAGGCCAAAGTAAGCGGCGTGCTTTGTCAAGATTACCATTATCTGGCCAACTGTTAAGAGGAGCAAATCGCAAAGTACCAGTACCCGCACCTCCACGACCATCTCCTATACGATACGTACCCGCACTATGCCATGCCATACGAATAAAAAATGGTCCATAATGTCCGTAATCGGCTGGCCACCATTCCTGTGAATCAGTCATTAAGGCGTATAGATCTTTTTTAAGAGCATCAAGATCGAGGCTTTTAAACGCTTCAGCATAATTGAAGGTATCACCCATTGGACTAGCCTGGGGCGTATTTTGGTGTAAAATCTTGAGATTTAGTTGATTGGGCCACCAATCTGCATTGGAGAGGGCTCCGGCGGCTGTGTGTCTCTGAGCTGCAGGTGCAAATGGGCATTCGCTTTCTCCAAGATTTACTTGTTCATTTGAAATATCGGGATGTGAATTGTTTTCCATAAAAGATTGCATAGATGTTTTTAAATAAATTGTTGTAAAAGATTTTGTTTGAAATTAAGGCAATTTTCCATAAAAATTGATCTTAGAAATGAATGATTGGGATTATGATAAACATTTTATTCTTTCAAAAAAAATTAAAACGGAAGTATCTATTTCTCATTTTAACAAATATAATCCTGAAATTTTATCTAAAAAAACTATATTATTGATATGTAAATCTATTTTATAGATAAATAATGCGTTTACTTCAATGAATATTCAACAATTTAATTACATTCTCGCTTTAGTAAAGTTTAAGCATTTTGAAGCAGCAGCAGATGCTTGTTTTGTTGCCCAGTCTACCCTGAGTACCATGATCAATAAGTTTGAAGATGAGATTGGGATTAAAATATTTAATAGAAAAACCAAGCCAGTTTCCGTTACTGCGGAAGGTGTTCAAATTATTAATCGTTTGCGTATCATTCAAAAAGAAATAGATGCCCTAGAGAATGTAATTCAGGAGTTGAAAGGTGAAATGATAGGAGAGTTACGTATTGGCATCATACCAACTACGGCATCTGATTTATTGCCTTTATTTTTATCAAAATTTGCCAGTGACTTTCCTGAAATTAAAATGGTTGTACAAGAATTGACGACATTTGAAATTCAGAAAGCCTTAAAAAATAGAATGTTAGACGTAGGTATTCTGGCTACTCCATTGAATGATGATGAGTTGATTGAATTTGATTTATACTCAGAACCTTTTTTATTTTATGATTGTAGTACTTCGAACATAAGATCCGCCATTGCTATTCAAGAATTAGATTATTCAAAACTGTGGTTATTAGAGGAGGGACATTGCTTGCGAACACAGGTGCAAAATATATGCGAATTGTCAAACAAAAGTCAGGGGAATAATGTTAATATTGAATTCAAGGCAGGTTCATTGGATAGCTTGTTGCGTTTCACGAGGGCCAGTAAAGGGATAACGATATTACCCTACTTGGCTTCACTTTCTTTATCAAAATCAGAGCAAAAAAAACTGATACCCTTTAAATTACCGACACCTGTCAGATCAATCGGATTAGTTACACATAAATATTTTGTCAAGAAAAAACTACTAAATCAATTGCAAATAACTATACGGAAAGTTGTCGCACCCCTCATTCCGCATAATACCTCAACTAAGCAATTCAAACCTTTATAGATGTTTGGTAAATACATCATTGCCTAACGCGATCTTATTTACTTCTCTATTTCCTTGTTAAAGACTGCAAGCTCCCTTTGTCCACAAGGGGACACCAGATGCACGTGCCATACATTCATTACTGTAAGTTTCTTCGTTGCAACCACAAACAGGTTGGTATTCTTTTGTACATGGGATCTCTTTTGAGGACATAATAATGCAGTCATCATTTTGGTCATCTTTTTCAAAATCTTTACAAGAAATCCATAAAATCATTACCAAAAATAAGGATATGCTCAATCGATTTTTAAGATAAAATATGAAAAGTTTATTAAACATATTCTAAGTTAATGAAATTGGCCTTATTTTAATTTTTTGAAGGAATAAAAATAGCGCTGGATACTCATCATGTAAATAGGATATAAGCGGGCATAAGACCTATTTAATATACTCGTGCCTACCGATAGGTCAATTCTGAGATTAGAAGAAATGACTTTTTGTATACCCGGATGAATTTCGATGTAGTGACCTTTTGAAAGTCCATTAGTTTGAACTTCCATATTGTTACCATCTTGAGAGACTTCAGCAGTTTCGTATGATTTTCCATTAAATTCTAAATACATATTCCAATTTGCTTGTTTATAATTGCTATATTTTTTTGGATAAAGTAAATAACCAAAAGATAAATTGTATTCGAGAGATTTTCCGTATTCAATAGTTGTATTTATTGTAGAGGCACTTCCAGAAAATAAAGGTATGTCCTCGCTGTATTCATTGGGTATAGTAAAACCTGTAGTCAATGAAACAGCAAATCTTTTTTTGAGATAGGTAGTGATGATACCTCCTCCAAAACCTCTCGTATCATCAAGAAGATTAGGTTCAGCTTCATCATGGGCATTTGAAACATTGGAACATTGACCATAAACAGCCACTCGGAAATGTTCATTTGCATCATCAAATGTTAAAAGTCTGTATTTTGCGTAGAGATGAAGTCCATTAAGTTTCAGTGGATATTTTACTCCTTTTTGTGATTGTTGAGAATAATAAATAGTTTGACTTCCAATATGTTTGTGAGTAATTAAATCATCAGGTAAATCTGCTCCGTGATGGTTAGAAAAAGAAGTAGATAAATAGAGTGAAAGTTTGGGTGTTATGCCGTACATCCATCTAAGGGCAAACATATTTCGTCGAACATTTATTTCGTTAAAGGAGTTGCCGAATAATCGAACGCCCAGAACCTTTTTTGGAATATTGCTTGCAGATTCATTGTGAATAAATAATTCCTGAGCCTCTGAAAGATTTAGACGAAAAAAAATTAAAGTGATCCCAAAGATTATTCTCATAAAGTCACGAAGTATTGCCCTTTTTGATGACAAACTTTATTTTTAGCTTGTGAAAGTTGAGTTTTCCATTTTTTCATTTCACTTCTAGAAAGGAAATTTGTGCCGATAAATTTCAAGTTCATTTTTCCTTCTAATTTCGGTTGATTTATATTTATAAACTGATAGGTATCATAAGCATAATTCCAGCAACTATCGGTACTGATTGATTGCCCTTCAAAATCAAACCACGCATTTAGATATGCTACTGAGAATCCAGCATCGATCACTGCCTGTGCTATTTTATCTATTGATACATATTTGTCTTCAATTAAGAATATTTCACTATGATTATTATTTAAATCCATTACGACCCGTTCGACAAAATTTAACTTAACTAGACTCATTTCTACAGATCTTGAGCACATCGAACAGGTAAGTCCGTCGATACCAATACTTACTGACTTAAATTGGGACTTAGCAATTAAGGGTAGGAAGATCACCGAGTAAAAAATGATATTTCGAATAATGTAATTTTTCATAATTCTCCACGTGAAATTAATAGGGGATTAATAAATACTCAAGTAATATTAATTTTATCATTACATTTATCTTTTTAAATACAAAAATTAAAATAGTTTTGTACGGTGTAAAATAAATTTGTAGTATGTTAAAAAAGATAACATTTTTTTCGGCGGCATTGTTCAGTTCAATGACTTTGTTGTCTGTTCTTTTCAAGCTCTTACATCTTCAAGGAGCTACGATTTTGCTGACAGGAGGTTTGATGGGTTTAGCCTTAGTTTTCATTCCAGCTTTTTCGCTGTACAAATATTATCAATGAGTATACAGGTCAGACATAATTATTTCTATTGGTGGAATGATAGACAGTAAAGTAAACAATTCTTTTTCTTACGAACTATGTCACTGCTTTTTTTTAATCTTTAAACTTTTGCCCTGTAAAGTGACTTAAGATATTAACGACTGTTTTGAATCACTCATTTTATATTGGAATTATCAGCAAATCGATATTTTGTATAGGTTCTTAACATTTGATCGCCACTATTAAAGAACCAATTTAGTTCAATTTTAGATTTAAATTTATTATCTATGGCTAGCAAGATATAATAGTTTTTGATGTCGTGTAGTTTATTTGATGTGTTTAATCTCAGTGAAATATCATGAAAGTCAAATATTCATAGGTTTCAGGACTAAACGGGGTACCTGTATAATAACCGGGTGATCCTTTTCATAATAATCAAAATGATAATCAATTGAAGTCCCTTTTTTTGATCATATTAAAAAGCCCGGAAAATCGAAAAGAAGAAATATTCCCCGCACATAATACAAACAAAAGGTACTTTCATAGATTTATGATGCATTAAAAAATATTATCCTTCAATTGAATGTTGGTATAATTAATGTAACTAAAATGGCTATTGCTTTTGGAGTTCATTTTATTTTTGTTTTTTTGTTTGGATGACAGAAAAGGAACGATTTTTTTTAATGCAATAAGATTAGGTGATTTGGCTATTGTGAAAAAAGAACTTACCGATAAGCCGAATTTGATAGATATCACAGACGACAGAGGTTCCAGTCCTCTCATATTGGCCTCCTATTATGATCATATAGATTTGACTCAAATCTTAATTCAAGCAGGGGCTACTGTAAATTTCAAAGATTCTTCGGGTAATACCGCTTTGATGGGTGTATGTTTTAAAGGAGTTGTGGAATTGGCTGAATTATTGATCAACCATGGAGCAGATGTAAACATTACCAATGTCATGGGTACCTCTGCACTCATATTTGCAGCCATGTTTAATAGAAAAGATATGGTCGAACTATTATTAGAAAATAAAGCTGATAAAACCATTAAAGATGCTAAAGGTTTGACTGCTCTTGGCCATGCTAAAATCAAAAAAGCTTCGGAAATAATTAAATTACTTCAAGATTGAATCCCGATATCGACGTGTGCATTATATCTTTTTTCTTTTTAGATCTAAAAAACTTCAAACAGAGATTTTCTTGAACGTAATTTTTGTTCTAGCTTAGATGAAGAAGTGAAATTTTTATACGATTTATCCATACATATATATTTTGGCTTGTTGAGATTTATCTCTCCTTTCAATGACAGAGCTGCTGCATTACTGACCGGTCGAAAGCATTTTTTTTGGCTCGAAATTCCAGAAAAAAAACCTAATAAAATAAGATATTGGTTTCATGTGGCATCACTGGGTGAGTTTGAGCAGTGTCGACCCGTTATTGAGTCGCTCAAAAAAGAGCAGATTCACATTGAAATCATATTGACTTTTTTTTCACCCTCAGGGTATGAAGTTCAAAAAAATTATGATCAGGCCGATTGGGTTGGCTACATACCTAAAGATCAATATAGTTTGGCTTTCCAATTTATTCAACAAATAAATCCGGATAAGGTGATTTTTGTAAAGTATGAATTCTGGCTCAATCATCTTCAGGTTTGCTTTGATCTCCAAATACCGGTGGTTTTTTTTTCCGTTATTTTCAGGTCTAATCATATATATTTTGGGATCGCTCGTTTGCTATATAAAAAGTATTTTAGGTCGGTTTCACAATTTTTCGTTCAAGACCAGAAATCTGCTGATTTATTAAAAGAATTAGGTGTGAGGAATGCAGCGGTGGTCGGAGATACGCGTTTTGATCGAGTTGTTACAATAGCTGAACAAGCCGAGTCTCAGCCCTTGATCGAACGCTTCGTACAGCAAGATAAGGTATGGGTGTTAGGAAGTATCTGGCCCGCTGATATAGATATTTTATTGCCTTTTATTTTAAAAGAATCCTCCAAGCATACCCAATTTATCCTGGCGCCACATAATACAAGCTCTGATAGCATAGATTATTTTAAAAAGTGCTTCCCAGAAGCGATTTGCTATTCACAGATTTTGGAAAATACTGATTTGAAGAAAGCAAGTATTCTAATTTTAGATTCCGTGGGGCTTTTGTCAACCACTTATAAGTATGCCACCTATGCTTATATAGGTGGAGCATTTGGGGCAGGTTTACATAATACGATTGAGGCTACAGTTTATGGGATTCCTGTTTTTTTTGGGCGCAGTCCAAAAAATCTTAAATTTAAAGAATGTCAAGATTTAATAGTTGAAGGTGCAGCTTTTGAGTTTAGTAATTTATCTGATTTTATGTCTTATCTAGAACCACTTAATTCGGATTATTCAAATTATCAAAAAGCAGCCGATACGGCATATACTTTTACTCGTTCCCGTCAGGGTGCAACTGAGCGCATTGTTACTCATTTAATGAAAAATTCTTAAGTGGAGGGAGTTATTATTAAATCAACAGGTTCTTGGTATTCTGTTCGGTTACGGGATGGAGAGGAAGTGAAAGCCCGATTACCAGGTAGATTCAAACTCGAAAATAAAAAAAATTCAAATCCCATTGCGGTCGGGGATAAGGTTAAATTAATTCCTGAATCTGAAAATTTTGTAATTGAATTAATCCTACCAAGAAAAAATTACATCGTTAGAAAGTCACCAAAAAATAAATATTTCGCACACATGATTGCTGCTAATATTGATCAGGCTATTTTAATTGCATCTTACAAAAAACCAAGGACTAGTTTGGGTTTTATTGATCGCTTTTTTGTGACGTTAGAGGCTTTTCGAATTCCTGGCTTTTTATTAATCAATAAGTCTGATTTATATTTAAAAGAAGATCAAGCAGATTTGGAACGTATCATTAACTTATATGAATCCATAGGTTATCAAACTATGATGACTTCTTTATTAGAAGGTATACCTAGCGAAGTTCGTGATTGGCTTCAAGCCAAAACTACATTGTTATCCGGTCATTCTGGGTCAGGTAAATCCACTTTAATCAATTTATTACAATCAAATGCTAAACAACAAATAGGGAAAATTTCAGATTTTGCAAACAAAGGTGTGCATACGACGACTTTTGCAGAAATGTTTTCACTTGATCTCTATACGGAAGTGATTGACACTCCGGGAATAAAAGAATTGGGACTGGTAGAAATTAAGCGTGAGGAATTATCTCATTATTTTCCCGAAATGAGGGAGCTCATGGGTCAATGTAAATATAATAATTGTCTGCATGTAGACGAGCCCTCATGTGCAGTGCGTAAGGCTGTAAAGTCAAAGAATATTGCTTTAAGTAGATTTGAAAGCTACTTGAGTATGATTCATGAAAATGATAATAGGAGATGATTGTGAAAATAAAATATTTAATCTTCTCCAATAATGAGTGTATGAAGAATTAAATTGCGATGTTTTTAATATTGTGATTGTATTAGTACCAGGTACAACTGTCATTTTTTTCGATTTAATGTTACAAGATCTTATAATGTTGTTTAGGCAATACATTATGACCTTTAAGAAAGTTTTTTGACAATTATTGAGAATCGGGAAGATAATAACATCAATGTCACGGTAGTTATAGATTAGGTTATTGTGAGTGATTAGTATTAAATTGAAATTTTGTAAAGAAAAAAACTGATTCGTTTAATTTAAATATTTCTTTTCGAGCCTTTTTAAAAGATAGTGTTAATTGCACCAACCAATTAAAGAGTAAAAATATTAGCCTTTTGAATAACCAATATATCTGTTTGTGGAGGATAGTTTACTAATTCAATTGTAAGTCAATTGATGTGATTGCAACTTTACAATTGTTGTTCCCATATTAATCTATTTCCGTAGTCATTAAACAAAGGCTTTTTGGTGGTAAATGCTTTTCTTAACATTTAGGATAGTACCTTTTTATTTTCAATAATGCGTTGTTTATTTGTTTTTCACTTTTCCTTTATGAATATTCTCAAAGCTTTTTTCATTACCATCTACTTTAACACCACATTTCAAGCTGTTGGTCAGCAGAGTCTATTTGATCATCCTCAAGCTATGGAGCTAGTGGGTAAAGGCACTGAATGTATTTATAAACTCAAAGTAGATTCAGCCATGTTTTATATTAGGGAGCTACAAAAATTACTTCCTAATCACCCTGTAATTCCTTCAATGGAGGCTTTTCTAATTCAATGGGAAAACATACCTATTACAGAAGGGCAAATATTTGTTCGGCTCGAAGCAAAGCTTAGAGAGGCTGTTGTAGCAGCCGAAAATTTTAATGTTTTAGATCCTCACGATGAGGACGCAGTTTTTTTTGAATTGGCAACTAGAGGGCTACTAGCGGAATATTATGCTGAAAACAAAAATTATTTCGAAGCCATTACTGAAGCTAATAAAATGTATGGTTTAATTAAAATAGGGTCTGATTTAGTTAATGATAATCCAGAGTTTTTATTTACTACGGGTTTGTATAATTATTTTAGAATAATGTATCCTCAGAGACACCCCATACTTGCTCCAATAGCATTTTTTTTTAAAAAAGGGGATAAAGATTTGGGACTTGAGCAGATTTTAATGTCAACTGAAAAAGCTGTAATATCTCAGGTTGAAGCTTCTATTTATCTTTCCTACATTTATCTGCGTTATGAGCAAACTCCTGAAATGGCATTTGTATTGCTTGAAGATTTAATTAAAAGATATCCATCCAATTACTATCTTATTTCTAAATTCTTGGAGTCTACTTATGCTACAAATCAATATGATAAAATAATGCCTTGGATGGTCGATGAACTGATGAATACAGATCGACCATATTATATAATGGTAGGACACATTTTTAAAGCGGTTTATCTTGAATTTGTCGAAAAAAAGTCAAAAGAAGCCTATCTTCTTTATGGAATTGGCGTGGGGTTTGGTAATGAATTGTCAAATTACGGTGAATATTTTAAAAGTATAGCTTATTTAAGACTTGGACGACTCAGTCAGCAATTTGGTAATCTAAATACGGCTAAATCTTATTTTAATTTATGTTTAAAGTATGCTGAGACCAAGGAAATAAAAAAGGCAGCCTATTTGGGCTTAAACCAACAAAACATCGATTGAATTCCAGTCAAGTCGAAAAATTATATAAAAAAGAAGAGTTAAGTTTGCGGGATTTGCTTATAAAATTACGCAGTAGACCTATGCAATTACCTTATTTATAACATAAAGATGCTTCATTTTGACGCTAAGTATTATCGTTTGATAAATACGTATGGTTTAAGTCTATCAGTTTTAGATGTATGCTGATGGTGAATCCAATTAAATAAGAGGAGTTTCTTTCAGTGTAAAAAAAAACATTTAATGTGTCCAATTCCTGGTGATTTTGTGAACCATTTTGGAGGGAATAAATTGGGTTTAAAGAACTTTTTAGGTGTTATTGTTAGATGGAAAATGATGCGCCATAAGAAACAATTTTAATAATTTACATTTGGACGGAGCGATTTGGAGTTTTATATTCTACGACAATCTAATTACTAAGCACACAGAGAAATTATGATACTGGGATTTTAGAAAAAAAATATTTGATATTGTTTGATATGGGAAAAAACAAATTATGATGTTTAATAATTGCCTAATTAAAACGAATATCAATTAAGCCCAGGACATTAAATAAGTCTTTGACCTGGTTGAAGGTAGTCTTTTCTGGGTGGAGAAAAAGTATCTATGACAGAACATTGTGTCAATGCTTTCCCGGAGTGCAGCTCATTGGAATCGATGACCATGAGTTCGCCAGCACTCAACACTTTTGTTAATCCACCAATAGTTAACTTTAATTTACCGGAAATTACGTATGAGGTTTGAGTATTTATATGTTTATGTAAGGGCAGTATGGAATTTTTATCTATCTCCCAAAATGCGATTGTTAAGTCACGTGTATGTACCATACGACCTCTGAATCCATCCATGGGAGTAAGTACTTCTATTTTTTTAATGTTATAGATTTTCATTCTCTCTAAATGTAACCTTTTTTTATCAATAAGATATACATTTCATAGCAGACCCAAGCATCTGTAGCAGCATATTGTTGTTGACTACGAGTAAGTTCGGCGTTTTCCCAATTTGAAACTTGTTGATTTTTTGAAACCCGTTTTTCAAGAAGTATAGCTACCAGATTTCTAATTCCAATTTTTTCAACTCCTAGCGTGGGCATCAAATCATTTAGATCAATACAATTATTTTGAGTAAAAGTTCGTATTCGTTTAAGTTCCACAATATCAGCCCGCATACCTACGCCAATTTTTACAATTTTATCAGATTCAAATAGCGTAATTATATCCTCATGAAGGCCTATTTTATTTATTCGGAATAAAAAAACTTCTGTAGCTGTACTTAATTGAATCAACGCTGTTGGATGGTATTGCCCTTTTCTGAAGGTAGGTTTTTTTTCTGTATCAAAGCCAACTATTATTTGCTTTTCTAATTTTTTAATCGCTCGGAACATCTCTTTATGGTTATTAATTACGTGAATTGGACCGTCAAACTTAATGAGGGGAAGTTGTGCGATTGCTTCTTTTGTTATTGATAGCGGAAAGGTCATAATCGTCGATCTCAGTAAATTAACTTTCTGAGTTTAATATTTGCGTAGGCAAAAAATATGCTCATAAAGGGACTTATAATGTTGAAAAAGCAAAAGGGTAGATAGGTTAATGTAGCAACACTTAACACGTTGGCATGATAAGCACCACAGGTATTCCAAGGAACCAATACACTGGTCACGGTGCCTGAATCTTCCAAGGTACGGCTTAAATTTTCTGGAGCTAACCCTTTTTTCTTATAGGTATCAGCATACATTCTTCCAGGAATTACAATAGCCAAATATTGATCAGAAGCGGTAATATTGAAAAAAGCACAAGTTCCGACGGTGGAGGTGACTAAAGATCCAATTGAGCTGACTAAGGTTAAAAGTGCTTCTGCTATTTTCGTGAGGAAGCCAGCCTTTTCCATCACACCACCAAAAACCATCGCAGAGAGAATGAGCCATATAGTCCCCAGCATACCAGACATACCTTTTGAATGCAAAAGCTCAGTTACCATGTCATTACTCGTCTCAATAGATATGCTACCATATAGCGCTTTCATAATTCCTATATACATTGCTCGGACACTTGTTCCACCACCAATTTCTGCTACCATAGTAGGTTGAAAGATTAAGGCGAAAATGCCCCCTAGTAACGCTCCAGATAGTAATGAAGGCAATGCATTTACTTTTTTTACAATTAAAAAAATAACTATTATCGGGACTAAAAATAGCCATCCATTGATTTCAAATTTTTCAGTGATTGCATTTAGAATTAGGTCTGTTTGTATAGTTTCAATTTGACCTTCAAATTTCAATCCGATTGTCAGAAAGATGATTAAGGTAATTGTTATAGAGGGTATAGTCGTGTATGCCATATATTTTATGTGGGTAAATAAATCGGTTCCCGCCATGGCTGGAGCCAAGTTAGTAGTATCTGATAATGGAGAAATCTTATCTCCAAAATAAGCTCCCGACAATACGGCTCCTGCGATCATTCCCTCTTGGATACCCATAGCTTTACCAATACCTATCAAGGCGATGCCGACTGTTGCGGCAGTTGTCCAACTGCTTCCCGTTGCAATTGACACGATGATGCATACGATGCAGGCTGCAAAAAGGAATACATTAGGATTTAATATTTGGAGCCCATAATAGATCATTGCCGGAACGACGCCACTGAGCAACCAGGTTCCTGTAAGTGCGCCAATCATCAATAATATGAGCATTGAGCTCATGGCTGAGCTGATGCTTTTAACTATCCCAGTGCGTAAATCAAGCCATTTATAACCATTCTGACAAGCTACAATGGCGGCAACTGCTGCAGAAAGAATTAATATAATTTGGTTAGATCCGTCTAGAGCATTATCTCCAAATATGAAGACATTAATAGAGATAAAAATAATTAAAAATGCAACAGGTATAACAGCTTGAATGATGGTTGGATCCCTAGATCTATGCATATGTCAAATTAGATTAGCTCACAAATTAATGAAATTCCTTAAATTAATCTCTAAATCAACCAATACCGTTTAATAATGTTCTGATTGATTTTATTTGCAACTCAAGATTTTTTTTACATTAATTAACCTGTTTTTGACTAATCAAGTATATCATATTAGATTTAGGAGTGATTTTTTGGAGATTTTTGTATTCCATGTATTCCTGTTTTATAGTGAACTCGAATAATCTTTGCCTGGATACCTAATGATTGCATGAAATTTAGCCAAAATAATTGTTGGGAGGATAGATGGTCATTGGGCGATTTGATTTCATATAAATGATATGTCTTATCTTTCCAGACAAATAAGTCTGGAAATCCCGTTGAATTGTCTTTTAAGTTTTTAGACATTTCGATTAGAATTTTTTTAAGTGCTTGAAAAGGGAGGTTCAAAATCAATTGGATTAAATGTTGTTTGATCTTTGAGTTCCAATAGATCATTGGATTGGTTATGCCGTATTTTTCCTCAAATCTTTTATCGAGAGATTTGATCATAGATTTTTTACTTCGAAAAGATTTTAAATTTTTTAGAATCGCATCTTTTCTTTTTTCATAAAACGTTTTAGTATAAATATCTGATGCACATCTTTGAATTGGGTTATGGTAAACGCCAATACTTTGATCAAAAATTTGATCCCATAAAATGAGGACAAATAAGTTTTTCCACAAGTAATTTTCTCCATGAATACCATTAAATCCTAAATTTTTGTAAAATTGCAGTGCTGCATCCTCTATGCTTTGATTTGCGACAAATGGAACCTCAATACATGTTGCTTCCTTTAATTTTTTTGAGGTACTTCGTTTGATCCTGATATTCTTTTTGCTGAGAAAATCTTTTGCAAATAAGTATTCACTGGCATTCCATTGTTCTTTCATGACATCGATTGCCAGACTTTTGGCTTTTTCAACCTCACCTAATCGATTTAAAATTCTAATTTGGCGCTCACGAGCCGGATGCTTCTTGGCTAATTGGTAATAGTTTAAGGCCAATTTATAGGCTTCTTCACGTTCCAATTGTTTTCCCATCAAAAGCAATAAGGGATCTCCAATTTGATGAGTTTTTAGGCTGAGTAAATATTTTTTCCAAGGGATCATAACTAGGGTATTATGTATAGCTATGGCATTGATTTCTTTTAGAGCGCTTCTTACCAAGCTACTTAATTTATATAATTCAAAAGCAGCAAGGGCTTCTTTCCGACTTTCAAACCAGGGGGTAAATTGTGTTTCATCTAATGTTTCTAGCTTGATATAACCTATGTCTCTAATTACAAATTCAGTCATTTGTTTTTTGTATTTTCCAAAATAAAGCATTTTTATAAATTCTAATGCTTCTTGGCGTATGACTTCTATCAAGGGAAATTGGGTTAAAATAGAGTTGTGACTTTGCATTTCATTTAATTGAATAATTGCGTCTTTTTTGGTTTGTTTACCCCAATCAAGCTGTTTGTAAGTAGCTTTAAGCTCTACCCTGGTAAAGACCTCAAATATTTTCTCATTTACGTCGAATTCGCTGGATATAAATCCAGAAAATTCTAGTTCTTTCGTAGTTGTCTCAATAGATGATATCTCATCATAATTTAACTTGTCTAATCTAAAATAAGGTCCTTTTCGGTTACTCAAACGGATGAAAAGACATTGTGCATCAATACTAAGTTTATTGAAATCCAGAATGAATAGCTTTTCTTCAGGTCCCATTAAGTGGGTTGAATATTTTTTTACGAACGCCAAGACTTCCATGAAATATTGATGATAATATTTTTGAGGAAGAATAATTGGTTCATTTTTGGATTTAGGCATAGATGTCCATCAATATTAACTTCTAATAATTAAATTTTAGAGCTTTGTGCCTCTTACTTTTATGTCTTTTTTATACCCTTGACTAGATGATACGGAGTTTAGCAAAGGATAGCAATAATGTTTTTTCACCGTGTAAATCAAAGTCAATATTAGCTTTTTTACTGGTTCCATTATTTTCGACATTAATGACTTTTCCAAATCCAAATTTGGGATGCTCAACTTTCATTCCTCCAGAAAGATCAGAGACATTGCTTGGTTTGAAATCGCTAGAGGGTTTGTGATCTGGTATTTTTTTTCTGGGAGTTTTATTTAAATTTTGCTTGATAAAGTTACGAGCATATTGTGGATTTGAACTGTGAATTGGTGTCTCACTGAAGAACTTCCTGTTGACATTAATAAGGTTAGAGTCAACTTCTTGAAGGAAACGACTGGGTTCACAATTTTTTAATCTTCCATAACGATATCGATTCAAGGCATAGCTAAAATGGAGTTTTTTTTCTGCTCGAGTAATGGCAACGTAAAAAAGACGACGCTCTTCTTCAAGATCTGCCCGACTGCTCAACATCATTTGAGAAGGAAAGAGTTCTTCTTCCAGCCCCACTACGTAGACATAGGGAAATTCTAGGCCTTTAGCCATATGTATGGTCATTAAGGTTACAGTATCTTCGTTATTGTTATTTCGGTCTTCGTCGGTTAAAAGGGCCACATCTTGAAGAAAAGAGGCGAGGGATTTATCTTCACGCTCTTGATCGTCGACGAATTCTTTGATTGCATTCAGTAATTCTTGCACATTTTCAAACCTGCTCAGCCCCTCTACAGTTTTATCATCATAGAGTTCTTTGAGTAAACCTGAATTTTTTGCAATGATAGAGGCAGCTTCGTATCCATCTTTATTTTTGACGGTAGTCTTGAAATTTTTGATTAGGTCTACAAATGTCTCAATTTGATTTGCTAATCTACCTCCAAATAGTTCTTGAGCATGACTGAGTATATCCCAGATATCTGCTCCCTGTTCTTCGGCGGCTACAAAAAGCTTTTCAACTGTACCGGGGCCTATACCACGTTTGGGTAGGTTTATGATTCTTCTCAGCGCCGTTTCATCATTGGAATTGACGACAAAACGGATGTAGGCGATCAAATCCTTGATTTCTCTTCTTTGATAGAAAGAAAGGCCTCCGATAACTCGGTATTTAATATTCATTCTTCTTAATGCCTCCTCTATTGCTCTGGACTGGCTATTAGTTCGGTATAAAATCGCAAAATCTGCATTATGTGCTTGATTTTTCATCCTAGATTCAAAGATTGAGGAAGCAACCAGCTTGCCCTCCTCATTATCAGAGGCTGACTTAATGAGTTCAATTAATTCGCCGGATTCATTTTTAGTCCAAACATCCTTTTTTAGTTGGGCTGTGTTTTTATCGATCAATGAGTTGGCAGCTTGAACAATATTTTTTGTAGAACGATAATTTTGCTCGAGTTTGATGAGTTGCAGGTCTGGATAATCCCTTTCAAAATTTAAAATATTTTGAATATCGGCTCCACGAAATGCATAAATACTTTGGGCATCATCACCGACCACACATATATTTTGCTTCACTGCACCCAACTTTTTGGCAATCATGTATTGTGAGATATTAGTATCTTGAAATTCATCAATCATTACATAGTGAAAGCGTTGTTGGTACTTATTGAGTATATCAAGATGTTCCCGAAACAAGACATTGGTTTTAAATAACAAATCATCAAAGTCCATCGCGTCGGCTTTCATACATCGAAGGGCATAAATTTCATAAATGCGACCCATTTCAGGTCGACCATTGATTTCATCGTCTGCTTTATAAATGGGATTTTCATTATATTCCTTCCAACTAATTAATCGGTTTTTGGCATTAGAGATTCTGTTGTAAACCACATTGGATTTGTAAAGTTTATCATCGAGGTTGAAACTCTTTACTATGGTTTTGATTAAGGATTTGGAATCCTCCGTATCGTAGATAGTGAAGTTGTTTGTATATCCTAGATGTGTGGCTTCAGTTCGTAAAATACGGGCAAAAACAGAATGAAAAGTGCCCATCCAGATATTTCGAGCCTCTGGGCCAATCAACTTTTCAATACGATTTCGCATCTCCTTGGATGCTTTATTGGTAAAAGTTAAGGATAAAATATTGAAAGGATCTACATTGTAATGATCCATTAAATAAGCGATTCGGGTTGTAAGTACCCTTGTTTTACCTGAGCCAGCTCCGGCGATAATCATCGTAGGACCTTTCACGTTGACCACCCCTTCGTGTTGGGAAGGATTAAGGTCTTTCAAGTAGTAATATTCACCGGTCGACATAATGCAAAACTAAGCCATTCAATATTTTCATCCTTATTGAATGAGATAAAAGATCGCTTTTTAAATATTCAAAATAAGAGATTTATTTTTATGAGATCAAAGTTAAAATTTGTCCTAAGGTTAATTAAGTAGATGGATAATTAACTCAATGAAATGAATAAATTTGCATAATGACTGAACCAACGATTTATTTTCATGTGGGATTGGGAAAAGTTGCTTCAACTTATTTGCAAAATAAGGTGTTCAATAATCTTCGTGGAATTCATTATATCCCAAAAAATAAGTACCGAAGCAGTTTAGGTATTATTAAAAAAAATGGGCCAAAAAAATACTTAGTATCCTGTGAGATGGACAGACAGTTTAATGATGAAGTAGCACGATTTACATCACACTTTTCTGATGTCAAAATAATTATTTTATTTAGAGATCATGGGGGTTGGATTGCCTCTCAGTATCGCAGATATGTCAAGAATGGTGGATACCATGGCTTTGAGGAATTCGTTTCTTTAGATCCTGATCGGGAGGGAATGTGGGATAAAAAGCATTTGAACTTTTATGCAAAACTGGAAGTTATTGAAAAGTGCACTAATCAAAAACCCTTGGTATTGTTTCATAATGAACTTAAAAACGACCCATGGGCATTTCTTGATAAGATTTCACAATTCACAGGTACAACTTACACCAAAGAGAAGATCTCCTTGGGGAAGGTACATGCTTCTTACACAGAAAAGCAATTATTGGTTCTCAGATCTTTTTGCCAAAATTATGTAGGATATATTCCTCGAGGAAGGAGCAGTAGAATATCTAATTGGCTATTATTTAGACCTTGGTGGGCATTTTTCCATTTGGTAATGTATGCGGCAGTATTTTTTCCTAAATCTTGGGTACCCAAAGGGCCGCTGGTAGCCCCCGACTATATCAGGCAAGTAAATAATTTATTTGCCGATGATTGGGATAAAATTAATCAGTATGCTCAGAAAAATAATCCCTAACTTTAGATAAGCACAGTCCTATTTTTTATCGTCCAAATGGCCTCAATGTCTGTGATCAGTTGTTTTAAAATGTCAGGTTTGATAGACTGTTTTGGATCATCTCCAATACCTCTCTGTGGGTCTACATGACTTTCAATTATGACACCATCAGCTCCATAGGCGATAGCTGCCAGCGCTGCTGAAGGAACATACTTAGCTCTGCCAACAGAGTGAGAAGGATCAACAATTACCGGTGCCCAGGTCTTTTCTTTAAGCAGTGGTGTGATTGATTCATCTGGATAATTACGATAAGAATCCATAGTTGGATTGGTCCCCCTTGGGCAGAGCATGATATCTGGATTTCCCGCGGCAGCAATATATTCTGCAGCTGCAATAAATTCGTTGACAGGGCCCATTCCCATGGATCTTTTCAGTAATACCGCAATTTTCTTATTTTGAGTCATCTGACCAATACTTTTAAGCAATGAATAGTTTAAAGCATTTCTCGCTCCTACTTGTAAAATATCAACCCCAGCTTCCACAGCGATTCTTAGTTGATGCTCATCCATTACTTCAGTGTCGACAGGCAGATCTGTTTGAGATCGTGCCTCCATAAGTATTTTTACGGATGCGTCATCTCCTTGGTAAGAGTATGGCATGGTTCGTGGCTTCCAAACACCACCTCTTATAGCTTTTGCACCTGCCTCTTTTACTGCATGAGCAGATTCAATAAATAAATTTGGATTTTTAGGATCAATGGTACAATGTCCTGCAATGACAAAAGGGCCTTTACCGACTATATGATCTCCCAAAACTATTTTGTGTTGAGCCAATTCAGAACTGCTATCCATTAGTTTAAAGGGAGAATCTACAGCATCAAAACGGTCTATAAAATCAAGTCCGAGTATTCTATTTATCATTATGGTTTTTCTCTCTTCGCCTAAAACAGCGTAAACAGTTCTATGATGGCCTACTATATCTTGTATTTTACAATCATATTCCTCAACAATTGAAGTGACGATTGATAGTTGTTCATCGGTTAATTTGGGTTCCTTCGGAATAATCATATTATTATATATGTAAAAAATGCAAACCTAATATGATCTATTGATTTAGGTTCTTTTTTTCATTTTTTTATTCAGTTTTAGCGTAACTTTTTAAATTTTTTTCTTTTTTTAAGTTGATATAACTTAACATTAGTTAAAGTAATTTTAACATACATTAGATTACCATATTGAAAGCACATTTGAATCATGGAAATAGAAGTGGCTTTAGGATTTAAATCAGAGGAAGAGTTTTATACATTAAATAGCACTCAAAATCGCGTAGATATAGACATGTATGGGCCAGAAAAAAAACAAGCCCAATCTCCCATGGAATTATTACTGTCGGGGATCATTGCTTGTGCTGCTGTGGACATAGTCTCAATGATCAAAAAAAGGCGTAAAATACTAAATGATATCTCGGGAAAAGCTTGCGGCCAACGAAGAGCAATGGCACCGAGATCCTTTACTGAGATAAAAATTCATTATGAAATCAAATCGCCTGATCTTACAGATCGTGAAGCCGAAAAAATAATATCATTGGCGGTGAACAAATATTGTTCCGTTGCCTCATCGTTAAGCAATGATATTAATCTGTCACATGGATTTAAGATTAGTCGATAAATTTATATTAAGGCTCCAATGCTTGTTTTAAATCCTCAATCAAATCCTCAATATCTTCAATACCTACACTTAATCTTATGAGCGAGTCGGTCAGACCAGATTTCAACCTTTCTTTTTTCGGAATAGAGGCATGGGTCATACTGGCAGGATGACCAATTAAAGACTCCACACCACCTAAAGATTCCGCAAGGCTAAATAATTTGAGCTTTCCCATAAATTTAAAAGCAAAGTCAATGTGGTCATTCTTAAGAGTAAATGAGATCATTCCTCCAAATTGCCGCATTTGTCTCTTGGCAACTTGATGATTGGGATGTTCTGAGAATCCAGGCCAAAATACTTGATCGACATAGGGACTATTTTCTAGGAAAAGGGCTACTTTTTCTCCATTTTCACAATGTCTATCCATTCTTAGGTGTAAAGTTTTGATTCCTCTCAAGACTAAAAAGCAATCGTTAGGGCTTGGAATGGCACCAGCAGAATTTTGAATATACCCAATTTTATCATCCAAGGCTTTGTCATTGGTGATGACTGCACCCATTACTACGTCGGAATGACCAGAGATATATTTAGTTACAGAGTGGACAACAATATTTGCACCCAAATCAATCGGATTTTGTAGATAGGGTGTTGCAAAAGTATTGTCAACACAAACCAGGCAATGATAGCTATTGGCGATGCCTACTATAGCGCTGATGTCCACAATTCGCATCACAGGATTTGTTGGAGATTCAATCCAAATCATTTTAGTATTTTTGTTAAAAGCTTGCTCTACTGTCTCCAAGTCTTGAAGATCAACAAACTTAAAAATGATACCATAGTTTTGATAGATTGCGGTGAAAAGTCGATAAGAACCTCCATAAAGGTCATGAGTACATATTACTTCATCTCCTGGAGCTAATAATTTAACTACGGCATCGATGGCACCCATTCCTGATGAAAAACAACGCCCAAACTTTGCATTTTCTAAGGCTGCTAAGTTTTCTTCTAAAACTGATCTAGTGGGATTTTGAGTACGCGCATATTCGAATCCTTTGTGCTTTCCTGGCCTTTCTTGTATGTAAGTTGAGGTTTGGAAAATAGGTGTCATAATAGCACCTGTTGTGGGATCGGGTACAATGCCCGCATGCAATACTTTAGTTCCGAATTTCATTTTTTTATTTTAAATCATTGCAATGATAACACAAGTGTTATTTAATCAATTATTTATCGACATTTTAGATAATAAATTATCAATATTTGATTCTATAAAGATTAAATTCCTGCTTTTAGTAGTTGAAAATCCTTGAGAGACCATTTGATCTAAGAAGGAGATGAGCGCATCGAAATAGCCAGCAATATTTAAAATTCCACAAGGCTTTTGATGATAACCTAATTGTGACAAAGTAATTATTTCAGTTATTTCCTCGAGTGTTCCAATACCTCCTGGCAGGGCAATAAATGCATCTGATAGATGAGCCATCAAGGTTTTCCTTTCATGCATAGTTTTTACGATATGGAGCTTGTTTAAGCCGTTGTGTCCAACCTTCCATCCATGTAGCTTTTCGGTTATAACACCAGTCACTTGACCTTTTAATGAGAGCACTTCATCTGCAAGAATTCCCATTAGGCCTGTGGATCCACCTCCATATATTAGGCCATATTTATTGACTACCATTTTACGTCCAACTTCTTTTGTAGAAGTACGATAAATTGGGTCAACACCTATGGATGAACCACAAAAAATGGCGATTTGTCTATTCATTGATAAGCCGGTAGATTAGCACGGCTGTGCGCTGAGTAAGTACTTCAAAGGTTTTTAAGTTGATGGTCTCTTTGGAAGTGTGTGCCCAATTGCCCATGGCGCCTAATCCATCGATACAAGCTACATATTGCGCAACAAAAGAGACATCAGCAGCGCCACGCTTTGAAGGATCCCAGGCCTCTACGGGTCCATGACCCATTGCCACACTCACATCACTAAATTTTTTTAAGAGATTCTTGTTTTTTTGAGTGGGAGGCATGGCAGGATAACTGTCAAAGAATGTTATTTCAGCTGAAGTTTCGGGAAGGTTATTAGAGACAATTTCTCGCATTTTTTCACGTGTTTGTTCTTTTTGTTCCTCTGAAATGAATCTGAGGTCTCCGTCGATAATCACTGATTGTGCCACCACGTTTGTTTTTCCAAAGGCGTTTCCAGTATTACTTGGCTCATCATAATTAATTTCAGTACCTCCAAGAATGATTCCAGGGTTGAATGTAAGATAAGTTTCACCTTTTAAGTTTTCATAGAAATCATTTAAAATTCTTCCGGATTCAAAAATAGCACCAGCACCAACACCATTTAAAAATATTCCAGCTGAGTGTCTTCTTTTCCCTTTGATTTCAACTTTCCAACCCGAAGAACCTCTACGTGCAAGGGTAACATTATTAAATCCTGTTGAAGTTTCAAACCCCAGGGCAATATCACTGCGCTTACCTGCCTCGATTAGATCTTTTCGGCTTAATGAAATGGGCTTCCCTGTCAATTCTTCATCTCCAGTGAGGGCTACAATAATTTGAGCATTTGTTAATTCTCCTGCTTCATGAAGCGCTTTCAATGCAAAAAGTAGGATGACATTGCCTCCTTTCATATCGTTAGCTCCCGGACCTTTCACTACACCATTGGGGAGGTATTCCATTTTTTGAAAAGGGCTATTTTTTGGAAATACAGTATCCAAATGACCTATCAACAAGACTCTTTTTCCTTTATTTCCATAATTTTCAGCAAACAAATGACCTGCGCGATTAAGATCAGACAAATCAATCCACCTGGTATCCATTCCTAACTTATCAAATTGATCTTTAAAAAGCATACCGACCTCTTTGACTCCCTCAAGATTCATGGTGCCACTATTGGTATTTACAGCTTCCTCGAGCAGTTTGATGGCTGCATCATTATTTTTTTTAACGAGTGAAATTATTTCTATTTCTTTTTTTGATAGGTTTTGCGCGGGGTTTTCGAAAAAATGAATGATTAGAGAGCAAATGATAATGATTCGAAGCATGCGTATTTAGTTAAGTGATCAGTTGTTGGGTATAAGAGTTCGGGGAATGGTTATTAGTTTTGTTTGTCTGCCATCAATAAAACGTACACTGTTACCGTCAAAGTAGGCATCCTCTTCTAGCATAATTCTAATTTCTTTATTCCATTCTTTTATGAAAGTGGTATTATTGAGTTCTATTGAATATGCAGTGTGGGGGTAAAGTGGATAATCGCCCGCAATAGGTACTCCATCCTGCTGATCCCACATACCAATGGTGGGACCTGCACCATGCCCATGATAGCCAATTGGATGTGTGTAGATGGTGGGTTTTAATCCAATATCTTTAGCTTCAGTTAAAGATTTATGCAAAATTTCATTTCCAGTTTTTCCAGTTTTAAAGTTATTTAAAAAAATATCTTGGACTTGATTTCCTTGAAAAAAAGCCTTGACCAAGAATTCAGGAGGTTTTGTTTCTCCTGGTTTAAGTACATAGGCATGTTGCTGTGTATCTGTATTAAGTCTTAAATACGTGATTCCAAAATCGACATGAAGTAAATCACCTGGTAAAATAACTTTATCTTCAGGTCGAACCGAAAAAGATCTTAGGTGCTCAGAGGAGGCCTCGTCTTTTCTTTGAATAGAGACAGAGGGGTGAAACCAAGCGGTATAACCCGCAGATCTTATTTTATTTCGGTACCACCAAGCTACATCATCAGTGGTGGTAATGCCTGGTTGAATTACTTTCTCCGAAAATCCTTCTGCAATAATTTGATGAGCCATTCGCACTATGCTTGGATATACAATCATTTCACTTTCCGTCCTGGTTTCAAGCCACCCTATGCCTAATGACTCGGCACTTGTTAATCTTTTTACATACTTATCTTCCAAGCTCGAGGTCAGCATGTCATAGTGGGTGGCACTTAAACCATCTGCATGACCAAAAGTGATGGACTTATTTATACCAATTTTTTTTGGATTCTTTTCTTTGATTAAAGTAGCTAGTGCTTTCCATTGGTCAGGCTGTGTTTCTTTATCCCAAACTTTAGTAAAGAGGGATCCAACAGCGTACCTGGCCATGGCCAAAGTTTCTAATCGCTTTTTATCTCCAGGATTATATATAACTAAAATAGTTGTTCTTCTGGCAGATTGCCATGTGGATGGGAGCATAGTTTTTAAAATAGGGTCCTCATTGTACTCTCGGCCGATGATCAGCCACATATCGATGCCAGATTTTTCCATTAAATTCGGTAGTACTGTGGCTATGCGCTCTTTGAGCCATTTATCTATAATTACTGAACGTTCTTTCATATCCAGTGTTTTGGGCATATAACTATTTTGCGCATAGGATGAGAAAAAGAGCACTAGTTTGAGGCTAAAAATAAATACTCTCATGAATAAAGCTAAGTTTAACTCGGATGAAATTACTTGTTTCTTTCAATTAAAATGAAGGCTTTAACAAATAGAATTGAGGCTAAGATAAGGGATGAAGATGATTTTTTTAATTTTTAAAAATCTTTTCGTAAACCAAGTGTATTTAATTTTTTAACTTAGGGTAGTTTTTTCAAAAAAAAATAGAGATTCATCATTCTATCCAATTCATTAAATCCATCTCGGTAACCTTCCCGAGGAACTTCTTTAGTTTTATTTACATAACATAATTTTGTATTAAGAAAATTTTCTTAAATGATTTAAAACAAAAATTTTATTCGAAGAAGTCGAATCAAGAATGCTTTGTTAGATAGATTATTTAGCTATTTTTACGATTTTACAGAGTGATTAAATATGAAATACTATAATAATATTGTGGATGCCATTGGTAATACGCCTTTAGTGAAGTTGAATCACGTGACTGAGGATGTGAAAGGTACTGTCCTCGTAAAAGTTGAGTATTTTAATCCAGGGAATTCAATAAAGGACCGAATTGCCGTTAAAATGATTGAGAATGCTGAGGAGGAAGGAATTTTAAAGCCTGGAGGTACTATTATTGAAGGAACTTCGGGCAATACGGGGATGGGATTGGCACTTGTAGCTCAATCAAAAGGATATAAATGTATTTTCACTTTAGCAGACAAACAATCACAAGAAAAAATAGACATTTTGAGAGCAGTGGGTGCAGAGGTAATTGTTTGTCCCACTAATGTTGAGCCTTCAGATCCCCGCTCGTATTATTCGGTTGCAAAAAAATTAAATAAAGAAATTTCTAATTCGTTTTATCCCAATCAATATGATAATCCTGGAAATTGGACTGCTCATTATCAAACTACTGGCCCAGAGATATGGTTAGACACCAATGGTAAGGTTACCGTATATGCTGCAGGTATGGGTACTGGTGGTACTATCAGTGGAACTTCAAAATATTTGAAAGAACAAAATCCATCTATTACCACCTTAGGTATTGATTCATATGGCTCCGTATTTAAAAAATTTAAGGAAACAGGTATATTTGATGAAAGTGAAGTTTATCCATATTTAACTGAAGGTATAGGAGAAGACATCTTACCTGATAATGTCGATTTTAGTTCGGTGGATCATATTGTTAAAGTAACCGATAAAGATGCAGCAATTATGACTAGAAAATTGGCCAGAGAAGAAGGTTTGTTTGTAGGCTGGTCGTGTGGATCTGCAGTATTTGGAGCCTTAGAATGGGCAAAAATTAATCTCAGAAAAAGCGATGTCATGGTAGTCATTTTACCTGATCATGGTACCCGCTATTTAGGTAAAATATACAATGATAATTGGATGAAAGATCATGGATTCATTGAGTCCACAAAATTTGCTTCTGCCAAAGACATAATCAAGAATAGGAATTATTCAGTGGAGCTCTCGACGATTGATAAAAATACTAACGTTGGCGAGGCCATTGTATTGATGAATGAGAAGGGGATAGATCAAATACCTGTGACCGAAAATGGTAGCTTCGTAGGTAGTTTGATTGACTCAAAAGTCCTGAAGAAATTGATTGAAAATCCAGATATCAAGAATCAAACCGTAGCTGAGGTAATGGATCCCTCATTCCAATTTGTGTCCATGAATAATACTTTAGATGTCTTATCGTCCTTGATCTCGAAGGAAAATAAGGCGCTCCTTGTCAGAGACGAGTTACAAAAGGTTCATATAATTACTCAAAGTGATTTATTAATGGCCATGAGTCACTAAAGTAGTTATGAGTGCCCAAGCGAAGTAATTATGTTGAGAATTTTTTCATTAATTTCTTTATTTCTAACAATATCTTTTTTGTCTTCGGCACAATTGAGAATAAATGAATTTATGGCGTCTAATTTGAGTGGTATTGAAGATCCTATGTTAAATAAAACTAGTGATTGGATTGAACTTTACAACTCGGGTACAGCCCCCATTAATTTATCGGGTTATTACTTTACAGATAACTTAAACCAACCTGACAAATGGCTAGTACCAGTTGGAACTACAATAGAGGCAGGGAGCTATTTATTGTTTTGGGCAGATGGCGAAGATGTTGCAGATCATACAAATTTTAAACTTTCTGCGAGTGGTGAATCTATAGGGATCTTCAATTCGGAACTAAATGTAATTGATTCTATCACTTACCTGGAACAGAGGTCAGATATTTCTTATGGTCGGAATGATGACCAATGGGTATTCTATGAAAGTCCAACTCCTGGAGCCCAAAATGGAGTGAAATTTTATTTGGACTATGTGATGAGCGTACCCTCTTTTTCAAAGTTTGGAGGTCTTATGAAGGGTCCCCAAGTTATTGAACTTAGTACGGATTTTGGAGGTGATATTCGGTATACCTTGGATGGATCATGGCCTAATGAGAGATCAATTCTTTATAAAATGCCCATTATTTTTCAAGAAAATACTATTATCAGGGCGGCCATTTTTAAGTCGAATCAGCTCCCAGGTCCAGTAAAGACGCATTCATATTTTGTAGATCCTGAATTTTATGAAAATGAATTACCGATAATCTCAATATCCGGAGATCCAGATGACTTTTGGGATGAAGAAACGGGCATTTACGTTCAAGAATTCAAGCCTGAATGGGAAGTTCCAATTAATATTGAGCTCTTTGAAAATTTTGGAGAAGATAGAGCTTCATTTAATGAATTGGCTGGAATAAAAATTAATGGTTTAATGTCTTGGCAACTGCCTCAGAAAATGTTGGGAATTTATTTTAAAAATAAATTTGGTAATAACAGTTTAGACTATCAGCTCTTTGCTGACCGTTCGCGCAATTCATTTGAAAATTTCGCATTAAGAGCTAGTGGGAGTGACTGGGGTCAGGCATTTTTACGTGACCCTTTGAGCGCTCGTCTAACAAAAGGCAATATGAAGCTTGCAAACAGTGGCTATCGACCAGTGATTCTCACAATTAATGGAAAATACATGGGCATTCACAATATTAGATCTAAAATAAATAATTCATTTATTTCACAAAACACAAATCTTTCAGGTGATGAGTTTGATATGGTGGAACATGGAGACTACGCTGAGGTAGGCGATTTAAATGCTTATAATCAATTGCTAGCGATTTTAAATAAAGACCTCTCTGATGAATCTAACTTTGATAAAGTCGAAGATCTCATCAATATTGAAAACTATACCGATTATGTTATTATGCAGTTGTTTTTGGTAAATATCTCTTTTAATCATAATGTAATGGCATGGAAGCCTAAAACAAATGGTAAGTGGGAGTGGATTATGGCAGATTTTGACCGTGGTTTTCAGAATCAACATTTTCCTATTGAATGGTTTATTGAAGAAAATAATCTCCTCATTGATCGCATGCTTATCAATGATAAATTTAAAGCTTATTTTTTCAAAAGATTTGCAGATCATTTATTTACCACATTTGATCCTGATAGAGTGGAAAAAATTGTGGCTGAATATAAGGCGGCCATAGATAAGGAAATGACCAGACATATTGATAGGTGGAAGGGCACTCGCTCCGATTATTACGGAGAGGCCTTGTCATCTTATGAGACATGGGTAACAGAAGTAGAGGATTTGAACAAATTTGTAATTGAAAGAAGAGTTAACGTTTGGGAAGATTTTGAGAATTATGGATTTAATGCCCATTTGGAATTAGGAATAGGCGTTTATCCAGAGGATGCAGGTCAAATCTTTTTAAATGGTTTGCCTGTAGAGACTAATGAAGCCCTCTCTAGATACTTAGAAAATGTTGCTTTTAATTTGGAGGCAACTCCTAAATTGGGATTTGAATTTATTGGATGGTCTCATACTGCAGAGGGAGCTATTATCGATACTAATACTAAAATTGAGGTCATTGCAACTGAGAATACTAAGTATTTTGCGGTATTTAAAAAGGATAGTATTTGTTTGGTACCTTCAATAATTGAGGGTACTGAAGTCCTTGTAAAAGCATGTAGTCCGTACTATATGAATGCAGATGTATTGGTAAAGGAGGGGTCGGTCTTACTCATTGAACCGGGTGTGGAAATAAAGATTTCAGAGGGAACTAATATAATAGTCAATGGAGCCATTATTGCTAATGGTAACTTGGAGAATGAGATTGTTTTTGCAGGTCAAAAAGATCAAGAGTCTTGGGGGGCTATTAATTTACTTAATACCTCAGATACCTCTATTTTGAGTTTTGTCTCTATTAGACATGCTTCCAAAGGAGTTATACCTACTCGAGATAAGGGTGCCTTGTCTTTGTTTAAGGCCAACGTCAAGCTGAATCACTTGAATATTACTGAGGTTTATGACAATCCTATTTTTGCACAGTATTCATGGATTTCAATGGATAACAGTATTTTACAATCTGAGGTTACTGGTGATCTAATTAATGTTAAGTATGGAAATGCTTTCATTCGAAATACGACATTTGTCGGAAACAGGCAACCTGATACTGACGGTATTGACTATGATGAAATTTATGACGGAGAAATTATTAATTGTGAATTTCATGATTTTTTGGGATTCAATAGTGATGGTATTGATATTGGAGAAGGCTGTAAAAACATTGAAATTGACAGTGTAATTATTTATAATATTGCCGATAAAGGTATTTCTGTTGGTCAAAAGTCAAGTGTGAATATAAAAAATGCATTAATCTTTAATACTGGTATTGGGGTGGCAGTAAAGGATTCTAGTTGGGCAAGTATTACAAATACTACTTTTTATAACAATCGTAAGGGTGTGGCGAGTTATGAGAAAAATCCAGGAATTGGAGGAGGAAATATAGTCGTTAATCAATGTATCATTTCAAATGCAGTTAATACTTCTTTTTATGTGGACAAATTTTCTACTTTCGATATTAATTGTAGTATTTCAGATACTAATTTAATGCCAGGAACTGATAATAGTCTAACCGATCCCCAATTCAAAGCACCTGGGAGTCATGATTTTAATTTGTTACCTACTTCTCCTGCATTGTTCTATAATTCTACAAACTCCAGAATTGGGGCACCTGATTATTTGATTGATGCGTCAAAGAACATTCTGATGATCCAAATATATAACGATACTACAGGTATTGGCATTCCAGAATTTATTGCTTTGTTTAATCCAAATTTGTTGCCAGTTGATCTTAAAGGATATCAATTCACAGATGGCATAAAGCATAAGATAGAAGATGCACTCTTAATTCAGTCTCAAGACACCCTCATGATTTCGGCTCTTGAATCATCTCTTTATTGGCCAAGTACAACCAATGTCCAAGCTTGGTCGTCGGGAAAGCTAGCAGATGATGGGGAAAAAATAATTTTAGAAAACAACTATGGTATCGTCATAGACCATGTGGATTTAAGCTCTGATAATGGGTGGCCTAGGTTTGAAAATGGTAAGATATTGTCGCTCAAAGATGAAACAAAAGATAATCATTTTGGATCGAATTGGCATTACATCGAAAATAAAATGGATTTAATAGCTGGAGCATCAAAAACTGGAATTTCTAAAATCTATCCGAATCCTGCCAGGGATTGGGTGGAAGTCCAATTAACTTCATATGAACCTGTTGAAATCATTATTTTTTCATTAGATGGAGCAATTATAGACATTATATCTATAAGGAAAGTTGATAAGGGTGAGATAAGTATTTCTTTAGTCGGATATCCGGAGGGGCTATTAATATTTAAAATTGGGAACGAATATCATCGGATTATTCACAGTTGATTTGAGGGTTATTGCTTCTTCATTAGACAATTAAACTTGTATCTGATGAGAATCGTGTTTACATTTGATTCAAATAGAATATAACTCTTTGCTTGCAGAATAGGCCATTCATAAAAATGGCCTATTCCCATTTAAAATGAATGAAGCTGGACCTATTGGTGTTTTTGATTCGGGATACGGTGGTTTAACCGTCTTGAAAGGTCTTGTGAAAAATCTTCCCAAATACGACTTTCTGTATCTTGGAGATAATGCAAGGGCCCCGTATGGACCCAGATCTTTTGATCGTGTTTATGAATTTACACTCCAAGGGGTAAAACATTTGTTTGATCAAGGTTGCTTTCTTGTTATTTTAGCATGTAATACAGCCTCTGCAGAGGCCTTAAAAACTATTCAGCAGAAAGATCTTCCGCATTTAGGAGTAAATAAAAAGGTATTGGGTGTGCTTAGGCCAACTACAGAAAGTGTTTTGAATTATACCCAAACCAAAGAAATAGGTATTTTAGGAACCTCTGGGACGATTCGGTCTAAGTCTTACCTCATTGAGATAAAAAAATTCTTTCCCCAAATTTTAGTTCATCAACAGGCCTGTCCCATGTGGGTACCATTAGTTGAAAATGCAGAGCTGTCAAGTGTTGGGGCAGTTTACTTTGTCGAAAAATATCTCGAATCTTTGCTACAAAAAGGGCCAAATATAGATGCGGTTTTTCTAGCTTGTACTCATTATCCTTTATTATACAATCTAATTCGAAGGAGTTTACCGAAACACATAAACGTTTATGGTCAGGCTGGGATGGTGGGTCCGAAATTAGCTACTTATTTATCTAGGCATTCTGAAATAGATATCAAATGTCTTAAAAACAGCAAAGTGCGTTTTATGACAACGGATGATCCTGAAAATTTTGAGCGTCAAGCGGAATTATTCTATGGAGAATCCCTTCATGCTCAAAAAGTAAATTTAGGTGTTCAGTCGACCTAAATTGGACGGAGCCGAGAAACTTATTTTCTAAGAAGGTCTTGTAATTATAAATTATGGCCTGATTGTTAATCAAATTTGACTGCTGAAATACTATCTTTGTGTTGTTTAAAGGTTTCCTCAAGTGCATACGTTTTTATTTTACTTACCTTTTTTGCTTTTTTTTGTTTTAGTAGCGGTTTACGGGGAAAGAAAGATTGCAGCTTTTATACAAAGTAGATTTGGTCCTATGGATGTAGGTCCAAAAGGAATATTTCAAACTTTGGCAGATCTGATCAAAATGATTCAAAAGGAAGATATTGTACCTAATTTAGCTGATAAACCTATTTTTCTATTAGGACCGATTATTGTGTTTATCACTATATTCACCGGTTTTTCGATGCTACCTTTACATTCCAATCTAGCAGGAGCATCAGTAGAATCAGGAATTTTGTTAGTTATGGCTATTGTTTCTTTGGATGTTCTGGGTATTCTAATGGCAGGTTGGGGCTCAAATAATAAATTTTCCTTATTTGGGTCAGTTAGAGCAATAGCCCAAATTGTTTCGTTCGAAATCCCCTTAGGGTTGAGCGTGCTTTGCGTCGTAATGATTTGTCAGTCCATGGATTTACAAGAAATCACTCGACAACAGGGGATATATGCTACGGATCCTATTTTCCTTTTGGGTTTAAAACCGATTAATATTGAAGTAACCCAAATGGGAGGTATTCTTTCATGGAACGTAATCAAAAGTCCAATTTTGTTATTTAGTTTTTTGATATTCTTTATTGCCGGATTGGCAGAGGCCAACCGGGCACCCTTTGATTTACCTGAGTCTGAATCAGATTTGGTTGGTGGATATCATACCGAATACAGTGGATTCCGTTGGGGAATATTCATGCTGGCAGAATATGGAATTATGCTTTTGATTTCTTTTTTAGCGATAATTTTATTTTTTGGGGGTTGGAATACACCTTTAATTAATGTAGGATCATTTCAATTGGCAAAGTGGACAATGGGAAATCATTGGGAAGTTTTTTGGTTAATCTCTAAAACCTTGATTTTGATTTTTGTACAAATGTGGATTCGTTGGACCTATCCTAGGTTAAGGGTTGATCAGTTGATGACACTTTCGTGGAAATATTTGACCCCTTTTGGTTTACTACTGGTATTTTTATGTGGAGTTTGGAAACTTATGATGCTTTGATAAAATATTTTTCAAATATTGCCCTTTCTATACAAACGCTGATTAATGGCCTAAAGCTTACTTTTAAGCATTTACGTGAGGCAAAGGCAGCAAGAGATCCTTTAGGAATTGCGGATGAAGATTATTTTTTAAAGGATAAGGGAATAGCAACGTTACAATATCCAAAAGAATCATTGCCAGTTCCTGATCTTGGGCGCTATAAACTACACAATGAGATAGAGGATTGTATTGTATGTGATTTGTGTGCTAAAGTTTGTCCAGTTAATTGTATTGAAATTGAGCCTATTAGGGCAACAGATGTCATCGGAAAAACCTCAGATGGTACTAATAAAAGAATTCATGCAGCTAAATTTGATATCGACATGTCTAAGTGCTGTTTTTGTGGTTTATGTACTACCGTTTGCCCAACTGAATGCTTGACGATGACTAAGTCGTATGATTTCAGCACTTTTGAACGTGAAGATCATGTATATGAATTTGCTGAAATGACACCTCTTCAGATTTTGGAAGCCAAACAAGCATTTGAAAAAAAGCAAAAAACGAAGCTTACTTCTTCGATACAGTCTATGAAATCTAGAGAAGATAAAGTCGCTTTTAAACCTAAAATGCTTAAACCTAAATTACCTAAAAAAAAGGATGATTAATATATGGATGTATTTCTTTGGGTTGTTGATTTTTATATCATGCTTGACTTTGATTTTTACGAAAAATCTTATTTATGCTGCTTTTTTACTGGCCTTGTGTTTGTTGAGTATTTCTGGATTTTATGTTATTTATAATGCAAGCTTTCTAGCAGTCATTCAAATATTGATTTACGCTGGAGGTATTTTAATTTTACTTGCTTTTGGTATTATGCTCACAAATAGATCTCCTGAGGGGAAAGTAACCGTTGGAAACCACTTACTCTTTTTTGGCGCTCTTACAACCTTGAGTATGTCTCTCCTTCTTTATGCATTAATGGATTTTCCTTCCATTTTAGTCCAAGATTTTTACGAGACGACAGGTCAAATAAGGGAAATTGGTGTACGCTTTTTGACTCAATATATTTTGGCATTTGAACTTACCGCTTTTTTACTGTTGGTAGTTCTAGTAGGAGCTTCGTATTTGGGTAAAAAATCGCGACATGCTTGATCCTATCACTTTTGGATTGATGATCGGCACTTTTTTGTTTTGCATCGGATTGTTGATTGTTATCATAAAGAGGAATGCTATTTTTGTCATGATAGGCATAGAACTTATGCTGAATGGAGCGAATGTGAACTTCGTAGTTTTTTCAGCGACTGATCATAATATTCAAGGGCAATTGATGGGAATATTTGTAGTTGTGTTGGCAGCCTCTGAATCAGTAGTCGCTTTGGCCATTTTGCTTAATATTTTTAGACATTTTGAGTCTTTGGATCTTAATTCCTTAAAAAAATTAAAGTATTGATCATGCAAGGCTATCTATTGGCTCTTATATTGTTTATGCCTTTGATGGGAGGCCTATTGGCTTATGTTATTCCCACAAAATCTGGAATTATTGGTAGTAGTTTTTTATCAATAACCACCATTTTAGGAGTTTACTATCTCAGCTTCTTCCATGGTGTAATTTGGATTTTTCAGTTTGAATGGTTGCCAGGATATTTGTTGGGTTTTTCTGTTGATAGATGTTCTGCGGTTCTTATTTTGCTTGTAAGCTTAATTTCTTTTTTAGTACATATTTTTTCGATTTTTTATCTATCAGGTGATAATCATGAGAATCGTTACTATCTAAAATTGGGATTTTTTACCTTTTCTATGTTGGGTCTTTTAATGTCAGACCATTTAATTTTAATATTTATTTTTTGGGAATTGGTTGGCTTTTCATCTTATATGTTGATTATTTTTTGGTTCAAAAATTTTAAAAATGCGAAGGCAGGAAGAATTGCTTTTATGACCAACAGGATAACAGATTTAATATTACTTGTAGGGTTATTGATGCTTATGGGATCTGGGAATGATGGTTTCATATCCAATTTGGGTCAGTTAACCTCGAATACCAGTAGTACTACAATAGGAATATGCTTGTTGATTGGAGTCTTGGGTAAATCGGCTCAGTTTCCATTTTTCACGTGGCTACCTCGTGCTATGGTAGGCCCTGTACCAGTATCGGCTCTAATCCATGCGGCTACAATGGTTGCAGCTGGGGTATATTTATTGTTTCGGATATATGAAGTATTTGATCCTTATTTATTGGATTGGATTGCTGCTCTAGGACTACTTACGGCTTTTTTGGCTGCATTAATTGCCATTTATCAAACGGATATTAAAGCAGTATTAGCTTACTCTACAATCTCTCAGTTAGGTTACATGGTGATGGGTATGGGTGTAGGAGCTTATGATATGGCTATGTTTCATCTTTGGACACATGCCTTTTTTAAGGCAGGTCTTTTTCTATGTATTGGATCTGTAATTCGTTATTTAAGTATCCAAGTCCCTGCAACAGATGTTCAAGATATGCGTTGTATGGGTGGATTGAAAAGCTATTTACCGTTCACATTTTGGTCTTATTTAGTTTGTATGATGGCCTTGGTAGGATTGCCTTTTTTTTCAGGTTTTATATCAAAAGAAGGTATTTTATTAGGTGTATTTTTTTGGGCACAGCAAAGCGATAATTGGCTGGCTCTCGCTTTTCCAATCGCAGCTTTAGGGATATCTTTTCTTACGGCGTATTATATGGGTAAACAATTTTTTTTGGTCTTTTTGGGCTCCTACAGAGGGAAAAAATTATTTAAAATGCCTATAAAATCATGGAGTGAGAAAATACCTACATTGGTTTTAGCAGTTTTTTCCCTCAGTTTTTTTTATCGTATTCATCTTCCGGGTGTGGATTTATTTTTTCTGGATTATTGGTTTGGTCCTCAGCCCGAGGTAGTAGGATCTTGGATGTCCCCGTTGGCTGGATTTTCAATCCTATTGGTATTATTCGGTTTAGGTTTCAGCTATTGGAACTTTGGAAGGAGTGGCAAAAATCAAGTGAACTCATTTAATTACTCAAGGTTATCTATTTTTGTTCAAAACGGGTTTTACTTAGATAGGTTCTATATGGAGATACTGGTGCCTTCCTTTGATTGGTTGGTATTTAAGACGTCCAAGATAGATACGGTTTTAATTAATCCTTTATTAAATACTATATCAATTTTTGTCGTGATATTTAGTAAGTTGACTGATTTGTTTGACAAACTTATAGTCGATGGATTAGTTTCCATAGTCAGAAAAGTGATGCAAATATTTGGATTAATATTCACAAAATTGCACTCCGAGCGTGTTCAACTGCATTTTGTCTCTGCGATCATTGGATTAGTAATAATACTGGTTTGGCTAAAATTTGCGATCTAGAATGAGTAGCTATATACTTTCTTTAATAATTTGGATCCCTTTGTTAGGTGCTTTTACGTTGCTTTTTTTTAGGGAGCGGCAGTCCTCAGGTATTAAAATAGTAGCATTGATATTTTCTTTGATTCAGTTGTTGTTATCGATCAGATTGGTTTGGAGATTTGATTCCAACTATGGAGATAATCTTTTAACTTCATTTCAATTTGTTGAAAAATTTTCCTGGATTTCAATGAATCTTGGCTCTCTTGGAAGACTCAATATCGATTATCACTTGGGTGTCGATGGAATAAGTCTTTGGCTAGTCGTACTCTCGGCCTTCATAATGTTTATTGGAGTGATTGCTTCTTGGAAATTAAAGCAACAGGTGAGAAGCTATTTCATCTTATATCTTTTGCTCAGTTATAGTATTGTTGGCTGTTTTTTAGCTCTCGATTTTTTCTTGTTTTATGTATTTTTTGAGTTGGTACTTTTACCTATGTTTTTTCTTATTGGACTTTGGGGTGGTCCAAGAAGATCTTATGCTTCGATAAAATTTTTTATTTACACATTGGTTGGATCGTTACTTATTTTGATAGTCATGATCACCCTTTATTTAAGTGTTGGGGCATTTGACCCTCATAGTGAAATGATGATTCACAGTTTTAATCTTCTACACATGATGGATTCACATTATTTCATAGAAGGGAGCAGTTTGGCAAAAGATTCCTTACTTACCTTTGTTGGCATGCCGATAAGATCGGTAGCTTTTCTTACCTTATTTTTAGGATTTGCCATTAAATTACCTATTGTACCGTTTCACACTTGGTTACCTGATGCTCATGTGGAAGCAGCTACTCCCATATCCGTAATTTTGGCAGCCTTGCTTTTGAAGTTGGGCGGTTATGGATTATACCGAATAGCTTTTTCTATTTTCCCCGATGCAGCGCTTAATTTTGGTTCTTCCATTGCCATCGTTGGAGTTTTAGCGATCATTTATGGGGGACTTAATGCGATGGCGCAAAACGATCTAAAACGGATGATTGCCTACAGTTCCATATCTCACATGGGATTTGTACTAATCGGCTTAGGTTCCCTTACAATAGAAGGTGCTGCAGGAGGAATGTTTCAAATGATTGCGCATGGATTCATTTCAGCGGCATTATTTTTATTGGTGGGTGTACTTTATGATCGAACCCAGAACAGGATTATTTCAAATTTCAGTGGATTAGCTTCAAAATTACCGGGCTATAGTTTTGTGGCAACAATTGTTTTTTTTGCTTCACTTGGCTTACCTGGTTTGGCGGGTTTTGTGGGAGAACTATTAGTGCTAATGGGTGCTTTTAAAGTGAATTTAGCATTAGTAACACTACCCAGTTGGATAGGAATAGGTGCTGTAATCGGTTTACTGATTACTGCTGCTTATTATCTTTGGACGATACAACGTATGTTTCTAGGTAAATATTGGGTACGTAAAAGTAGTTGGCAATCCAAGATGCAAGATTTGGATATTAGAGAATGGTTGATTTTTGCACCATTAATTTTGGGAATCATTGTTTTAGGTATTTATCCAAAAGCTGTTTTGGATACAATGAATCACAGCATTGAGCTCTTTGTAGCCCATGTTACAAATTTCAAAATCAAACTATAAATGGAGTTTTGAAAATCAATGAGCAACTTATAGAAATCCAAGAACATTTTGGAGTAATTTCTTCCGAAGTGATTTTGATTACAGGTTCAATCATATTATTGATTTTGGGGATCTTTAAAACGCCATTGTTGTGGGTAAAAGGAGTTACGGCTGTTGTATTGTTAGGTTCTTTTATTTATGTACCAAAGGAACAAGGTCTATTCTTCACGCAAACCATTATCAGAGATAATTTAAGCTACCTAATGAATCAATTATTACCATTGGTTACCTTAGGAGTATTGTGTTTTAAAACACAAAAACACCAATCTTATGAATTCTACTTTTTATTAATAAGCGCATTAATAGGATCTCTTTTTATGGTAGGATCTCACAATTTATTGATTCTGTATTTATCCATTGAATTGACTTCATATTCCAGTTATTTACTGACAGGTTTTAATTTCAATGAAAAAGGTAGTGAAGCAGCTTTAAAATTCTTATTATTTGGAGGCTTAAGTTCTGCCGTGATGTTATTTGGTATTTCACTTTTGTACGGAGCACACGATTCACTCTATTTTAATATTATGGAATTTTCAATTTTAGATGCAACAGGATTGCTCTTTTTCTTATCTGGATTGCTTTTTAAAACTGCTATTGTTCCTTTTCATATCTGGATACCATCAACTTATCAAGGTGCACCAACGGATGTGGCTGCATTTTTCTCAATAGTACCGAAAATAGCTGGTTTTGTGGTACTTTATCATGTATTAAAGTGGACTAATGAATTATTCAATCCCTTTTTAGAGCATCTCATTTTATTCTTGGCCATTGTGACTATTCTTTGGGGTACTTTGTGTGCCTTGAGGCAAACTGATATAAAGAGAATGCTTTCTTATGGTGCTATGGCACATTCTGGATTCATACTTCCATTGTGTTTATTTATGGAAACTTATTCTGTATTTAAGTTTTATATTGTTTTTTATGCAATCGTAAATATTTTAGCCTTTTTTTTTGTACAACTTCATGAAAATGAGGGAGAGAATTTATCCTTGAGCAAATTCTCTGGATTAGGTATGAAATTTCCATACTTAGGTGGAATTAGTGTGATCTGGGCTATCGCATTAGTTGGACTTCCACCGACTGGGGGATTTATGGCTAAATTATTTCTTTTCTCAACTGCATGGAATTATTATGAATCTGTGAATTCACTGTACTGGCTAACTTTTATTGGTTTGGGTATTTTGAGTTCAGCAGCTTCGCTCTACTTCTATTTGAGAGTTCCATATTTTTATTTTTTTAAACAAGCTAAAGGTAAAAAATTGGGCATAAGTAAGATACATTTTGCTATTTTGACGCTGCTGGCATTTACTTTGATTTTTTTGTTTATTCAACCCAATATTTTAGATAGATTTGCACCAATAATAAACCCATGAGTGATATTATCAAACATGAATGTGGTATAGTTCTCCTCAGATTGAGGAAATCGCTGCAGTATTACATAGATAAGTACAAAACGCCAAGCTATGCTGTGAATAAGATGTACTTGTTGATGCAAAAACAGCTTAATCGTGGTCAAGATGGTGTGGGAGTGGCAAACATTAAAATAGATATGGAGCCAGGTTATCGCTACATTAGCAGATATAGGAGTATCGACTCTCAACCTATACAAACCATTTTTCATAAAATCGGAAGAAAATACCAGAAGGCACTAAAGGAAGGGGAAGAAAAATATTTAGATGGATCTTGGCTTAAACAAAATGTAGCATTTTCAGGAGAAGTTTGGATGGGACATTTACGGTACGGAACGCACGGTAAAAATAATATTGAAAATTGTCATCCATTCTTAAGGCAAAATAACTGGAGAAGTCGAAATTTAGTTGTAGCAGGAAACTTTAATATGACCAATGTTAATGAGCTTTTTGATAAACTCATCGAGTTGGGTCAGCATCCTAAAGAAAAAGTAGACACCGTGACCGCTATGGAGAAAATAGGACATTTTCTAGATGAGGAAAATGAATTCATTTTTCAAAAACATAAAAAAATATACAGTAAATCAAAGATTACTCAATTGATAGAGGAAGAGATAGATTTACAAAGGGTTTTGAATAAATCCTGTAAAGATTTTGACGGAGGTTATGCTATAACTGGGATGGTAGGTTATGGAGCATCTTTCGTAGCGAGAGATCCTATCGGGATAAGGCCTGCTTATTATTATGCCGATGATGAAGTCATTGTTGTAGCATCCGAAAAGCCAGCCATAAAAACGGCTTTTGAGTGTAATTATGATGATATTAGAGAAGTGAGTCCAGGTCACGCTTTAATAATAAATAAAGAAGGTGATTATGAACACAAACAATTCCTTAAGCCGCAAAAGAAAAAGGCCTGCAGTTTCGAGCGCATTTATTTTTCAAGAGGGACAGATCCAGACATTTATCGTGAGCGTCAAGAATTAGGTAAATTAATGGTTCCTCAAGTTTTAAAGTCAATCAATTTTGATTTAAAAAATACTGTTTTTTCTTACATACCCAATACTGCTGAAATTTCATTTTTGGGTATGATGTCAGGAATTGAAAATTACTTGATAAGTAAGCGAAAAGACATTATTCTGGATCAGAAGCCGAGTGCAGATTCATTGGAAGATTTGTTGACTTTCAAACCAAGGATAGAAAAATTAGTATTAAAAGATGCGAAATTACGTACTTTCATAACGGATGCTTCGCACAGAGATGAATTGGTTGCTCACGTTTATGATACTACTTTTGAGGTTATCCAAAAGAGTAGAGATACATTGGTTATAATAGACGACAGTATTGTAAGGGGTACTACCCTTGAAAAAAGTATTTTGACTTTACTTGATAATTTGAATCCTAAAAAAATTGTCATCATATCATCAGCTCCACAAATCAGATTTCCTGATTGCTATGGTATTGATATGAGTAAAATGAAAGATTTTGTTGCCTTTAGGGCCGTATTATCTTTACTCATCGATGATGGGAAAGAATATCTGTTGGAGGAGGTATTAGAAAAATGTTTAACCGACCAAAATAAGACAAATGAAGTTAATCATGTGAAGGAACTTTATGCATGTTTTTCTTACGATCAAGTATCTCAAAAAATTGCGGAGATCATAAAACCTAAAGAAATGAAAGCAGAACTTGAAGTGGTTTTTCAGACGGTGGAGGGATTACATAAGGCATGTCCTGATCATCTCGGTGATTGGTATTTTACCGGAGATTATCCTACTAAAGGAGGGAATGGTGTTGTAAATACAGCATTTATCAATTTTATGAAAGGTGTTGAAGTGAGAGCTTACTAGGAAATAAAATGTTTAAGTGTTATTCAGTTTACACTGAAAAACTTTCCCCACATCCGCAGGTGCGGCTTGCATTAGGATTAACGAATTGAAAACCTTTACCATTCAATCCATCCGAGAATTCAAGTGTGGTCCCAAGTAAGTATAATAAACTCCTTCTATCTACGATAATCTTAACCCCTTGATCTTCAAAGATATCATCTTGCTCGGTCACAGTATTATCGAAAGCAATATCATACATCAAGCCAGAGCAACCGCCTCCTTTTACTGAAACCCGCAAGTTATAAGCTTCACTATAACCTTCAGCAGATCGCAGCAAATTAATTTGATCTTTTGCTTTGGATGTCACATTTATCATACGAACAAAATTAGTAAATTATCTGTCATTCAAAATTTAAAATTCAGAAAAGTTCTCATTTTTCCTGCGGTTAGGCACTTGCATTGGCTTTTAAAAGTTGAATACTTTGCCATTGATATTATAAATATTTACGAGGTTAAAGTAAACGGTAAATAGATAACCAACCAAAAATTAATCGATTAGGAATTGAGGATTTAACGTGATTTACAAACTATCACGAAAAGGTACTGATGGTAAACTGGAAATTTTTATACATCCAAAAATTTCGTCAAAGTAGTTATTAAACTTTCTGAGTGACCAATGATTCCAAATAATTTACTTAGGATACAAACTATTATCACATCATCATATTTCACTATTAATAGTGATTAAACAAACACTATTAATAGTGAATATTTTGGCCAGAAATAGGCATTTCGGATAGTAAGCACCGATTTTAAATTTGTGGTTATAAAAAACTTAACATAAAAATGAAATTATTTAAACACACAATATTTTACGGTCTCGCCATAGGCATTATTTTTCTTCTAAGTTGTGAAGAAGAAACGATCGAAGTAGAGAAAATTGTTACTGAAACTGATACGGTAACAGTAACAGTTACTGAAACTGATACGGTAACAGTAACAGAAACTGATACAGTCACAGTAACAGATACCGTTTTGGTAGGTTTTGCAGTTCCAGAAAAATACCTTTTCACTCGCGATGGAGATACGACTGTTTCGTACTCAGGCCAAACTACAAGATTACTAATGGCCAAAGAAATGGTAAATGCTTTAAAGGATGAGACTACGACTATTGCGCAACTATTAGCAATGTTTGATCACCAAGAAGGGGCAAACGATTTTAGTGATGCCGCACTGAACGCATCATCTAAGCAGGTTAAAAACAAGACAGGAAATAATGGCACCGCTACAGATGCCGCAGAAATAAGAAGTGACATTGAAAGTTGGATGACAAACCAAGTTGATTCCGTATTTCCTGCGTGGACTGATGAGGCTCAGAAAGGTTTAGCAGGATATATACAAGAAGCAGGTGGGGGGTCCACTCGGTATGTAAATCAGAATGGTTTGGAGAACAATCAGGCTGTTAACAAAGCATTGATTGGGGCCCTGGTTGCAGATCAGGTTTTAAACGGTTATTTAACGCCAGCCAAATTAAATGCTGGAACGAATGAAGCAGATCAGATCGCAGGAACTGTTGTTGAAGGAAAAAGCTATACCAATATGGAACATTATTGGGATGAGGGTTATGGTTATATTTACGGTTTGGCAGCTGATGGTACAGATCCTGTAACTACTCCTGGAAGCGCAGACATATTTATGTTGAAATATATAGGTAAGGTTGACAGTGATACTGACTTTTCCGGAACCGCTCAAAATTTATTTGATGCATTTGTAGAGGGTCGAGCCGCAGTCGTTGCAGGAGAATTTGAAGCACGAGACGCAGCTGCAAAGCATGTTGCAAAGGAAGCTTCTTTGGTAATTGGGGTTAGAGCTGCGCACTACTTGAAAGCAGGCCAGTTAGGTTTAGCAGCAACGACACCTGACATGGCCAGTGTTTTTCATGATCTTTCGGAAGGATTTGGTTTTGTTTATAGTCTTCAGTTTACTTTAAATCCAGAAACAAATGCTCCTTATTTTTCAAGACAGGAGGTTATGGAAATGTTAGGTAAAATCTATCCCGTTACTGATGGTAAAAGAGGCTTTTGGGATGTTACCCAAGCTGATTTACAGGAAGCAGCAACAACCATTGCGACAGCTTTTGGATTTACTTACGACAATGCCTAATGACACATCATTAGCACCTACAACTACTTATTTAGATCTAAGGCCCCTTTCCAATGAAGGGGCCTTCTTTGCTTAAATTATTAAAAATGAAAAAAATATTATTAATTCTTAGTTGTTACGCTACTTTATTCGTTCCTTTTTTCTTTGTGTCTTGTTCCGAAGAGGATAATGCTCCATTGGATATAGACAATCAAGTAGAGCAGGATAATTCGACTGAAGACCAAATCAATGCAGATAATTCCACAACGGATTCGACTGATACGAGTGGTAGTGATCCTGCAATAGCAGAGGAATTTTCAAGAGCTCTAATGCTTACTAATTGGGCAGATAACATAATAATTCCCTCACTTGAGCAATTTGTATTGGATTTAGATTCTTTAGTAATTTCAGGAAATAGATTTACTACAGATCCTAATCAAGTCAGCTTAACTAAACTACGTGAGTCATGGTTAAATGCATATTTGTCATGGCAAAGCGTCGATATGTTCGATATTGGAAAGGCCGAGGAAATTACATTGAGAAATTACATAAATGTTTTTCCTTTAGATGCAAATGGAATGACGGAATCTTTGCTTTCCGGTAATTATGATCTTTCATCTGTAAATAGACAAGATGAACAAGGATTTTCAGCATTGGATTACCTATTGTTTGGGTTAAGTGGGGATGATGATAAAATTATAGATTTTTATACTGAAGAGGTGCAAGGAGATCTATATAATAAATTTCTAACTGATATAATTGAAAGAATGCAATATTTGAGCTCGTTAGTTTTACAAGATTGGAAGAATGACTTCCGAGACCAGTTTATTGAACGTGATGGTAGTTCCGCTACGGAATCTGTAAATTCAATGGTAAATGATTACATATATTATTATGAAAAATTTTTAAGAGCGGGTAAGATCGGAATTCCAGCTGGAGTTTTTTCTGGTAGCCCATTGTCTGATAGGGTAGAAGCCAAGTACAGTGGAGTATTTTCCAAAGAGTTGTTTTCTGCGGCATTAAATGCCTCCCAAGACTTTTTTAATGGAGTTCATTTTGATAAAAGTGATACTGGAGTGAGTTTGCAAAGTTGGATAATTCATCTGGCGGAGACAGAAGACACTAATAATCTTAGCGGAGAAATTAATGAGAATTTTGACTTAGTTAGAACTCAATTGAATAATTTATCTGAGAACTTTAGGATTCAAGTTGAATCGGACAATTTGAGTATGCTTCAAACATATGATATGATCCAAGAGAATGTTGTTCTTATGAAAGTAGATATGTTACAGTTATTTGATATTAAGGTTGATTATATAGATGCTGATGGCGATTAATCCATCATATTTTTTGAGATTAAGCTCGGCCGCTCCACTGGCTGTTTTCAGAATTTTTTTTGGAGGTTTAATGTTTATTAGTATGCTTCGATTCTGGCTCTTGGGGTGGATTGACAAATTATACATTAAACCTATTTTTTTTTTTCTTACTATGGGTTTGAGTGGATTAAGCCTTTAGGAGACTTTACTTACCTACTTTTTTTTATTTGCGGACTATCAGCGCTTTTTGTAGCTATAGGGTATAGGTATAAATGGTCAATTACCATTTTTTTCCTTTCTTTTACCTATATCGAGTTGATGGATAAAACTACTTATCTAAATCATTATTATTTCATCAGTATTATCAGTTTTTTAATGATTTTTTTACCTGCAGGAAATTGGTTTTCATGGGATGTTGTGAAGAATCCAACCAAATCACTTCCGAATATTCCAGCATGGAATGTTGATGCTATTAAGCTAATGCTGTTAATTGTATATCTCTATGCAGGTATTGCAAAGCTTAATAGTGAATGGCTGCTTGAAGCCATGCCCTTAAAAATTTGGCTTCCTCCTAAAGATGACATCCCCATCCTAGGATTCTTTTTTCGTTATGAGTGGGTAATTTATATTTTTTCTTGGGTAGGAGCAATATTTGACTTATCTATTCCTTTTTTACTCTGGTTTCGAAAAACAAGACTTTTTGCTTTCGGCTTAGTGGTACTATTTCATCTACTGACTGCTGTATTATTTCCAATTGGGATGTTTCCGTATATTATGATTATTTCAACACTCATTTATTTTTCCTCTGGATTTCATGAAAAAATTCTTGCTTTTTTCGGTAGGCATCTAAAAATTCAGTTGAAAAAAACATGGGATCAGGATGATAATGTGCAATTTGATTCCTCAAATAAACTTAGAATGATAGGGTTTATTGTTTTTTTTATAATACAATTAATTATGCCATTCAGATATATATTTTACCCTCAAAATTTATACTGGTCTGAGGAAGGTTATAGATTCTCTTGGCGCGTCATGTTAATGGAAAAAGCTGGTTATGTACAATTCAAAGTTGTTAATAATAATGATAATTCTTCGTTTATAGTTGATAATCAAGACTTTTTAACTGCTTTTCAGGAGAAACAGATGTCGACGCAGCCTGATTTTATCCTTGAGTATGCCCATTTCTTAGTTCAGCAGTACTCGGATAATGGCAAAAAAAATCTTAGTGTTTATGCGAATTCATTTGTCGCAATAAACGGAAGAAAAAGTAGGCAATTCATTGATCCTAGTGTGGATCTTGCCAAGGAGACTGAATCATTTAAGCATAAAAAATGGATTTTACCTTTCGATGGCTGATTTACGCTTTATATTAATTATTTTATTTTCATGCTGCTCATCTTTGGGTTTAGCACAAATTGACTTTTCAGGTAAAGTGGTCGATGATAGTGGTGCGGCAATAGATGGAGTTGAAATCTTACTTATTAATTCAGGGGAGCGTACATCAACGAATGAATTAGGTCGCTTTAATTTCGAGTTAAAAAAGTCAGGTGTTTATCAGCTGGTTGGATTTGCTTTTGGATATGAAAAATTTGAAAAATCAATTGAAATTAATCAGGATTTAGAATATAATTTTTCTTTGGTTGAGTTAACGGAGAATTTATCTGAGTTAGAATTTATAAGTCGAGAAAAACAAGATTTTAATCTAAGAAGGTTAAATCCTGTAGAGGGTATGAGTATTTATTCAGGGAAAAAGAATGAGGTTATTATGGTAGATCAACTGACCGCCAATAAGGCAACTAATAATGCTCGTCAAGTATATGCCCAAATAGTGGGGCTCAACATTTATGAAAATGGTGACGGAGGTCTTCAACTGAATATCGGTGGTCGTGGTTTGGATCCCAATAGGTCATCTAATTTCAATACTAGACAAAATGGTTATGATATTAGTGCAGACGTACTGGGTTATCCTGAGAGCTATTACACCCCACCTGCAGAGGCTTTAAATCAAATTCAAGTAGTTAGGGGTGCAGCCTCTCTACAATATGGTACCCAATTTGGCGGACTGATTAATTTTAAAATGAAAACTCCCCCTTTAGATAAAAAAATTCAACTTATTACAAGACAGTCTTTAGGTTCGTTTAATGCATTTTCCTCATTTAATAGTTTGGGTGGAAGTTTAGGAAAGTTAAGTTATTACACTTATTATAATGGGAAAAAGAGTGATGGATTTAGACCTAATGCATCTTATTATTCTCATAATGTATACAGCTTTTTACAATATAAATTCAATTATAAAACTAGTATTTCTTTAGAGTACACGCATTTGAGTTATTTAGCTCAACAAGCTGGAGGATTAAGTGATACTCAATTTAATATTGATCATCGATTTAGTAATCGAACGCGTAATTGGTTTGATATTGACTGGAATTTGGCTGCTTTAAAATTCAATCACTCATTTTCTAACAATGTGAAAATAGAGGCAATGTTGTTTGGTTTACTTGCAGATAGGAAATCGCTTGGTTACAGGGGTAACCCGATTAACTTGAATAACAATCCTATTTCTGAGGAAGATTACGTGGATGAAAATGGGGATTTCATTTTTAATAGAGATTTAATTTTTGGGACTTTTAAAAATTATGGGGTAGAATTGAGACTTTTATATCCTTACAAAATAAAAAGGAAAGATCTAATACTTCTATTGGGGAGTAAATTTTATCGCTCTCAAAATACCTCCAGGCAAGGTCCTGGCACTATTGGAACAAATGCTAATTTCGTCTTTCAAAATGAATTATATCCGGATTATTCAAATCAATCTAATTTTAAATTTCCAAATCTGAATGTTGCATTTTTTGGTGAAAATATTTTTTTCATTAATGAAAAAGTATCTGTCACTCCCGGATTTCGATTTGAACACATAATTACAGAAAGTAATGGATATTACAAACAAATTGTATTTGATAATGCCCAAAATCCAATAAGTAATGTTGAATTGAGAGATGATCGCCTGTTTGATCGCTCTATCTTTTTACTTGGTTTAGGTGTGAGTTATCTGATGAATATTAATAATGAGTGGTATGTAAATTTTTCTCAAAATTATAGATCTGTTACATTTAGTGATATTAGGACAACAAGTCCCACTTTTATTGTAGACCCTGACATTAGCGATGAACGCGGTTTTACCACAGATCTGGGTCTACGAAGTTTAGATCAAAAAACGATAAGTTATGATTTGAGCGTATTTGGATTATTTTATGATGATCGAATTGGAATTATTTTAGATGATCGTGCGAATAGGGTTAGAAAAAATATAGGGACAGCATTTATTTATGGGCTTGAAATGTTTTGTGAGATTAATTTAATTGAAGTTATGAAAAGGGAATCAAGTGAAGTTAGAACGGGTATTTTCATTAATACAGCAATTACTAAATCGAGTTATTTGCGTTCGGAAGAAAATAATGTCGAGGGGAAAGAAGTTGAATTTATACCTAAAATTAATTTTAAAACAGGTATTAATTTTGGTTATAAAAATTTTTCAGGGAGTTTACAATGGATTTACCTCAGTGAACAATACACAGATGTTGAAAATTCTTCGATAGCAATTGAAGGGGATATGAGAAATGGATTAATTGGCCAAATCCCTAAATATGATGTAATGGATCTATCTTTATCTCATGTCATGGGTAGATTCAAATTAGAGGCCGGGATAAATAATCTTCTTGATGAAAAATATTTTACTCGAAGAGCCATTTCCTATCCGGGTCCTGGTATCATACCATCAGATAGCCGTAGTTTTTATTCAACCCTTCAAGTAAAGTTTTAGGCCAATAGAGTGAATAGTTTATCTATAATTGTCATTTGGCATTGATGTTAGTTATATTTCCCAAAAAAGAGTAAAATAATGGAAGACATATAATTAATAAATTATTCCATATTATCCTTGTTATGTTTGCATTCAAAATCGTATAAGTTGAAGAGAAAAGGTTGCATTTCAATCTAGCAAATTTGATTACACATAAACTGAGAAGGAGTGTAACTAAATTTTAATAGTCAAAAAAATAACATAAATGGATACACCGAAGCGTACAGAAATAGGAGAATTAGGGGAGTTTGGACTTATAGAGCAAATTAAAAAAGGTGTAGTAATTCATCATGACTCAACATTAAAGGGTATTGGAGATGATGCTGCGGTTGTTGATGGTGGGTTGCATCATAAGAAATTGATCAGTACAGATATGCTATTAGAAGGGATTCATTTTGATTTGAGTTATATGCCTTTGACACATCTTGGATACAAAGCGGTTACAGTGAACGTATCGGATATTGCGGCCATGAATGGAATTCCTAAACAAATGACAATCAGTTTAGGTTTAAGCAATCGTATGTCAGT
>PYIJ01438852.1_pt1 | contig 57364 bp, 45 predicted proteins | sample 3578051 | NCBI WGS metagenome assembly PYIJ01 (sample SAMN08408021, study PRJNA431606) | Marine metagenome isolate SA_KN192-05_S13_5m, whole genome shotgun... | biome: marine; feature: oceanic pelagic zone; material: water; isolation source: surface water sample, 0.2-0.8 um fraction ... | reverse complement strand
TGAATTAATATTTTAATTAATTCCAAAAAAGAATAATTGAATTGTATTACCACTAATTTCAAACTAATAGTAAACCTCAATCCATTCACCAATCAAAAGGCTCATTAGTAGTGTGAGATATGCTATTTACTTTAGGGAGGGTATAAGGCATTAACTTAAGAACAAGTTCTATTCTCTCTTTTGGTTCTAATTCGTTTAAACGTTCTTCTATCTTTTCTAATTCTTGATATACTATATCTTTTAGTACAGATCTTAATTCTTTAGTCAATCTGTTGGGTGTTCCCTTCTCTCTTCCTCCAAATTTCTTTCCTGTTGTATTTGCCATACTATTTTATACTATTATAGTTTAATTCTTTACTCTATCATTTTCCTTATCGATTCCCCTAATGAAAATGCCTATGTTATTCCTTGTTTATTTAACACATATATTGTGATAAGAATTTTTATGCATCAAATGCTTTAGAAAACCGTAAACCTCATTTTTAGATCTAATCCTTTTTACATTTATTATGTCGTGATCCCTGAATTTTGATAATGACGTTAACTGAAATCGTGTGATATTTTCGCCGTGTATAAGTACGTAGATATAATTACCTTTCGATCTTTCCGAGGTAGATAACGCAAATACCGTTTGAGCGCCCGTAATAGACGTGATTTCGTTAATAAGCCGATCTAAATACGATGTGCTGATTATAAAGTCAGCACTTATAATCACGCTATAATTCCAATTATTCATCGACCATAAGCCATCGATATATTCTTTCGCCTTTTTCGTTATCATAATTAATATTTGCCTTTGTTAGATTTTTGGCTTTATCTCTATACACACCTTTGGACACAATTCCCCTAACCTTCTGATTAGAAGAGATGTGTCACTAGAATTTAACTTTGCCTCCGTTGAGTTTCCGCTTCACCCTAAACATAACGCTACAACCATACAACAATGCGTTAATCTGTAAACTCTTGAATACATATATGGTTTGTATCCCCCGCTAGACGTTTTACTTGCACCTGCCTCGCTCATTCTGCTATTTTCTATGAGCATTAATTATTATTAGCCGAAAAGTATTTAGCCAAAAAACTAATAAGGAGACATTTCATTTGTCTCTAATAGTATAACGTAAAAAGTGAAAAATTTTAAATGAGAAGTAGCAGTTTTTTCAAAAAAAATCCTGTTTTATAAAAACTGCCACATAACTGCCAAGAAATAAGTAGATTTATATGAAAATAAAAAGTGACTTCCAACAAAAAGCCACCTACAAAGTATGTAAGTGGCTGATAATCATTGTGGGCCCACCAGGACTCGAACCTGGGGCCACCTGATTATGAGTCAGGTGCTCTAACCAACTGAGCTATAGGCCCATACCTTTATTGGCGCAATGGTAGTCGATTTCTTTGAATTTAACAACGTATATAATTCGTATTTTAATAGAAATTTTAAATTATATCTTCTTCCAAAATGCTTTTAAGCCCTGCTAGCATTGTTAAGTCTTTCCATAAACAAAACTTAATATGCCAATTTTTCTATAATTCTCAGTGAAAGGATTTATTGGCTAAAAAGGATTTCATAAATAACATACCCTATTTTTTGATAAATTAGTAAATTTATTACGTAGCACTCTTTTTTTGGTAATTATATAAAAAAAAGCTGGAATTTATATTTTATATTTTTAAAAGGCTCTTTTTGATGCATCTTATTTATTTTTGTTGGTTATTTAAATTTGCTTCCTCTTCACCAAAAGAAATTTATAAAATATGACCAAAAGCCTCTACAATCCTCAATTTGAACACGACTCATGTGGTGTTGGATGCATCACTAATTTCAAGGGTATTTCATCCCACTCAATCGTCAAAGATGCATTGACTATGCTTGAAAACATGGAACATAGAGGTGCTACCGGCTCAGATCCTGATACGGGGGATGGTGCGGGAATATTAATCCAAATACCTCATGATTTTTTAAAAGAACAATTACAAACCTTTGGAGTTCAGCTTCCTCAAGCTGGCCTTTATGGAATTGGAATGATCTTTTATCCACAACACTATACTACAAGAGAGCTTTGCCGAAAAGTCATTAATGACTGTATGATTACAATGGGCTTTAAGCTTATTACCTATCGATTGGTTCCCACGGATAGCAGTATCCCTGGGCATGAGTCGAAATCTGTAGAACCGTATATAGAACAACTCTTTCTTGTGCATGAAGATGATACCATAAAAAATGATGATCTTGAACGCAAGCTATTTGTTTTAGGCAATTACATTACCAATCAAATAAATAATCGAGTACAAGCCGCTAATGATGAGTTTTACATCGCTTCACTCTCGTGTAATACTCTCATCTATAAAGGACAACTCAAAACAGACCAACTTAGAAGCTACTATCATGATCTTCAAAATCAAGGTTTAACTTCAGCTTTAGCCATCGTACATTCAAGATTTTCAACTAATACTTTTCCCAATTGGAAATTAGCGCAACCTTTCAGATATATTGCTCACAATGGAGAGATTAATACTATTCGAGGTAATGTCACAAAAATGAGATCCAAAGAGGCTTTGATGCGATCAGAGCATTTCTCTCCCGAGGAATTATCCTATTTAATGCCCATTACAAATCCCGAAAATTCTGATTCCGCGAATCTAGACGGCTTGGTAGAATTACTTACACTTTCTGGCAGAAGCTTGCCTCACGTCATGATGATGCTTGTCCCTGAAGCTTGGCAAGATAACAAACAAATGGACGTAAATAGAAAAGACTTTTACAAATATCACGCGGCCATGATGGAGCCTTGGGATGGACCTGCTGCTCTCTTTTTCACAAATGGAAAAAAAATTGGAGCCACTTTAGATCGTAATGGACTAAGGCCCGCCCGCTATTGTATTACCACTGATGATCGGCTAATTATGGCCTCTGAAGCCGGAGCTATTGCAACAGATGAATCCATGATTATTAAAAAGGGAAGACTACAACCAGGAAAAATGTTAATGGCAGATTTGTCTGAAGGAGTCATTTATGATGATACTCAAATTAAGTCTATTGTTTGTGATAATAGACCATATACAAAATGGCTAAAAGAGCAACGTATAAAATTGAGACTTCTACCTATTCCTGACCTACAGAAAAAAGTAATAGAGATTCATAGACTCACCACCAGACAGATTTCCAATGGTATGACTGAAGAAGATGTAAAAATTACTATTTTACCTTTTGCTCGCACAGGGGCTGAACCTCTGGGCTCTATGGGCTCTGATGTTCCTTTAGCAGTCCTTTCAAAACAAAGTCAGCATATTTCCAATTACTTCAAACAATACTTTGCTCAGGTCAGTAATCCTCCTATCGACCCTATAAGAGAAAGACTAGTCATGTCCCTGTATACGCGGATAGGCAAGTCTTTGAATTTATTGAAGGAATCTGCCGAACACTCCAGGCAAGTCCATATCTCACAACCTATACTTTCTAGAGATGACTTTTATCGAATAAAAGGATTGACAAAGTATGGAATGGACTACTACATTATTGATGCTACCTTAGATGTCTCTAATAAAGAGACCTTGCGCATGGCAATAATAAAAATATGTAACGAGGCTGAAGATGCAATCAATAAAGGGAATAGCATAATTATAATTTCAAATAGAAAAGAAAATAAATATAAAGCAGCAATTCCCAGTTTGTTAGCCACGGGCTCTGTACATCATCATTTGGTCAATAAAAAATTACGCACCCAGGCAGGAATCGTGGTAGAATGTAGCGATGCATGGGAAACACACCATTTCGCAACTATTATTGGATATGGTGCCAGCGCGATCTACCCTTACCTTACCTATGATACCATTCAAAACGCACACGACAATAAAGCTTTGGATAATGACAAACCCTTAAACCATTATTTCGAAAATTTTAGAAAAGGTATCGGCAAAGGCCTTTTAAAGATTTTATCCAAAATGGGTATCAGTACCCTTCACTCTTACCAATCTTCTCAGATATTTGAGTGTGTCGGTTTAGGTCAAGAAGTTATCTCTACTTGCTTCAAAGGAACTGTAAGTCGTTTAGATGGTTTGAATTTTGATGATTTAGAAAAAGAAGTAGTAACCAAGCACCTAGCGGGATACAGTAAAAGTAAGCATCCACTTTTAGAAGCCGGTGGTTATTTCCAATGGAAGCAAAAAGGGGAAAAACATCTGCTTAACCCAGATACTATACATTTGCTTCAAAAGTCAACTCGTCTCAATGATTATGAACTCTTTAAAAAGTTTACGGAAAAAATAAACGGAGATGGTACTGATATTATCAATGTAAGGGATTTATTCGAATTTAAATTCAGACAAGCCATACCCATAGAAGAAGTAGAACCAGTTGAGAATATATTAAGTAGATTCGCGACAGGGGCTATGTCATTAGGTTCTATATCACATGAAGCCCACAGCACGCTTGCCATTGCAATGAACCGAATCGGAGCCAAAAGTAATAGCGGAGAAGGTGGAGAAGACAGTAACAGATATCTCAAAAAAGAAAATGGAGATTGGGAACGTTCGGCAATTAAACAAGCGGCATCTGGACGTTTCGGTGTTACAATTGAATACCTTAACCAGGCTCGGGAACTGCAAATCAAAGTAGCCCAAGGAGCTAAACCAGGGGAAGGAGGTCAATTGCCCGGGCATAAAGTTGATAAATACATTGCCAAAGTTAGGCACAGCACGCCGGGAGTAGGCCTGATATCTCCACCTCCACATCATGACATTTATTCAATAGAAGATCTAAAACAGCTCATCTCTGATCTAAAAAATTCGAATCCTGAAGCTCTCGTAAATGTTAAATTAGTCTCAGAGGCCGGTGTTGGTACCATTGCTGCTGGTGTCTCGAAAGCTAAAGCAGATGTTATTTTAATTTCAGGTGCCGACGGAGGTACAGGAGCTAGTCCCATAAGTTCAGTAAGACATGCAGGTCTTCCTTGGGAGATAGGACTAGCAGAGGCACATCAAACTTTGGTTCGAAATAATCTTAGAAGTCGCGTTACTTTGCAAACAGATGGCAAAATCATGACCGGACGTGATCTCGCTATCGCCACCTTGTTAGGAGCAGAGGAATACGGTGTAAGCACCGCAGCCCTCATTGTTGAAGGTTGTATCATGATGCGAAAATGTCACTTAAACACTTGTCCTGTGGGTATAGCTACCCAAGATAAAGAGCTTCGTAAGTTATTTACAGGAGATCCAGATCATGTGGTCAATTTCTTTACTCTACTGGTTATGGATTTCAGAGAGATTATGGCAGAATTAGGTTTCAAAAATGTAAATGAAATGGTTGGGGAATCACATGTGCTTAAATTGAGATCCGATGTAGATCATTGGAAAATCAATCGATTAGACTTTACTCCTATTCTTCACTATGAAAAACCCCCAGGGCATGTGGGAACTTATAAAAAAATTGATCAAAATCACGATCTTGAAAAAGCGTTAGATTGGAAGCTGATAGAAGCTCTTGATGGAGCAAAACCCTCACAACAATTATCTTTTTCTATTCTTAATACCAACAGATCAGTGGGTACTTTATTGTCCGGATATTTGGTACGTAAAAATAAGATGATAACTAAGCCTATCAAAGTTTCTTTTACAGGAAGTGCAGGTCAAAGTTTTGGTGCATTTCTTACTAAGAACCTTGATTTTCATCTTTCAGGAGAGGCCAATGATTACGTTGGAAAAGGATTATCCGGAGGTACAATTTCTATCAAACCCAATGACCAATCCACACTAATACCAGAAGAGCACATTATTATAGGAAATGTAACTCTCTATGGGGCGACTTCTGGGCGGATATATATAAACGGGCAGGCAGGCGAACGCTTTTGCGTAAGGAACTCTGGCGCTGAAGCTGTTGTTGAAGGTATAGGGGATCATGGGTGCGAATATATGACTGGAGGATTAGCCGTAATTTTGGGTAGTGTTGGAAGTAACTTTGGCGCGGGCATGAGTGGCGGTATAGCTTATGTTTATGATGAGACCGATGATTTTTCCAAAAATTGTAACATGGAAATGATCAATATTGACCCCCTTAATGATAAAGATTTTAACTTATTGCAGGTAAAATTAAATGAACATATCAAACACACAGGTAGTCCCAAGGCAATCAAGATTTTAAATTATTGGAACGCTTCGTCAAAATATTTCAAAAAAGTGATGCCAATAGAACTCAAACGCGTATTAGCAGATCAGAAAAATTCTAAAAAAGTTGCGTAATGGGAAGTATAGATGGATTTATGAAAATAAAACGGGACCTGCCTAAAACCAGAGATCCTAAAAAAAGAATCAAAGACTACAAAGAATTTTATGTTCCGCATAGTGAACAGCTCACGAGAAATCAGGCCAGCAGATGCATGGACTGCGGTGTTCCTTTTTGTCACAAAGGCTGTCCCCTGGGAAATATAATACCTGACTTCAATGATGCAGTTTATAACGATGATTGGAGTAGAGCCACTGATTTGCTGTTAGAGACCAATAATTTTCCTGAATTCACAGGACGAATTTGTCCAGCTCCTTGCGAAGGCGCTTGTGTGCTGGGCATCAATAAGTCTCCTGTAGCCATAGAGCATATTGAGAAAACTATCATTGAGAAAGCCTTTAAATCAGGTAAAATTCAACCTAAACAACCCCATAAAAGAAATCTCAGTTCAGTCGCCGTGATTGGATCCGGCCCTGCTGGATTAGCAGCTGCCGATCAGTTAAACAAAGCCGGTTATCAAGTAACTGTGTTTGAGCGTGACGAAAAAATAGGAGGTTTACTCCGATTTGGTATTCCGGATTTTAAACTAGAAAAATGGGTCATTGAAAGAAGAGTAAATTTGCTTAAGGAAGAGGGTATCGTCTTCAAAACAAACGTTGAAGTTGGCATTGATATCTCTGCAAGCGAACTAAAAAATGAATTCAACGCTATTCTTTTAGCTACAGGTGCCACAATTCCTCGAGACATAAATATTTCAGGAAGAAATCTAAAAGGTATTCATTTTGCAATGGACTTTTTAACTCAACAAAACAAACGAGTTTCTCAGATCAAAAACGAAAGTGAAGACATTTTTGCTACAGATAAAAATGTCATTGTCATTGGTGGAGGTGATACTGGTTCTGACTGTATTGGAACATCAAATAGACAAGGCGCCAAATCAGTAACGCAATTTGAACTCATGGATAAGCCTGATATTTCCCGAGGTATTTACAATCCATGGCCAGAATGGCCTTTGGTCTTGAGAACCTCTTCATCTCATGAAGAAGGGGTTGATAGAACTTGGTCAATATTAACTAAGTCTTTCATTGGAGATGAAAATGGAAATATTTCAGGGCTTAAGACAGTTAAGGTAAATTGGGAAAATGGAAAATTTAATGAAGTACCAAATACCGAAAAGATTTATCCTTGTGATCTAGTACTCATCGCGATTGGTTTTGCTCACACCGAGAAAAAGGGTTTATTGAGCCAGTTAAATATCAATTTAGATGAAAATGGAAATGTAAAGGCTAATAACTACAAAACTAATTTAGATAAGGTTTTCACAGCGGGTGATATGAGAAGAGGACAATCATTGGTTGTATGGGCCATCCAAGAAGGCCGAGAAGCGGCAAGAGCTATTGATAAAAGTCTCTCCGGCAAAAGTTCCCTTGCGTCAAAAGGGCGATCAGGCTATGAACTTTAAACCATTCTAATTTCTAAGTCATCTCCCACACCAAAACCTAAAAGCTGACTCATCTTGTAGGTCTCCAAGGTAAATAAATCTTTGAGGAGGAATTCATCTCTAGCCAAGATACTTATCAGCTCAAATTCATAAGACTCACCATAATTAGTCAAACGATAGCGTTTCCCTACTCGCAAACTGCTAAATGCCAATCCTTTCATAATCTGTCAACAAATGTATACTGAGGATGATAAAGTAAACAAAGGATCTTTCAATTAAAATATTTTGGTATAAAAAATATTTGTGATTTTTTGACAACTTATAAAATGACGCAACATTGATGGTAAAGGTTCTCCAAGCGCTCATCATTTCGAACAAACTTTTATAACAAGAAAGCTATTATTTTGCAGATTTTTTAACTTTTGGTGTATTTGTTTTGTCAATTTTTTTAGCTTTTACCGATACTTGTTTCTCCACTTTGTCCGATACTTTTTTCTCCACTTTGTCCGATACTTTTTTCTCCACTTTGTCCCCTTTTGCTGCAGACTTCAATTTTTTCGCATCGAACTCTTTTTTAATGGCATCTATATCAACATTCTTGATGACAGGTACGGAAGAAAGACGTTGTATTGTCGCTACTCTTTTCTTTGCCACGTTCTTATTTTTACGCCCTTTCCTTTCTAATCTAGTTACAGCCATTTTGTTTTATTTGTTAATAATAAGGTACGAAATTAGAGGATTTCTTAGATTTGTCAAAAATATTTTAAGTGGAAAAACTCTCTATCCCTAAAGGAACTCGTGATTTCGGCCAAATTGAATCATTTCGACGTAAATTTATCATTGAAAAAATTCAACGGAATTTTATTAATTATGGATTTGCACCTATTGAAACCCCGACCATGGAGCATTTATCTGTTCTAACAGGAAAATATGGTGATGAAGGAGATCAACTTATTTTCAAAATACTTAATTCTGGCGATTATTTAAAAAAAACGAATTCAAAAGATTACCTTCAGGGTTTCAAAAGTCTTTTACCCAAAATAGCCGAAAAAGGTCTTAGGTATGATTTGACAGTGCCATTTGCCCGATATGTAGTGATGAATCGGCATCGTATTACTTTCCCATTTAAAAGATATCAGATCCAGCCAGTATGGAGAGCTGATCGTCCTCAAAGGGGAAGGTATAGAGAGTTTTATCAGTGTGACGCAGACATCATAGGTAGCAGATCTGAATGGAACGAAATAGAATTGACATTGTTGATACATGACGTTTTTAAATCGTTAAATTTTGACGATTTTGAAATAAAAATTAATCATAGAGAAGTTTTATTCGCAATGGCAGCTGCAGCTGATCTCAAAGGAAAAGAAATGCTTTTTTGTGTCGCATTAGACAAAATAGATAAAATAGGTGCTGAAAAAGTACTTCATGAAATCAAATTACTCCAAGGCAACGTTGCAAAAGTTTCAAAATATCTAAAAATTATTAATTCCTCAATTGACCAATCGTTAAAAATTAACAAATTAGCTTCATTGACAGATGTCAGTAACAAAGGTTTTGAAGAATTAAACCTATTTTTCAAAGCTCTAAATGAGATTACCAATCGAAATTTCAAAATCTGTCTTGACTTTTCATTGGCACGGGGCCTGTCCTATTACACAGGTCTGATTTTTGAAGTAAAACCCGTAAAAGTTAAAATAGGAAGTATTTGCGGTGGTGGCCGCTATGATAATTTGACAGGTATGTTTGGACTTAAAGGTGTTTCGGGCATTGGTATTTCATTTGGATTAGATCGCATTTACGATGTCTTAGCTGAATATAATCTATTTCCAGAAACCTCCGAAGGAGGCCCTAAAGTTCTGGTTACCCATCTCGATGCCATCGCTTTTAAGCATGGAATCAATCTAATCGATAAAATAAGAAATGCAGATTTATCAGCTGATATATTTCCTGAATCGGTTAAAATTCAAAAACAAATGAATTATGCCAATAAATTGAATATTCCATACGTTATAACTGTAGGATCTGATGAAATTTCACAGGCACGCTATCCATTAAAAAATATGAAATCTGGAAAAACCATAATATCGTCAATTGAATCAATCATTGCAACCTTAAAAACAGCATGACTTTGATAAAAAATATTATCATTTTTGCATGTAAAAATATTTTTTTAAGAATCGCTCTTTTTGTAAGCTTAACGCTTCCTCATTGGGTTATTGCACAGATAAGTCAAGATTCCTCCTTTTCTATCGCCTATAAGTCGGGGTGTACACCATTCACTATAAGTATCCGAGAACTTATTGATTATGGTGATGAGGTTCCTAGAAATTATATTTATGAAGCAAATCTAGGTACTGTGACTACATTGGATACCTTTTATACCTATGAAGAACCTGGAAATTATCTCATTTATCAAATAATCAGTGAAGGAAATGATAGAGAAGATTCGTTATGGATCCAAGTTTACGATCAATTAAATCCTGAGTTTAATTATTTTTATTGTGACCGTCAACATCTCTCAATTGAGATTTTAGATAATTATTATGATAGCTATGAATTATATACACCTAGCGATACATTTACACATTTAAAAGAAGAAGCCAACCCTTTTACAATTGAGGTCTCGGAATCTGACAGTCTCAATTTAATTATTAAGGGATTTTATGAAGGGGGACAACCCAATTGTAGCGCCTCTGTTGAGAGCATTGTGATGCTTGAATTGATTAACAATTCAACTATAGATTCTGCTTTCGTAAAATATGTATGCCAAAATGAAGTATCGCTTCAAATATATTACCAAGCAGATTCCACTACCTATTACAACCTTGAATATCAATCAACACCTGGTGTGTTTACACCCATTTATGAGGGATTGTTGGACTCAAATTCCTTGTTTTTCCCATCTCTGACCTTTGACGCATCCCTCTCTTCGTTGTGTTTTCGAATTAATGCCCTTTCATTATGCAATGATGAGAATATAGTTTTAGGTGATTCATTGTGTTTGAACATTAATAATGACACTACTGCGTTTAATTACGCATACGCTACTTATGATCCTGAAAATCATATCGCCCTTTATTTTAGTGAAAACAGCAATGGCATGTTCCATGCTGTAAAATACGTAAATGAAGTTTTATTCGATACAATATTGAATATTAAGTCTGGACATATCGACCAAAGTGTATACCCAACACGGAAATACAGTTATGAACTTCTTTTCACACCCTCTTGTAACGCCAGCATTCAAAAAATCAACATCAAGCCTACCTATTTAGAATTATCAGATTATTATACCAATGCATATACCTCTAAATATTTTGATGGAACCTATAAACTGGGACAAACATTGGATTACCACATAATCAATTCAAATGAAACAGAAAGTGTTGTTCAGCCAGTGGTATTCAATAAACTCAACACTATCAATATAACGCATGACTTGGGAGCCGATCAAAAAATATGGATTGAGGGGACCAATGAAGCAGGTATTAAGTTAAGGTCTAATGCAGTAAAAATAAATTTTAAGCCTATAATATATGTTCCAGAAGCTTTTTCCCCCAATGGCAACGGTATCAATGAAACGTTAAAGTTTTATGGCCTTCCAACAGATCAATTCACTTTTCAAGTATTTAATCTTGCTGGAAAAGAAATTTTTATGACAGAAAAAAAAGATGAATATTGGGATGGACGTCAACAAAATGGAGACATTATCAAAGGATCTTATGTCTATCGAGTGAATTACTACACAGAAAAAAATGAATTATTAACCCAAAAGGGCAGTTTTGTTCTTGTGAAATAACAAAAATTGATAATATGCTAGATATGATGAAAATGATGGGCAAGTTAAAAGAAGTCCAAGAAAAATTAAAGGTTGCCAAAGAAGAGCTAGGTAATATTTTTATTGAAAGTAATTCGGGCGCCGGCTTGGTGACTGCTCGATTTAATGGAAACAAAGAACTCATAGATCTAAAAATAGATGACTCGCTTTATAAAAAAGATGATAAAGAACTTCAAAAAGATCTCATTGTAGCCGCAGTAAATAAAGGCATTAAAGATGCAGAAGAAAAAAGTAAAGAACATTTACAAAAAGTTACACAAGGTATGCTGCCAAATATTCCAGGAATGGATTTAAATACTATGATGTAATGCCGATCACTGCGATTGTTATCCTAAATTATAACGGAATTGACTTTCTTAAAAAATACTTAAGTACCTTAATAAAAAATTCTGATAAACATGAAATTATCATAGCAGACAATGGTTCAACGGATTCATCACTAAATTGGTTGGATAAGAATCATTCAGAAATCAGAACAATCACATTAAAGATTAATAATGGTTATGCTGAGGGCTATAATCTAGCCCTTCAAGAAGTGGAGGCTGACTACTATGCTCTCATTAATTCAGATGTTAAAACAACTCCAAATTGGTTAGATCCTTTAATTTTCTTCTTGGAAGAGCATACCGATTATAGTGCAGTTCAGCCTAAAATTTTAGATCAGAATGATTCTTCGAAATTCGAATATGCCGGGGCAGCCGGTGGCCAACTTGATGCTCTAGGTTACCCTTTCTGTAGAGGACGAATTTTTGATACTCTCGAAAATGATCAAGGCCAATATGATGATGACGTTGATGTATTTTGGACCTCCGGTGCCTGTATGATCATTAGGGCTAAAGATTTCAATGGTGTAGGCGGATTTGATCCCTATTTTTTTGCACATATGGAAGAAATTGATATTTGTTGGAGATTGGCATTAAGAGGCAAAAAATTTAGATACATTGCAAAAAGTACTGTATACCATGTTGGTGGTGGCACCTTATCTGTCTCAAATCCTCGAAAAACCTATTTCAATTTCAGAAACGGTTTAATTATGCTTATGAAGAATCTTCCGAAAAAGCATCTTATAATAATTCCTATAAGGATGATTTTAGATTGTGTTGCTGCTTTTTTATTTTGGAGGAAAAAGGGATTCAGTCACTTTAAGGCTATATTTCAGGCAGAATTAGATTTTATCTTAAACCTTAGAACGTATTGGAGAAAAAGAAACAAAGATTCAAATTGCAACGTAAATCTACACCATGGAATAAAAAGTATTGTCCTAAAATATTTCTTATTTAACCAGAAGACTTATAGAGACCTTAATTAATAATACCAAAGGGTATTTTCTCTTCTCCTATAAAGTTTTTTAAAACTCATCCAAAAAGCAATAGCTAAATAAAAGACGAAAGGTAATCCGAAGGTCAAAAAAGAAGCGTATATAAAAGACAAACGAATACTTGATGTAGGGATTTTAAAGTACTCACCTATCAGGTTACATACTCCAAAAACATACTTTTCAATTATAAACTGCATAACAATTTTGATATTACATCTATACAAATATAAATATTAACATCTTTTTACATCAACAGATTGAACTATTTTATAAATTTAAGGTAATATTGTAACTTTGTATGTATTAAAATAATTTAAGAAAGTTTCAATAAAAGATGAACAAAATGAAAAACTTAAACCTCATAGTGGCCACAATTATCACTGTTTCTTTATTTAGTGGTTGTGCACTTCAGAAAATGGTGAAACTTGCTGAAAAGCAAGACCTAGAGGTTAACCCTAGCCCACTAGAACTTCATGGTTCCCAAGTTGCCTTCGATATTTCGGCGGTATTACCTCCTAAAATTCTTCCAACTGGAAAAATTTATACATTAAACACAACCTATCAGTACGGAGATAAAGAGATAGAAGTAGGAAGTATTGAGTTTAATTCTGAAGATTACCCCCAGAGCAGTTCATCTGCTTCTCGTGTTAAGCGTTCCTTTTCAATGTCGTATAACGAAGCTCTCAACCCCGGTGTCTTGATGGTCCAAGGTGAAGCTAAAAATATTGCAAACGGAAAGGCTTTAAGCACGGAAAAAAAGAAAATAGCAGTGGGCATCATTACGACTTCCAGAGCTGTTCAGAATTCTTATGCAACTAATTACGCTGATCATGGTTACAATGACCAAGAGGAATTGATACCTACCAACATCAATTTCTACTTCCGTCAGGGAAGTTCTTATTTGTCTCAATCCTTAGCTACTGATGGAGAGAGTAACAAGACAAAAAAATCAAATTTGGCAGCGTTTATCGCCGATAAAAATGTGACTCGTACGGTAACGATAACAGGTACGCACTCCCCTGAAGGTTCAGAAACAATCAACGGTAATCTTTCTAAAGACAGAGCCGCAGCTATTGAAAAGTACTACCGCAGCCAGATGAGTAAGTACGACTATACAGGAGCAGCAGCTGAAATTAAATTTATCTTAAAACCCGTCGTCCAAAATTGGACCGCCTTCAAAGAAGCATTAAGGGCTTCGGATATTAGTGATAATTCAAAAAAAATGTTTTTAAACATTGTTAACGGTTCCGGCTCTTTTGAAGACAAAGAAAAAGCAATGAGAAAAATATCTGGATACAAATCAGTATTTGATGAAATTTATCCTTCCTTGAGAACGGCTAAAACTGAAATACTAACAGTTAAAGAGAAAAAATCATCTGCTGAAATTTCTTTACTAGCTAAGCAAATCGTTAGTGGCGAAACTTCTAGTGAGGAACTTTCAACTGAAGAGTTATTATACGCAGCATCGCTCACTCCCAGTTTAAAAGAAAAGGAAGCAATTTATATTGCTGCTTCAAAAAAGGACGGTAGTTGGGTTGCTCATAACAATTTAGCAGCCGTATATTTAAATATGGCGGTTCAAAACAAAGAAGATATGAGTAAAAACATACAAGATGCATTAACCCAATTAGATATTGCCTCTGCCAAAGCTGATCACATAGAAGTGCATGCTAATAAAGGAACCGCTTTAATGATGCAAGCCTCTTATAATGAATCTTTTGAAGCACTCTCAACTGCGATCTCAGGTGCCAAAGGTGATCTCAAAGAAGTCTTAAATGCGGCGATAGGATCACTTCAAATCAGAATGGGAAACTATGAAAATGCCAGTGCATCCTTGGAAGCCGCGGATGACAGTGAGGTTACCAACTTTAATCGTGGTCTAGCGCACTTATTAGGAGATAACTTTATTGCTGCAAGTCGCGAATTCAATAAAGTAAAAACCAGTTCCTCACTATCAGCTCATGCTGCATATTATAATGCCGTAACTGCAGCTAGAAGTAATAATGTTAATGGTTTGAAATCGAATCTAAAGGAGGCTGTCGCTAAAGATATGACTTTAAAAGAAAAAGCTCTCAATGACTTAGAATTTTCAAATTATGCGGATGTAGTAGCAGAATCAATCAGGTAATTCTAAAGACTAAAGAAAGCTCTTAACAGGAGCTTTTTTTACGCATAAAACTATTTGATCTGAATGTTTTAATTACGACTTTATTAAATACTATCAATTATATGAGAGAGCTTCAGTTCAGAGAGGCTTTAAGAGAAGCCATGTGCGAAGAAATGAGAAAAGATGAAAACATCTTTTTGATGGGCGAAGAGGTAGCTGATTACAATGGCGCATACAAAGTAAGCCAAGGAATGCTCGATGAATTTGGAGTCAAACGCATAATAGATACACCTATCGCTGAATTAGGATTTGCAGGAGTAGGCATTGGAGCTGCAATGAATGGATTAAGACCAATTATTGAATTTATGACATTTAATTTTTCTTTAGTTGCAATTGATCAAATCATAAATGGAGCTGCTAAAATGCTCTCTATGTCTGGAGGGCAATATAATGTACCTATCGTTTTTAGGGGCCCCACGGGGAATGCGGGTCAATTAAGTTCTCAGCACTCACAAAATTTCGAAAATTGGTTTGCTAATACACCTGGATTGAAGGTAGTCGTCCCCTCTAACCCATATGATGCTAAAGGTCTCCTCAAGGCCGCTATAAGAGATAATGATCCAACGATATTTATGGAGTCAGAAATAATGTATGGTGATAAGGGATTAGTTCCAGAAAAAGATTACTTTCTAGAAATTGGTAAAGCCAATATCGTAAAAGAAGGAAAAGATGTTACTCTAGTCTCTTTTGGGAAATTCATGAAAATAGCCAACGAAGCAGCAAATGAGTTACAAAAAGAAGGTGTTCATGTCGAAGTAATTGATTTAAGATCTGTCAAACCCATCGATTATGAAACTATCATTTACTCAGTAAAAAAAACAAATCGTTTGGTTTTACTTGAAGAAACATGGCCAGTTGCTTCCATCTCTTCAGACATAAGCCATGTCGTCCAAAGAAATGCATTTGACTATTTAGATGCGCCCATTTATCGGGTCGTGAGCAAAGATTTACCACTACCTTATGCACCTTCTTTGATTGAGGAAATATTGCCAAATGTAAAAAAAACCATAGCAGCTATCAATGCAGTTATGTATAGATAAAGCCCGACAATAACAAGGTCATTTCTTAAAATTTGACAATAACTTGGCTCCACCCATTTTATTCATATTTTTCATCATTTTGCGCATTTGGTTAAACTGCTTGAGTAACTGATTCACTTCTGTAACAGTCGTACCACTCCCTTTGGCTATTCTAATTTTTCTACTCCCATTTAAGAGCTCCGGATTGGATCGCTCTATAGGAGTCATTGATTTAATAATTGCTTCTACTGGCTTCAAGCTATTATTATCAATGTCGGCATCTTTTATAGCCTTGCCCATTCCCGGTATCATTCCAACAATATCCTTGAGACTCCCCATCTTTTTGATCTGCTCCATTTGAATCAAAAAGTCATCAAATCCAAACTGATTTTTTTTGATTTTCTTATTAATTCTCTGAGTCTCCTTTTCATCAAAATTTTGCTGAGCTCTTTCTACTAGGGTCAACACATCTCCCATTCCCAAAATTCGCTTAGCCATGCGATCAGGATAAAAATGATCCATAGCATCCATTTTTTCACCAGTAGAAATAAATTTAATTGGCTTTTCTACTTGCCTTCTGACTGATAATGCTGCCCCACCACGTGTATCCCCATCAAGTTTAGTAAGCACCACACCATCAAAATCAAGTCGATTATTAAATGCTTGGGCCGTATGTACCGCATCTTGACCCGTCATAGCATCAACCACAAATAAAGTCTCAGCTGGTTTTAATGCTTTTTTAAGTCCTGAAATTTCAGTCATCATTTGTTCATCAACAGCCAAACGACCTGCAGTATCAATGATCACCGATTTTTTGCCATGGGTCTTGGCATATTTTATTGCATTCTTAGCAATAGATAAAACACTTTTATTTTCTTCTTCAGCAAAGACTTCAACGTCTATTTGATCACCAAGTACTTTAAGTTGATTTATTGCTGCTGGTCTATAAACATCACACGCAACCAATAAGACTGAATTACCTTTCTTTTTAATATATTTTGCCAGTTTTCCGGAAAATGTAGTTTTACCGGAACCTTGAAGACCTGAGATAAGTATTACATTGGGATTACCACTTAAATTAATGGAAACGCTCTCTTTACCCATTAATACAGTAAGCTCATCAGCTACTATTTTAGTTAATAATTGTCCAGGAGAAACAGAAATCAGGACATCTTGTCCCATTGCCTTTAATCTTATTGAATCTGTAACGTCTTTAGCTACTTTATAATTAACATCTGCGTCGATCAAAGCTCGACGGATATCTTTAACTGTAGCAGCGACATTTAACTCGGTAATCTTACCTTGACCTTTTACATTCTTAAATGCACGATCAAGTCTGACACTCAAATTATCAAACATATACAGTGATTTTTCTTAGTTAAACATGTAAAATTAACAATTTGGAAGAAATTAAAACCAAATAATAAAACTATTTAGGACATTAAGCAATCCTTGAAGAAAAATGCGATTTTATTTAATGGCAATAAAAAATTAAGACTTCAAAATTGGGCTCAAGACCGCTGGCGAATATTTTATAGATTTTAACGTTTTGTTATCCTTTCTTCTAAAAACCAGATACTTACCTGAAACTTCTTTGTAATAACAATCAGTATTTTTCTTTTCCTTGTAATGAGCAACCGTAATTTGTGCCTCTTTCTCACTATCACAAGCCTTGCTCATATTAGATCTTTGCACTTCATCAAAAAGCGCTGGAAACTTTTCGCCCAATCCAAACTCAAGAATAGCACCTGATAGTACATATTGGATATCACATAGTGCATCTGCTATCTCTACAATATCATTTTCTTTAATGGCCTCTTTAAGTTCTTGTAATTCCTCATTAATTAACGACACTCTAAGATCACATCGCTGCTTTGAAGGAATTTGAGGTTTATTTAAAATCGGATGCTGAAAAGTATGATGAAATCTGGCTACCTGATTGAGTGAGTCAATTTTATCCATTTAATTATTATTTGATTTTTTATATTCATTTTTAATTACCAAATATAAAAAAAAGACAAATCCTCCCACTATAAATGTGAGAATGAAAATCATACTGATCAATGCTTTAAAACTCATTTACTTTGTAAATTCATAATAAATTAGATACCAAAAAAGTAAATTGTGGTATTATAATAAAAACATTAAATTTTTTTTTAAATTTCATTTTCTCACTGTTGTTTCATCCCTTCTTAAAATTAGTAGTTCATGAGTAACTATGTTTTCAAGGGGAACCACCCTTAAAAACCCATTTTAAAAGGGATAACACCAAAAAGGTACTCTAGATAACTTTTAGATTCCAATTTGATAAGCAACAAATGCCATTACTTTATTTATCTAGTCAATTATAAATGAAATTAATTTTTTGGCGCGAATCCAATTACTACTAATAACTTTATACTTTCTTAAAAGTTAAGTAATTGATTAATCTCACTTTAGAAGAGCTATTTAGACTTAAAGGTGGACTTGAAATAAGGAAGAATAATCACATATTAAAGCACTAGAAGTGAGGAAAAATGAAGAGTTTTTAGTGTTATAGTTTGGTAAAAATACTATCTAGTAATCTTCTACCCATTCTCCAAAAAATAAAATAAAAGACCATGATCATAATATAGGGACATCATCTTATTTTGTGAATCTACGATACAAAAAATTATTGGCCAACAGTCCTATGACCATCACGCTTATCCATTGAGTAATAATAGATGCATTACTATAAACATCAATTACATTCCATTGTCCAAAAGAATCAAACCAAGGATAGTCACTGTAACCTCTAGACATCCACCAATAAATTAAAAAAATAGCTAAAGGAATGTTTAGTATTATACATGTCTTGAAATAGGTAGAAGAAACTTTAAAATCAGAATCTAAATCTATGAAATTCTTTTTGAATTCCGATAATCCATATTTAGCCACTGCATATAGAATAAATAAACCTGATACAATTAATCCGACACCCCAAACCCAATCTTGATTTGTGAAAAAATCTAGACTGTATGCTGAAGGAAATCCAAAAATTATGAAGAAAAAAATCACATTTTTAGTCGATTTTCCACGTGAAAATCCTAAATCACTTAAGTTTTTGATAAGTAATTCGATCATAGCCAATAGTGAACTCAAAGCGGCAAAAAAAAGTGCCAGAAAGAACACACTTGAAAGCAATGCACCACCCTTAATATTTGAAAATAAAATAGGTATTGCAGTAAAAGTCAAAGCCTGATTTCCACCCTGAAGATAGAATATTGCAGCTGCTTCTGTTTGAGACATAGCAAAAACAGCAGGTAAAATAGCCATTCCAGCCATTAATGAAGCTAAATTATTTCCAAAAGCACCTACAAATGTATTAAGTGTCACATCTTCTTTATCACTTGAATAAGACGATATAGTCATAATCAAACCCCATCCTGCACCAGTAGACCAAGCCGATTGCGTTAGTGCTTCAATCCAAACAATTGGATTAGAAAAATGATCAAAATTAATGTTAAACATATATTCTAAGCCCATAAATCCCTTTTCCGTATTCAAAGAAATAATGGCTACAATGATCAAAAGAACAAAAAGTGAGGGTATCAATATTTTATTGGCACGTTCTAATCCTTTTCGCAGACCACTTGCGAGTAAAAAAGAACCTAATACAACTATAGTGACATATAGCAGAATGGTGATCCAATTTCCATTGGATACAGAATACCATAACTGATGGAGATAATCTGGATTTTCAATCAATATTGATTTCAGAGATTGTTCATCAAATATATTTGATACAGAAAAACTAAAATATCGTAAAGCCCATGCCGTAACTACAGAATAATAAAAAGCGATACCAAGCGTACAAGCAGTAATAAAAAAGCCCATGAAGGTAAAAGACTTTCCTGCAAACATTGCGAAAGATCCAATAACACCCTTTTTAAATTTCTTACCAATTGAAAATTCTGCCAAGAGTAAAGGAATTGACCAAATAAGTAAAAATAAAATCCAAAGTAGTAAGAAAGCACCACCGTACTGACCCGCAAGTCTTGGAAATCTCCAAAGATTTCCTGCTCCGATAGCCATCCCTAGTGAGGCCAAAATAACACCCCATCGATTACTGAATTGCTCTATCTGTTTCACTCTGATATTTTTTATACTTGACCAGCGAAATTTAACATGAATTTTTGAAACTACTTCTTAATTTCATAGATAATAAAAATGTTAAAAATTAATTGTTTGCAAATTATTTCTCGAGTCAAGATTTTATCTAGTGTCAATAAAAAGCCATAAATAATCATCATTACCTAGGTTAAGATATTTCAAAGTGTTAAATGATATTAAATCATTTCAAGATAAGATCTTTAGTTGTAGTTACAACTAATTTAGTATAATTTGCATTCAAAATTTAAAATGAATAAAGAAGATTTCTTTCCAAAGTTCGAAAAGCTCTTATTGCCCTGGCTTGGGAGAGCGATGAAATCCTTCGATTTTCATTTAGCTGATGAGTTAACGCATGCTGGAGTCAATTTAAGTAAACACCAAATTATTCTCTTACGTGTCCTTAGCTTACGAGATGGAATAGCACAAAATGATTTAGCTTTTATCACTGATCGGGATAAAACCTCGCTGACCCGTCTGATATCAAATATGGAACGCAAGGGGCTTTTAAAACGTAAAAATTGCAAATTAGACAAAAGAATCAATAAAGTTTTCATCACTCAAAAAGGATTAGAAGAAACAAAAAATGCATTTCCGATAATCATTAATGAAATTGATAATATTCAACGCAAGTTAGACACTAATGAGATCGAAACAACCATTAAAGTTTTAAAACAAATAATTACTTATACTAATCGAAAAGAGCTACCGCTCACTATTCTAAAATAAAATGAGACAAATAACTATAGTAATAGGAATAATCATCTTTGTTGGTTCCATCTTTGGAGCTCAAAAAATTATATCAAGTAAAAAGAGCTACAAAACCAAAGAAAGTAAACTCATTCCTTCGGCCTATGTGAGAACAATTACTAATAATCCCATTCCTATCTCTATTCGAGAACAAGGTAGACTTTTTTCCAAAAAGAGAATGAATTTATTTGCTGAAGTCCAGGGAATAATGAAAGTTAGACCGAAGGAATTTAAACCCGGAATTTCATTCAAAAAGGGAGAAATTATGATTGAAATGAAGAATGATGCTTATTATGCTAACCTCCAAGCTCAAAAGAGTATACTTCAAAATTTAATAACAAACATATTACCCGACTTAAGACTTGACTATCCAGATGCCTACCTCAAATGGGTGAACTACCTAAATAATTTTGAAATTAATCAACCGTTGAAAAAACTGCCAGAGGCAACTTCAGATCAAGAAAAATTCTTTATTGCGGGTAAAAATATTTATACCACTTTCTACAATACAAAAAACTTAGAATTAATATATCAAAAGCATCTTATTAAAGCCCCTTTTGATGGTATTCTTACCTCTGCTCAAGTAGATCCAGGTACTGTAATCAGAACCGGCCAATTGCTTGGTGAATTCATAGATCCAACAGAGTATGAGATGCAAGTAGACGTTAGTAAAAATACTGTTGCATCTATCAAAACAGGAGAAAGAGTACGAGCTTATGATCCAGATGATAAGACTAAAATTTATTCAGGAATTATCACGAGAATTAACGGAAAAATTGATCAAGAAACGCAAACCGTAAAAGTTTTTATCTTACTTAAAGCATCCAATTTAAAAGAAGGTATGTTTTTGGAAGCCGTTATACCAATTCAAAAAATTGAAAATGCAATTGAAGTAAATCGATCACTACTTATAAATCAAAATAAACTTTTTGTCGTTCAAGATAGTATCCTCACCCTCCTTGCTATCAAAATTTTACATAAAGGAGAAAAAAATGTAGTAGTAGATGGACTCTCTAATGGAATGTTAATGGTTGATCGGATCATTCCTAATGCCTATCAAGGAATGAAAGTGATACCCACCCAAGTTAAATAAGAGTAATGCAAAAAGTAATCAAATATTTTATAAATTTTCCAATAGCTGGATGGTTAATTGTCTTCGCCTTTGTGGTACTTGGTTTAGCTGGTATTAACAATTTAAAATCTTCTTTTTTCCCACTCATTGAGAGTCGTAATATTTCAATTGATGTTTATTTCCCCGGAGCCTCTCCCCAAGAAATGGAAGAAGGTATTGTTCTAAAAATCGAAGATAACCTTAAAGGAATTGTCGGAATTGACAGATTTACCTCCACTTCAACAGAAAACCATGCTAGTATACTAATAGAGGTCCTAAAAGGTTATAATATAGATGCCACTCTCTCAGATGTCAAAAATGCCGTGAACAAGATACCTTCATTTCCGTCAAGTATGGAGCCTCCCATCATAGCCAAACAAATATTTAGATCAGACGCTATAAGTATTGTCCTTAGCGGAAAAAATATTCCTTTGATGACTCTAAAATCGTTCGGAAGACAAGTAGAAAATGATTTACGAGATTTTGAGGGAATATCACAAATCACAGTAACCGGCTACCCTGCAGAAGAAATAGAAATTGCTTTAAATGAAGATAAAATGCGTGCTTATGAACTCACTTTTCCAGAAGTGGCAGCTGCTATCACATCTACTAATATTTTAGTCACTGGGGGGTCGATTAAAACCTCACAAGAGGAATACCTCATTAGAGTGAGCAACAGAAAGTATTACGGTACTGAATTTGATCAAATCATTTTAAAAAGCAATGAAAATGGCAAACTTATAAGACTACAGGATGTGGCAATTATTACAGACAAATGGTCTGAATCACCTAATAGATCCTACTTTAATGGGAAACCCTCTGTTCAATTAAATGTACAAGCAACAATATCTGAGGATCTAGTAGATGTTGCTGAAAAAGTAAGAGGATATGTAACGCAATTTAATATGCTGAATGATAATCTTCAATTAAACATTATTAGTGACCGATCTATCGTTGTTGTACAGCGAATTAATTTACTGCTAAAAAATGCACTTCAAGGAATAATTCTTGTACTGATTTTTTTAGCTCTTTTTCTCAAACCAAGATTAGCTTTTTGGGTAGCATTTGGATTGCCCTTTTCCTTCTTAGGTATGTTTATTTTTGCAGGATTTTTTAACGTTACAATTAATGTTGTCTCATTGTTCGGCATGATCATCGTTATTGGTATTTTAGTTGATGACGGTATTGTTATTTCTGAAAACATTTACCACCATTACGAGAAGGGAAAATCTAGAATTCAAGCAGCAATCGATGGAACATTGGAAGTTTTGCCCGCCATAACTTCAGCAATTCTTACCACCTTGGTGGCATTTTCTTCATTTTTCTTTTTAGAAGGTAGAATTGGGGAATTTTTCGGAGAAACAGCTACAATTGTTATCCTCACCTTAGGACTGTCACTCATTGAAGCTTTAGTCATCCTACCCTCTCATATATCACACTCAAAATCTTTAACGAAAGCCCAAAAAACTTACTGGTTTAATGCCTATTCTGATAAAATGATGTCTTGGATGCGTGATAAGATATATGCGCCTACCTTAGAGTTTTTTCTTCAAAATAAGGTCTTGGGTTTCGGTATCACCTTTGCTTTACTTATATTAACTATTGGCTCAATGGGAGGTGGGATAATTAAATTTTCATTTTTTCCCCAAATCGCTAGTGATCGTCTTGCCATTAGTCTAAAAATGCCTCAAGGAACCAATGAATCCGTTGCTGACTCTATCATCGCACACATCGAGGATCAAGCTTGGTTAGTAAATGATTCTTTATCAAAAGTACAGACCGGAAAATTATCTGTAATTCAAAATATAATCCGACGCGTTGGACCTGGTACATCCGCTGCATCTCTAACCATCAACTTGCTCGCAGGTGAAGCTCGCGATGCCCCTGCTTACACGATCTCAGCTGCAATCAACAAGAAAGTAGGAAAAGTAGATGGTGCAGAGACTTTAATTTACGGATCTGGAAATTATTTTGGAGGTAAACCTGTATCGGTATCTCTCCTTAGTAATAATATCGATGAACTAAAACAAGCTAAACTTTTAGTGAAAGATTATTTAAAACAAAATATTTTACTCAAGGATATTGAAGACAACGATCCGGCCGGCATAAAAGAGTTAAAGCTTGAATTGAAAGAAAATGGCTATGCAATGGGATTTAGACTAAATACTTTAATCAATCAAGTGCGCTCGGGATTTTTTGGATATCAAGCCCAGCGCTTTCAAAGAAGGAGAGATGAAATAAAGGTTTGGATACGGTATGATAAAGAGACAAGATCTTCAATTACCAGCCTTGAAGAAATGCGGGTAGTAAGCCCACAGGGTGTTCGGGTACCTCTAAGAGAAATTGCTAATTATGAGATACAACGAGGTGAAATCTCAATCAATCATCTTGATGGAAATAGAGAAATAAGATTAGATGCTGATCTCAAAAATCCAAAAACAAGTGCTACGGAAATAGTACAAGAAATTAAGACCGAAATACTACCTACTCTGAAAAGACAATTTCCAAGTGTAACTGCTTCATTTGACGGTCAAAGCAGAGAGGCAAATAAAACAACTACATCCGCCGCCGCGACAATGCCCATAGTCCTATTTATGATTTTTGCAATTATTGCGTTTACTTATCGCTCTGTAAGCCAACCATTTATTCTTTTAGTAATGATTCCTTTCAGTTTAATTGGGGTTGCCTGGGGACATTGGCTTCATGGTTATCCTATAAATATTTCTTCTTTTCTGGGGATAATTGCACTAATAGGAATTGTCGTGAATGATGGATTGGTTCTTATAGGAAAGTTCAATACCAATTTAAGATCAGGAATGAAATTCAATGATTCACTTATAGCTGCGGGAAAATCTCGCTTTCGGCCAATTTTTTTGACCTCCATTACAACAATAGCAGGTTTAGGACCACTAATTTTTGAAAAAAGCTTGCAAGCTCAATTTCTTATTCCTATGGCTGTATCTATAGCTTACGGCATTTTAGCCGCTACCCTCCTGACCCTGGTATTTTTACCCATGATGCTTACCTTAGGAAATTCTGTGAAAGTATGGACATTATGGTTTTGGACTGGAACCAAGCCAACACAAGAATCTGTGGAGCGTGCTGTTAAAGAATTAAATATCAATTATGAATAAACTGAAATTATTATCTCTCATTGCTATTTACTTGAATCTTTACTTTCAAGGAATAGGACAAGAACTACTCAACAAGGATCTTGCAGTAGAAATTGCCCTAAAAAATAATTTTGACATAAAAGCAGCAAATAATATGACCAAAATTGCTAAGAATAATGCTGCACTAACGAACAGTAACTTTTTACCTTCATTGTCAGGAAGTGCCGGTTCTACATTGGCATCGACTAACTCAAAAAATAAATTTCAAGATAATAGAGTTGTAAGTGTTTCAGGTGCTGAAACCGTCAGTTATAATGCTAGTTTAGCTTTAAATTATACTCTATTTAATGGATTTAGTAGAAAATACAATTACGAAAAACTACAAGAAAATTATAATTTAACAGCAGTACAAGCAAGAAAAGTAATTGAGAATACACTTTACAATATTTTCTTTGCTTACTATGAAATTGCTAGACTCACTCAAGATCAATTAAATCAAAATAGATCTCTAATTATCTCAAAAGAACGTTTAAACAAAGCTGAGTTTAGTTTTGAATATGGTCAGAGTACTAGATTAGATGTATTAAATGCAGAGGTAGATTTTAATAATGACAGCATCAATTACCTTAATATAAGCCAATCACTGAAAACTGAAAAAAATAACCTTAATCTTCTCTTAGGAAGAAACATAGACACGGCTTTTGAAGTGGATACTACCCTTTTTTTTTACGATGATTTAGTATTTGAGGTATTATCAGATAAAGCGCATTCAAACAATGCAGAGGTACTCGAGCAAAACAGTAATCTCCGAAATGCAAAAACTAATATTAAAATTTCATCTGCCGCGATAATTCCTAGTATAGGACTAATTACTCGTTATAATTGGGAGAATACTGACTTTGGACCCGTTGGATTTCTTGCTACTCGCCAATCAGATGGTCTGAACATTGGAGCCTCAATTTCATGGAACATATGGGATGGAGGTAAGTCAAATACCATCAGGCAAAATGCTAAAATAGCTCTGGAAAATGAATCTATCTCAGTAGATCAGACTTTGCTAAATTTAAATAGGAATTTGAACAATGCATGGACAAGTTATCAAACAGCATTATTTATCATGAAAGCTCAAAAAAAAAATTTAGAAACGAATCGACGTAATTTTGAACGTACCAAAGAACAATACAACCTTGGCCAAATTACTTCGATAGCTTTCAGACAGGCTCAGCTTAATTTACTGAATGCCCAGGTCAACTATAATGGCGCGCGTTACAGCGCAAAAAAATCTGAGCTGGGTCTACTTCAGTTGAGTGGAGATCTTTTACAGGCGAATTTCTGACAAGAATTATTATGGCCTTTTTGAAACTATCACAAAACAAAACTCAAAGTAATCGTTAAAGTCAGCAGGCAAATTAAACTGCGGCGAAATTGATTATTGACGATGGGAAATCTAATTAAGCTTTGTCAATACTGCAATTAAATCCCTATGAAAGCCTAAAAATATATGATGTCAAGTGGCATTTTAAAATTGATTTTATCTTAATTTCCAGAAGTGAAGTTTTAAGTTCTTTGATATCCAAGCTCACGTAGTCAAGCAAGCAATAACCTTAAAATATAGAAGAATCAAGTTGAAGGAGAAACAAAAACTCTCTGCAATTTAAATTGTTAATTTATTTTGAAATCTAATTTAACAAATCAATTTAATCTTTCAATCCACCGAGCCATTAAACGGATAGACTCTTTTAGGTAGAGATCTTTACTAATTATTTCCATATCCGATTCTGAAAAAAAAAGTTCTGTTTTGACTATTTCTCCATCTATATTGTTTGATGATTTATTAGCCTCTGCCTCAATTTGGCGAATCGATAAATTTAATGACACAGATTTATCTCTCTTTAACTCTCTCTGTTCATTAATATCATTGACCAAATCAATCAATTGTTTATCATCCTCTAAATGTTTTTTATACTCATCATGTAGATCTTCAAGAAGGTTTGATGAAACATAATTAGTTGGTGAAAACAAAGAGGAGTTTATCTCATCCCAGGGTAATGCAGATGGACTTGAGCTTTCACCTACTTCATCCGATGTGAAATAAGTAGGAAAGGCTATATCAGGTTTTACACCTATACGCTGTGTACTACTTCCCGAAGCCCTATAAAACTTTGCTAAGGTGATTTTGAGCTGGCCAAGGCTAATTTCTTTATTTTTAAGTTTATCCCTAAGTTTTTTTAAATCATCATTGTTTGAAAATTGATTAACAGCAATCAATCGGTTAAGATAGTTTAATACGGGACGTTCCAAACTCAATAAACTTTGAACGGTGCCTTTTCCAAAACTATTTTCACCAAAAACAACGCCTCTTTTGTAATCTTGAATAGCTGCTGCAAATATCTCGGATGCACTAGCGCTATACCTATTTTCCAGGACAGCTAAGGGACCTTCATACATGACTCGAAAGTTCTCATCTGACAAAACATCTATAGTTTTATCTGTGTTTCGAACCTGGACTACAGGGCCTGAAGGAATAAATAAACCAGTTAAATCAATCGCTTCATCCAGCGATCCCCCGCCGTTATATCTTAGATCAATAACTAAAGCATCCATTCCTGCCTGGTTGAGACTGTCCAATAAAATACTAACATCTCGAGTCGTACTTTTATAATTTTGAATCCCTGCACTTCGATCTTCAAAATCAATATAAAAACTAGGCAATGTAATCACTCCAACACGATAAGTAAGGTCATTTTCAAAATAGGAAATAATTTTCCCTTTTGCTGATTCATCTTCCAATTTTATCTTTTCCCTTATCATTCGAACCGTATCGGGAGATGCTGTCAAATCTCCTTTACTCAAAGTCTGTAACCTAACTACAGTTCCCTTGGGCCCTCTAATTTTTTGGACTACTTCATCTAATCTCCAACCCACCACATCTACAAATTCTCCATTGTCTCCCTGAGCTACAGCTATAACTTTATCTTTTTCAAAAATTTTCTTACTCTTAAACGCGGGACCTCCCGGTACGATGGAAACAATTTGAGTGTAGTCAAGCTGCTGCCCTAACACTGCACCAATACCTTCTAAAGATAAACTCATATTAATTTGAAAATTGTCTGAAGTAATTGGTGAAAAATAACTTGTATGGGGATCATAGGCCGAGGTTAAGGCATTTAAATAAACTTGAAAAACATCTTCACTCTTATTCTGGTACAATGATTTAATTCGTCGCTCATTTCGATCTAATAATATTTTCTTCACTTCATCCCAATCTTTGTTAGCCAATAATAAGTTTAAAGCCCTGCCTTTCATAATCAGACGCCATCGCTCATTGAGTTCTTCAGGACTGGTAGCCCATTCTATTTCATCAAGATTTAAATCATAATACTCCTCTTTTTCGAAGTCAAAACCTTTTTCTAAAACCTGAGAAATACACTCATACCTACGTAATGCCCGAGATTGAAAGAGGTTGAATAATTGGAATCCAAAATCTAATTTTTCTGACGATAATTCGTCATCTAATTGAAACTTATACTTTTCAAAATAATCAAAATCTGACTTTAAGAAAAAAACTTTTGAGGGATCTAGGCCATCAAAATAATTTGTAAAAACGATTGCAGAAAGTGAATCATTTAATTTTATTTTTCGATAGTGGTATTTTTCTAGATATGCAGATGTAATAAATAAAGCTTTGGAATGTTCCGGAAGGGGTACCAAAGTATTCAGCTCTTCCTGTAAAGATGTTCGCGATTGAGCATAAATACTTTCTAAAAAGAAAATTAGGATCCCTAAATAAATCAATAATCTTATTTGCATTCAAAAAATAATTTAGAAATAATTATAATCATAAAGTTAACAATTAAGCTGATTCCAAACTAAAGCAGCCGCTCCTAAAATTGCTGCATTTTTATCTAACATTCCAGAGGGCAACAGCTTTACTTTACCCTTATAATAGGGTAAAAGATTGTCTTCCAAATATTGTTGAGTGGGTTCAAAGATCCATTTTCCTGATTTGGCCAAACCTCCCAGTAAGAAAATAGCCTCGGGATGCGAAAACGCTACAAAATTGGCCAGTTGTTCTCCCAAAATTTTACCGGTCATTTTAAAAGCTGTACGAGCAATTTCATCACCATTTTCTGCCGCCCTGGTTATATATTCACCACGTAAGTTATTAAAAGAATAATTTCTAAGTTCACTATCAGAAATGGAATCTGAAAGCAATTCAAAAATAGTTCGTTTTAATCCTGTTGATGAAACATAAGCTTCAAGACCTCCTTTAATACCTAAGCCGTCTAATCTGCCCTCTTTATCAATGGAAATATGACCCAATTCTCCAGCCATCGCATCATGTCCATAAATCAATTCCCCATTGGCATAAATTCCTGATCCCAGACCTGTGCCCAATGTGATGACGATAAAATCACGCATCTTTTTAGCATTTCCATAGACCAACTCTCCAATGGCTGCCGCATTGGCATCATTAGTCATGTGGACAGGCACATTAAAATGAGTCTTTACTTTGTTTACAAATGGAATAACCCCTTTCCAATCTAAATTGGCGGCATACTCGATAGTCCCTCGATAATAATTTGCATTAGGAGCACCAATGCCTAAGCCCATCATCTCAAAATCAAAAGAAATCTGTTTTTCTAAATATTGAATCTTTGAGGCCAAAACTGATACGTAATCATCTACCTTTAAATAACCCTGAGTGGTAAAATCTAAATTAGCATGCAATTCACCTTCCCTATCAACAAAACCCACCTTGGTCAAGGTGCCACCAATATCAATCCCAATTGCTAATTTTTTTGACATTTTATCATGTATTTTAAGAACTAAGTTGCAATATGCTAATTGTTTATAAAATTAGAAGTTGAAAAAAAGGCAAATTATTATTTTTATCAAAAAAATATGACAAGAAGTGAAAGTATAAAGAGAAAAATTGAAGACCTCATTTTCAAAAACCTTCATTAATAAATGAAAGAATAATTATCCATAGATTTTTCTTTAAGAAGACAACCCTATTTTAATTAAAAATCATATTAATATTCTAATCACGTACTTTAACCAATAAAATAAATAAATTGAAAGATAAAAAAGTTCTAATGTCAGCAAAGTCACCGATATCTATTTCAAACCGCCTAAAATCTTTAGACACCTTACGCGGATTTGACATGTTTTGGATCATGGGTGCTGAACATATTGTTCATGCTCTTCATCAGACAAATCAAAATTCAGTATGGAAAATCTTATCTAATCAAATGGTACATCCTAACTGGAATGGATTTACTTTTTATGATTTGATATTTCCATTATTTCTTTTTATTTCAGGTTTAGCATCTCCTTACTCCAAAGCTAAAGAATTTCAATCAGGAAAATCGAAGGGCCAAGTGATTTTACGAATTATCAAAAGAACTATAATACTAATTTTATTAGGACTAGTAGTTAATCAAGGTATCCATATCATGCCCATATCAGAGATCAGATTTGGAAGCGTACTCGGAAGGATTGGTATTGCTTATATGTTTGCTAATATTATCTTCCTCTATAGTAAAGAAGAGTGGATGAACTATCTCTGGTTTGCAGGATTATTGATTGGCTATTATTTACTCCTTAAATTTACCTCTGCACCGGGTTTTCCAACAGGAGATCTTACACAGGAAGGAAACTTCGCTTCTTATCTTGATCGCCTTATTATGCCTGGTAAATTGTATTTAGGCAACCACGATCCCGAGGGCTTGACTTCCTCAATACCGGCTATCAGTACGGGGATTTTGGGCATTTTAGTGGGCAATTATATTAAAAATAATGGGGCAAATGGTACACAAAAATGTTTTCGACTAGCCTTAATTGGGATCGTTTCTATTTTAATCAGCCTAATTTGGAACCTTGATTTTCCAATAAATAAAAATCTCTGGAGTAGTTCGTTTGTCTTACTATCAGGCGGTATAAGCATTTTACTCTTTACCGTTTTCTATTATATCATTGATGTCAAAGGTTATCAAAAATGGACTTACTTCTTCAAAGTTATAGGCGTTAATTCTATCTTCATATATATATCAGGTACTTTTATTGATTGGGAATACACTACCCAGGGATTATTTGGTTGGACAGGTGAGTTGATTGATAATCCTTCTAACATTGTGGTTATGTCTGTATTATATTTAGGAGTAAAATGGGGGTTTCTCAATGCCCTTTATAAAATGAGAATTTTCTTAAAAGTATAATAGAACAATCATATCTGAACATTCAAATATGAAAACCACGTAATTAATCAATTAACCTTAATAATACAAGACCTTAATTATGCACATTAAATGGCGAATTAGATGTCTCAGACTAATAAAATTTCTATCAAATTAAGATAAGGAAGACTCTACAATAATTGGGACGTCAATTAATTTTGAAACTGGACAATTTAAACGAGCATCTTCAACCAAATCATAAAAAGTTTGTTGATCAATTTTTGGTACTATTGCATTGACTATCAACCGCGACTCGTTGATTACAAAATCTTCCATTCTTATAACACATTGAACATCTAATTTAGCAGGAGGAAAATCATGCTCTGATAAATTAAAACTCAACTTCATAGAAAAGCAAGCTGCGTGCGCAGCAGCAATTAATTCCTCAGGGCTTCCACCTAAAGCACCTTCGAATCTCGATTTTGATGTATACTTCACATTTTTTAGCAAGTCACTTTCTGTAGACATCATGCCATGTCCTTCAAGTCCATTTCCAAACCAAATAGCCTTTGCTTTTTTATTCATAATTTCTGTAGTTACATTGTAAAATTAGGAAAATCAAATGCAATAAAGGAATAAATTAGATAAATTTAATGACCAAAGTGATAAGGATTTAGTTTAAACATATCATTGACCTCCTACCCATCAAAAAAGTCAGAAATCATTCATTTTGATAAATAATTATAGGGATACCATCTGTGCTTTAATTTTTTATTTCATTTTTCAGTTTTGACTTAAAAAAAGGTTCCTTAACTAGACAAAATAATCTGTAAATAAAATTTATTATTTATTATTTATTGTTTTTTTGTTTTTTGAATTAAACATTCTCATAATTTTTGGCCCTTTTCCAGGATAAAAATAAATTTTATATCTTTAATAATTTAACTGCAAAATAAATGCTCCCTTTTTTACAATGCAAAACAAAAACTAATGTTTAAATTAATTAAGATTACATTACTGAGTGTATTTATTTCTGGATGCGCACGAAATAACGAGATGATGATCGAGGTAACCTATGATCCTGCATTAGGTACAGATGGTTATAACGGAAGGCTTTTAGTTATGATTACAAAGGATACTGTTACCGAACCCCGATTTCAAATCAATGATTCAGACCAAACTGGAATAATAATTGGAAAAGATGTTCAGAACTGGTCACCAGCTACATCAGAGTTTTTCAGCAAAAATACCCTCGCATATCCTATAGAAAAACTTGGGGACCTTGAGGCGGGAGACTACTTTGCTCAGGCGCTTCTCCATAAATATGAAACTTTTCAGTTAGCAAATGGTCATAATGTGCAGCTACCCATGGATCAAGGTGAGGGACAACATTGGAACATTAGTCCAAAAAATATTTACAGTAAACCCATTAAAGTTAGTATAGGTAAAAAAAATGATCCAATCCAAATATCCCTTACCGAAGAAATACCTTCCATAGCGGCTGTGGAGGATTCTGAATATATCAAACATATCAAAATCAAGAGTGATCTCCTAACTCAATTTTGGGGAAGGCCAATGTACCTGCAGGCCAACGTATTATTGCCAACAGGATTTTCAAAAAATAATACAACCAGATATCCCTTGATGATATTTCACGGACACTTCCCCAAAACCATAGGTGGATTTAGAACTGAACCACCAACCTCCCCAAAGGAAGATACCACTTATAATAGCCGATTTGGCATTACAGGTTATCAATATATTCAGGAAAAAGAGGCTTATAACTTTTATAAGCAATGGATATCAAAAGATTTTCCTCGTTTTTTGGTCCTGGAAATACAGCACCAAAATCCCTATTATGATGATTCATATGCAGTTAACTCAGCTAACCTTGGACCTTACGGAGATGCCATTACTTATGAATTGATTCCCCACATTGAGAAACTATTTAATGGGGTAGGAAAAGGCTGGGGACGTTTTCTGTACGGAGGCTCTACTGGTGGTTGGGAAGCCTTAGCAGTACAAGTGTTTTATCCCGATGAATATAACGGCTGTTTTGCAGCATGTCCTGATCCCATTGACTTTAGAGCATATACAGTAGTGGATATTTACAACGATGATAATGCCTATTATACCGAGGGCCCATTCAAAAAAACCTTAAGGCCAGGTATTCGTGATGGTAAAGGACATTTGAAAGCCTATTTAAAAGATATGAATCGTCGTGAGTATATTCTCGGAAATAAGAGTCGTTCTGGTGATCAATGGGACATATGGCAAGCAGTTTATTCACCTGTTGGATCAGATGGATATCCAAAACCTATTTGGAACAAACTCACAGGTAAGATTGATCGAGAAGTAGCCAATTATTGGAAAGAAAATTATGATTTACGATACATCATGGAAAGAGACTGGGATCAAATAGGTCATGATCTTGAAGGAAAAATTCATATCTATTGTGGGGATATGGATAACTACTATCTAAACAATGCGGTAGTTTTAACTGAAAAATTTTTAGAAAGTACTACTCAACCTTATTACGCTGGAGAGATTGCTTATGGCAACAACCAAGAACACTGCTGGAATGGAGATCAGAAAAATCCAAATTATATCTCAAGACTTCGATATAATACTTTCTATTTAGGTAAAATAAAAGCTCGATTAAAAGTGTCAGCACCTGAAGTAGATAACCTTGAAAATTGGGAACTTTAGAAAAATCATAATTCAACAAGGAATAATTGAGCCCAAATACCTCAAATTAGCATGAAATTTGTACTTATTGAAATCGATAGGAATACCTAAAAATTCCGAATCCATCGAATTGCATCGGTGATTAACTGCTGAAAATTCTCATCTTTAAAGGTAAAAAGGGAATGTCCCAGCACCGTATAAAAAACTTTACCCTTTTTTTGATCGTGAAACCATGCAACTAGGCGATCTCTTACCATATCACAGTTTTATCCTTGACTAAAAAACCTCTGTTCTCGTTTACATTGTAAGTAGTTTCTATTATTGAACTCGATATCGCTCATGGGTTATTATAAAAAACAATACCATTCATCGGCCAAATCAAAAGTGTTCAACGTCGGACAACTGATGATTGTCAACGTCTATATTTAAATGTAACGTTGCCGTATCTAAATATGGACTTATATTATAATGAGAAAAATGAGTCTGAATAACAGCACTCTCGTACCATACCCATTGATGAGAATCATCTCCGGCTGCATGAATACCTATAAATCCTCTACCGCCCTCAATCCAGTTTTTGAAAACAATCCGTTGATCATCTGTCAAAACTTTTCCACTGACATTGTTCCATATCACTACTTGAAAAAGAGTCAATTGATTTTCATTAAGCACGCCAGCATCCCCATCATAAAAATTTTTATAACCAATATGCTCAAAGACCGGTAGTGATGCCCCAATAGCGGAAGAGTGCCTAAATCCATTTGCCTTTGAAAAAGACCAATACTGATTTTTCACCTAAATTTAGCGGTAATATGACGGGGTCAGTTTCATAAAAATTAATCCCTGGCTTTATCTTGTATGTGAAAATAGCCAGGAATAAAAAAGACTTAAAAAAAACAAACGGAACTATAAAAAAGATATTTAAATATTATATACGCCAAAACTAGTGATCATTAGTGATAAGACTTAATGTAAGCAAAGTTTAGGATCAAAATCCTCCAGAACATTCATCAAACCAAACTCCTCTCCATTTTTTAAAATACAAATAAAGAAAAATAGATGCCAGGACTAAATTCAAGCTATAAAATAAAAACATGGATAATTTACCGTGGAAATTACTCAGTTTGTTACACTTCTTAGGATATACGAATTATCGCTAAATTTATTTAAAAGACATATTTTACTTCATTTAAAAAATATCATATTGACTTTGGTTGATCGCACGCTGCGCTAATAAGCTTTGCTGAAACTTTTGACTAATATTTTTATCCTCTATTAATAATTTTAATCGCCATGAATGACAATAAAGCTGTAAGTAATCAACCCCTTTAAATATGGAGATAAGCCGATAAGGAAATGCCAAAACCACTGATTCTTCACTAACGTCCAACCAAATGAGAAGACCTTGTTTTCTAATCTCAATTTTACAATTAAGTATTTCAGATTGTTTATTTATTATGGCTATGATTTCTTCATCAGCATCTATCAAAGTAAATACTTCTAAACCAGGATTCATCGGGCTGATAATATCTGGAGGAACTAAGGTATTCCCTACCAAATCTTTTATCTGATGAAGCATTGCGGTATCTAGATTTACAAGATTAAAAAGCATATTCTTCACAAAAAAAATACCCAGCCCTGATAACTCAAAAATATTTGCCTAAATATTTGGAAGTATTAAACTTACCCCAACTTTTTTATCCATAAAATCTTTAAAATATATTTAAACTCCTTTTGTCATTAACTTTACTTTCATGTCACTAAAAGCGCACATTACAACAGTAAATTATCAAGATTTTATCTGTAGCGATCCAGATAGGAAATTAGACTTTGTAACAAATTTAGGAAAATCATTTGCTGAAATTGGATTTGTTGTGGTCAGTAATCACGGAGTGACAGAGACTTTGCGCCATGAATTATTTAGTGCTTCTAAAAAATTTTTTGAGCTTCCTGACCGGATCAAGGCTAAATATGAGTTTCCAGAATTGGCAGGTCAAAGAGGATACATCGGTAAATTTAAAGAAACGGCCAAAGATTCTAAAAAGCCAGACATGAAAGAATTTTATCATATTGGCCAAGAAAATCAAGAGTCTATTGACCTCAACTATCCTCTTAACATTTGGCCAGACGAGGTGCCAGAACTCAAAGATATAAGCATACGTATTTATCAAATATTTGAAGAAATAGGTCAGACATTACTTAAGGCTATTGCATTATATCTAAACCTCTCAGAAAATTTTTTTGATGAAAAAATATATTTAGGTAACTCTATCTTAAGATTGCTTCATTACTTTCCTATCAAAGACATTTCAGATGTACCAAAAGGCTCTCTTCGAGCAGCTGCACATGAGGATATTAATTTAATTACCTTACTTATGGGAGCAAGTGCAGAGGGATTGCAAGCCAAGACAAGAGCGGGTCATTGGATTGATATCAATCCTTTAACCAATCAGATTGTTGTAAATATTGGTGATATGCTTCAACGACTGACCAATGGTCAACTGTTATCAACCAGCCATCGAGTAATTAATAAAAATCCAGTGTTAATGAAAAAATCAAGATATTCGATGCCATTCTTCCTACATCCAATTCCTAGTATGGATTTAAGTGCTATCCCCAGTACAATAAATGAAAATCAGCCTAAAAAATTTAAAGACATTACAGCAGGTGTTTATTTAGATGAGCGCCTAAAAGAATTAGGCCTATGTTAAAAATAAATCCTAAAAAAGAGTCATCAAAAAAACATGGCATAATTCTAAAGAGAGTCTTAATATTCATTTAGAGGGCTTATCAGTTGCAAAAGCCGTCACCTTTATGGATTATATGCAAATTTAATTTCATTTAAGTACTTAAAACCCAAGATCAAAGAATCCTAAAGCAAAGGTTTTCATGATTTACCATTTAACCACTGAATTAGTCTTTAAACCTTTTTTAAAAATATCTATCAAATAAGAATAAAAAACTTTAATAGATTTTTTTCGCTGATAAGCTACCTCGAATCTGTTAATATTTAAACTTATTTTAAAATTTTATTAAAATCTTGAATGAAAGTATGCTGGTTAGACAATTTATGAGATTTCAGATTACCTTAACTCTCTCCTCAGGATTGCAAAACACCCGATCTAAATTGATGAAATTTGCTTCAATCGAACTTATTAATTTAGTCAATATAATTTTTTATAACAATTGACCGATTACCACGTTTAAGTACACCTATCAACATCATTATTTCAAGCTTTTGGGAAAAATCATAACGCCCGTGCCCAATCAACTATGTTTATTTAATTTCAAAAACGAGTAAATAGATTATTTCATTATCTTCATGGAATATTTTCACAAGAACAATGGGACACAGACAATTTCAAAAATTATCATATTTTGGTAAAAAAAATGATCCATTGACCGAATTTAAATTATACCGGTCTACCAATAAAATAAGGCTCAAGCTAATTCTTTTCATTCCATTTTTACTATTTGACTTGAGTTTGATAAGCGCCCAAAAGATGCCTAAATTGTCTCACGAACAAGTATGGGTTGATAGTCTAATATCTACCTTAAGCGTTCGAGAACAAATAGCCCAATCTTTTGTAGCTGCCGCGTACACGCACAGCGACAAACCGAATTCAGACCTGATAGACTTAATCCAAGGTACTGGTATCGGTGGCATAATTTTCATGCAAGGAAATCCCAAAAATCAAGTCAAGGTCAGCGCTGCATACCAAGAAAGATCTAAAATTCCTCTCTTGATGGCAATAGATGCCGAATGGGGACTCAATATGAGACTTTCTCAGACAACTTCTTTCCCATATCAAATGGCACTAGGAGCTCTAAAAGATGACAACCTTATTTATCAAATGGGATTTGAAATCGGACTTCAAATGCGTAAAATGGGGCTTCATGCTAATTTTGCTCCAGTGGTTGATGTCAATAATAATCCTCTCAACCCTGTCATTAACTATCGTTCCTTTGGAGAAAATCGCACTCGCGTGAGTCAAAAGTCAATTGCTTACATGAAAGGTCTTCAAGCGGCTGGAATCATGGCTGTAGCAAAACATTTTCCCGGTCACGGTGATACCCAAACAGATTCACATTACAGTTTACCCGTAATTGAGCACAACAAATCTCGATTGGACAGCGTTGAACTCTACCCTTTTCAAAAGCTTATACAAGAAAATGTCGATGGTATAATGATGGCACACATAAATGTCCCCGCTTTGGATGCTACACCTAAACAACCTTCCACCTTATCTAAAAAAATAATAACTGATCTTTTAAAGGGCGAAATGGGTTTTAATGGATTGGTCTTTACCGATGCAATGAATATGAAAGGGGTTACAGATGGGTATGATACAGGTCAACCTGAATTAATGGCTTACCTTGCAGGAAATGATATCATAGAATTTTCTTTAAATATCAAAGCATCTATAGCACGAATTGAAGAGGCTCTCAAGGTGGGAAGTCTAACTAGAAATCAAATCGAAACCAAGTGCAGACGCATTTTACATCAAAAGTATAAACTTGGATTAAATAAAATCTCATTTCAAAAATCTAAAAGTCTGATTTCTGATATTAACAATCAAACAGCAAAAGATTTAAATAATGCTTTAGTCAAAGCTTCTTTAACAGTACTTAAAAGAAAATTCTTGGGTTTACCAATGCAAGATAAAATTGCTTCTTTAGCAATCAATGCCGATACCCTCGCTCCTTTTCAAAAAGAAGCAGTCCGATTGGGATACAAAAAGCATTTTTATCTATCCAAAAATGCAACCGAAAAACAAATCAATGAAATTAAAATAGCACTCAAAAATTTCGAACATATCTACCTCGGGGTCATCCAGTCAAGTCCTCGACCTTATGGTCAAATGAAAATATCAAATGAAAATTTGACTTATATCAATGAACTGGCAAAAGATCCCCGTACAATGATCGCCTGGTTTGGAAACCCTTATAGTTTGAACCAATTTAATAGTATTCATCAAGCCTCAGATTTGGTCATAGGATACCAAAACAATCCGGTAACTCAATCTGCCATGACACAGCTCTTTTTGGGGAATGGCAGAGCATCGGGAACCTTACCAGTAACAGTAAATAAGTATTTTAAATTGGGTGACGGTATTGTCACATATAAAAATCCTGAAGTAGGGGCAACAAAATTATTCACATACCTACCCCTTTTGCAAGATAAAAAAGTGGGACTAGTAGTCAATCAAACTTCTACCGTTGGATCTCGACATTTAGTTGACACTCTATTGAATTTAGGCATTGAAATAACAAAAATTTTTGCACCTGAACATGGATTCAGAGGTGATGTGCATAATGGAGGCACCATCCACGACAATATTGATCAGGCAACAGGGCTACCTATCATTTCAATTTATGGTAAAGTAAAAAAACCAAGTGCAGAGCAATTAAAAGATGTTGACATCCTTCTTTTTGATATTCAAGATGTCGGTGCCCGTTTTTACACTTTTATAAGTACGCTACATTATGTTATGGAAGCAGCAGCAGAAAATAATAAAAAAATGATCGTTCTCGACCGACCTAATCCCAACGGAGATTATGTAGATGGTCCTGTTTTGAAACCTGCATTTAAATCCTTTATGGGTATGCACCCCTTACCGATTGTACATGGTCTGACCGTCGGTGAGCTAGCCAAAATGATCAATGGAGAGAGATGGCTGAAAGAAGGACAAACATGTGAGCTTGAAGTAATCAAAATAAAGAATTATTCACATGACATTCCTTGGACTTTAAAAATTCCTCCATCACCCAATCTTCCCAATAATCAGGCGGTAAGGTGGTATCCGTCACTCTGTCTTTTCGAAGCTACAGTTATGAGTATTGGAAGAGGTACTGATGCCCCTTTTCAACAATTGGGTGCTCCACAAATAAAAAGTGATTTTAGTTTTACTCCCCAATCTATCAAAGGAAAGTCAGTATATCCAAAACACCTTGACACTATTTGCTATGGAGAAGATCTCAGAAGTTTTGAAAACATACCAAAATTCAACCTTTCTTTACTAATTAAGTACTATGATTTAGTCGATATAGGACCCGATTTTTTCAACCGTAAAAAGACATTTAATCAACTCGCGGGTAATGATCAACTGATGCAACAAATCATCTTGGGCTTAAGTGAGGAAAAAATCCAAATGAGTTGGGCTGAAGATTTGGCTGAGTACAGAAGTTTACGAAAAAAATACTTACTTTATGACTGATATTAGATGCTTTAAGGTTGAGTTAAATAACGATAATATTTAAACAGAAATATAAACTTTAATAATCATTTAATCAACCTATTTGCTTTCTTAAGGCTTCCATGAACTCGATGCCCGGATCTACTTTTTCAGTGCGATATCCTTCATCTTTTTCAAGCCACAAGGGATGCCCCACAAAATCCTGATACTCATAATGCCCAATAACAAATTTAATGGGGTATTTTTTCTGAAGATAATTAATCAATATCACATTCGATTCTAATTGAGCTGGAGTAAGTTTTCCATTCGCCCCAGGCCCAACGTTTTCAATTCCTATAGCACAATGATTCAATCCAATTACATGACGTGCCATAGTCGTTTCAGGCATCAATCTATAAATAGTTCCATCAACATCTACCAAGAATTGTGCGGATACATTCAATGCGCCTGCAGATTTAATATCTGCTCGAGTATTGGATAAAGTACTAGGATTAAAAGTGTTGAAGGTCTGCTCCATGGTAGGAATTGCAGTCCAATGCACTACTACCATACGGGGCAAAATAGTAGGATTTTTTTGAATAATCCCGTAGTGTGATGCCAAGTACTCAAGGGTCAATTTAATACGCTGCTCATCGAAAGATATCGGTCGATCTATAATTTTTGGCAAAGATGGATCGAAACAACAAAAGTATTTTGTTATTAATAAAAATAAAACTGTTTGCATTTGATTAAAATCTGAAAATATATGTCCATTAATTTACCAAAAATATTAAATCAGTCCTATTTGTTTTCTTTAAATTCAATCCTTACACTACTGACATACTGTTGTAAATATTTCCCATGAGGTGATGGAGCAATTATTTACCAATATAGCATTGATAGCAAATACCCTTCTATAGGACCTTCTCTTCCAGTAGTAAAATTACAAATACTTTTTTGATTTGAAAAAGGCATACTAATGATAAAGGATTGGTTAAATAATCTTAAACCATTGTCCTCAGGTTTAAACCTGTTCAAGTCACAACTGACTTAAAAAGTTTTTGGGAGAACACCATTAAGTTCTAAAAAAGCTTAAAACTCGATTAACGAAACACAGGTGTCGAAATGATCCGTGGTTCAAATTAGTGATATGGGAATTGCTACATACAAAAAATGATCATTTCCTGTCATGGCTATTTTTCCCCTTTACGTGTAGAGCTTTAGCTAGCCTAGGGAACAGATCAAAAACCCGTTTTAAAGCATTTATGTTTCGTATTTTTAATTGAAAAGGGTCTTTATCTTCATCTTGCCAAGAAATCGTAATTATAGCGTTGTAGACCTCTATCGGATGGTAATGTGTAATTCGCTTCACCAGCTCATAAGAGCTCAACAAGACCTCTTCACAATTACATGCCTCTTGTGGGATTCCGTTACTTAATTGTATATATTTAGTCTTTCCCTTGTAAAAAACGCGTAAATAATGATACTGATCATCTAAGCCCCTGTCTCTTAACTTAATCTTATAGTAACCAGTTCGAATCTTCATTATACTAATTTAATTAGTATTTTTACTATTTTTATTAGTATTCAAATATATTTTAAAATCCCATGATAGAGGATTGAATTGAATGGTATAAATTCTTCCATTTATCTCATTAGAATACTTCAGTAGAACTGAAATAATTTAAACACCATACTAATTTTTGATCTATCAGTGATAACACATAAAAGCCCTTGGTAAGAATATTATCTAAAATATGTATTAAAATCTCTTGGCAACTTCAGTGCTATAAAACCAATCATAATTATTGTCAAATAAAAATAATGTTGACATCATTTTTAATTTAAAAAATAGAGCACTGCATTTGAACCTTTTACAACTAATCCATCTTGAATCACCTCAGAACCATGTAAAAATTTCATTCACTTAGGATATTTATGGCATAATCATCTCCCTCGAGTGCATACAATGTATCATTTCATTCTTTGGGCTACAAAAAACATTCAAGGCAACAATAACAAAAAAGTATTTTAAATTTGAATGATATCAGAACGTTCAAGAATAAATTCTCACCGCGGATTATAATCTTAAGCTAATTTAATTAGTCTTATCAACGAGAGTTAAAAAATTTTTTGTCAATTGAATTCAATAATCATAGCAGATAAGGGATCTAATTGAAGAGCTTTTGAAAAATTTATCATTCGATCTGAAATAATATCTACACCTCTGTCATCCGATTTAACCATTTCGTCAAACCTGGAGAAATCTAGACCTTTCGCTATTTTATTTTTATTCAAAACTACCATCACTTTATCCTCTTCTGTATATCTAAAATAAACATATATTCCTTCTTTTGGATTATAATGCATCAATTTCCCTTTATGAATGGCATCACTACCTTTTCTCCAATTCAATATTTTCTTCATGTATTTTTGTGCTACTCTGCTATCTACTTTCAATCCATCTCCGGTGAAAGCATTGACATTATCTCCTTCCCAGCCACCAGGGAAATCTGAACGTATCAATCCATGATCACCACTTCCTGGATTACTCATTAAAATTTCTGTTCCATAATAAAATTGTGGAATACCTCTGATGGTAGCGTAATAAGCAATACCTAATTTAAATAAATCGAAATTCTCATGAACTTGTGTAAAAAATCGACTCATATCGTGATTATCTGGAAATACGACTAGATTATCTGGATTTGGGTATATAAAATCCAAAGCAAGCATGGAATATGCATCTCTCCACATATTAGCCTCATCATTTTCATTTAAAGATTGAATAAAGGCCGATTGTAAAGGAAAGTCCATAACACTGGGCAAGCAAGAAACGTGACCTGTATTATTTTCCTTATCTTTTTGCCAATGAGCAACAATAGCCGGTTGTGTAGCCCATTCTTCCCCTACTACATTGAAATATGGATACTCATTCAATACCCCGCAAGACCATTTTTGTAAGTAGTCCATATCAGGATAGGGATAAGTATCCATTCTAATACCCATCAAATCAGCATATTCAATCCACCAAATTGCATTTTGAAGTAAATAAGTAGCCATATATTGATTCCGCTGATTTAAGTCTGGCATCGTAGGAACAAACCATCCATCCACAAATTCTTTCAAATCAATATCAGATTTATAAGGATCCTGAACCACGGGTTTAGTATGGGTTGTAATATGGTAAGCTCCATTTTTGAATTCTTCTTGGTAGTTTACCCAGTCATCCATCGGAAAATCTTTCATCCACCAATGTTCTGAACCCGAGTGATTAATGATCATATCCATAATGATTCCCACACCTTTTTCTTTAGCTTGCTGAGTAAATTCTCTAAAATCTTCATTATCTCCATAACGCGGGTCTACTTTGTAAAAATCAGTTGTTGAATAGCCATGATAAGAATAATGTGCCATATCATTTTCTAAAATAGGATTCAACCAAATCGCTGTGAATCCCATTTCACTTATATAGTCCAGATGATCCGCCATCCCCTTGATATCTCCACCATGACGCCCCCCCTTGAGACCCCGATTTAATTTTTCTTTTAACTGTGGTATTTCATCGTTAGATGGATCTCCATTGGCAAAACGATCGGGTGTTATCAGATAGAGAACATCACTAGAATTAAATCCTTGACGAAGGGCTGAGTTTTCTCTTCTTTCTCTCAACTCATAAGCATATGTTTGAATCACATTTTTACTTCTAATAAATTTTATTATAAAAGTCCCCGGTTCAATATCATTAGCCAATTCAAGGTCCAAAAATAAATAGTTTGGGTTGCTAACTGAGTTAGATTTAATTATAGAAACCCCAGGATAATCAATGCGTGGTTCAGATGTAGAAATATCTGTCCCGTAAATCATCAACTGAAGTCGTTGATTGACCATACCTGCCCACCAAAAAGGAGGTTCAATTCTACTCAGTTTTTGGGCACTGATCGTCAAAGCAGATGTGGCAAAAATGCAAAGCAGAACCATAATTCGAAAAAAAATCATATTAATATGTTAAAATTTAAAAAGAGAAATTAAGTATTATCATTCTTTGTAGTATAAATTTATAATAAATTCATAATTTGATAATTAGCTGATTAAAATTTATTGCCGCAAAGATTGCGTGATCATAATTGTTTAAGTGGACCAAATAATGCTGAATTTTTATGATTAAAAAGGTTATTGTAAAGTATTAGGTGTTCCGCGTGCTCAATATCATTACACATGATACGGTTTAATTTTGAATTTTAATATTTATTAATCACAACTTATCAAAATATTTGGAATAACTATAATTTTAATGAAACAAGCCGTCACATTAAAAGATTTAGCCCGAGAATTAAATATCTCGACCAGTACCGTTTCACGGGCGCTGAAGGATAATCCTGAAATCAGTGCATTAACTAGAGCTCGCGTACAAAAGTTAGCAAAAGAACTAAATTATGAACCCAATGCCTTGGCTTTAAGTTTAAGGCATAGTAAAACCAATACAATTGGAGTTATTTTACCAAAGTTGGTGCATTTTTTCTTTTCCACAGTTATCAGCGGCATTGAAGACATTGCTTACTCCAATGGATATAATATTATAATATGCCAATCCAATGAACGTATTGATCGTGAAATACTCGATAGTAAGGCATTGTTCAACCATAGAGTAGACGGTATCTTGGCCTGTGTTTCTAAAAATACGACTAATTATGATCATTTTATTGCAATTCAAGATAAGGGTATCCCCATTGTGTTTTTTGACCGTGATGTACCTATCGATGCCAGTAAAATCCTCTCTAATGACTTTGAAGGTGGTTATAATGCCACGAAACATTTAATTCAATCTGGAAAAAGAAATTTGATTCATCTCTCGGGTCCTGAAGGCCTAATGTTGAGTGAGCAGCGTACGCGCGGGTTTATTCAAGCTCATCAAGATTTAGATATCCCTTTTGATAAGGAAAAAATATTACGTTGTGGTGATGAAGATGCTCAAGAAAATTTCAAAATTATCCAAGATGTACTCGAAAAAGGGATGAAATTCGACGGAATATTTGCCGTCAATGATATTGCAGCAGTAGGCGCTTTACAAGCATTACAAGCAGCTCAAATATCTGTTCCACAAGAAGTAGCCATTATAGGTTATTCTGATTGGCAATTTTCATCTTTTATCTCACCTAAACTAACCACTATAAAGCAAAATGGAAGTGAAATGGGGAAAAAAGCTGCCGAGTTATTATTAGAGGAAATTCATTCTAGAGATACATTTATAGAGGCCAAGTCAGTTACTTTATCTACCGAGATCATCTTGAGAGGGACAACCTTAAATAAATGAGGATGTAATAATGGATATTACTTTTTAAAATACAACCCCTACTTAGCTGAAAAACCTCAAAAAAAAATAATAATCTCTATCTTCGTAAAAATGAAATTTCGTTTACCCTTAGTTGGATTATTTTTTTGCTTTTGTACTCCGCGTGTGATACAATACCAAAATGAAATGGCAAACTTTATCAATTACCGGAGTTTCTATATTTTGAATTCTAAATCTGATCATCTCAATGAGGCTGAGTCCAACGAGGTAAATAACCGCATTAAACCATTTATTATTGATGAAATGAATCGAAGAGGCTATAAAATAGATACAGAAAACCCTGATCTAATTCTTCGTTTTGAAATTATTTATGGCTCTGAAAACACCACCAACTCAAATCTGGATCGTTTTAATATGACCTTTTATCCCAGGATTGGTAATAATATTGTTGGAGCTGTACTAATTGAATTGATAGATAATTCTACCAATAAGTTAATCTGGCAATCAAGTATTGATGCCGATAACGCCATGAAAAAAAGAAAGGAAAAAGACCCCTTGAAGAAGCTGGTTGTCCATCTTTTTAATACCTATTTATACCAAGCTGGCAATGCTATCCCAAATGAGCAATTAAAAATAAAATGACTGATTACGGATTTTTATCTTTAATTCCCCCCGTTTTAGCCATATTTTTGGCAATAAGAACCAAACAAGTGATTTTTTCACTCCTATTGGGCATAACCATTGGTTGGATCATTATCAATGGGGGAAATCTTTTTTTGGGACTTATTGCCACGATTGAAGCCATTATTAATGTATTTAGCAGTGCAGGAAATACTCGTACCGTCGTATTTACACTTTTAATAGGAGCCTTAATTCAATTGATCAAATTCTCAGGGGGGGTAGATGGGTTTATTGGTCTTATTCAAAAAAAGCTATCAAAAACTAAAAATCCAGGAAGAAATATACAACTAGCTGCAAGTTTTACAGGATTTCTCATATTTATTGAATCAAATATTTCAATCTTAGCTGTGGGCACTGCTTACAAACCCATTTTTGCTAAATACAAAATTGCCAAAGAAAAATTGGCATATCTGGCAGACAGCAGTTCGGCCCCGGCATGCATCTTATTCCCTCTTAATGCTTGGGGTGCTTACATCATGGGATTAATGATGATTTACGAACATTTAGATCCATTCAAGATGCTGGTATATTCTATCCCTTTCAATTTTTATCCTATTATAACCTTGATTTTCTTGTTTTATTTGGCATACACAGGAAAATCATTTGGCCCAATGCGATCATTTGAAGCTAAAGTTGCGGAAGAAATTACACAAGAAAAACTTACCATTACATCAGGAAACCCCCATTTAATGATTTGGCCATTAGCTGCCATGGTATTTTCCATGCCTTTCTTCTTAATTTATACTGGTTGGAAGGATTCTTTTACGGATGATTTAATTACAATTATCTGGAACAGTATTGGTAATGGGTCAGGAAGCAGTGCTGTCACTTATGCCATTGTTTTTGCCCTATTTATAGCGGCAATTATGATGGGTATACAAAAAAAAATAACGTTAATATCCTTTTTTCGTGAATCCATAAAAGGCATGAATGACATGTTGATTATGGCTATTTTAATGGTACTAGCATTTGCTTTGGGTGCCTTATGTAAAGAATTAGAAACGGGAATTTATGTTGCTCAAATAACCTCAAAATGGCTTTCACCAAGTATGGCACCCTTCATACTTTTTATTTCAAGCTGTTTCGTCGCATTTTCAACAGGTACCTCTTGGGGTACTTTTGCCATCATGATTAGTATAGTCGTCCCTTTAATTGAAACTATGGGATTACATCCTTATTTAAGCTTAGCCGCTGTTCTGGGTGGTGGTGTTTTTGGAGATCATTGCTCTCCTATTTCTGATACAACACTAATCGCATCAGTAGCAACGAAGAGCAACCACATTGATCATATTAAAACCCAATTACCTTATGCACTCTTCACAGGTAGCTTAGCAGGCCTTCTTTATCTTATAACAGGCTTTTTATTTACTTAAAATCATCACTAAAGATGCATGGAGCAGCTTTACGCAAATTATACTGACTGGCCATTGCTTCTCCATAAGCGCCCGCAGAACGAATGACGAGCAAATCTCCTCTTTTCGTTTTGGGCAAAGAAAGACCTCTGGCGAAAGCATCTGACGTTTCGCATATAGGTCCCACCACATCATAGACTTCTAAATCCTCTTGGGAGGAGAGGTTTTGAATTAAATGAAACGAACGATATAAGGCTGGTCTAATCAATTCAGTCATTCCCGCATCAAGAATCATGAAACTGGTTTTTTCAGCCGGTTTTATATAGAGCACACGAGCAATCAAAGAGCCACATTGAGCAACTAAAGATCTACCTAATTCAAAATGTAAAGTTTGATTGGGCAATCGGACTAAATTCTTTTTAAAACAGTTAAAATATCCCTTAAAATCAGCAATAGAATTTTTATCCGGCTGATCATAGTTAATACCCAATCCTCCGCCAACATTAATGTGCGGCAGCTCAAAGGAATGATCAAGGAGCAGACCTTGGACTTCATTACATCGATCTACAAGCTCTTTGAACCTCGAAAGATCAATTATTTGAGAGCCTATATGAAAATGAATTCCTATAAACTCAGTATGCTCCAAAGATTTTATCAGATAAATGGCTTGATTGAGCTCTTCTAAAGCAATACCAAATTTATTATCACGCTTACCCGTGGTTATATATTCATGTGTTCCTGCATCAATATTTGGATTAATTCTTAGGGCAAAACGAGTTTTTTTGCCTGAGATTTTAGACAATTGTTCTAGTACTTTCAACTCCTCTAAAGACTCAACATTAAAGCCAAAAATATCATGCTTTATTCCTAAATTGATTTCTTTATCTGTCTTACCCACCCCAGCGAATAAAATATTTTTGGGATCAAAACCTTGTTCGATAGCTCTATTAACCTCATTTCCACTAACGCAATCCGCTCCCAATCCAAACTTTAATACCTCATCAATAATACGCCGATTAGGATTAGCCTTTAAAGCATAATGAATCTGATAAGGACCATTACCTAATGCTTCCTTAGCCGTTTTAATTGTTTTTTGAAGGAGTTCAATATCATAATAATAAAATGGGGTATCAATAGATGAAAAATGATTAAAATTAGTATAAATAGACATTAGCTACAATATTTTTTCTTGGCCATGGATGAACCCTTAACCTTGAGGCGCTTTGCATAATTGAAGTCTAAACAGGCCGATATGACCTGCTCCATAGATATCTTTAAAGCTCCGCGATAATAAAACGCATCACCATAATCTGGCTTTAACTTAATTGCCATGCTGTAGGACTTGAGTGCATCTTTAAAATAACCCATTTGATGGGCTCCTTTAGCGAGCCAGAAATGGGATTGTGCAAAATTAGGATCCCACGTAACCGCTTTTTGAGCAGCCAATACGGCCTCTTCATAATATCCCATTTCATATTTTACCTTAGCTATACTAGTTTGTGCTCTAATATTTTTCTTATCTAATTCAAGTATTTTTTGAAAATCCATCAAAGCATTTTTGTATTCTCCTATTTCCTCAAAACTTCGACCCCTTTGGTAAAGTACCAAAACAATTGGTTTATTCCGATTTAGGTAATCAGAGTAAGCAATAATTGCCTTTTTATAGGATTTTTCCTTATAGTATTTATCACCCTCTCTTGTGCCTTCTGCACAACTCAAAGTAACTATCATTAGAAAAAAATAGAAAAATTTCATTTTGTTTAACTTATTATAACTATGTTAGTTCACTTATAATCTTCGGCATACTTGATATTTTTATAACCAATTAAATTACAAGTGGCATGTCCAAAAAACATTTGTGCTTCTATCTTCAGTGGCAGTTGATCCTTATCTGCAGAAATCCAGGCGATAATAGGTGCCTCTCCCCTAAAAATATCATTGTCAGGTAAAATGGGTCGGACCTGATATGCCATTCGTTTTCCAACCTTTGATTTTAGTAATTTTTTTCCCGTGTAAATCAAACCAAAATCATAAAAAATCTCATCGTAAAAAGCTTTAAACCTTATGGTATCCCTTGGCCTTAGATCGTTGAAGTTTACATTTCTCAACTTCAGATATCCACTCATCAAATCATTCATATCTCCCTGATAATCATAATACTTTGTTGGATTTTTCTTATTTCTCCTGATCTTTTCTACCTTAATTTGGTTTGCTTGTTTATTGAAAAGAACCTCATCTTTACGTGTATAGTTGCCCTCATTTATATTAGAATAAGATAATAAGGGCAATAGATCTGACTTTTCTATGAAAGCTCCCCAAGTATCGTCCACCTTGGTAAACAGACTTAGAAAACCAGCTGTTTGACCAGATACCACTACCTGATAAGCATCACAATTCTCAAATACCGTATCAGACACATGCAGTGAGGCAGTCCCAATATTAAACCATCCATAATTCAAATTAAATATCAACTGCTCCCCAGAAACAAAATTATTTTCAACTAAATTTTCATAAATTTCTGTCTGCGCAAGACTGCAAATACTCATGATCCCGAAATATAAAAGAAAAAAAACTTTCATTAACTTAAAGAATAGTAACTTTCAAAAATAATACAAAGGAAAAGGCTAAATTATATCGAAACGTTATTTTCCCTTAAAGCTGCGTTTAAAGATGTTTTTTTATCAGTGCTTTCTTTTCTTTGTCCAATGATCATAGCACAGGGTACATTAAACTCACCAGCAGGGAATTTTTTTGTGTAAGAACCGGGAATTACAACCGACCGCTCAGGCACGTAGCCTCTATATTCCACAGGTTCACTACCAGTTACGTCAATGATCTTAGAGCTAGCAGTCAATACCACATTAGCCCCAAGGACAGCCTCTTTACCTACTCTAATGCCTTCCACAACTATGCATCTAGAACCAATAAAGGCATCATCCTCTATGATAACGGGTGACGCCTGTACAGGCTCTAATACCCCTCCAATACCCACGCCTCCACTCAGATGAACATTCTTACCTATTTGAGCACAACTTCCAACAGTAGCCCAAGTATCTACCATGGTACCCTCATCTACGTAAGCCCCAATATTCACATAAGAAGGCATTAATACACAACCTTTGCTAATGAATGATCCATATCTCGCTACTGCTTGAGGTACAACTCGTACACCCAACATATCATATCCCGATTTAAGCTTTATCTTATCATGAAATTGAAAAGGTCCTACTTCAATAAGTTGCATTTTCATTAAAGGAAAATATAAAATCACTGCCTTTTTAAGCCACTCATTAACTTGCCAATCACCATTTTTAGACTCAGCAATCCTACGACGTCCAATATCAAGATCGTCCACGACGGTTTTAATAGCAAGAATCACACCTTTCTCATTTAGTAAATCCCTGTTTACCCAAGCATTATCAATTAATTTCTCTAAATCCATAAACAGCTGTATTAAATTTTTATTTCGTTAAATCTAGATTCCATTATCTAAAAAAAGGGAAATATTAATTATGTCTGAATATATCTCCCTATTTGATTTTTTTAGCAATTAAAAATAAAACTAAACTAATAATTTATATTTCACACATCAATTAATGATTTAGAAAAATACTCAATCAATTCTTATTCTAAAGCCACTCAACTAAAAGTTTGAATATCTGTAAATATCATCTAAGAGAAGATAGGAAAACAAATTAACTTGATATTTGTTCATTTGCGTAATTAATTTTATAAACCTTGTTTTTTATTGTTTCAACTTTATAAATAAAATTCATTAATTACATAAAATTAAACCATATAAATATATGATTTATAGTTAATTATGAATATTAATTATATATTGCGAAATTAATTTTTAGATTAATCTAAAAATTTTATTAGCTTTGCCTTATGGAAAAGTCTCTTAGCCTTACTGAGGAAAATTACATTAAAACCATCTTTCAAATAAGGACAACGCCAGAATCAAATGTATCAACTAATTCTTTGGCTAATAGCTTGCAAACAAAACCTGCTACTGTTAGCGATATGATCAAAAGGCTTTCTCATAAAAAATTGATTTTTTATGAGAAATATAAAGGTGTTACCCTGTCCGCGGCAGGCTCAAAACAAGCCCTTAAAATCATAAGAAAACATAGGTTATGGGAGGTTTTCTTAGTAACCCATTTGAATTTTAAATGGGATCAAGTTCATGAAATTGCTGAACAACTAGAGCACATAAAGTCTTCTGAACTAATTAATCGATTAGATGATTTTCTTGGAAATCCAACTACAGATCCTCATGGAGATCCGATACCCGATGCAAACGGTCAATTCCAGTTGGGTCCTTCGAAATTATTGTCAAAAATGACTTCTCATGAAAACGGAATCATTGTGGGTGTAAAAAATGAAAATTCTCTCCTCTTACAGCATCTAGACAAACTAAATATTCATTTGGGACTGCATGTAGAGGTAATAGAGGTAAATGATTTCGACCAATCCATGCAAGTCAAATTAGCAAATTCAAGTTCACTTTTCCTGTCTGAAAAAATTGCTTCTCAAATATTAATTGCAAAAAAAATATGATTCTGGTCTTAAATCTGGAAAAATTATTTGCTAATCTGCTTGATCTGACCTATTTGCTCATATCCCTTGCTATAATTTTAAGTGTGTTTTATTTACTAAAAAAATATCAATATTCATTGCTATGGTTACTCCCTTTTAAAAATATAGAAAAATCTATCACTGAAGATTTGCTCAAACAACTTTATAATATCACCTCAAGTCGAAAAACCGCAGATTTCAGAATGCTTTCAGGAACCTTAAAAATTCCGGAACGAAAAAAATTAAAAATCTTTGAGTCAATGACTCAAAAAGGTTTGATCCAAATCTCTGATAACCATGTAAAACTAACCGAGACTGGAAAAAATTATGCTCTCAGCATTATTAGAATTCATCGCTTGTGGGAAAAATACCTTTCGGAAAAAACGGGTTTTGACAAATCGCTTTGGCATGATCTCGCAGAAACCAAAGAACATCAACTGTCAAGGCAAGAAGCCGAGGATCTTTATGAAGAACTTGGGAGACCTCGATTTGATCCACATGGTGATCCTATTCCTACAGCTTTGGGAGAAATGATTTCAGAAACAGGACCTTCAATTGTAGGTATTCCTAAGGGCACTGTCGCTAAAATTACTCATATTGAAGACGAGCCTAAATCAGTATATCGTCAGATCATCAAGGAAAAATTACACATTGGTGCTCATATAAAAATACTCGCTTCTGAAGATGATTATATCACTTTTGAGTCAGAGGGACAATCCATCAAATTATCCACAGTCGTTGCCAGTAATATTCAAGTGGTGCTTTTAACCACACAGGAAGTTTACCAGGAAGGCAAAGTTCGTCTTTCTAGTTTGATTGAGGGAGAACATGCAACCATTCTAGGTATTTCTAGTGAATGCAGAGGTGCTAACCGGCGCAGACTGCTTGATCTTGGATTTATAAGAGGTACTTTGCTCACCTTAGAGTATATGGGACCTAATCAAAATCCACGAGCTTATCGCCTCAGAAATACTTTAATTGCCCTGAGAAATGATCAAGCTGATCTAATACTGATTGAAAAAAACCGATATGACAGAACTGAAAGCTTGTAATTCATGTGCCCTAAATAATTCGGCACAACTACTGAAGTTGGGCATTAATGTAGACCAAGCAGACCTTGTTATAGCCTTAGCTGGTAACCCAAATACAGGCAAAAGTACAATCTTTAATGCTTTAACTGGCCTAAAACAGCATACTGGCAATTGGCCTGGTAAAACTGTTACCCGAGCAGAGGGAGGCTATAGCTATAGAGATCATAAAATCAAACTAATTGATTTACCAGGGACCTATTCATTACTGTCTACTTCCCAAGATGAAGAAATAGCTAGGAATTTCATTCTTTTTGGAAAGCCCGATGTAACCGTTATTGTAGTTGATTCTGCTAGAATAGAGCGAAATCTTAATTTAGTCCTTCAAATACTCGAAATCACAGATCGTGCTGTGCTTTGCCTTAACCTTATAGATGAAGCTTTCAGACATCATATTTATATCGATGAACGAATCCTAAGTAAAGAACTAGGTATTCCTGTCGTTAAATGCAGTGCCATTAAGAAGCAAGGTATTCCAGAATTAATTAGTACAATACATCAAGTAGCCAAAAGGCAAATTATTTGCAAACCTCACCGAATCAAAGGACTTTCAAGGCCTGCTCAAAAAATAGTGGAAAAATTAGATAAAAAAATAAGAAAAAACTACCCTGGAATACCCAACAGTAGATGGATTGCCATGAGACTTTTAGATGCGGATGCAGATATTATAAAAGCACTCAAAAATGGCGATTTTAAATAATTATGAAGATGAGAAAAAACGATACTCAAGATCTCTTGGATTTCGCCTCTGAACTCAGATGGGAAGTTGGCGAAAACTTTCACGATAATTTGGTGGAGGGAATTTATACAGATGCCGCTCAGATTACTCAAAAAATAGAAATTAGGCAAGGTACACCCCATTCCTTTAATTTTGAAAGAAAATTAGATCAAGTACTCACCAGTAAAAAATACGGATTCCCAATAATGATTTTGATACTTTCCATTATTTTATGGATTACTATTCAAGGAGCAAATTATCCCTCAACCTTGTTAGCGAACTTCTTTTTAGATTTTCTTCATCCCTTACTTAAAGCAGGGGCTTCTACGATAAGTCTTCCGTGGTGGATAGACGGTTTTCTTATTGATGGAGTATACATGGCTTTAGGTTGGGTAATTTCCGTAATGCTTCCCCCTATGGCAATATTCTTTCCCATTTTTACTTTACTTGAAGATTTTGGATATTTACCCAGAGTTGCTTTCAATCTTGATTCATTATTTAAGAAATCTGGTACACATGGAAAACAGGCCCTTACAATGAGTATGGGATGGGGTTGTAATGCTGCAGGAGTTGTTGCTACACGAATCATTGATAGTCCGAGAGAAAGACTTATCGCTATCATTACCAATAATTTTTCACTCTGTAATGGCAGATGGCCGACCCAAATATTAATTGCTACTATTTTTATTGGGACTTTAGTACCCATTGGTTTTTCATCTATTTTAGCAAGTATTACCGTCATTGGTGTGGCTTTATTAGGTGTCGGATTTACCTTTTTATCCTCATGGATATTGTCAAAAACCTTATTGAAAGGGGAGGTCTCTACTTTTGCCTTAGAGTTACCTCCTTATCGTCTTCCAAACGTCTGGACTACTCTTTATACTTCTTTCATTGATCGAACCTTAATCGTTTTATGGCGCGCAATGATATTTGCAGCTCCTGCCGGTGCCGTGATTTGGTTAATTTCGAATATTTACATTAATGACTTAAGTATCGCCAATCTGACCATTAATTGGATAGATGAATTTGGTCTATTTTTGGGTCTGAATGGAGTTATTTTACTTGCTTATGTGGTGGCAATTCCTGCCAATGAAATTGTCATCCCCACTATCTTGATGCTTACTGTGGCCCAGCTTAACTTAACAGGTGCAGGCGACGGCGTCATGTTTGAATTAAATTCAACTACAGAAACAGCTGCTTTACTAAATGCGGGAGGTTGGACTCTACTCACAGGTATTAATTTAATGCTTTTTAGCCTGCTCCATAACCCATGCAGTACGACCATTTATACCATCTATAAGGAAACTAAAAGCTGGAAATGGACCCTATTTGCGAGTATTATGCCAGTAATTTTAGGATTTTTGGTAACTTTTTCGGTCAAACAAATTTGGCAAGTGTTCCATTAAGTGGCAAATGTAAAATAAAAAAGAAAGCTTTCCTCTAATTAATTTATAAGCAAAGGCTACTAACTTACCCTGGCATTTAGTTCTGAACTCACACATGGCCTATCTTCAATTATTAATATGAATAAACATCAAGACACCATCGTTGCTTTGGCCACAGCTCCCGGAATCGGTGCCATCGGTATCATTAGAATTTCAGGTACAAATGCCTTCCCCATCGTAAATGGCTTATTCCCAAATAAAGATTTAAATATCCAAAAAACACATACAATACATTATGGGCATTTCTTGAAAAATAATCAAATACTAGATGAGGTTGTAGTCTCTTTATTCAAAGGGCCCCAGTCATACACTAAAGAAGATGTTATTGAAATTTCATGTCATGGATCTCCTTATATAATCCAAAAAGTAATTGAAACACTCATTGATAGTGGAGCTCGATTAGCCAAACCAGGTGAATTTACCCAAAGAGCCTTCCTTAACGGCCGATTTGATTTGGCTCAGGCAGAAGCAGTCGCCGATCTCATCGCCTCAGAAAATGAAACAGCACACCAGGCAGCTATCAATCAAATGCGGGGAGGGTTTTCAGCTGAGATTAAAAAACTCAGAGAAGAATTAATTCATTTTGCCTCCATGATTGAGCTTGAACTTGATTTTGGAGAAGAAGATGTAGAATTTGCTAACCGCAAAGAACTCAAATCATTGATTAAGGAAATCCAAGAGGTGATCCAAGGATTGATAGAGAGTTTCAGATTGGGAAATGTCATTAAAAAAGGCATACCCACTGTCATAGCTGGGAAACCTAATTCTGGTAAATCTACCCTACTTAATGCCCTACTCAATGAAGAAAAAGCCATCGTATCAGATGTTCCAGGTACAACCCGAGATTTAATTGAAGATGAGATTATTTTGGATGGCATCCCTTTTCGATTTATCGATACGGCAGGTATCAGGGCTACCGAAGATCAAGTAGAAGCTATCGGTGTCGCACGAACACATATTAAAATGCAAGAAGCCTCTGTACTGCTCTACTTAATAGACCTTAAAAATGACAGCTTATCCACTTACAAAGAGCAATTATATTCTTTGGAGAAGCAGAAAGTACCTTTCATCATCGTGGCCAATAAACTGGATGAAGCAGATGAATTTCTTAAAACACATATCCAAGCTGACGATCGGGCAGTTTTAATATCTGCTGCTTCGAAAACTAATCTCGAGATTTTAAAGAGTAAACTAATTAGAGTACTTGATATCACCGAATTCAAAAATAGCAATACCATTGTGACTAACGTAAGACATTATGAGGGATTAATACAAGCCAAAGATGCCATACAAGAGGTATTAAAAGGTATCGCAAATAACATTACTCATGATTTTTTGGCGGCCGACATTCGGCAATCATTACACGCCTTGGGCGAAATCACTGGTGAAATCACTAACGACGACCTACTCAAAAATATTTTTTCTAAATTCTGTATTGGTAAGTAATTACTTTTCTCTAATTTTCTAGAATAATATTTTTAGCAAAAAAAAAATTCCAATCTTAATTAATTAAAAATGAAAACTAAAATAACACTCACGATAATTGGTATCATCATGATTCTGCAATCTATTCTATATCCCCTTTTTGCAGATATGTCGGTGGATATGATGTTTAACGTTGGAGAAGAGGCAAAAAATGTCCTAATATTATTCCAATATGCCATAAGTTCAATATTCTTTATGGTTGGATTGATATTTCTATTTGTACGCGATGTTGAAAAAAAATATGCTAAAAGAGTTTTATTAGCCTTCCTAATTGCATATGTACCTGGTTTTATTGGCTTTTATAATCTAGCAATTTCGCCACTCACCAATGCGGGCATCGCAGATTTTACTCCCGATATTTTAATGGTAGCTTTAGCACTATTTACCTATTTAAAGCCTAAGGACAATTGAAAAGCAATTCTTAATCAACAAAAAATCGTTGTATATTGACTCCTAGGGTGTAGTGACTCTAGGAGTTTTTTATATATTTATCTTCAATACAACCTAAAATCAATATGAAAAAAATTATAACATTTATTATGACAATACTAGCTAGTTCTTATTTGCTAGCTC
>PYIJ01478204.1_pt1 | contig 59578 bp, 48 predicted proteins | sample 3578051 | NCBI WGS metagenome assembly PYIJ01 (sample SAMN08408021, study PRJNA431606) | Marine metagenome isolate SA_KN192-05_S13_5m, whole genome shotgun... | biome: marine; feature: oceanic pelagic zone; material: water; isolation source: surface water sample, 0.2-0.8 um fraction ... | reverse complement strand
TGAGAATTTAATTCCTTAATTTATTAGAGTCAAAAAATAATTTTAATAGTAGTTTTAGTCAAGAAATTTCATAGGTACAAGGGCTTATTCTTCTTCATATATCAATGCCAGGTATTTTTATGATTATTGCTCCTATGCTTATGAGGATTTCATTGTGGAACATTAAAAAAGCAAATGTTTAGTCCTCTTTACAAAGACCATGTTATTTAGGAAGGTAAAACCTTCATTAATTGCATTCATAACAAGGCGTTATTAAATAGTCTAGCTAATCTAACAGGCTTTGAATTGGCAAGTGAGGATCAAATTTATGTTAGGGCAGATGCAAAAATTATTCATGATCAAGTAATGGTATGGTCTGATCTGATGTTATATCTTATCCGAAAAATGCTCGATATGGTTAGAAAGATTATTTCTCCGGTACTCTATTAAATGAAGCAGGTCTTCCAGCATCGTATTTTTCTTCGCAATGATTAATGTCTGAAATGTCATCGCTCGATAAGTTTGTCACTCCTTTTGTGATTAACTATGTTCCTTCTTAGAATTGTTTTAATTTAGTTACGTGAAAATAACATTAACCTTTTTTGGTTTTTTGTTCGTTAATTGGGCAATAGCACAAATTGATAGTAACCTTGAATGGTGGAGTCCCACTGAACATGGATTTCAGGTTATAGAGGGACAGGCTTGGTTTAATGAATTGGCTGCACCTTATGATCGACTACCCAAACGTTCGGCTAACCAAGTTGCTCAAAATATTTGGGAACTCTCTAAACATTCAGCAGGTCTCATGATCCGTTTTCGATCAAATGCAGAAGAAATTAAAGTCAGATATAACATCAATGATGAGAATTTGATTAGTCTGGACCATATGCCTACAACGGGTGTAAGCGGATTGGATTTATATGCCATAAACAGTGATGGAATGGAAGTCTGGTGTGGGGCAGATCGAATCTTTGGGGATACCGTGACTTATGCTTTTCTTAATTTGAATGCTAATGATGGTTATCATGACCGTGGAAGAGAATACAGACTTTATTTACCACCTTATAATCAAGTCACGTGGATGGAAGTCGGTGTTGCCAAAGATGTTTATTTTGAACCATTACCTGTTCGAAAGGAGAAGCCTATTGTAGTTTATGGAACTTCTATTGCCCAGGGAGCTTGTACTTCGCGACCTGGTATGTCATGGACTTCTATTTTAGGGCGAAAAATGGATAGACCCTTGATCAATTTGGGATTTTCTGGCCACGGGACATTTGATATGCCTTTGATTGAATTAATGAGTGAGATTGAGGCAAAAATTTATGTCTTGGATTGTCTACCTAATTTGTCCTCAATTAATTGGAAAAACGTGGGAATAGAAAATGTTCAAGAACTGAAAGAAAGAATATCCATAGGGATAAAAACACTTCGAGAGAGACAACCGCTAATCCCTATTCTTTTAGTCGACCATGCAGGCTATACTCAAGCTATGATTAATGAAAAAAAGAGAGTTGAATTTAGTCAAGCAAATCAAGTTCAGCAGCAAATTTTTTACGAACTTAAGCAGAAAGGGATGAAAAATATCTTTTATTTAACTAAAGATGAAATTGGTTTAAAAATAGATGATACTGTAGATGGACTTCATCCAACAGATTTGGGGATGATGAAATATGCGGTTAGTTATGAGAAAAAATTAAGGACTATACTTAAAGAGCCAACAGGGATTTCGGTGACAACTTTTCCTATTACTCAATATCGAGAACCTGAAAAATATGATTGGGAAAATAGGCATAGAGAGATCTTGACATTAAATCAATCAAAAAATCCTCCAAAATCAGTTTTTTTTGCCAATTCAATAGTACATTTTTGGGGAGGGTTACCTCGAACTAAATTAAGAGTAGAACAGACATCTTGGGAAAAATCTTTTACACCCTTGGGGCTTAGAAATTTTGCTTTTGGATGGGATAGAATTGAGAATCTATTGTGGAGATTGTATCATGGCGAACTTGATGGATTTGAGGCTGAAAAAATTTTTGTGATGATTGGGACTAATAACTTACACATTAATACAGATAACCAAATATTGGAAGGATTACGATTTTTAGTTGAAGCCATTAAAATCAGACAGCCAAAAGCCGAAATTACCTTCATGGGATTGTTGCCTAGAAGAAACTATGAATCAAGAATAAAAACACTAAATTTTCAAATAGCTGAGCTTGCATCTGAAGCAGCAATTTTGTATGAAGATCTAGGGTATTTGTTTTTAAATGCTGAAAATAAAATTAATGAGGCATTTTTTTCCGATGGACTACATCCAAATGCTGTTGGTTATTTAAAATTAAGAGAGAAGGTAAAGTCTTTGTTAACAGATTGAGGATGAACTAAGTGTTGATTATCTCGAAATGATTGAAAATATTCATTTTTTCTGAGCTCTTGGCCCAATTTCTATTACTTCCACATTGAAAATTTTTCTATTATCAATTTCAAACCGTAAGAGTGTTTTTAACTTATGAAACCCATGTCTACCTGCTGCACCTGGATTTAAAAACAAGATTTTGTTTCTTTTGTCGGATATTACTGTTAAGATGTGGGAATGCCCACAAACAAGGATATCAGGTTTGTGGTCTAATAATTGCTTCCTAATTTTTTTGGTATATGAAGGAGGTTTACCTGCTATATGGGTCATTATAATATTCATTCCACCACATGAAATAAAAGCGATCTCAGATGTACGCGCACGAATTTCTTGACTATCAATATTTCCAAAGACAGCTCTGAGGGGTTTGAAATTTTCTAATTTATCAAGCAGCGATACATTTCCTATATCACCAGCATGCCAAATCTCATCACATTCTTTGGTATAATGAAAAAATTCAGAATCTAAATATCCATGAGTATCGGAGATTAAACCTATTTTCATGAATGAAAACTAGAATAATTTAACACATTTTAACAGGTTTAATCTTTGAAAATTTAAACTTGTATTTTTATTTTTGGCTTCAAGTATAGAAAGTGAAATCACTTTTCATTGTTTTAACTAGGCTAATAAATAATTTCGAAATAGATTATGTCAATTATAGTAGAAAATCTCACTAAAAAATACGGAGAGCAGAAAGCTGTTAATGACATTTCCTTTAAAATAGAAACCGGTGAAGTTGTTGGGTTCTTAGGGCCAAATGGTGCTGGTAAAAGTACAACCATGAAGATGATTACGTGCTTCATGGCCCCATCCCTAGGTGATATCACATTAGATGGCCTTTCAGTTATTGAAAATCAATCATTAATCAAGAAAAAAATTGGTTATTTACCTGAGAACAATCCTTTGTATTTCGATATGTCCATTGTAGATTATCTTAGGTTCAGTGCAGAAATACAAGGAGTGCTTAGAAAAGATATTCCTGGACGTATTGCAGAGATGATTGAATTGTGTGGTCTAAATAGAGAAAAGCACAAGGATATAAGTGAATTGTCCAAAGGTTTCAGACAAAGAGTGGGATTAGCTCAAGCGATGATCCACGACCCTGAGGTTTTGATTTTGGATGAGCCAACTACTGGACTTGATCCCAACCAAATTGTCGAGATCAGAAAGCTCATCAAAGAGCTAGGTAAGCAAAAAACAGTGATTTTAAGTTCGCACATCCTATCAGAGGTTGAGGCTACTTGCGATCGAATCTTAATAATTAACAGAGGAAGAATAGTTGCGGATGGAACCTCTGAGACATTACGATCTCAAGCTGATGGGCAGGAATTGTTGACGGTTCATATTGATGCAGCAGACGAAGTATTGCAGAAATCGTTATTGGGTTTAGGATCTGTTGAGAAAGTAAGTGCTATAGAAAGCAAGCCCGGATTTTATAGTATTCAATCTAAGCCTAATATGGAATCCAGAAAGGCCATTTTTGATCTTTGTGTGAAAAAAAAATGGTATCTGCTTGAAATGACTGGTATAGAGACCCGCCTTGAGGATGTTTTTAGAGATTTAACTAATTAAAATATGAAAAAGACTTGGATCATCACGAAAAGAGAATTGTCTTCTTTTTTTGACTCCCTTACTGCATACGTTATGGTCGTCTTATTTTTAGGTTTAAGTGGAATATTTACATGGCTGGTGGGCTCAAACATTTTCGTCAATAACCAGGCTAATATGGCAGTTTTTTTTGGAATTGCTTATTGGTCGCTCTTTTTCTTTATTCCTGCTTTGACCATGAAAATGGTTGCAGAGGAAAATCGGCTAGGAACGATAGAACTATTGACTACTAAGGACATCACCGACGGACAGATAATAAGAGGTAAGTTTCTTGCTTGTTTAATCTTAATCCTTGTTTCACTTGTTTGCACTCTTCCGTATTACATAACTATTAGTCAATTAGGAAATATCGATGACGGAGCTGTGATAGGTGGCTATGTCGGATTACTTTTTTTATCAGGCTCTTATGTGGCCATAGGTCTTTTCGCGAGTAGCATTTCTACGAATCAAATAGTAGCTTTTTTGGTTGCGCTCTCTATAGGTATATTTTTTCACTTGTTATTCGATGTCATGGGTACTTCGACCACTGGGATTTTAGGTTCTTTTTTCAACTATCTAAGTATGCGTGTTCATTTTGATTCAATAAGTAGAGGGGTCGTAGATTCTCGAGATTTAGTCTATTTTGGATCGATGACAACCATTGGTCTTTACCTAGCAGAGCTAATGCTTTCAAAACGCAACTGGCAATCGTAAGTTTTAAACTATGAAAAAATCAAAATTATTTGTTCAGGGTGGTATGGTTTTGGCCATAATCATTGTGGTGAATTTATTGTCTGAAGTGGCTTATTTTAGAATTGATTTTACTGAGGATAGGCGATATACCTTAGGAAAAGCTACTCGAGATATTCTTGAAGGTTTAGATGATATTATTACTGTTAAGGCATACTTTACCGAAGATTTACCAGCACAACTAGGTTATATAAGAAATGAGTTAAGAGATCAATTTGTTGAATACGAAAATCATTCCAATGGAAATTTTGTATTCGAATTTATTAATCCAAATATATCGGATGAGTTGAAGCAAGAAGCGATGCAAAACGGTATAAGACCCGTTTCTATAAATGTAGTTGAGGATGATCAAAGACAACAAATTCAAGCATTTATGGGTGTTTTGATCCAAGCTGACGATCAAAAAGAAGTCATACCCTTGGTTCAGCCAGGATCTGGTTTAGAATATGAAATAACGACTTCGATTAAAAAAATTACACTTAAACAGAAACCCAAAATTGGAATAATTCAGAGTAGTAATGGAGTCAGCATAGGGGCTATCCCGCAACTCACTCAGCAGCTCTCAGTGATGTACGAAATAGTTCCCTTTCATTTATCAGATTCTATTGAAATCACATCCAACTTTAGTTGCATGGTTTGGATCAGTCCAAATGATACTATTCCATCAATTGACTTTGACAAACTCAATAAATACTTAGACAAAGGAGGTAATTTATTGCTGGCTTATTCTAGTATTTTAGGGAATCTTCAAACGGCTGGAATATCTGCCAAACCAGACATAGGCTTAAAAAGTTGGCTTCAGTCAAAAGGCGTATCGATGGGAGATCAAGTCGTGATTGACGCCGCTTGTGCTTCAGTAACAGTACAACAGCAGCAAGGATTTTTCACTATGAATAGTCAGATTGAATTTCCTTATTTCCCTCAAATCAGAAAATTTAAAAAACATCCAATAACTGCAGGCCTAGAATCGATGATGTTACCTTTTTCTAGTCCGCTCAGCATCATTGGATCAGATACTACTCTAGTAATCAAGGCAGTGCTACAAACTAGTGAAATGTCAGGCACCCAAAATACCCCAAACTATATGAATGTTCAGAGGAAATGGGTTGAACAAGATTTTACAGCACCAAATCAAATTTTAGCTGTTTCTTTTGAAAATATGGGCACCAGTAACGGTCGTATGGTGGTTGTGTCAAATGGGCAATTTATTAATAATGGGGAAGGTCAACAAGCACAACAATTAAATTTAGATAATATCAATTTCGCCGCTAACGCAATTGATTGGTTATCAGATGATACAGGTCTGATAGGTTTAAGGACTAAGGGCATTACAAGTAGGCCTTTAGAATCTATTGAAGATGCTACAAAGTCACTGGTGAAATATGGAAATGTGTTTTCGCCTATTTTACTGATTTTAATTTATGGATTCATCCGAAAGTCCTCGGTACAACGAAATCGTCAAAAATGGACTCAAGGAGATTATAGTTGATCAAATATTTTTACGAAGTTATGAATACATCAAAGCTTTTCATTTTCCTGGTTGTTATAAGTCTTGTTTTTGTTATCATCAAGGTTACCAAAAATCCAAATAGGAGTAATAGCTATAATGACAAATTAGTAGATTTTGATTCACAAGTTGTGGATAAAATTGAAATTAAGAACGAAAATGAGCTAGTTATATTAGAAAAAATAGCTGGTCAATGGAATGTGAAAGTAGGCCAAAAGCAGCACGAGGCAGTAAAGAGTACGGTGGAAACTTTTTTACAAACTATCCAAACAATCAAGCCCTCCAGAATAGTTTCCCGATCAGTTGAACGCTGGTCAGATTATGATGTAGATGACAGTGGTACAAGGGTCATTATATCTGGAAAAAATGATGTTTTTTTAGACATAATTTTAGGTAGATTCGCCTTTGAGGGACAAAGAACTTATTACAATTTTGTTCGCCTAGGAGATGAAAATGATACTTATGTGGCAAATAACTTCATGAAAATGAGTTTAGTTTCTCAAAGAGATGATTTTCGGAATAATAGCGTATTAAACATTAAAAATGATTCGTTGACTTCTATAGATTTCATCTACCCAGACAGTGCTTTCTCGTTGATTAAGAAAAATAATGAATGGTTTAAAAACAATATTGAGGTAGATTCAACACAGTTCAAAAATTACTTTGATAACATTCAATTTGTCATGAATAAATCTTTTTCGTCCTTAGATTCGGCCTCAGTGGTTACGCATGAAATTATTTTTAGCTTTTCTAATAGATCTGATATTAAGATTACTGCTAGTCTCGAGAAAGGAGAATGGTTGATTAGATCCTCTGAAAATAAAGGTGAAGCGTGGAAGGACCCCGATCTTTCGAAAAAAATATTAGTCTCAAATAAAGATTTTTGATCTTTTAAATTTTGGTTAATATTTTTTTGTATTTGATATTTACGATAGTCTACAAATCTAGAAATTTTGTCGGCGTTGATGCTTATATTTGAACTTATGAGAGTTTATCGAGGCCTTTTTTTACTTTTTTTTATCATAATATTTACTTTCTTTAAGAGCCCCTCTGAGTTTGATGCTAACGCTGAAATCAATTGGATAAGTTTCGAAGAAGCGGTAGCCAAAACAGAAGTGAATCCTAAGATGATATTGATTGATCTTTATACTGATTGGTGTGGATGGTGTAAAAAAATGGATCGCGATACCTATAGTCGTAAAGAAATCGTAGATTATGTTAACAAAAAGTTTTATGCTGTAAAGTTTAATGCGGAGGGTTCTCAAGAGGTTAATTTTAGGGGCTATACCTTCAAGTTTGTGCCTTCAGGCCGAAAGGGATACCATGAATTAGCTGCAGCTCTAACCCAAAATAAGCTTAGCTACCCTACTACGGTTTTTATGAATGAAGAGTTTCAAATCATTCAACCAATTCCAGGTTACTTGGATGCGCGCAGTTTTGATGTAATTTCAAGATATATGGGTGATGGCAAATATAAAAATATAGGCTGGGAGGAGTTTCAAAAGTCGTATCAAAGTAATCTTTGAAGTGACTTTACGCCAGTAAGTATGTAAAATATAGATACAACCCTATTTATGCCAATTGAATCAAATAGTTATAATCATTCACTAAATATTATTTATGCAAAAACGACTCATCTTTAGCCTAACTCTATCAATAATTGGCTTTTTTTTGTTGGCTGATCCATTTCAAAGAAATTTAGAGCCGTTCAATCAATTATCTGTAAAACAAGGTATAGAATTTACACTTATTAAGGGGAATGCGTACAAGGCAAAACTTGATATTTTAGGAGGTTATCCTGAGGACGTGCTGGCTGAGGTTAAAAATGGGCAATTGACTATACGCATTAGGCCAAATGTGAGATATAAAGATTTTGAGGTTAATGTTGCGCTTAATTACATAAATACCGATGTAATCAATGTATCTTCAACAGGAATGCTCGAAGGATCAGATCAATTAAAAAGCGAAGCATTGGGAATTAATGTAAATAACCCGGGTTATTTGAAGCTAAACCTTTTCTTCAATATTTTAATTTTAGATGTTAGCAGTTCAGGATTTGTAGATATGAGTTTAAAGGTCAATACATTTGAGGCTGGTGTTTCTAGCGCTGGTCATGTAGAAATTAGAGGTCAAGTAGTGGATCAAGTTGTAGATATTAGCAATGGGACTTATTCTAAGGGGTTCAAGATCATTTCTCAAAGAACATTTGTAAATGTAAGTAGTGGATGCTGGGCTCAAGTTCATGCAAGAAAAAAATTAGATGCCCATGCAAGTAGTGGCGGATCGGTAGAATTAGGGTAGTCCCTTTAGCCTGAATAAATGTTCAGTTAGTGGTGGCTCTGTATGTAGATATTAGATATCTAAACCTCACAGGTTATATGTCTGTAGATAAGTGGCAAAATTCATTTTTCAGTATAACTCATTTATTTTGTGTATGTTTATTTTTTCCGGGATGCGAAAATGTTGAAACTCGTCGTGATCGATTTTTCAATCAAGGAAATAAGGCAATTCAATCACAGGCCTATGAGATTGCGATAAGTTTCTACACGAAAGCTATTAAGATTGATTCAGATCATGCTGACTCTTTTAATAACAGGGGAGTGGCTAAACGAGAACTAGGTAGAGTTTATGAGGCGATCCAAGATTATAATGAGGCCTTATTGATTGATGATAAATTTTGGGATTGCCTGCACAACCGAGCCATGGCCTATCACGAGATAGGTAATTTGAAGAAAAGTATAAGAGATTATGATTTACTTATCGCCCACCACGATACTTCTTTATATCACAAAGCTAAGGCGTTAATTTTTACAGATTTAAAGGATTATTTGAGAGCCATTGATGAGTTTAATAAGGTGCTCGTACAAAATCCAAATGATACTGAAGCCAAGATCAATTTAGCAACCTTAGATTTCTACCTCGGAAACAATCAAAGAGCGGCAGCTACTTTAGAGGAAATCTTACGAGTGTCTGACAATGCAGCTTTTGGATATAACACTCTGAATCAAATATATTTAGAGTTATCTTCATTGGATTTAGCTTATAGAGCTATCGATAAAGCTCTAAGGTTGGATCCTAGTAATCCTTTTTTCCTAAATAATAGAGGATTTACTTATCTAGAGATGGATTCGATGAATTTAGCCATAGAGGATATCAACCAAAGCATTATTTTGGATCCTGACAATCCTTGGTCTTATAGAAATAAGGGTTACTATTATTACAAAATGGGAGATTTCAATCGGGCTATCCGTTATTTGAAGCAATCTTTGGAAATGGATGAGAATATTAAGGAAGCTCATTTAATGTTAGGGATGACCTATTTATCAGACGATCAACTCGTATTGGCTTGTCACGCATGGGAGGTAGCATTGGATTTAGGTAATAAAAAAGCTCAAACCTATTTGAATTTTTATTGCAATTAATAGTTCAATTCTTTCTTCAAAATAAGTTGGTATATGGAAGCAAAATGGCTAAAATAGCAGTAGGAACTATGGTTGCAGGTAGGAAAATGAAAGGGAAATATAGTTCGGCTCGGTTAGGGATATCTGATATGGACACATCCCAAAAATAGGGAGTTGTCCTTACTCCATGGAATAAAATATTAATGATGAGTATCAGACCAGCTAAGTTCCATAAAATGGCCACGATTTTTTTTGTTTATGTTTTCCAATTAGAAAAATAGCTACAAATGGATCAGAAACGCCTGCAAGAATGTCGAGGTTCTGGCCTTCAAATGTGAAAGCTAAAGGAGTAGATCGTAGCTGGTTAACCACCAAAGAACTAATTCAATAGGTATTCTTACCAAATGGGTGTAGGTGAGGGATACCAAAGGCATGTTTTTATTAATGCTCGACCTCGATTTTGACTAAATAAAATAAGTATTATCAAATTAGGGAGTAAGATGATGAATATAACTCGAATTGGTCGAGCTGAAAAGTCTAAGAAAAAAGAGTTTAAGACCAATAGCCCAACACCTGATATCCATAAAAAAATTAAGCTTAGAAAATATTTCATTAGAATATTGCTAGATTTCCTATTTCTCCCAAAACCAAAAAAAAAGGCAGATGTAATAAAAAGTATGACGGTAATTAGAGATATTAAAAAAAACGATATGGATGTAATCGGGAAGGTTTGGCATAACATTTTGTGTCGAAGATCATTAGAAACTAAAAAATTCTACCTGGTTAAAAAAATTACTATTAAAAATTGAAACTCACTATCGACTCTGAGCTTTTCATCTTTAATAATATATTTTGTAGAATAAATTTCGATTTTGATAATATGAATAGGATTTAATTAATTCCTAAATATTATGACAACCTTGCATTAAATGTTTTTTTCATATCTAGAATATTATTCTAAACTAATAAATTTTCTAGTCAAAATAATAAAAGTTTGATAGTCAGAGTAAAGAATATGAATTTAGGGGTATTGTGCGTGTTAATTAAGTTAAGTTTAATTTAATTTTAAAAACAACAGATTAATTTCATTTATGGTCAATGTTTATTTCGTAAGTGAATCATTTAAATGTTAGATACTAAGTTAGAGATAAAACTCAGAGAACAGTTACAAGGAGAAATACCAACATTATGTGCTTATAGAAAAATGAGGGCTAAGGTTATCCTCGGAGATACTGTTCACAAACCTTTTAAGTTACCTCCCAAAAAGGCTGCGGTATTGATATTGTTATACCGACAAGATATATATTCCAGTGATTGGAAATTTCCCTTGATCCAGCGTCCTCCCTATCAAGGAGTACATGGTGGACAGATTAGTTTTCCTGGAGGGAAAAAGGATATTGAAGATATTGATTTGCATCAAACGGCATGTCGGGAAATGCAAGAGGAAATAGGTGTATCAGGAAAAAACATTAGAATTATTGGTAGTATGAGTAAGCTAGATATAGAGGCATCCAACCATTTGGTACTTCCCGTTATTGGATTTATGGATAGAAAACCCATTTTTACACCTCATCCATATGAGGTAGCTGAAATTATTCAAATTTCCTTAGCTGATTTGTTTAAAAAGAATGTAGTTAAGGAAAAAGATTTACAAATTGGAGGAGTAACTTTACGAGTACCTTATTATGATGTTGATAATCGTTTTATTTGGGGTGCAACTGCGATGATAATTAATGAGTTAATGACAATGATAAAAAAATGTAAAACTTTAAAAAAACCATAATCAGCGTTTAGATAAAAAATCTCGATATACATCAGTAGAAGAAAATTTTATTTTAAAAAAAATTCAAAAACTCCATATTTTCTTTTAATTTAAAATTTACATATTCGACCCTCTCCATAAATTATTCGATTTTTAACTCGTATGTCTGTAGTCAAATACTAGATAACCCCAAGCTCATCATTACAGACTTTCATTTGTCGAGGGTCTATAATATTTTTTGGAGCGGACATTGATGTAGGCTATCATAAAATCAAAAACCAAAGTAAGGATTATCCAGTTCATTTAACTATTTTAGAGGCTTTTATAGAAAAGGGAGAAGTGCGTTCACATAAACGATAGTAACCTGATGGGGGCAAACGAGGATTTATAAATCCTGTCGGAATCTTACACACTTGTTGAGAGAATAATCCACTACAACCCAGTTGAAATAACTAATACTACTATGACCATTTTCTGGGATGAAGAAATATAGAAGTATTTGAATTAAATATGAAAAATATCCAAAACTTTTAACACCTTAATTTATTTCCAGAACTTTTTAAAGCACTTAAATTTGGATAGATGGTTTTACATTACGCTTTTTTTGGTTTTATAACAGGATATTGCCTAACTTCTATAAAACTTTGAAATGAAAAACTATTTTATACATCTTACTTCTGATCCAAAGATTAATCCGAGTGCTGCAATGATGTCAATTTTTACTGCAGGTGAAGCACTTAAACAAGGTCATAATGTAACCTATTTTGCTGCTGGAGATGGAGTAAGAATTTTACTCAAAGACGTAATAGAGAATCTGCACACTGTTACTCCCCACGGTGGAGGGACTGGGCAAATAAGTCAAATGGCAAAAGACTTGTTATTAGAGTTTTCTAATAATGGTGGGATCATCCATGTTTCAGAGGGCTCTTTTGCCACTTATGGTGTAAATCAAGATAATTATAAAGAACATTTAATTGATGTATCCAAAATATTTTGGAGCTATCCCAAGCAATTGGTTGAAGAAAGCTCCAAAGCTGATATTGTTTTTTCATACTAAGTTACTGGGAAATAATAATTCCTTTTAAAAATCTGATAATCATAATCAAGTATTGATGAATGAAGCTTTAATTCAAAACGATGCAGTAATATTTGGAATTTTGGTTTTGATGTTGGGAGCTGTTTTTTATACCTCAGATAGTAAGTTTTGGTTTTGGAAAAAATTCTATAGTTGGATCCCATCCGTACTTGTTTGTTATTTTCTGCCCTCGCTACTTTATAGTTTTGGCATAATCGATCCCTCAAAATCGAATTTGTATTTCATGGCGTCTCGGTACTTACTACCGACTAGTTTGGTTTTGTTAACGATTTCTGTCGATGTCAAAGAGCTTTTGAAATTAGGTCCCAAAGCCATCATTATGTTCTTTACAGGAACTGTCGGTATTATCATTGGAGGTCCCATAGGACTTCTTCTGATATCCTATGTTGCACCTGAAGTTATAAATGCTCCACCTACTGAAGAAATATGGAGAGGTATGTCTACTATCGCAGGCTCATGGATTGGTGGTTCTGCAAATCAAACAGCTATGAAAGAGGTTTTTGAAGTAGGGGGGCAATTATTTTCTAAAATGGTGGCGGTAGATGTAATAATGGGTAATTTATGGTTGGCCTTATTAATGTTGGGTATAGGTAAAGACAAAAAGATCAATAAATTATTAAATGCCGATAACCACGCTATTGAAAATTTAAAAAATAGAATAGAGGGTTTCCAAAAGAGATCTTTAAAACCTGCTTCTTTGTCAGATATATTAAAAATTTTGGCTATTGGTTTCGGATGTATGGGATTGTCCCATTTTTTGAGTGATCTAATTGCACCTTATTTGAGTATTAATTTCCCAGAATTACAAAATTATAGTCTGACCTCAGGTTTTTTTTGGATTGTCGTGTTAGCCGCTACATTGGGATTATTACTGTCTTTTACTCGAGCAAGGTCATTGGAGCATGTGGGTGCATCAAAATTCGGTAGTGTGATGGTTTACGTTTTGATCGCTACGATCGGTATGAATATGAATATTTTGTCTGTTTTTCAAAATCCTGGATTGTTTTTACTTGGATTTATATGGATAAGTTTTCATGCGATATTATTAATTTTAGTGGCTAAAATTATTAGGGCCCCTTATTTTTTCATAGCTGTGGGTAGTCAGGCTAACGTAGGTGGTGCTGCCTCTGCGCCTATTGTAGCATCGTATTTCAGTCCATCTTTAGCTCCAGTGGGTGTACTACTAGCGGTTTTAGGCTATGTTGTGGGTACTTATGGAGCATATATTTGCGGTCTATTACTTCAAGTAGTATCGCCCTAATTGATCTTCTCAATAAAGTTTAAATCTTTGAGTGGCTGTTTTGTGTAGCTTTTTCTGCCATTTTTCGTGCTCTTTCGACCCCTAAATATTTTTCAATACTGTAGTGTCCCAAATAAATGATGGGTGTACTTAAAATGGCAATTATAAATTTAAAAATGTAATTGATTGATCCTACAGCGAGTATTTGAGCTACGGGCCATTGACTCTCTGAGGGAGCTAATAGATGAAATGCCAAAAAAAGGACAACGTAGCTATCGATAAATTGAGAGATAAATGTAGATCCTGTTGCTCTTAACCAAATCAATTTGGCTCCGGTAAATTGTCTGAGCTTTTGAAAAATATAGACATCTAACAATTGACCTACTAAGAAAGCAACTAAACTTCCCACAATTATACCTAGCCCTTGTGTGAAAATTTTATTGAAAGCCAAGTCTATGTAAAAAACATTTCCAAGCTCATCTATTGCATTGATTTCCAGCCAAAAATTTGCAGGAGGCAATAGGGTTATGGCATATATAATGAGGAAAGCATAACTGATTAAACTTGCGGTTAATAAGCTGATATTCTTTATGCCTTCCTTTCCATAGTACTCATTAATAATATCAGTAGTTAAAAAAACTATAGGCCATAAAATAACACCTGCCGTAAGATTAAAATCTAAATTAAAACCTAATATGTTAATATGGGCAGGATCAAGATCTAGTAATTTTTCGGCAGAAAATATTTTAACACCCATAATTTCTGCCAGTAAGGCATTGGTAATAAATATTCCGGATAGTATTAAAAATAGTTGTTGTGTTTTTTTTTCGGTTGGCTTCTTATTCATTGACTTCAAATGTAAGACCTTCTAAGGCCAAATGGGCATTATTGAACTCCCTTCGAACTTCGTTTAGTAAGGGACTTAAATCTTTATATCGGGCAGAAAAATGACCAATAATGAGCTTTTTTACTGCTGCTGCTGCTGCGATTAGTCCCGCTTGTGCTGCAGTGGTATGGTAGGTTAGATTTGCGCGCTCTTTCATTTCTTTCATAAAAGTAGCCTCATGATAAAGTAAATTGACCCCTTTAATCCATTTCACAAGTTCCTTATCGTATTTTGTATCTGAACAGAAAGCATAAGAGTAATGTTGTTTAGGAGGTAGTGTGAATTTGTGATTTGAATACTTTATCATACCATTTTCATAGATTACATCGTTACCTGATTTGAGTTGCTTAATTTCTAGAGGGGTTAAGTTTTCGGTTAAATAATCTTTATTAATTCTTCTTAAATTAGGTTTTTCTTCAAACAAAAATCCAGAGCAGGGAATCGAATGTCTCATAGGAATACTTTTGACAGTAAGCTTTGGTAAGTCGAGTAAAAGTTCTTGAACTCCATCTCTCCATTCAGTGAGTTCAATAGGAAAGTTGAATAAAGTTTTTGAATGTTTGAGTTGAATGGTGATGATTTCAGAAAGTCCAGGTGGACCAATTAAAAAAAGAGTTTGTTCGCGTCCAAAGAGTTGCATTGTTGAAAGGAGACCGATAAGTCCATAATAGTGGTCACCATGCAAATGACTTATAAATATGTGATTGATTTTAGAGAGTTTTACATTATACTTTTTAGCTTGTATTTGGGTACCTTCACCACAATCAACCATAAAATGTTTGTTATTTACTTGAATAACTTGACAGGTATGATGCCGATTATAAGCAAATGAAGCCGAATTGGATCCTAATATTTTGACGGTTATACTCAATTAAACTTCGTTTTTTAGCATGTTATCTAGATCAGTTAGTATGATTGATTCTATGGCCTCTTCCAAAGTAGGTACAAAGTCTATTTTATGGGCTGATGGATTAGATTTGATAATTTTTTCTAGAGCAATGGGAATTTCACATAGAACAAAAGAACCTAATTCTTTAAAAAGACTATTACCGAATAAGAACGTAGGCAAGCTAGTGATATTGAAATAAGTAATAGATTTCATATTTAGGATAACATGATTTATTTTTTTTGATTTTATATCTGTCAGCAGTTCTCGCAAATTGGTGTGATGATTTTCGTTGAGTCGAGATTCTATTATTTCAATGAGGGCATAATTCTCTTGCTCAGTAATCTTGTATTTCATGACCTTTTGATCCAATTTAAGATATTTTGTTCTATGCGGTTGATAACATCATTTTGTACTGATTGAATAAATTTTTCTCCAGTAATTTTTTCAAATAATTCAATATATCTCATAGAGATAGTTTGAATAAATTCTGGGCTTATTAGAGGTATTTTTTGTCCTTTTAAGCCTCTAAATCCCCGCTCTATTAGCCATTCTCTCACGAATTCTTTTGATAATTGTTTTTGAGGCATTTTGTGATCTTGTCGCGATTGATAAGAATCTAAATAAAAGTATCTCGAGGAATCAGGAGTATGAATTTCATCAATCAGAGTGATTTGATCATTGTACAGGCCAAATTCATACTTGGTATCTACTAATATGAGATTTTGTTTCTTTGCTAATTCCGTTCCCCGTTGAAAAAGGGCTTTAGTATAAGATTCCAATCGTTCATATTGATCAAGTACGACTAGCTGTCTCGCTATAATGTCCTGTTTTGAGATGTCCTCATCGTGTCCTCTTAAGGCTTTAGTGGTAGGAGTTATGATGGGCTCTTGCAATCGATCATTTTCCTTGAGGCCATCAGGTAATGAAACTCCACAAAGCCTCCTTTTTCCCGCTTTATAAGTTCTCCACGCGTGTCCAGCCAAATATCCCCGAATGACCATTTCTATCGGAAAAGGTTCACATTTTTTTCCTATACTTACATTTGGATCTGGAGTGGCTAAGATCCAATTTGGGACAATATCTTCGGTAGCTTTTAAAAAGTGTGCAGCGATTTGATTAAGCACTTGCCCTTTAAATGGGATAATGTTTGGTAAAACAGTATCAAAGGCTGAAATTCGATCAGTGGCTACCATGACCAATTTGTCTTTAAAAAAGTAGACATCTCTTACCTTACCTTTGTAGTGTCTTGTTTGATTTGGAAATTTGAATTGAGTATATTTTATTCCTGTCTTCATTAAAAACAAATATAAGATTTAGCTGTTTTAAAAGTGAATATTAAGGTTTATTAATATCTTGCTTTTCCACAATAAGGCCTTTTCGATAAGTTTCTCTAAATATGGGTCGACCCTTTGAGTTGTAATAGATCCAATCATTGGTTCTTCTTCCCCGATAATAATTACCTTCATACTGTTTATTGCCATTTTCAAAAAAGTGAATGAAGGGTCCTTCGAGTTCATTGAATTTATAGGTAGCGTACTCCTTGGGTTTTCCGTTATTATAAAATGATTTCCATTGACCGGACTTTACACCGAAAACATATTTTTTTGAACTCACTGTATCATTATCATTAAAAGTTAACTCTATGCCATTGATTTTTCCATTTTCATAAGGAGTTGACTTATAAATTTTGTTCTTTCTGGTATAATATTTCCAAACACCATGAGGTAGTTGATCTTTGAATTTTTTTTCTGATGCCACTACACCATTGTTGTGGTATTCTAAAATCTGACCATTTTTACCGTTATTATTAAATTTAGAGATCTTGATTATTACCCCTTTTTTGTTGTATTCTATGTTGTTTCCGATTAAAAAGCCCCTATTATAATTGAGTTTTACTTTTAGCGAGCCATCGGTATGGTATCCGAAATAATCTCCTTGAAGTTGTCCATCTTGATAGTGCCCTATTGAGGAAATTTCTCCATTTTTATGATATCTTTTCATATAACCAGACCTTTTACCCCTATCATTAAAGACTTCTAATTCTAGATTTCCATCTGGGTAAAAAGTTCTATAGAGACCATTTAAAAGACCATTTTTATAATTAGCTTCCAGCATGATATTTCCTGTCTCATAGTATTGCTTTACAAGGCCATTGGGTTTGCCTAAATCATAAATAATTTCTTCTTTTTTATTACCGTTAACATAATATGTAGTGACGAGGCCATCGGGGTTTCCCCCCTTAAATTTAGAACTTCCTTTAACTATACCACCAGGGTGGTATAGTTTTACAACTCCAAAAAGGCTATCTTGTTTAAAAAGAGCCTCTTGGATCAGTGTGCCCTCAGTATTGTAAACCAGGGTAACTCCTTCTTTTAATCCTTTTTTATAATTACTAGTTCTTTGAATGGAACCGTTTGGATAGTAATTGATGAAGGTACCTGTTCTTAAATTATTATCATATCTTCCCTCAATGATTAAGTTACCCTGAATATCAAACTTCTTATATGGGCCCTGTAGCAGGACAGTATCTTTCCAGGTAATTTGATAAATCTCATTGATGCGTGTTTTCGATTCATCATAATAAGTCTTTATTTCTTGTTGACTCCAACAAAATTGACCTACGAGTAAGTTGCAAAGTATTAATAAAAATCTCATTAAGGGTTTTTGAAGGATTGGTTTAAAGAGGACAAATGGTACATTTTTCTCGAAAAAAATTAAGAACCTTTCATAGCAGATTTGTTGTTTTTGAATAGAGGAATTTTAATATTAATGATGATATTTTCTATCTGAAATTAACAAAATCACCAATCAGGTTTTCCTTTATCTCGCTTTTCTTTTGCTTTTCTTTTTTGTTGCTGAATATATTGTATTTCACCATTACGCATGGCTTCAAGGATCATCTCCGCTTTTTCAGGACTGATATTCATTTCTGATAATTTTTCTTGAGTCATCTTGTCCAATTCCGATTTTTCTTCAGGATTATCTTCCGATCTAGCTCGGTCTTGATTTTCTTCCTTACTAGGATCATTCTTTTGACTTTGATCCTGTTCATCACCACCTTGCTCTTTATTTTCTGAATCACTTCCTTGATCTTGTTGATCTTGTTGATCTTGTTGATTTTCTTGATCTTGTTGATCTTGTTGATTTTCTTGATCTTGTTGATCTTGTTGATTTTCTTGATCTTGTTGATTTTCTTTACTTTGCTGCATCAATTTTTTGACCAATTCAAAATCATATTTTGCATCTAAATTATCAGGGTTTGATTTTATAGAAGCTTTCAAATAAGCCAATGATTCTTTTAAGTTTTTGCTTGATTTTGAGATCACTCCTAGTTGCTGATAAGCAATGGACTTTATAGTGGGATTAGAGGATAAGGAGGCTTGATTATACGAGCTTTTAGCTTGCACGGTATCTCCCATCTGATAATAAGCATGAGCTAGATTTAATTGAATTGCATCTTCATTTACATTTAATGAATCAATTAAAAATTTATATTGACTTGCAGCTTTGGAAAACTCTCCCGCAAGGAATGATTCTTTTGCATCTACCTTATAGGCATTAATTAGGGCGATATCATTTGGGTCATTGAAAAGGATTGACAAAAATAAAATAATTGTTTTCATAGCCTGATAATTTTGAGGGTTATTAAAATATCACTTAAGAGCAAAAAGGAAGCTAGAATTAAAAAATAGGAATACTTGTTTGATTTTGTATCGATATTTTTCGTATTCCTAAGTTCGCCTTCAATCAAGTTAATCGTATTTATGAGTTTATTCACATCATTTCTGGATCGATTAATTTCAAAATATTTTCCATTAGTTTCTCGGGCTAATTTCTTGAGCGCGGTAGTATTCAATTTTGATTGGACTTCATTACCAGCTCTGTCTTTTTTGAAACCTATCCGGGTTTTAATTTTACTACCTACTTCGGTTCCTACTCCAAGAGTAAACAATTTAATATTCGCTTCTTTAATTTTTTTACCAATTGCTTCAGTTTCTTCGCCGAAATCTTCTCCGTCACTGATCAATATGATGACTTTTGATTTTTGCCTAATACTTGTATTTTTTTCAGAATTTAGTTTATTTAAAGCCAGTTTGAGAGGAGGTGCAAAATCAGTCCCGGTGTTGGGAACTAAAGAGGTATTCAGTGTTTGTATAAATAATGTAAGGGCATTATTGTCATAAGTAAGAGGACACTGCATAAAGGCTTCATTACTGAACATGATTAGGCCTTTGCGATCAGAATTGAAGGCTTCAATGATATTTTTTAATTCGAATTTGACTCTTTCAATGCGTGAAGGCTGAACGTCGAAGGCATTCATGGATTGAGATAAGTCCACACATATAAACACATCTTTTCCCATAGATTTAACTTCTTTTGTTGCCTCTCCAAATGAAGGTCCACGTAGGGCGACTAAAAACAAAGAAAAATAGCTAAGTCTTAGGATAAATTTCCATAAAAGTCGATTTGAGGAACTCTTTATGGCTTTTGTTTACCTTTATTACTTTGCTCATGTAGATAAGGTAAAAAAGCAAAAACAGTATAATGCTTACATATTCAAAAACGCCTAAAGGATGTGACCATGTCATATAACCTACAAATCTTACACAACAAGTTAATTCAGCCAAATTTATTGATAATCAATTAACAAAAATTAAGGATTGATTTTATATTTTTACATTCGGGTAATTTATGTTTTCAATTACCTACTATATTTACATTCTTTTTTAAATAGCTTCGGAGAGGTGGGTGAGTGGCTGAAACCACATGTTTGCTAAACATGCGTGCGGGAGACCGTACCGGGGGTTCGAATCCCCCTCTCTCCGCTTAAATATACAAAATGCGCCTATAGCTCAACTGGATAGAGCACCGCCCTTCTAAGGCGGGGGTTCGGGGTTCGACTCCCTGTGGGCGTACTTTTCAAGACCAAAATTTTTTGATAATTAATTTGTTTTTTATTTTCCTTTTCGTACTTAACGTTTGCTATTATTAACCATAATTTCTTATGAATAGATTACTCAAGGTAACAATTTGTTTGAGTTTTATTGCTTGCAACAAGGAAGATCCGAAGGTACCTTTTCAAGAAAAGGAAAACTCAACATTTATTTCTGCTGTTGACATTTCAAGATTTCCTGAAATAGCCATTTCAAGACCTATTTTCTATGATTTGGAAGGCCACCAAAATGATATATTGACAATACTCAAAGATAATGGTGTAAATACGATAAGGTTAAAGCTATGGGTTGATCCAAGTGATGAACATGCTGGACTTAATGAAGTAAAACAGTTCTCTAAAACATTAAAGACTAATGACTTTCAAATCTGGCTGACCTTGCATTATTCTGATACTTGGGCTGATCCTGGTCATCAAGAGCTTCCAAATCAATGGCAAGGGATAAATTTCTCAATATTGAAAGATAGTATATACAACTACACAGAAGAAATCATGGCCGAATTACAACCTGATTTCATCCAAATAGGGAATGAAATAAATACAGGTTTCCTCCATCCTTTTGGCCATATATCAAATAATTTTCAACAGTTTCGAGAGCTTTTGAGTACTGCAATTTTAGCCGTAAGAAATAGTTCTTCTGAAACAGATATAATTTTACATTTCGCTGGTATAGAAGGGTCTGATTGGTTTTTTGATTTAGTGAGTATTGTTGATTATGATATTATAGGTTTATCGTATTATCCCATTTGGCATGGAAAGTCTCTAAATAAACTGAAGGCTAAAATCCAGTATTTGAGTGATGCTTATCAAAAGAAAATTGTAATCGCTGAAACGGCTTATCCCTTTACACTTGAATGGAATGATTGGACAAATAACATCGTCGGTACAGATGACCAATTAATATTACCTGAATTTCCAGCAACGCCCGAGGGTCAGAGAAAATTTGTTCATGAAATTAAAATGTTGATCAAAGAGGTAGAAAATGGTATAGGTTTTTCTTATTGGGGAGCTGAATTAATCGCCTGGAGAGGAAATGAATCAAAAAATGCGTCTCCATGGGAAAATCAGGCATTATTTGATTTTGAGAATAAAGCGTTACCTGTGGTACGAGAATTTAAGGATGAATGAAATAATCTTCTTTATAGTTTTAATGTTAAAATTCGGATTTTACCCATTGTATATTTTAAACATTCTTACTAAAGCCAACTGATATATAAAACCATTGTCTGGGCTTATTCTAGTGTTCTATTTGCTCTAATAATTGAGTTATCTCTGACTCAAAGTCAAATTGTAAATCTTCATGTAAATATGTTAAAGCTTTTCTAATAAGTTCAATTTGACGGATTAGAATTTGGTGACGTGTGTTATTCTCATTGTATTTTGATCGGGTACCAATGAGATTTTTACAAAAATGTAAACGCAAAGCGATTTCTGTTTCTTTGTGTTTTGAGAAACGAATCTGTTTTAAGACATATCGATTAATTTTTCGAATATTTTTGTTAATGATATAGTTGCTTTTGGGATTAATGTTGGCAAATCGAAGATCTATTTCTGATTCAATTTTCGATATGAAATAATTTTCGTCTTCTGATTCAAAAAGTATGTAAGCTAAAAGTTCTTTATTTTCAACTTTATATTTTGTCAGCTTAAGCACTAGTTCGGTAAGTTCAAGATTGGTTTTTTGTTTGAGTTCTTTTTTGATTTCAATAAGAGAGGCTATTCGCATAATTCAAAAATACTATATATTTAAAATACAATATACCCTCTCTTTTATCTATTGTTCTTGAAATTTTATCTTTGTGTTTCAAAGATTATTTTTTCAATATGAAAAAGTTTGATGTTTACAGGTGATTTTTTAACATAAGTGAAGTAAAAGTATTTTTGTGGGGTATTGATTAATTTATGCTCTTTTAGGTTTGATAGGATGGGTTTTAAAAATAAAATAGTATTTTTCTTTGTATTGTCAATAATGGCATATTGCTCATGGTTGCTCGTCACTGAGGACGACAAAAATGATTATTTGAAGATATTAGTTTTTTCAAAAACAAAAGGATTTAGACATACTTCCATCGAAGATGGACAAAAAATGTTTCAATCTTTAGCGGAGAAAAATAATTTTGAAGTCATCTTTTCAGAAGAATCTGAGGTATTCAATGAAAGGATCTTGTCAGATATTAATGTAATTGTTTTTTTAAATACAACAGGGGATATTTTAGACGATAATCAGCAATTAGAATTACAACGTTATATGCAAGCAGGAGGTGGATTTGTTGGAATTCATTCGGCAGCAGACACGGAATACAAATGGTCTTACTACAACCAATTAGTCGGGGCTTATTTTGATAGTCATCCTGAAACGTCAGAAGCGACTGTAAATATATTGAATCAGGACCATATTTCGACGCATCATTTACCTCAAAATTGGATTCGTACCGATGAGTGGTATAATTTTAAAAATATCAATCCAGAAATAAATGTATTAATGCAGGTAGATGAAGCTACTTATCAGGGGGGTACACATGGATCCAATCATCCAATCAGTTGGCATAGGGATTTTGATGGAGGTCGTATGTGGTATACTGGTTTAGGGCATACAGAAGAGAGTTATGTTGAACCTTTATTTATTGAACACGTTTGGGGAGGTATTCAGTATGTGGCAGGACCAAAGCAAAAAATTGATTATAGTCAGGTCAGTGTAGTACCTGAAGAAAATCGCTTTGATATAGAAGTATTGGAAGAAAATCTAAATGAACCAATGGAACTTGAAGTATTGCCCAACGGTAACGTTATTTTTATCCAAAGGCATGGTGAGGTCATGTCTTATGATCGATCAGCTAAGAAAACAAATCTTTTGCATAAATTCGAGGTATACACAGATTTTGAAGATGGTTTGTTGGGTCTTGCATTAGATCCACAAGTGGAGGCAAATAAACGAATTTATTTTTTCAGATCTCATTCGATAGATTCCCTACAAATAATTTCTGTATTTACGATGGATGATGATTACTCTTCGATTGATGTAAACTCAGAGCAAATATTGCTTACTATCCCAACGCAAAGGTTAGAATGCTGTCATGCGGCAGGTTCCTTGGAGTTTGGCCCAGATCACATGCTATACATAGCAGTTGGGGATAATACCAATCCTTTTGAATCGGATGGATATGCACCCATAGACGATAGAAGTGGGAGGAATCCCTGGGATGCCAGAAAATCATCTGCAAATACAAATGATTTGAGGGGAAAAATATTGAGAATACAAGTAGAAAATGAGGGATACAGCATCCCTGAGGGCAATTTATTTCCGGAAGATGGTAGCGAAGGTAGACCAGAAATTTATGTAATGGGTTGTAGAAACCCATATAGATTGGCATTTGATAATCATCGAGGATACTTGTATTGGGGTGACGTGGGACCCGATGCTAATGATTCAGATGATAAAAGAGGACCTCGTGGTTACGATGAGATCAATCAAGCCCGCACTGCTGGTAACTTTGGATGGCCTTTGTTTATCGGGAACAATCTGCCTTACAATGATTATGATTGGGATACTGAAAAGTCAGGAAAGCTTTTCGATCCTTTAAGACCGGTCAATGACTCCCGATACAATACAGGTGCGAAAATTTTACCGCCTGCACAACCTGCTTTTTTTTGGTATTCTTATCAGAATTCTTCAGAATTTCCATTACTTGGAAGTGGAGGTCGAACTGCCATGGCTGGTCCCACCTATTATCAAGATGATTATCCAAAGACTGAAATTAAATTCCCTAAATATTATGATGGAAAATTATTTATTTATGAGTGGATGCGTGGATGGATGATGTCTGTAACCTTAGATGAAGAAGGGAATTATGTCAGAATGGAACGTTTTCTTTCAGAAAAGAAGTTTAGTAATCCCACCGATATGATTTTTGGTCCAAAGGGAGATTTATTTGTACTTGAATATGGATCTGCTTGGTTTGAGCAAAATCCTGATTCAAGGCTATTGCATTTATCTTATAATAGGTCCAATAGAAAACCCCTAGCAAGGATTAAGACGCCTCTAGAATATGGAAAACCACCTTTTTTAGTGGCGCTTTCTGCTGAAGAGTCCTATGATCTTGATGGAGATAGTCTAACTTATGAATGGCGTTTTGAAAATCAGGTTATTTCAACAGAGAAAGAAACCTCCTACACCTTTAACCAGCCAGGGATCTTTACAGTATCTCTAATAGTCAAAGATAAAAAAGGTGCTCTGGGAAGTTCAGGTATTAAACTGAAAGTGGGTAATTCCTTACCTCAATTAAGTATTAATACCTATGGTAATAGCACTTTTTATTGGGATAACAGTGTATTGAACTACCAAGTATCTGTAACTGATCAAGAAGATGGAATTTTGGGAGATAAAATCACAGAAGATGAGGTAGTTATCACCATTGATTATCTAAAAGAAGGATTAGACAGGAATATTATTGCTATAGAACATGGAGCATTGAACCACCTAGGTGTGGGTAGATCTCTAATCAAAAATTCAGATTGTAATTCGTGCCATCAAGATGAAAAAAAATCTATTGGTCCTTCTTTTGATGCGATTTCGAAAAAGTATCAAATGGATTCATCGACTAAAAAATATTTAATTAAAAAGATTCAAAATGGTGGTTCCGGAGTTTGGGGAGAGGTTGCTATGGCAGCTCATCCGGCATTAAATGATAGTGATGCAGGTTTTATAGTTGATTATATTCTTTCGTTAGGGGGAAAAAAAATATTCAATGATCTTCCTACCGCTGGAAAGTATACTTTTAAGGAGCATATAAAGCAAAAAACTCAAGGGATTTATGTCCTTACGGCTTCGTATACAGATAAAGGAGGGGAAATGATTGGTCCTTTGACTCAACAGAAAACATTAATTTTGAGAAGTCCAACAATATCTGCTGTCAACTTCGATGATGGGCTAAAGACACGAATTATGAATATTGAGCCAGGCATGATTCCTGGACTGAATGAGGAGTTTTCATTAATTATTGGAGAACCCGAATCACATTATGTCTATCAAGACATTGATTTCAAAGGTATCAATCAATTGAACATCACCATAATGCAGCATCCCCAATACTTGAATGGAGGTATTTTAGAGTTTAGAATGGACAGTTTGGGTGGGGATTTGGTCACATCTATGAGTATCGAGCAGGGTCTACTAGATATAGGACCCAAAGATTTAACAATTAATGTTTCTGCATATGAAGAGATGCATGATCTATATATGTTGTTTAGATCGGAAGAGACTGATCCCATATGTGCTGTAACTAAAATGGTATTTACGAGATAAGTCGATTTATTATCAAATAATTATCATTAGTAAGAGTATGATTTTGCTGCTTGAATAAGTTTTTTGTAGGACAATATAACCCTAAAATCAAGCTTTAAGCATTAAAATTTTTCGGTTTTCTTTTAAACATCTGTTGCAATGTGTTCTCGCTCTTATAGAGTGAATAAATTTCTGTTTTTAGGGATTTTCATTTCACCGATATTAATTAAATTTTTCAATTCAATTGGCTCTCCAGTTTGATAATGTTTATAAATTGATAGTTTTTGAGGTTGTAATCTTCTTTAATCTAACAGAAGGTCGAGGTATCTTCGGATAATTGACTTGAATCGAGAAAGTAGATAATACCCTCGATAGTTTCAGAATTTACGGTTGGTTGCAATGGTATATTTTTATACATGAGTTTCATGGGTGGTCACATAGATACAGATAATAATACTTCATCATAGACGTATGTTGGTAGCTAACAGTTCATTTTATAAAAAACAAGAATTCAGAGTCATACTACTACTCTGCTCTCCTCGATTTAGTTTGAGTATCCTTTGAGTCATCTATACATACTTTAGTCTTTCAAATTAACTATTTTGGCTATAGTTTATGAAGACTAGATATTGCTTTAAGTTGATGCCATTATTTTTAGATTATGGAATTCTATTCATTTGTTAAGCACTTATTTAGCACTCATTTCTCTTTGAGTATGAGTAGGGAGTAGTATGTCCAAAAAGTAAAGAAGATGATTAGCGAACGTGTAAAAATTTATATAACTAAATTATATCTTAGATCATAAGTAGTAATAATATCCTCAAGTTAAAACATTTTATTGATCCATTTATTCTTCTTAATTCATATTTAATATCTTAAATTGCTTGAAACATTATTTATGAGCTATATGAATTATTCAGAGGGAATGTTTAAGGATGGTGTGTTTAAAGGGATGGTAATAATTGTAACAGGTGGAGGTACCGGATTAGGTAAATCTATGGCTACCTATTTTTCAAAGCTGGGAGCAAGTGTCATGATTTGTAGTCGAAAAATTGATGTACTAAAAAAGACAGCGCAGGAAATTCACGAGCTCAGTGGAAATAAAGTATTACCATTGGCGTGTGATGTAAGAGATTACGATCAAGTCGATCAAGTCATTAAAACAACTCAAGAAACGCTTGGGCCTATCAATATTCTTTTAAATAATGCGGCGGGAAATTTTGTCAGTCCTACCGAAAGATTATCTCATCGAGCTTTTGACACGGTGGTCGATATTGTGTTAAAGGGAAGTTATAATTTTACACTATGCATGGGAAAGAGTTGGATAGCGCAGAAAAAAAAAGGTACTATTTTAAATATAGTTACCACTTATGCATGGACAGGATCAGGTTATGTTGTCCCTAGTGCGGCTGCTAAGGCTGGTATTTTGGCCATGACCAGATCTTTAGCTGTGGAATGGGCCAAATACGGTATAAGAAGTAATGCGATAGCCCCTGGACCTTTTCCCACTGAAGGTGCATGGAGTCGATTGATGCCTGGTAAATTAAGGGAGAAGTATAATCCATCGCTTAAGGTACCAGTGGGAAGAGTGGGAGAGCATCAAGAGCTAGCTAATTTAGCAGCTTATTTAATTTCAGATTTTTCCGCGTATGTCAATGGTGAAGTGGTCACTATTGATGGTGGAGAGTGGCTCAAAGGAGCAGGAGAATTTAATCAATTGGATCAAATTCCTAAGGAGCTTTGGGATGCTATGGAGATGTCAAGAAACAAATCAGGGACTAAACTAAAAATGGCATGGAATTATTTCAGAGGTATGTATAAAATCAGAAAATTATAAACGTTTATTCAAATAAGTTTCATTTTCATAAGGACCTTCATAAGGATATAATAAATTATACTGGTTAGCATTGCATACAGCCAAAGATTAGGTTTCAAAGACCAAATTTTGGTAGTTACTCCAATCTCAATGAAATTAAATAACCAGAACAATGAAAACAAAGCGGTAATACCATTTTTTTCATTTATAAGTATTTTTTTCCAATTAATATTGGAGGTTGTGGATTGCCAAATTGTGAAGTTGGGCAAAAAAGCGGGTCTTGCTGAGGCCCATTCGAGGTAGGTATCACCGAATTTTTCAGTCAAAAATGCTTCCTCGGCAAACATGATGCGTTCATAATACAACCAATATATTAACATAAAGGAAATTGTAAACCACAAGTTTTGGGTTAGCAGGCACAAGCCTAGCCACATAAAGAAATTACCTAAATAGAGGGGATGTCTTACAATGGAGTAAATACCCTTCGTATTCAGTACATCGGCCAGTTGTCCTTCTGTATTTCTGCCCGAGGTTAGGTTCGCGGTATATCCTACTGTTATCAATCGAATAAATTGACCAAATAAGGCTACGGCTAAGCAACATAAAGCATAGTAATGGTGGGTCATAGAGGTATTTGGTGATTGAAGATTCAAAACAAAAACGAGTAAGGCTACTGATAATATGATTAAAGGAAGAGTGCCTCTGTATTTGAACAACAAGTTGCCTTGATTATTAAGTTCTTTGGCTAAACACATATTTTAGAAATTAAGCTGAGCAAATGTAATTAGAAAGTGTGACAGGAGTTTAAATAATTCTATTCGTCGATTATAAATCTTCTCTGCGGAGTAATGAAACATAAGAAAATAATAAATAATTAGGCTTCCAGAGTCATTGTAAACTTTAGGTAACTATGGGTTGCTACTTGATAGTTGCCTTGGCTCAATCATTATTATTAGAAAAAACATTTAAGTTGGTTATATCTATCTCCCAATGAATCATTGATTTTGACAGGACCAAATTCGTATGACTAAAAAAGGTTTTAAAGGCTATTCATCCAATAAGATCTTATTTTATCTTCTTGTGGACCAGATTTATTAGAAATTATTAATTCATTAGGATATTTATATTGATAGGTCTCTGCTTTTGCCTTTCTTTTAATCGTTTTTGTTTTGCCTTTGATTTCTCGAATTAATTCAATCTTTACTTTTGAGCCATCTTTTGTGTTTTCTTGGAAATTAAGAAGCAGATCTCTCCAAGTTTCAAGATTTAGTTCTTTGCCATTTAATTTGTGAAAAATATCATTTTCCTGAAAGCCAATTTGAGATCCAAAAGCATCTAGGTGATCAGTATTTAATACGATAATTTCATTGTTTTCGTTCATTCCTAATTTAAAATTACCCCACAAGGCCAATCTTTTTTCGCTACCTTGACGCATTGATATCCCTGCCCAAGAGAGATACTCTTCCACAGGTAGTGGTTCATCACCTTGAACATAACGTTTAAAAAAAGTACCAATTTCTGGAAAAGTCATGGCTGTGATGTCATCGATGAAATCATCATCTTTGAAGGCTTTTTCTTTACCATATTTCTCGGATAATTGTTTAATAAGACCTGCTAAATTTAATGTACCTTTTGAATACTTCATTAGAGATAGGTCTAAACACATTCCTATCAAGGCACCCTTTTCATAAACATTTCTGTACATATCCTTGAATTCCGGATCGAGAATTTTTTGACTCATTTCGGTAAATGAAACCAGAGGATAAGCTGATGCATTTGTAATTTTTTCTTCAATTTCTTTTAAAAAGGTTTCAACGTCATAGAGGCCTTGCTGCACTTGCATATGCATAGAGCTATATTCAGTTACCCCCTCATAAAGCCAAAGGTGCTTGGACATCTCGGGTTTTATATAATTAAAATTATGGATTTGTTCGGAATGAATGTTTAAAGGAGTAATGATGTGAAAAAATTCATGGGCAGCTACGTCTCTAACAAATTGAGGAAGTTGATTGGCTACTGATTCTGGGAGTGTGTAAAAAGACGAGTAAGAATGTTCCAAAGCACCCATACCTTTAGATAAACTTGGGTAGTCCATGAGATAAATAAGATAAGCGTATTTTTTTACTGGTAAGGTGCCTCCGAGATAATTACTTTGAGCTATCATTAAGTCTTCAATGTTTTCCATGATGTCCTTTGCATTTACGATTCTCTGTGGTGAGAATACTGAAATGAGAATTTCAGTACCCGCTATATTTTTGGTTAGTGTATCGGGCTGATTGTACATTATAGGACCATCTACTAAATAATGATAATCTTCTGCGAGATATAGATCGAGTGTATCATTTAATATTTTCTTATCCAATGCAGTAGCACCGTAGGTATCTTTTGAATGGTAAACAAGGAGTTCAAATGGGACATCTTTATAGCCATCTATGTATCCAATGATCCCAAAATTATTAAGAACAAATACATTTCTTTCGGCTTCAAAACTGGTACCACCAGGCTCAAAAATGAAGTTCTCATCATAGCCATCCATAAGGTCAAAAGTATCATCAACCCAATATTCAACTCGACTAGGCTTCCCAAATATGAGCCACTTGTTAACTGAAATCTCAGATGTTTCAAGGGGATTACCTAAATGATCAAAGGCATAAAATGTATGAATAAATTTACCAAAATCTGAAATACGGTAAGTGCCAGGTACAATTTTGGGCAAATGAAATTCTACCGAATCCTCTTGAATATTAGGTAAGGTAATTTTGACATATATTCGATCTTCTTGTGAAGAGGTAAGATCTAGATTTATACGGTAAGACTCTTGAGCGGAAGCAGAGAGAACTTGAAAACAGGCGAGTAGGTAAAAAATTATCTTCATTTTAACAAAATCAACTACTAAATTAGTTTAGATTACTCATTTAACTTTTGATTGTAATGAAAAATTTATTGGCAATAAATTAAACTAGGTTAAAATTATATTTTATTTTATTTTTTGGAATTTCTCTTTCGCTCATGTTCTGTTAAATAGATTTTCCTTAGTCTTATTGACTTTGGAGTAACTTCAACGTATTCATCCTTTTGAATGTATTCCAAGGCTTCTTCTAAACTAAATTTTTTAGGTGGAGGTAACTTGACATTTGTGTCTGTATTTGAGGTACGCATATTTGTCAATTTCTTTCCTTTTTGAACATTCACGACCAGGTCATTATTTCTACTGTGTTCACCGATCACTTGCCCCATATAAAGATCTACACCTGGATCTATGAAAAAAGAGCCACGATCTAATAATTTGTCCAATGCAAATGGCGTTGCGGGCCCGTTTTCAATCGAAATTAGTGATCCATTGATTCGTCCAGCTATTTCACCTTTGAATGGCTGGTATTCTTTGAATCTATGGGTCATTACAGCTTCTCCTGAGGTAACTGTGAGCATATTGTTTCTAAGCCCTATCAATCCTCTGGCGGGTATGTCAAACTCTAAATGTTGAATATTTCCTTTTGGCTCCATTATATTGAGTTCTCCTTTTTTCTGTGTGGCTAGCTCGATTACCTTACCTGAAAATGTCTCAGGAACATCTACAACAAGATGTTCAATGGGTTCCATTTTCACACCATTCTTTTCTTTAAATATTACTTGAGGCTGTCCTATTTGAAATTCATATCCTTCCCTACGCATGGTCTCAATGAGGACTGATAGGTGTAAAACCCCTCTGCCAAAGACTAAAAACTTATCTTCAGTGTCTGTCTCCTCAACTTTCAAAGCCAAATTTTTCTCTATTTCTTTCATGAGTCGTTCTCTAAGATGTCTCGATGTGACAAATTTGCCTTCTTTTCCGAAGAAGGGTGAATCGTTGATGGAAAACATCATGCTCATTGTAGGCTCATCGATTGCGATTCTTTCAATCACCTCCGGATTATCAAAATCTGTTATGGTATCTCCTATTTCAAAATTTTCAATACCAGTAATGGCACAAATATCGCCACATTGAACCTCAGGGGTTTTATTTTTTCCTAAACCTTCAAAAACGTGAAGTTCTTTAACTTTAACTCTTTTTATACTTCCGTCTCGTTTGCTTATGCCTACTTGCATATTTTCTTTTATTGTACCTTGTGAAACTCGTCCAATGGCAAGACGTCCTGTAAAAGGCGAAAAGTCTAGAGAGGTTATTTGCATTTTAAGAACACCTTTCTTTACAGGTGCTGGAGGGATTATTTCGATTATTTTATCAAGTAATGGAGTGATATCAGTCGTAGGCTCTTTCCAATCATTACTCATCCATCCATGCTTCGAGGAGCCAAATATAGTATGAAAATCCAATTGGTCCTCTGTGGCATCTAATGAATACATTAATTCGAACACTTGCTCGTTTACTTCATCAGGTTTACAATTTTCTTTGTCAACTTTATTGACCACGACTATTGGTTTTAACTTTAAATCCAAAGCCTTGCTCAAAACAAATCGGGTTTGTGGCATGGCACCCTCAAAGGCGTCTACTAATAAGATCACGCCATCAGCCATTTTTAGAACGCGTTCCACCTCTCCCCCAAAATCTGAGTGACCTGGGGTATCAATGATATTGATTTTTATTCCTTTGTAGTTAATTGAGACATTTTTGGACAGAATAGTAATTCCTCTTTCACGTTCTAGATCATTACTATCTAGAATTAAATCAGCTTTTTCTTCGGTTTCCCGTAATAGCCGAGAGTAATAAATGATTTTATCGACCAAAGTAGTTTTTCCGTGGTCAACATGCGCGATGATAGCAATGTTACGAATTTCTTGCATAGTATGTTTAAATAAGCGGCAAAACTAGCCTATTTATAAATTAAATTAATTAGAGAATCTTTAAATAAAAATTAATTGCACGCTGAAGTGATTTGGCATCTTTTATATTTGCCAATGAAAGAAGATATGTAATGACCAAAAAAAAATTTAATAGATATACAATTACTGCTGCATTACCTTATGCCAATGGGCCGGTGCACATAGGGCATTTAGCTGGTGTTTATTTACCTGCTGATATTTATGCGAGATATTTAAGGGCTATGGGTAGAGATGTCGCATTTATCGGAGGTTCCGATGAACATGGTGTAGCCATTACTTTGAAGGCACGAAAAGAAGGAAAAACTCCTCAACAAATTGTAGATCATTACCACGAGTTAATAAAAAAATCTTTTGTTTCCTTCGGAATTAGTTTTGATATTTATTCGCGGACCAGTTCGCTGAAACATCATGAAACAGCGTCGGTATATTTTGCTGAACTTCATAAAAAGGGGGCCTTTGAAGAGAGAGAGAGTCAACAGTTTTATGATGAAAAAGCAAATCAATTTTTAGCTGATCGTTATATTAAAGGGACATGCCCCACTTGTTCATATACCGAGGCGTATGGTGATCAATGTGAATATTGCGGCTCTACCTTAAGTCCTTCAGAATTGATAAATCCTAAATCTATGCTATCTGGCGATGAGCCGATTATGAAGGCTACCAAGCATTGGTATTTTCCATTGAATAAATATGAAAATTTTTTAAGAGAATATATTTTACAAGACCATAAAGAATGGAAGTCTAATGTTTCTGGTCAATGTAAAAGTTGGTTAGATGGGGGTTTAAGAGCCAGACCCATGACTCGAGATCTTGATTGGGGGATAAAGGTACCCATCAAGGGAGCTACAGGAAAAGTACTTTATGTTTGGTTTGATGCTCCCATAGGTTATATATCTGCAACGCAGGAATGGGCTAATGAAAAGGGTAAAAATTGGGAAGATTATTGGAAGAAGGATGACACCAAATTAGTTCATTTTATAGGTAAGGACAATATTGTTTTTCATTGTATTACCTTTCCATCAATATTGAAGGCTGAGGGTAGTTATATCTTGCCAGATAATGTACCTGCAAATGAATTTCTTAACTTGGAAGGAAATAAAATTTCTACATCACGTAATTGGGCTGTTTGGCTTCATCAGTATTTGACAGATTTTCCAGGTAAGCAAGACGTACTGCGTTACGTACTCACCGCTAATGCTCCTGAGACTAAGGATAATGATTTTACTTGGAAAGATTTTCAAACTCGTAATAACAGTGAATTAGTCGCTATATATGGTAATTTTGTAAATAGAGCTATAGTCCTTACTCACAAGTTTTTTGAAGGAAAAGTTCCTGAACAACGAGAATTACAAAAAGTTGATGAGGATGCGTTGCTGGCTTTAAGTTTTTTCCCAGATAGAATATCAAATGCCCTGGAAGATTTCAAATTTAGAGAGGCATTGAATAACCTTATCGATTTGGCACGCTTGGGGAATAAATATCTTGCTGAGACTGAGCCATGGAAATTGATCAAAACAGATTCAGAACGTGTTGCAACAATTTTAAATATAAGTTTGCAAATGGTTACATCCCTGGGACTGCTGTCAAAACCGTTTTTACCTAAGACGTATGAAAAATTGAGTAAAATTTTCAATTTTGAAGAATTGAGTTGGAAGGATGCGGGTTGCTCAAATAACTTAAAAAAGGGAGTCTTATTAGGACCTGCTGTACTGCTATTTGAGAAGATTGAAGATAATGTCATTGAAGCCCAAATAAAAAAACTTATGGATACTAAAGAAGAAAATGAGGCGTCAGCCGAAAAAATAATTCCTGTAAAGAAGGAGATTAATTATGATGACTTTAGGAGAATGGATCTTAGAGTAGGGGAGATATTGAATGCAGAATCGGTTCCCAAATCTAATAAGTTACTCAAATTTACCGTCGATACTGGATTGGACAGAAGGACCATTGTGAGCGGTGTAGCCAAACATTTTAGTTCTCAGGAAGTGGTTGGGAAAAAAGTAACGGTACTTTTAAATTTGGCACCTCGCGAGATTATGGGTATTTCCTCAGAAGGGATGATTCTTTTTGCTGAAAATGAGGATGGGAGCCTTAAATTTGTGTCTCCAGACACCTCTGCCATTAACGGTGCTGAGATCAGCTAACACGGGATAAGGTATAAAATTAATGTTTTAAGGTAAATGTGTACCTTTTGTTTTGGATAAAATTAATATTAAAAGGGATTGGCTCTCCAAAATATTTTTTCCAACCTTTGATATTGGTAATAATGAAGTGTTCACTTCAAAATCATCAATTTGGCCTAACATATATAGAAGTTATGGATTAATTGATGCTAAAAAAGGAATTATATCAAAATACAAAGCACGAATTCTGTATTGATAATTGTCTATTCTTTATAAGCGTGAATGATAAAAACTATTGCGCTAATATCGTTTAAACAGTTATGTAATTTAATTATGCTAGCGATTCACAAATCAATTAGATTAATTTTCAAAAGCGGAAAAATAATTTTAGTAACCCAAATCACCGGTTCAACTTTTTTTCTTCAAAGATTACGTCTTGATTCTTTCGGTAATGAATACGATAATAAACCAAACACTCATCTGCTCCTGCTTCCAATACAGCCTTCTGAGCGATCTCGGAGATCATCATTAGATCTTCGTATTTACCTTCCATAACGGTTTCGAAAGGAGTTATTTTGTATTTTACACCACTTTGCTGGATGCAATCAATAGCACGGTCGATCAAGTTATAAGAGTCGTGCGAGGCACTCTTAGGCACAATTTGAATGCCTAGAGTAATTAAATGCTCTGTCATTTCTTAAAAATACTAAATTACTTTATAAATAATCCCATTGCTGTGTAATATGTCTGAAAATTAAATCCTCCGGTAAGTACATCAATATCTGTTACCCCATGAGCAAGGTTTAAACTTTGATATTTTTTCGCTAGTAATTTTAACAATGTTATATTTTGTCGACTTATTTTTTTTGATTTAATCTAGAATTTTTTTTTAAAATATGGGTGTGAAGTAAGATACGCTGAACTATTTCTTTACAAGTATTTTCTTTTTAAAGCCAGTTTTGCTTGTCTTTGGTATTAACTGCTGAGAAGACGTATAATATTATTTTTGACCATGATGGAAGGACTTAATCAAATCTCCTTGTTTTTTAAAATTGATTTGTATTATTGCATCTGCCAACTCCCTTTATCTTTTCCTTCGTTAGAAGTTTTTGATTTATGGTCAATTACTGTGATTTGATATCAATAATTTCTTTTTGATTTTGATGGCGATAAATAGTCTGTATGACTTCCACCCATTGCCGAATAAAATGATCTTTTTATCAACATCTCTGAACTGGTGTATTTACCCAAACGGTTTGATTAAGTAAAATCATCCGTTGAACTGATTCATTGCATTTTCAATACCCTGAGTACAGAAGGTCAAGAGGCAATTGATGGCAGAATCTATTTTTAATGTAATTATATTGATTTCTGGTTTATTGAAAGTTGATATAACATAGTTTTTTTGAGTACCTCGATTAAAATCATTTCCGACTCCAAATCTCAGTCTTGGATAATCTTGCCCACCTATTAAATCTTCAATATTTTTTAAACCATTATGTCCACCGGCAGATCCTTTAGGTCTAATTCTTAATTTCCCATAAGGTAGGGCTATATCATCGGTAATGACTAGAGTTTTTTGTTTAGATATCTTCAAATCTTTTATCCAATAATTAACTGCGCGACCACTTAGATTCATAAAAGTGGTGGGTTTGAGTAGGTAAATACTTCTCCCTCTATGTTTAAAAAGGGTCCAGAACCCATATTTGCCGTTTTTAAATTTAATTTTTTTTAGGTCTGCTAACCGATCCAAAATTAAAAAGCCAATATTATGTCTGGTGAGCTCATATTCCACACCTGGATTACCTAGTCCAATAATTAAATGTTTCATTAATATCTCTTAAAGATTATTTTCAATGAAATGGCCTTAACTTTATTGCGCATATTTATTGATTTATGAAGAGGCGCTTTTTTTATTATGAAAAATTAATTGATAAAAGAAAAAAACCCACCATTTAGGCGGGTTTTTTTGATTGTAAATTAATATAATTTCAATTATCAATTTTCGTCGTTTTCATCTTCTTCGGCTTCTATATCTTCTCCATCTTCAGTGGTCTTTTCCTCATCAGTTTCAACTTTCATCACTCGAGGAATATTAACTGAGCATATAGTTACTAATGGGTTGGTTAAAACCTCATATTCCTTTGTAGTTAGATCGCCCACCTTGATTGACTTACCTAGCTCAAGTTTCGAAATATCTACATCTATGCTTTCGGGCATATCCTTAGGAAGTGACTTTATCATCAGTTTTGGCATCTTCATAATTAATTTACCGCCCGATTGTATTCCGGGAGCGATACCATGTGTGACCACAGGTATACTCATTTTTATTAGCTTGTCATCAAAGAGTTCTAGGAAATCTGCATGGAGGATGACTTCACTGACTGGATGAAATTGGATGTCTTGAAGGATGGCTTTTGTAACTTCTCCCTCAATATTTAGTTCAACAAAACGCGCTTCTGGGGTATATACTAGATCACGAAAAAGGATCATTGGAGCAGAAAAATGAGTCTGTTCTTTACCACCATATACTACACAAGGAACAAAACTTTCACTTCTCAATTTTTTGGATTCAGTTTTGCCAAGATTTGCTCTTTTATACCCTATAATCTCAACTTTTTTCATATGTTTAAAAATAAATTATTTAAATAAATAGTTCACTTATTGATTCATGGCTATGAACCCTGCGCACTGCCTTTGCAAATAGGCTGGCTACACTTAATATCTTTATTTTATCATTTTCTTGTTTTTGAGGAATAGAATCCGAAATGACGACCTCTTCTAAAACAGATGCGGTAATCATCTCATGAGCTTTTCCCGAGAGTATTCCATGTGCACAAACTGCTCTCACAGAATTCGCTCCTTTTGCCTTTATCAATTCTGCGGCTTTACATAATGTACCTGCAGTATCAATCATATCATCCACCAATACTACGTTTCTTCCATCTACATCACCAATTACTTGCATTGAGGCTACCTCATTGGCTCGCTTTCGTTGTTTATCACATATGGCTATTTCTGCATTAAAAAATTTGGCGTAAACTCTAGCTCGGGCGCTTCCTCCAACATCGGGTGCAGCAAATACAATGTTGTCCAGGTTTTTAGCTTTGAGATAAGGCACAAAAATAGCACTTGCGTCAAGATGATCCACAGGTATATCAAAAAATCCCTGAATTTGTCCTGCATGTAAATCCATTGTCATGAGTCGGTCAGCTCCGGATGCTGAAAGCAGATTGGCGATCAGCTTTGCAGCAATTGAGACTCGAGCTTTATCCTTTCGATCTTGTCGTGCATAGCCAAAATAAGGTACTACCACAGTAACATATTTGGCACTTGCTCTTCTTGCTGCGTCGATCATTAATAGAAGTTCAAAGACATTATCAGCTGGAGGTGTAGTGGATTGAATTAAAAAGACCTCACAACCTCTTATAGACTCATCATAGCTTATGTGAATTTCACCATCACTAAATTTTTGGGAGGTAAATGCCCCTAAAGGATTGTCATAAGCCAAAGCTATTTTCTCAGCCAATGCTCGCGTTTCTTTTCCAGAAAAAAATTTAACAATGGTCATGTTATTTATGTCATCTCTTCCATTCACAAAGGAAAGAGGTTGAATAATTAGTGTTGGCCTACTAGGGATCGAACCTAGACTCTTCTGAACCAAAATCAGACGTGTTGCCAATTACACCATAGGCCAATAAGTCGCAAAAATAAGATTTATTTGTTAAAACTAAAAAGTCATGATTATATATTAATTACTTTTTCTAATTAAGTACTTTTTGTGTTATCCATTTCCTAGCATTTATAAAAGGCTCTATCCAGGGACTTACTTCATGAGCCATTTTATTTTTATAATGTCCCCAATTCCAAGGAAAAATAGACCGTTCTAAATGTGGCATCATTGCTAGGTGTCTGCCATCTTTAGAAGAAAGGGCTGCTGCTCCAAAAGAACTACCATTTGGATTTCCGGGAAATTCATCATAACTGTATTTCATCGGTATATTATAAGATTTTTCATTTCCCTTTAACTCAAATCGACCTTCTCCGTGTGCTATCCAAATACCCAATCTGCACCCAGATAAAGAATTTAAAAGAACGGAATCATTGGACTCTATGTTAACATTGATAAAAGCAGATTCAAACTTACCTGAAAGGTTATAACTTAATTTTGGATGATTAATATCCATTGGATATATTTTTTTTAATTCCATCATCAATTGACATCCATTACACACACCTAGACTGAGTGTATCATCACGATCATAAAAATTATCAATTGTTTTTTTAGCTCTTGGGTTATATAAAAACGAACCTGCCCAGCCCTTTGCAGACCCCAGCACATCAGAATTTGAAAATCCACCCACAAAGACGATGAAATTAATATCTGTTAGATCTTCTCGTCCACTGATAAGATCGGTCATATGAACATCCTTTACATCAAAACCAACCATCCAAAGTGCATATGCCATTTCACGGTCTCCATTAACTCCTTTCTCTCTGATGACGGCGGCGCGAAGACCTGATGATGTTTTTCTGTTTAAATCAATTTTGTATACGCTCAATGTACCTTCAAAATTTTGGGGATACCTAAAGGTTAGTGGCTGTTGGCCATAGTTCTTGAATCTGAGTTTTGCTAGGTGAGGCGATGTTTGCTGAGAGTCGAGTAAAAAGGATGTATGACTCCATTGACTCCGGTAATCATCGATATTTAGATTAAGAATAAAATCTCTTTGGGTGATGCTTACTTGACGAGAGGTTATGGGTCTTCCTATAGGATAAAAAATAACAGATGAGGATTCGAGTATTGAAATAGCGGCAGTGTTAACTTGTAATACAATTGCCGGCTTTTCAGCAAAAAGAAGTTTAACAATATCGGATTCGGGCATGATAGATAAATCAATTTTCATACCACCAAATTGATTTGGGAAATTCATTTCCAGTAGTGTGGTAATCAATCCACCTGCCGCAACATCATGACCCGAAAGAACAAGATCGTCACGGATGAGTTTCTGGATAAAATTAAATGTAAACTTTAAAGTAGTCGCATTCACATCTGAAATTTGATTTCCAAGTGTATTATGCGTTTGCCCCCAACTACTTCCTCCTAATTCAAACGTTCCTCCTGAAAAGTCGATATAAACTAATGTTGAATCATGAATGGGCTGAAGGACAGGTAAAATAACTTTTCTGATATCACTAACCTCAGCACCTGCACTCACAATTACTGTGCCCGGAGACATTATTTTTTGCCCGTCAGGATATTTTTGGGTCATGGACATAGAATCTTTTCCTGTAGGTATGTTAATACCAAGTTCAGAGACAAATTCACTCATTTCTTTAACAGCTGTGTATAATCGGCTGTCTTCTCCTTTATTTTTGGCAGGCCACATCCAATTTGCGCTCAAGGACACTCCTCTCAAACCATGAGTTAAAGGAGCAAATACAAGATTGGTCAATGCCTTGGCAACCGATAACCTTGATCCGGCACCCGGATTGATTAAGGCGGCTGCAGGCGCATGGCCAATAGAGGTAGCGGCCCCTTTGTAACTTTTAAAATCTAGAGCCATGACTCCAACATTATTTAACGGAATTTGAACTTCACCTACGGTTTGCTGTATTGCAACTTTTCCCGTTACTGAGCGATCTACTTTATTGGTTAACCAATCTTTGTTAGCAACTGCTTCTAGTTTAAAAATGTCTTGGATCATTTTTTCAAGCTCAGAAGAACCATAATGACATTTTTTAAAAATTTTACTAATGGTAATAGCTTTGATAATGGTAGATGGAGAGTTACCAAAAAGATGCTCTAATTTGAGCTCAAAAGCTTTTATTTTTTTATCATTAATAAAAAGTAATCGTTGATCTGATGAGGTTGTTCCAACCTCATAATAAGGTGCTCTTTCCCTTGAGGCCACAAGTTTAAGATATTCGGTATCTTCCTTTGCAATAACTAGTCCCATTCGTTCCTGGGATTCATTACTCAATATTTCTTTATAGGAGAGAGTAGGGTCACCCAATGGAAGTTTGTCTATATTTATTTTTCCACCTGTATCTTCTACAAGTTCAGAGAGACAATTTAGATGACCACCGGCACCATGATCGTGTATTGATATGATAGGGTTGTCTTCGCGTTCGGTCATGGCACGGACCGCGTTAGCTATACGTTTTTGCATTTCTGGATTTGACCGTTGAACTGCGTTCAACTCTATGGCATTGTCAAAGGCACCTGTTTCCACTGAAGAAACGGCTCCGCCGCCCATACCAATACGATAATTATCACCTCCTAAAACGATAATTTTTTTATCAGATAAAACCTTTTTTTTGATGGCTTCTTTATGCTTTCCAAATCCAATGCCACCTGCTAACATAATTACTTTGTCAAATGCATAAATCTCACCATTTTCTTCGTGTTCGAAGGTTAGCACTGAACCACAAATTAAGGGCTGACCAAATTTATTACCAAAATCGCTAGCACCATTAGAGGCCTTTATGAGTAATTCTTCCGGGGATTGATAGAGCCATTTTCTGGCCTTAATTTGTGTCTCCCATTTACGATCCTTACTAAATCTTGAGTAGGCGGTCATATAAACTGCGGTACCGGCCAAAGGTAAGCTTCCTTGACCACCGGCAAGTCTATCTCTTATCTCACCACCTGATCCAGTTGCGGCCCCATTAAAAGGCTCTACTGTAGTAGGAAAATTATGTGTTTCAGCCTTCAAGGAGATGACTGAATCGAAAGTTTTTGTTTCGAAATAGTCAGGTTTATCTTGTGATTTGGGAGCAAATTGTTCGATTCTAGGTCCCTGAATGAAGGCAACATTATCTTTGTAAGCTGACACGATTAAATTGGGGTGATCTTTGGAGGTCTTTTTTATCCATTGAAACAAAGTCTTTTCTTTTGCTTCTCCATCGATGATAAAATTTCCATTGAAAATTTTATGCCTACAATGTTCCGAGTTCACTTGCGAAAAGCCAAAAATTTCTGAATCATAAAGGGATCTACCTATTTCTTTGGAGATATTTATGAGAAAGTCAATTTCCTCACTGCTCAATGCTAAGCCTTGTGATTCATTAAAAGAAGGGATATCGTGTACTGCGAATATAGGTGCAGGCTTTCGTTCTAAAGAAAAAACGGCTTGATTCAAGACAGTATATTTCTGCTCGAGCATCGGATCAAAATCTATCGGATTTTTTTTAAAGGTTTCGATTCGAAAAATACCTTTAATATTGCAATTTTGAGTTATTTCTACTGCGTTCGTACTCCATGGTGTGATCATTTCTTTTCTGGGTCCGCTAAAGGGTCCTGATATTTCATCATTTTCTAGATGCTTAGCATTTGAGAATAACCAAGATAATTTAATTAAGTCTTCAGTTTTAAGATAAGAATGGCTCCCTACCGATAAATATTCAGTTTTAGATTTTTTAAAAAAGTAGATCATTTAGCTGTAAAAAGTGGTAAAATTAGTTTAAAATTTGCTTTGCTCTGCCTTTTTATTAGGATTCATTTGAAGATTTTGAATATAAGTCAAGACGGCTGGATGAATAGGTATTTTATGATGCTTTTCTTTCAGTATAGTAAAGGCTTCAACGGTTAATAAAGGGGTAATTTTATTTATTTTAATCAGTGTATCTTCAGCACCCAAAAAGACATGGATGTGGGAAAAATCGGTCAAGAAAATTTTCAATTTTTTTTTTGAAAATGAGATATCTTTAAAATAAGTCCATGAGTTATATACCCTTTTAAGGGCTGCTGGAGTGGAAAGCTCCCTTTCAATAAATCGATTCATTGAGGTATCCATTAATCCTATATATTTGAGAAAAATCATGAGAAAATGAAATTGCTTAAAATTCTGGGTTAGATAGCGAAATAGAATCCTGGAAGGCCACAAAGTACTGATTCGATACCAATAAGATTTGTAAAAACCATCTGGAGCGATTAAAATTAATTGATTAGTACGCGTGGGAAAATGAACAGCCAAAAAGAGTGCGAACCGACCTCCTAAACTAAACCCAGTCACATAGAATTTTTTAATTTGCTCCTCTTTGAAAAATATTGACATAATAGTAAGCCAATCCTGTGGACTTAATTTTTTTTCTGGGCCCAAACTTTCTCCATGAAAGATGAGATCGAAAGAGTATATTTCAAAACCTACCAATTTCTGATTATATAGTTCAAATGCGTGACGATCCTGACCAAAACCATGAAAAGTCAATAACTTTAAATCACTTTTACCAGAAATGGTATAAGCCAAGCTGTACTTTTTAAATTCTATTTTTTTGATTTTAGTAGACATTTTATCAATTAGCTCAATCTGGTCATAAAGATCGAACTTCGGTTTTAAACAGCCAACTTAAAGTTAAAATTCAGTCAAATGCTTAGATTTTTCTTTTAAAATTTAACGGCTTTTTAAGTCCATTAATTTTTCAATAGTCAATTATTGAAACTTTAGTGTAAAAGTAAATGTGATAGTAAGTATTTTAAACCAGGATTGTTGCAAAAGTGATAAATATTATTTTTCGATTAAATGATAACTTTGACATAACATATATTTTTCTCTTTTGTATAGAAAATGCTACAAGATTTGATGTCAAATTTCACTTAATAAAATTTAAATCTTAATTTTTTCACAGGACAAATTTTTCAAATATAAATTAATTTAATAAAAACTTAGGAAACTTTTAAAATAGTATTAGTTTTTTCAGTTTTATCTAATTTATTTTGTTGTTAATGATTATTCAAGCAACACATACTTTAACAGATAAGGTTGTCTCAGTGGCTGAAGATCTTTTTATGCGACTTGGGGTAAGAAGTATCACAATGGATGAGGTAGCACGAACCCTGTCTATGTCAAAAAAAACCTTGTATCAATATTTTGAAAATAAAGATCAGTTGGTATCCGCTGCGATGATTGCCCATATAAAGCGAGAGGAAAAGGCTTTAAAAAGAGTTCACAAGTCTTCCCGAAATGCAATAGAAGAGATTCACGGATTGGCTGAGATAATGCGAAAAAATTTGGGACAATTGAATCCATCCACACTATTTGATATTCAAAGATTTCATCCTCATGCATGGGAAAAATTTTTGAATTTTAAAGACAAATGTATTCAAGGTCATACTGCGGATAATATTGTTCGTGGTATCAAAGAGGGTTATTACAGGCCGGAGATTGATGCTCATATTTTAGCAAGATTACGGGTGGAACAAGTACCTTTGATGTTTAAACCTACCGTATTTTCAAATGCTGATTTTGATTTTAAACAAGTTCAATTGCAGGTACTCGATCATTTTATCCATGGACTTTTAACCAATAAAGGTCGAAAATTATATGAGAAATTCTCTCAGGAGGTGGGCCATTCCATCGAAAAGAAAACTCCATAATTATCCAGGAATGAAAAATGTATTTTTTTTCTTTTGTAGTATTTCACTTATTTGTTGTCCACCTGTTTTTGCTCAAAAAGCTCGGGAAATGACTATTGAGCAATGTTTGGAATACGCCCTTGGAAATAACGAGTCCATTCAAATTTCTGAACTTAGTATAGAGGATGCAGAAGCTAAAATCCGAGGAATTGTTGCTTTGGGTTTGCCTCAGGCATCGATTCAAGGAGGGTTAAACTATAACTACGAAGTTCAAACTAGCCTGGTAGATGCCAGTAATTTTGATAGGACTCTTCTCCCAGGAACTTTGACCGAAATACAATTTGCCTTGCCTTATGATGGGAATGTAAATATGGGAGTGAGGCAGCTTATTTTTGATGGAGCCTATTTTGTCGGGATTGAAGCTTCTAAAACTTTTAAGGAGTTATCGGTCAAAGAAAATGAACGGACTAAAATTGAAGTGGTAGAAGCGGTGACTAAATCGTACTATAATGTACTGATAAACCAAGCACAACTTTATTTGTTAGGTCAAAATTTCAGTCGTTTGGATACCTTACTTCGAGAAACTACTCAGATGTATCGAAATGGATTTGTTGAGCAGATCGATGTAGATAGAATAAAGGTAAGTTACAACAACATCAAGGTGAATTTGGAAACACAAATTCAATTATCAGAAATCAGCCAAAAGTTGTTGAAGTTTCAAATGGGAATGCCGTTGGATGATCCAATAGTCTTGACCACTTCCTTAAGGGATGTCAACCTTGATATCCCGGATGTGTCTACCAATTTTAACTATAGCGATCGAATTGAGTATTCGTTATTGGAGACCAATAGTAATTTGGCTTTACTGGATAAGAAAAAGTCCTCATCCGAATACCTGCCAAAAATATATGGGAGCTTTAATTATGGCCTTAACAATGCTAGAGGCCTAGGTAGGGATTTACTTGCTAACAACTGGTTTAATTTTGGAACTGTAGGTGCAACCATCTCAATTCCATTGTTTGAAGGATTTTCTAAAAAAATTAAAATCCAACAATCCAAAATTAAAATCAGTCAGTTGGATTATCAGAAAAGCTTTCTACAAAAAAATATTGAGATTGAAATAGTTCAACAGAGGATGAGCTTAGAAGGTAATCTGAAAATTTTGGAGGTCCAACGTCAAAATCAAGAACTTGCAGCGAACATCTTCAGAATCACAAAAATTAAATTTCAAGAGGGTATTGGTTCAAATTTGGAATTAACTAATGCCGATAATGAATACAAGACAGCTCAAACAAATTATTTGAACACATTATATAAGTCTATTTTATCAAAAATTGATTTATTGAAAGCAACAGGAACTTTGTATAATACGAAATTATAAATTAATGAAAATACCACAAATATATTTAATGATGCTGGGCATTTGTATTATCGCTACTTCATGTGAGAAGACATCGGATGAGGAGAGTATAAGGAAAAGGATAGAGTTATTAAAACTGGAACTTGAAGAAATTAATAGTGAGATCACTGAATTGGAAAAAGATCTCCAGCTTTCTGGGGTTGAGGTCGAGTTACCATCAAGTAGAACATTGATAACTGCTTTTTCATTGGAGACTTCCAAATTTCATCATGAGACAGAAATAAGAGCATCGGTAGCCTCAAGGAAAAACGTATTGTTAACTGCAGAATCAATGGGTAAGATTGAAAATATTTACGTTTCAGAAGGCCAAGTAGTGAAGAAAGGTCAGCTTTTAATATCGCTCAATTCAGAAGTGATACAAAACAGTATTAAAGAAATAAAGACGCAATTAAATTTAGCTACCGTGCTGTTTGAGAAACAATCTAGTCTTTGGAGTCAAAATATAGGAACAGAAATTCAGTATTTACAGGCACAAAACAATAAGGAATCATTAAATCGAAAATTGGAAACTTTAAAATCACAATTGAAGATGTCCACTATAATTGCACCTTTTCATGGTGTGGTAGATAAAATTGTCGCCAAAATGGGAGAGTTCTCTCAACCAGGATTACCCATGCTTAGATTAATTAATCCTGAATCAAATTATTTGAAGGCTGATATTCCGGAGTCATTATTGGGTAAGTTTTCTGTAGGAGATATGGTTCAAATTCACTTTCCTAATCAAAATCGAAGTGAATCCTCATTGATTTCTTCAATAGGACAAGTAATCAACGATCAAAATCGAACCTTTGAATTGGAGGTTGCCATGCCTATAGTAGATTTTGTGGTAAGACCCAATCAAGTAGTTATTTTACAATTAGTTGATTATTCAAATGATGAGGCTATTGCAGTGCCCTCCAAATTGATTCAAACGGATAATCGAGGAAGTTTTATTTATGTCGTGGAAGGTAAGACTGATGATAAAAAAGCGAGTAAAGCCTATGTGAATACAGGTTATTCTTTTAATGATACAACAGAAATAGTATCTGGCTTAATTGAGCATCAAATGGTTGTAGATAAGGGATACAGAGTACTTACACAAGAGGCATTGGTTGAGATCACAGTTGACAAATAAAAAAAATCAAAATGACTCAGCATAACAATTTGAAAGGTAAGGATAGGCAATTTGGCTTGACCACTTTTGCTTTAAAAAATAAAACTACTGTTTTTGTACTAACTTTTTTAGTAATTTTTATGGGAATATCCACCTATTTGGGATTGCCCAAGGAAAATTTTCCGGAAATAGAACAACCCATAGTATATATTGGAACACCACATCCTGGTAATTCTCCTGTTGATATTGAAAATTTAATTACTCGGCCAATTGAAAAAGAGTTAAATACCATCTCTGATGTAGAGAATATTACTTCTACCTCGGTACAGGACTATTCAACTATTATGGTTGAATTTACTACAACCACTGAAATCCAAAACGCATTAACCAAAGTTAAAGATGCTGTAGATCGTGCGAAGCCCGAACTTCCCACGGATCTTCAACAAGACCCAAACATTTTTGAAATGAATTTTTCCGAATTCCCGGTAATGAATATTAATCTCTCAGGTGATTTTAGTATCGAGGAGCTCAATAATTATGCTGAACTTTTAGAAGAGGAGATTGAAAAACTTTCAGAGATATCGAAGGTAGAAGTCCGTGGTGTAAATGAGAAAGAAGTAAGAATTAATATCGATCCTTATCAAATGGAATCCAGAATGGTGGGGTTCGGAGACATCGAGAAGGCGATCAGAAGTGAAAATCTAACCCTTTCCGCTGGAAATATTAAAGCAGGAGAAATAAGGAGATCGATCAGAATTGTCGGAGAATTTGATCACTTTGAAGATCTTCTTGAGGTAGTTATCAAAAGTGAGAAAGGAAACATTGTTTATCTCAAAGATATTGCCGAGGTCACCTTTAATTACAAAGAAAAAGAAAGTTTTGCCCGACTTTATAGTCAATCAGTGGTCATGCTCGACGTAATCAAAAAAAGTGGTGAAAATTTATTGTCCGCAACTGAAAAAATTGATAAAATTATTGTAGATGTTCAAAAAAATAGATTCCCTGAAGGTCTGATCATTGTTAAAACTAATGATCAGTCTGAACAGACCCGAATGATGGTTGATAGCTTGGAAAATAATATAATTTCTGGAGTTATTTTAGTGGTCCTTGTTTTGCTGTTTTTTTTGGGTGTACGAAACGCATTATTTGTGGGTATTGCTATTCCACTGTCAATGTTTATTTCTTTTATCATTTTAGGAATGATTGGATATACTATCAATATCATGGTTTTGTTTTCCCTAATTATGGCTTTGGGGATGTTAGTCGATAATGGTATTGTAGTTGTGGAAAATGTCTATAGATTAAGAGAGAGAGGAATTAGTTCCTACGAAGCGACAAAAAGAGGTGTGGGTGAGGTTGCCTTACCGGTAATTGCTTCAACGGCGACTACTTTAGCAGCTTTCTTACCCTTAGCGTTTTGGCCTGGTTTATTTGGAGCTTTTATGAAATATTTACCTATTACCCTTATCGTTACTTTGTCTTCTTCATTGTTTGTTGCTTTGGTCATTAATCCAGTACTCATACTTGTTTTTATGCAATTAGACAAAGGAGAGAGCCCCAATCATAAACGGATTTTTATCACCTTTACAACGTTGGTTTTATTGGCTTTATCGTTATTGTTCCTCGGCTACACTTTGATGGGCAATTTGATATTTGTTTTTGGTTTTATATTTCTGTTAAATGTCTATTTATTGGCTCCTGGATCGAGGAAGTTTCAAAATAAATTTTTGCCTTGGCTCGAAGCTAAATACAGTATTTTATTGAAGTTTTCATTATCAGGTAGTTGGTCTTATGTATTCTTCTTTGGTACGACAGGATTATTGATATTATCTTTCTTACTGATGAATATATTTCCTCCGAGGGTAGTCTTTTTTCCTAAAACAGATCCAAAATACATCAATGTATTTATTGAATTCCCAGTGGGAACAGACGTAATAACAACAAACGCTTTTTCTCACAAGATAGAAGATAAAGTCATAAAGCTAATGGAGCCATATGGTCCCCTGGTGGAATCGGTAGTTTCTAGCGTAGGAGAAGGTACAGCGGATCCTAATGACCCTTCAGCATTCGGTCAGAAAGATACTCCGAACAAAGCGCGATTGACCATTAATTTTCAAGAGTTCCAATTTAGAGAGGGTATTTCTACCGCTCAAATTATGGATGAGGTTCGAGAAAGTCTAATAGGTTATCCAGGAGTACAGATTACAGTAGACCAAAATTCGGATGGACCCCCGACAGGTAAACCAATCAGTATCGAAATTACAGGAGATGATTTTGAGGAATTAGTTCGAATTTCTGAGAGTATGGAGAATTTTATTAACGAATCTGGGATCAAGGGGATTGAAAAATTAAAAGCAAATTTAGAAACGGGAAAACCTGAGTTGATTATAGATATAGATCGAGACAAGGCGCGAAGATTTGGATTGTCGACCAGTGCGATAGGTAGTGAGATTCGTACGGCTTTATTTGGTAGAGAGATTTCCAAATTTAAGAAAGGGGAGGAAGATTATCCCATTCAATTAAGGCTCATGGATAAGTACCGTTACGATGTAGACGCCCTGATGAATAAAAGCATTGTTTTTAGAGATCAAACCGATGGGAAAATGCATATCGTACCTATTTCCTCCGTTGCCAAGGCTTCATTGAGTACAACTTATGGATCGATACGAAGAAAAGATTTGAGTAGAGTAATTACCTTGAGTTCAAACGTAAAGAGTGGTTACAATCCAACAATGGTAAATGATGAGATTAAGAAAGTACTCCAAAAATTTGAAATGCCCTATGGATATTCATTTAAATTTGGCGGAGAACAAGAAAAACAAGCTGAGGAGATGGCATTTCTTAGCAGTGCTTTAATGCTGGCCGTTTTCATGATTTTCCTCATCATTGTTTCCCAATTTAATAAAGTGACGACGCCTTTTATCATTATGATTTCTGTTATCTTGAGTACCATAGGCGTTTTTATGGGATTAATTATTTTTCAAATGGAATTTGTGGTGATTATGACTATGATAGGAATTATATCGTTGGCTGGAATTGTAGTAAATAATGCAATTGTATTGATTGATTTCATTGAAGTAAGTAGAAAAAGAAAACAAGATGAGCTAGGGCTGAGAAGTCTCGAAATCTCACATATCATTGAAGCCATAGCGGAGGCAGGAGCGACGCGCCTTCGTCCGGTATTGCTAACAGCAATTACTACGATTTTAGGTTTGATTCCTCTTGCAACCGGCATTAATATCGATTTCATGAAACTATTGAGCGAGTATGATGCTGATTTTTATTTCGGTGGAGACAATGTAGCTTTTTGGGGGCCAATGTCTTGGACCATTATCTTCGGATTGACCTTTGCTACTTTTTTGACTTTGATTATTGTCCCTGTGATGTATTTGTTTTTTGCCCGCATCAATCGTCTCCTCGGACTCAGTTGATTTAAATAAATCACATTTTAGTTGTAATCTGCATGTCCCGAATCGTTATTCTTTGTGCCGTTCTATTGGTGTATTTTCTTATTGAATACTATGTATTTCAGGTGGTTCAGTTGCTTACCGAAAAATCAGCATCATGGACAACACGACTAATTTGGTCAAGTTATTGGCTGTGGGTTGTTTTGATGATTGGAGGATTTACTCTGTACACGCAATTAGATACAAAAGTATATGCAAGCCTTCGGGTATTGATAAGTGCTTTATTTTTTATCAATCTGATCTGTAAATTATTTGTTTCCTTGGTGTTATTAGGTGATGATTTACGCCGTTTGGTCAGTTATATAAGCCAGTTTGTAATCAGTAAGGAGGCTCCACGGATTTCTGGAAGAACAGCATTTATAGGTAAAGTTGCTATGCTTACTGGGGTACTGCCCATGATGGGGCTGTCGTTTGGAATCTTATCAGGTGCCCACGACTATCGTGTTAGACGAAAAGACATTTACTCACCTTATCTACCAAAGGCTTTCGATGGGATCAGACTGGTTCAAATCTCTGATATCCATACCGGTAGTTTTTTTAATAAAACCGCGGTTAGGGGGGGAGTAGATTTGATCAATCAAGAGCGGGGGGATATGGTGTTGTTTACGGGAGATTTTGTTAACAATCAAAGTGATGAAGCCAAACCTTACTTGGATCTTTTCGCTAAGGTCAAAGCTCCTTTAGGGGTTCATGCGGTCATGGGAAACCATGATTATGGAGATTACCATCGTTGGGATTCGATGATAGAAAAACAACAGAATACTAAGAATCTGCATCAGATGCATAGATATATGGGGTGGAACATTATGTTGAATGAAAACAAAATCATTACTGCAGATGGCGAATCCATCGCCTTACTAGGACTTGAAAATTGGGGAGCAGGACGGTTTTCAAAATACGGAGACATGTCCAAAACTTATACGGGTACCGAAGAGATTCCTTACAAGATATTGATGTCCCACGATCCGAGCCATTGGGATGCTCAAGTGCTTTCTGAATATCCTGACATAGATTTGATGCTGGCAGGACATACCCATGGGATGCAATTTGGTGTGGAGATAGGAGATTTTCGTTGGAGCCCCTCTCAATATGTGTACAAGCAATGGGCGGATCTTTATCAAAAGGGGACTCAAAGTCTTTACGTTAATCGGGGCTTTGGCTTTTTGGGCTATCCTGGTCGGATTGGTATTCTACCAGAGATTACGGTATTGACCTTAAAAAGGAGTACTTCGTGACGAATAAGATTCGGTCGTTGGTTTTTAGTTTTTTTTTATTTATTTTGTTATTGACTAGTCGGTCAGTCAAAAAAATGAGTCCTAAAACAAAAGACCAATTTGAGCAAATTAGAAAGGAGTCCAAAGCCAAGATTTTGGATGCAGCCCTCAAGCTTTTTGGTACGCAAGGATATCAAAACACTAGCATATCAGAGATTATGAAACTGGCTGGGGTCTCAAAGGGCTTGATGTATCATTATTTTTCTAATAAAGAGGAATTGATCAAGCAACTACTTTTGGATGTCTTTAAAGAGACAGATAAACTTCTTTTTGTGACCTCTAAGGCTACATCAAGTGAAGCGTTTGAGAATATGTTAAGGGTATTTTTTAAATCTTTAAGAGATGATTTTGAGAAATTGACATTATGGATTAATCTAGGAATGCAATTAGATAAGTTTGATTTCGCAAGAGATTTGTGCAATACAAAGATGAATGAATCGATCGTTTTCATTGAAAAATTATTGGTTGAATTGAAATGGCCAGACCCCACTGGAGAAGCCAAAATATTGGTGGCTCTTTTGGATGGTATTTCTATTCAATATCTTTGGTTCAAGCAGGATTATCCCTTGGATGAATTAGAAAAAGTTTTGCTCAATAAATATTGTAAATAATGAAGAATCTATTGGTCATTATTTTGTTTGCAGTCACATCACATTTGTTAACTGCTCAAACCGCCACTCAAGTCATTACCAAGGCAGATGAAAAAATGCAAGGGAAAACGAACAGAGGTGCCATGACCATGAAAATAGTTCGACCCAAATGGACCCGTGAGATTACCATGAAAGTTTGGGGCAAGGGAGTAGATTACAGTTTAGTACTAATTACTGAGCCAGCTCGAGATAAGGGAACTGGTACCTTAAAACGTGATAAAGAGCTTTGGAGTTGGCAACCAAGTATAGATCGGATTATCAAGATGCCACCCTCTATGATGATGCAAAGTTGGATGGGGTCGGATTTTACTAATGATGATCTGGTCAATCAATCCTCAATGGTGGTAGATTATATTCATGAGTTTGCAGGAGATACGACCATCGGCTTATATGATTGTTGGAAAATTGTGATGTATCCTCAAGAGGATGCAGCTGTGGTGTGGGGAAAGTTAGAGGCTTACATAAGTAAAGTTGATTATTTTCAGTTGATTATAAAATATTACGATGAAGATGAATTCCTAATCAATACCATGACCTTACATGATATTAGGGAAATGGGTGGACGTGTTATACCTACCAAAATGGAAATGATTCCAGCGGAAAATCCAAATCAGAAAACGGTGATTATTTATCGCGATTTTGAATACGATATTGATTTGAAGGAAAGTTTCTTTTCGGTACAAAATTTAAAAACCATCAGGTAAATGATATTATATATCAAATTGGCTTGGAGGAATGTTTGGAGGAGTAAAAAGCGGACATGGATTACGGCTTCTTCTATTGCATTTTCTGTATTTTTCGCATGTCTAATGCAATCCTCCCAATTGGGTAGCTATGACAATATGATCGAAAATTCTGCCCGATTTTTTACAGGACACTTAGGGATCCATCAAGTTGACTTTTGGGAGGATCAAATTATTGACAATAGTTTTGATCAACAAGAGTTGATTCAATTGGATTTATCCAACTCAGATATTTTGATTGGAGTTCCTCGCCTAAGTTCTTTTGCTTTGGCCTCATATGGTGATAAGACTAAAGGGGCAGCACTTTTTGGAGTATCACTACCGTTAGAAGCCGAATTTTCTTATTTAAAAAGAAAACTTATTAAAGGAGATTATGACAAGAAGGGAGGCGTGTTGATGGCCGAGGGTTTGGCTGCTAATTTAAATTTAAGGGTGGGCGACACATTGGTACTCATGGGGCAGGGATATCATGGGGTAAACGCGGCTGGGAAATATCCAGTGACTGGTATTTTGAAATTTCCAATTCCGGCTTTGAATCAGGGTGCCATTTATCTTCCCCTCGAAACCCTACAAGAATTTTTATCTGCTCCAAATATGATTTCGAGCTATTCTATATTACTAAAAGATTCACAGGATACTGAATTGATGAGATCACGCATGGAAACTATTTTGAAAGATAAAGAGCTTAGTTTGATGACTTGGCAGGAAATGCTCCCTGATTTAGTTTCCTCAATTGAATTAGATTATTATGGGGGGTGGATTATTTTGATCATTCTCTATGTGGTTATTGGCTTTGGAATTTTTGGAACCTTTTTGATGATGATTAAAGAGCGTACCTATGAACTTGGAATTCTAAACGCGATTGGGATGAACAAATACCATATACAAATCATGGTGGCCATAGAAATATTTTTATTAATTTTTACAGGAGTACTTATGGGCTTGCTCATGGCTACACCCATTATTTTATATTTTTGGTCAAATCCTATATTGCTTTTGGGGGATGCCGCACTAGCGATGGAGAAATTTGGTTACGAGCCCATCATTCCATTTGCCCTGAACCTCAAAATATTCTATAATCAAGGCATAAGCATTTTTGTCATAGCCCTGTTTTTGACTTTTTATCCAATGCTAGCAATCAAACAATTGAAAATCATTAAAGCACTTAATGAATGATTCTATCACTTGCATGGAAAAATATTTGGAGATCTAAAAGGAGAAGTTTTGTCGTGATGTCGGCAGTAGCTATCGGAGTGTGGTCTATTATTTTTATGGTATCATTTTATAATAGTATGATTGGGGCCATCTCACGGAATTCCTTACAGCATGATTACTCTCATATCCAAATTCATCATAAGGGTTACCTGTCAGATCCAGGTCTGGATTTTCAAGTAAAAAACCCCTCGAAGCTGATGGTATTTTCATCTCAAATAGCTGACATCAAAGCGGCCTCAGGTCGTCTCATTGTAAACGGTATGGTGGCGAGTCCGAAAACAAATTTGGGGATACAGGTGTATGCGGTTGATCCTGCAGATGAAGCCGCCGTGACAGACCTTCCAAGCTTTTTAATAGCAGGGGACTATTTTACAAACATTAAGCGAAACCCCATCTTGTTGAGCCAAAAGTTGGCCGAAAAGCTTAAAGTCAAAGTGAGATCAAAGGTGGTCATTACGGTTCAGGATTTGGAGGCGAATATACGGGCTGGTGCTTTTCGGGTATCGGGTATTTTCCATTCTAAGTCTCCTCGAATTAATAATGGTGTGGTCTATTTGCGGCACCAAGATCTGTCCAAATTAATTAATTCAACAGATACCTCCTTTAATGAATTTGCTTATTTACTTAAGGACAATCAATCGCTCATACAGACCAAAAAGAAGATGGAAATGAAGACTAAGAATTTGGTGAGAACCTATCGAGAGATTGCTCCAGAATTTGATATGATTGAGGAAGGTTCAGCTATATCCAAACAGGTAATCACTGTGATTGTGATGCTCGCTTTACTATTTGGGATTATCAATACAATGTTGATGGCTGTTCTTGAACGTACCAAAGAAATAGGAATGCTTAGAGCGATTGGTATGTATAAGCGTAAGATATTTTTAATGATTGTTTTGGAGACCTCTATGATTTCATTGGTTTCGGCTCCTGTTGGTTTAATTGCGGGGTTTCTTACCAATGTGTATTTTGAAAAGAATGGAGGTATGGATTTATCTCAATATGCGCGTGCCTTGGAGCAATATGGTGGAGATGCTATTTTTTATCCCGAGATCGCGCTATCCACTTATTTCTTTTTGATGTTGGTCGTTATAATGACCGCGTTGATGGGTGCGATTTATCCTGCGATCAAAGCGGTTAATTTAAAACCTTTAGAAGCGATTAGAAAAGTATAATTATGAAAGTAATTGAATTAAAGAGTCTGAGTAAAATTTATAATCCCGACACCATCCCTGTGAGGGCGATAAATGACGTATCCCTATCAGTTGAGGAGGGTGAATTTGCAGCGATTGTGGGTCCCTCAGGCTGTGGTAAAACGACCTTGCTCAATATGATTGGCGGATTAGATGCTAGGTCTGAAGGATCAGTGGAAGTAGGTGGAGTCTCTATTCAGGACATGAGTGAATCTCAGCTTACCACTTTTCGACTGCAGAATATTGGCTTTGTATTTCAAGCGTATAATTTGATTCCCGTATTGACGGCTAAGGAAAATATTGAGTTCATCATGGTATTACAAAATATGGATTATAAAACAATGCAAGAACGTTCTGATGACCTACTGAATCGCATGGGTATCAAGGAGCAAAGAGACCGTAGGCCCTCTGAATTATCAGGTGGGCAACAGCAACGTGTGGCAGTTGCCAGGGCATTGGCCTCACGTCCTAAATTTGTACTGGCAGATGAACCTACTGCTAATTTAGATTCAGGGTCCACTGAGGCTTTGTTGGATATCATGTCCAAACTTAATGAAGAAGAAAATATCACTTTTATATTTTCTACGCATGATCAAAGGGTGATTGATAGAGCTAAGCGGGTGATTACGTTGGAAGATGGTGTGATTGTTTCGGATGAGCATCGCTAGATTTTGGTTTTTTTTAGTTCTTGGACTTCCAATATCATTGTGTGCCCAAGATCCAAATAAAAAGTGGCGTTTAGACGGGTACATTAAGGAAATGATTTATTTGACGGCATTGCAGGATGTGGACTCCTTCACGTTCGATAATTTGATTCACAATCGGCTCAATTTTTTTTGGTACCCCACCGAAAAGCTCACCTTAAATACGGAAGTTCGGACACGAATGTTCCATGGCGACGCTGTTAAAACGATTCCATCTTACGGTAATTTCATTGATGTAAACAATGATTTTTTTGACTTTTCCTATACCGAAGACTTTGATCAGATGGTTTTTCATATCATGATCGATCGATTATATCTACAGTGGAACGACGCTTCATGGCAATTGAAAGCTGGACGTCAAAGGATTAATTGGGGCGTTAATCTTGCCTGGAATCCTAATGATATTTTCAATGCTTATTCTCTTTATGATTTTGACTACGAAGAGCGTCCCGGTACAGATGCCCTTCGTTTTCAGAAATTCATCGGCTATGCGGGAGGTTATGAGATTGCCATTAAGATTGCAGATAACTGGGATGAATTTACGGCAGCAGCAATGTATAAGTGGAATGTGAAAGGCTTTGACCTACAAGCTCTTGGAGGGATCATGAAAAACAATCTAACCGCTGGGGTAGGTTGGGCTGGAAATTTAGGATTGGCAGGGTTCAAAGGAGAGTCGAGTTATTTTTATACTTTAACACGGAATGATCAAAATGCATGGTTGACTTCTTTATCATTGGATTATTCTTTGCCCAATTCCTGGTACTTTAATGCTTCTATTTTTTATAATTCTTATGCTAATCAGCAGGATAACACATTTTTATACAATTCTGCAAATGCAGATGTTCGATCGCTGACACCATATAGGTGGAATGCCTTTTTACAAACCAGCTATACCTTTCATCCTTTGTTTTCTGGTAGTTTGCTGACTTTGGGATATCCAGGTAATTCAGGTCTTTTCATTAATCCCACGTTTACTTTCTCTCCTTTAAATAACTTTGATTTAGACCTAATAGGACAAATTTTTATAAACAAAATTAGTCAAAATACCTCTTTAGCCTATTTACGGTTGAAGTATTCTTTTTGATCATTTAACATTTTAGAATTCAATTTAAGGTTAGTCATATTATCTTAGCAATTGTTAATTGATATTTTTTTGTTCTAAGGAATGAGTTAATCTTTGATTTATGATCATTACATCAAATCTTTCTCAAATAAAGCAATTTTTAGAGGTTGATCTATGGAAAGTAAAGCTATCTGCCCTAAATAATAAAAGGAGGTTTTTGTACCGTAACCTTCGTATTTTTATTATTTCTTTTATAGAATTTGACCGTAACAGCATCTTCGAGAAAGCCTCGAGTCTTACTTATTTTTCGCTTCTCTCTATTGTACCGCTACTCTCCATTGCCTTTGGTATAGCTAAGGGGTTTGGTCTGGAGAAGTATTTAGAGAGAGAGCTGAATCATATATTCGTTGGACAGGAAGAGATCTTGGAAATGAGTTTAGAATTCACCAAAAGAATGCTTAATACCGTCAACGGAGGTGTGATTATTGGATTTTCCATGATTTTCATTCTTTATGCTGTTCTGAGACTCTTATATAGTGTTGAATGGACATTTAATGAGATATGGCACACCAAAAGCCGTAGTTGGCAACGCAAAGTGAGTGATTATTTGGCTATGGTATTATTGGCACCTCTCTTATTAATTTTGTCTGGAAGTTTTACAGTTTATGTTACCAGTGAGATAAAAGGTTTGGCAGAGGTTGAAGTTTTAGGACTTATTCGACCATTTATTTTATTTAGTCTAAAGTTAATTCCTTACGGAATTATATCGCTACTTTTAACACTAGTATATATCATCTTACCCAATATAAAGGTTAAATTCATTCCGGCTGCTATATCTGGTATCTTGACTGGGATTTTGTTTCAATTCACCCAATTAGCATGGATTAATGGTCAATCTTTTTTGTCCAACTACAGTGTCGTATATGGGACCTTGGTGATACTACCGCTTTTTATGATTTATCTTCAAATCAGTTGGATCTTAGTACTTTTTGGTGCGGAGTATGCTTACGCAAGACAACATGTGGATACTTGGAAGTATAGGTATGGGCGTATTAAAATGAGTTCTAATCACAAAAGGAAGTTGGTTTTACTAATATTTTATCATATTATTGAAAATTTCAAGTCAGAAAATAAAAAGCCTTTAAGTGTGAGTGAAATTTCAGCATTAGTAGATGTACCTTTTAGGTTTACACATGATATATGTTTGGAGCTTGAGCAATGTGAATTAATTATTCAAGTACAAGATGAAGATGCTATTCGGTATCAACCAGCGTTGGATATTAATCAGATTGATATGCACTTGGTTATGACTAGATTAGATGCTAATGGTTACGAAGGTTTTAAAATCAATGATGATAAAAAATTAGATGAGATAGAGCATTTGATGGAGACATTGGATTCCACAATTAAAAATTCTAAAGCTAATTTGTATATTAAGGACTTATGATTGTCTTTGTTTAAAGGACCAAGTAAAAGTAAACTCAGATACTACAGTACCATCACTCATTTTACCTATCGTTTTTAGTGATAGTTTTTGGGCTTTTTTTGATGCTACAGCTCTTGCCACCGCATCGTGGGCTTGACCTTGATGCATACAAGTGAAAAATACTCTTCCAGTTGCTTTTTTATGAAATTTTCCTTTCATATCGACTATGATTAGGGCTATAGAGGGTTGATAACCTTGAGTGGCAACCATACAAGCGGTGGCGGTAGATAATTCTGCAGTCATACTTTGCACGGCAAAATAAACAGATTTAAAAGGATTTTTATTAATCCATTTAAAGGGAACGCCGGTAATACAATGCTTTTCAGTAAGCTCAATAACTTTCATCCCTGCCAACCAACCGATTGGTAAGTTGAAAAGTAAATAGAGCCTAAATTTAAAAGTGCTGCTTATTTTCCTTTTGAGTTTCTGTTGTTTTGAATTAAGTGCAAACATATTCTACCAAAATATGGCATAGAGCACAGATGTAAGAATACAAATGATAAATGCAGATATATTGAATGTCGGGCTTGTAGAGAATAATCCCTTATCCAATTGAATCCCTTTCGGATCATCTTCACCTTTTCCTTTCTGATAACTGATTATGATGATTAGAATCATTGTGCCGATTGCCGTTAATCCCATTTGATTCATAAAGGGTATTCCCGGAATAAATTTGAGACCTAATGCAATAGGAATGGATGATATGGCACCCCATATCGCAGCTTGATTAGTAGTTTTTTTCCAAAATAAACCTAATAAGAAGACGGCTAAAATACCAGGGCTGACAATCCCCGTATACTCTTGTATAAACTGAAAAGCTTGATCAATATTACCAAGAAGGGGAGCCATGATACAAGCAAAGATTAGTGCGATGCCGGCTACTAAACGACCTGTCTGGACTAATTGACGATCAGAAGCATTTCTGTTAATGTACTGCTTGTAGATATCCATTGTAAAAATAGTAGACGTTGAATTTAACATTGAAGCTAATGAGGAAACAACGGCTGCGGTCAAGGCAGCAAAAGCGATCCCTTTTAAGCCAGTTGGTAAAAGTTGCAATAACCAAGGGTATGCCTTGTCAGAGGCGCCTACGCCGGGTAGATTCAATTGTCCTGATGCTCCAAGTCTTGCCATGACTTCAGGATCATTTACCATTACAAAAGCAGCAATGCCAGGTAATACGACAATAAAGGGTATGATTATTTTTAAAAAGGCAGCCAAAGCAATACCATTTTGAGCTTCTTCGAGAGATTTGGCAGCCAATGTGCGTTGAATAATGTATTGGTTAAATCCCCAATAATAAATATTTGCGACCCAAAGTCCTCCGATGAGGACCCAAATACCAGGAAGATTTTTATATTGACTGTTAGATTGATCTAGAATCATATGAAACTTTTCCGG